>Ga0075426_10000285_pt1 | contig 34212 bp, 30 predicted proteins | sample SoiMethybrSBSTD5_FD_75304 | JGI IMG/M metagenome (GOLD analysis project Ga0075426, IMG submission 75304) | Bulk soil microbial communities from a Populus tree surrounding site in Tennessee, USA - Soil MetaG P. TD hybrid SBSTD5 | ecosystem: Environmental > Terrestrial > Soil > Tree plantation... | reverse complement strand
GGGAATCGTAAAAACGTGGGGGTGCGAAGTTGCTGCACTCTGGCGCAAGCTGGTGGGATCTCGCGCAGTAAGCGAAGATCAAGAAGGCTTACCCACAAGCGGCAGCCCCCACCCGGCTGTCGGCGGCAGTTCTGTCCATCTGCGTCTCATCTTTCCGCTTGCAAATTGCACCCGACTAGTAGCAGAATTTGGGCCGCTTTGAGTTGGTTCGTTGCTGTTCACTCCTGGTAAACCAGCTCTGGCCTCGGCTCCGCGCGTTCGGTTTCACGGGATACAGAAGCTCGCAGCCACTGTGCTGCGTGCTCACAGGCCCCAGCAAGTTTTCCGGTAGGTACCGGAATGAACGTCGGCCCCGATTCGATCCGCCTCAGGCGGGTCATGTCCGCAGTTTGGAGCAGCGCGAGCGACTTCAATCGCTCAACTGGCTGCCGTCCATTCGGGCTTCTTTTAGGCCCGAGCTCAGGCCCTGACAAGAGAAACACGCCAGTCGTACGCCGGCATCGGCGCGCGTCTGGATCTTGCGCGGTTCGTTGAGGCCCCATGGACACCTCTTCCCACGACGTCCTACTCGTTGGCGGCGGAGGCGCAGGTTTGCGCGCAGCCATCGCCGTTGCAGAAACCAATCCCAATCTCCGCGTCGCCGTTATTTCCAAGGTTTACCCGATGCGTAGCCACACCGTGGCTGCCGAAGGCGGCGCTTCCGGCGTGATTAAAGCTGACGATTCACTCGATGAGCATTGTTACGACACCATCTCCGGCGGTGACTGGCTGTGTGACCAAGATGCGGTCGAAGCCTTCGTGCGCGAGGCTCCGGAAGAGCTCTTGCGCCTGGAGCATTGGGGATGTCCCTGGAGCCGCGAGTCCAACGGACACATCGCCGTGCGCGCATTCGGCGGGATGAAGAAGAAGCGCACCTGGTTCGCCGCCGACAAAACCGGCTTCCACATTCTGCACACGCTGTTTCAGACGACGCTGAAATACAACGAAATCCAGCGTTATGACGAGTGGTTCGTCACCAAGCTGCTGATCGATGATGGACGCGTCCAGGGCGTGGTAGCCATCGAGTTGATGTCAGGCCGTATTCAGGCGATCACGGCGAAGTCGGTGATCGTCTGCACCGGAGGCTGTGGGCGCGTGTTTCCGTACACGACAAACGCAGCAATCAAAACCGGCGATGGCATGGCGCTCGTCTTTCGCGCCGGTGGTCCGCTCAAGGACATGGAGTTCGTGCAGTACCATCCAACTGGTCTTCCCTTTACAGGAATTTTGATCACCGAAGCCGCACGCGCCGAGGGTGGATACCTCATCAACAAAGATGGATATCGCTATCTCCAGGACTACAACCTTGGCCGTCCGGAACCTCGCCCTGTGCTGCGTTCCATGGAACTTGGACCGCGCGATCGCCTTTCGCAGGCGTTCGTAAAAGAGTTAGAGCGCGGGCGCACCACCAAAGGGCCGTATGGGCCGGTCGTGCATCTCGACCTGCGCCATCTTGGAGAGCGGCTCATCAACCAGAAGCTACCGTTCGTCCGCGAGCTTTGCCTCAAGTACGAAGGGCTTGATCCGGTAACGGATCTCATTCCTGTGCGGCCGGTTATCCACTACATGATGGGCGGCATTTCAACTGACATTGATGGCGCGACTCCGCTGCCCGGATTATTTGCCGCCGGCGAATGCGCCTGCGTGAGCATCAATGGCGCGAATCGACTCGGGTCCAATTCGCTTCCTGAAATTCTTGTATTTGGCGCTCGTGCCGGCAAAGCGGCAGCGGAGTTCGCAGAAGCCGCTCCCGATGCGATCAGTCCGGCAGTCATCGCGCAAGCCAATGACGAGCGTCGCCGTCTGGAGCAGGATTTCCTGCACGAGAGCGGCGGCACGGAGCGGGTTGCGACGATTCGGGAAGCCATGCAGAAAGCAGTCGAAGAAGGAGCGGGAATCTATCGCACCGAGAGTTCGCTTCGCGATGCCGCACAGGAGTTATCCGAGCTACAGGAGCGCGCGCGAAATATTTCCCTCGACGATCATTCGCGTACTTTCAACACCGAACTGCTCTCCGCGTTGGAGCTCACGTGCATGCTCGATGTGGCAACCTGCATCGTACACAGCGCTCTGCATCGCACGGAGTCACGCGGTGCACATCAGCGAACTGATTACCCAAAACGCGACGATCGCAACTTCCTCGCGCATTCGGTGATTACCCGCACCTCGAGCGGAAATATTCGCATCGATTACGCTCCTGTAACGATCACGCGTTGGCCTCCGGGCGAGCGCGTTTACGGACAGCAGCAGCCCGAGACCATCAAGCAGGTGGCAAGCGCATGAACATACCAATGATCGAGATGCAAGTCGCACGCTACTCGCCCGAGCGGGACGCGCAACCATACTTGCAACGCTTTGAAGTGCCGGTCAAGCCAGAGTGGGTGATTCTCGACGCGCTCAACTACATCAAGGACAAGCTCGATGGCACGCTCACCTTCCGGTGGTCGTGTCGCATGGGCATCTGCGGAAGCTGCGGATACATGGTCAACAACGAGCCCAAGCTCGGCTGTGCAACCTTCCTCTCTCAGTATCTTCCCGGCCCAATAAAGATCGAGCCTCTGAGCAATTTTCCCGTGGTTCGCGATCTGGTCGTTGAGATCTCCGAATTTCTCGAGAAACTCAAACGCGTGAAGCCCTGGCTGATTCACGAGAATGGCAACGGTGCGGGCGAATATCTGCAAACTCCAAGCCAGCTCGAGGAATTTCGCCAGCACAGCATGTGCATCAACTGTCTGCTGTGTTATGCGGCGTGTCCCATTTCAGGACTTGATCCGGTATTCATCGGCCCTGCGGCGCTGGCGTTGGCTCAACGCTACAACAAAGACTCCCGCGATCAGGGAGCGGAAGAGCGCATGGCGATTCTCTCCCATCCTGAAGGCATTTGGGGATGCACGTTCGTTGGCGAGTGTACGAAGGTTTGCCCTAAGCACGTCGATCCCGCAGGAGCCATCCAGCAGTACAAACTCGCAGCGGCAATGGAAGGTATAAAGCAGTTCCTGATGCCCTGGGGACAAAGACAGGAGGAGCGATGAGCAGAGCAGGACAAGCACCCGCTCCGATTCGGCCAACACCCACGCCGACGCAAGAAACAGCGCCGACATACACCGAATTTCATCCGCGCTGGTATCGACCGCCAATTTCGACTTATTGGTGGTTGGGCAAGTCAGCTTATGTGAAATTCATTCTGCGCGAATTGAGCAGCGTTGCCGTCGCGTGGACCGTGGCCTTGCTTCTGGTTCAGATCCGCGCGATCAGCAGAGGTGGCGATGCTTACACGCGTTTCCTGCATCGAATGTCTTCGCCGTGGATGATCGCGATCAACATAATCGCCTTCGCGTTCTTGATGCTGCACTCGATCACCTGGTTCAATCTGGCGCCGAAGGCCATGGCCGTGCGCATTCGTGGGATCCGCGTTCCCGGCCTGCTGATTTCCGGGCCTCAATACATGGCATGGATCGCAATCAGCGCGATCATCTTCGCGATTGTGCTCACGCGTTGAGGAGGAATTATGGTGAACAAAGAAACCGAGCCTATCTTCTGGACGCTTTTCAGCGCCGGCGGAGTTGTTGCAGCGCTCTTTCTGCCGGCACAGTTGTTCCTTTTTGGAATCGCAGTGCCGCTGGGTTGGGTCCATGCGCCGGCCCATGCGGGAATGCTTGAGCTGCTGCAATCGCCGATTACGCGAATTTATTTATTCATCGTTTGTTCGCTGCCGCTGTTCCACTTCGCGCATCGTTTCCGCTACACGCTGTATGACGGTCTGCAGATCAAGCACTTGAACGAGATGGTTTTCGCGGGCTGCTATGGGGTGGCAATAATTGGGACTTTGCTTGCGGCTTATTTGGTGGTGACGGTCTGAGTGGCGGGCTGTCGGCTCGGCTGTCGGCGTTCGGCCAGTAGCCGTTTTCGAGAGGTTACGAGAACCAGCTCAAACCAAACGATATGAGACCAAGAATCAACGGCAGCGCAATAAGCTACTTAAACCAAAAACAGAACGGCGGCTGGCCGAAAGCTGAAAGCCGATAGCTGACAGCCGTTGTTGAGGCCGAAAGCCGAGTGCCAACAGCCGATAGCCTGTTTTTCCCGAGGTGCACCATGGAATTGAAGCTCAAAACGATCTCTTCCGCCAGTATCGGGGCGGCAATTGCCAAAGCTGAGCGATATCGGTATTTGAACGAACCCGAAGAAGCGGAGTCGATTTGCCGCGACGTCCTCGCTGTTGACCCGCTTAACCAGATGGCACAGCGCATTCTCGGCCTCTCCATCACCGATCAGTTCAGCGGTGGCGCGAAAGACCGATTCAACGAAGCGGCAGCCATCTTCAATGCATTGGAAGAGGAGTACGCCAGGTCCTATTACACCGGCATTCTGCATGAGCGGCACGCAAAAGCTCAGTTGCGCGCCGAGCGCCCGGCACAGGCGATTGCGGCGGAGCTTGAAGAAGCGATGCGCCACTTCGAGAACGCTGAGCGACTACGCGGCCGAGCCAACGACGAGGCCATTTTGCGCTGGAATCGCTGCGCACGTCTGCTGGAGACGATCCCTCGCCCTCAATCGATGGAGGAGAACGTCTTCGAGTCGGAAGAGATTCCGCCTCATCCTTCCCATAACGCTACGGCTGCGCGCGTAGGACGTCATCACTGACTGCGATCGCGCCGCAGCCCTCGCGCTGCGCTCATCACGAGTCCATAGTTGCAGCTCGATTACTAAAGGACATGTACCTGTAGGCTTAGACCTTCGCACCAAGGGAACGGGACCAGCCTGTTGGACCAATGCCAGATGGAATCTTGCTTGCACATGGGCGCTCGCCTGCGACATGACTTTCGTTTGAAGTGACCCTCTCCCAAAACGGGCCAGTCATGTAATCATTTTCACGTGCTCGGAAATCCCCACCGAGAAGGAGGGAATTTGATGAGAAGCACAAAACTCTTGTTGTCTATGTTGTCTTTGAGCTTGGTATTTGCCTTGCCTGGAACTATGGCCGCGCAAGGTGGCAAGAAGTCGGCACAAGATGTGCAAGGTGGCAAGTTCACAATCGGCGCACCCGGGGATGGAGTCCTGATGTACAACGCCTGCAATAACAACCAGTCGTTGGTGTGGGCACCTGGCTACACTGAGGTGAACTATCAGGTAAACGGCAACAACGTCAGCGTCCACGTTTTGTTCCACAACAACGGATCGGACACGACTTCAAGCAGCCCGTATCGGCTGAATCTTGAAGCGAACCAGACCTTCAACGCCGTGGCCTCGAGCTACGAAGTGCCTTTCCATTCGGTATGGTCTGGAGATGCTGGCAGTTTCACAATGGATGGAACGCTGCGTTTTGGCCCGAGCGACAGCGCCGGGAAGCCGTTCTCAAACATCCTGTGGGACGCTAATCATCCGCTGAATCTTGCTTGCACGCAATAAGCGCGATTTGAAGCAGTAGCGGAAAAACAGGCCAGTCGTACGGATGCGATTACAGCATCCATGCGGCTGGCCTTTTGTTTCACGTGACCGGAGTTGCGGCTAACGCCGACTCCTTGCCGCCGCCGGACGCAGTCCACCACGAGGGCCACGATTCGCGGCTGTTTTCCTGCGACGCGGTTCGCACACTCCGCGCCGCAACAGCCTTGGAAATTAAAGCAAGCGGACCTGTAAGCCGAATTCTGTGTCCGCCTCAGGCGAATGACGATCATTCCTCTTGGCACGCCATTGCTGACGTGCTCATGCGACCTACCCGAAAGTTGTAACGCGCCGAGCCGGTGCGTGTCCGCCTGAGGCGGACTCCTTTCCTATTTGGTCTTGCTCCGTGTGGGGTTTACCCTGCCCTGAACATTGCTGCCCAGGCGGTGCGCTCTTACCGCACCTTTTCACCCTTGCCCACCTGAAGCGGGCGGTATGTTTTCTGTGGCACTAGCCGTCTTCCGGCTTTGAAACCGGAATCCCGGACGTTATCCGGCACACTGCTCTGCGGAGTTCGGACTTTCCTCCCTGGTCAAGCCAGGGCGACCGTCCGGTCCACTTGCTCCTTCAGTATAGATCCATGCGTAGATATGCCCGACGCAGCTTGTGAGGGGAAGGCGATGAGGCGCAAAAGATATCGATGCAAGCGGTTTGGTGAGACCAAGGCCGGTTCCACGATTCATTGCCCGACTGCTCGCTCCATTCCCAATGACGACAGCTCTCGGAGCTTTTTCACGGTATCGATCACCCGCTCGGCAGCGTAGTCGATCTCGGCTTCTGTATTGAAGCGTCCTATGCCGAATCGCAGAGTGCTGTTGGCTTGCTCATCCGTCAGGCCCATTGCTTTGAGCACGTACGAAGGCTCGATCTTTGCAGCAGTGCATGCTGCTCCGGTGGAAACTGCAATGTCGTTGATGCCCATCAGCAGCGAGTCGCTATCGACTCCCCCGAATCGAATGTTCAAGTTTCCGGGTAGCCGATGTTTCATGCCGCCGTTGATGTGAACATCATCGAGATTCTCTTCGAGCTTGTGTTTTAGCTTGTCGCGCAGAGCGGCGATGCGGCGTGACTCCTGCGGCATTTCCTGCATTGCGAGCTCGCAGGCTCTCCCCAGTCCTACAATCCCGGGGACATTCAGTGTTCCGGAGCGCATCGCGTGCTCGTGGCCCCCGCCGTCAATTTGTGCAGCGACCTGCACGTGCGGACTCTTGGCGCGAACGTACAGCGCACCAACTCCCTTGGGACCATAAAGCTTGTGGGCGGTGATTGACATGAGATCGATTCCGTCACGATTCACGTCCACCGGAATCTTCCCGATTGCCTGGACCGCGTCGCAGTGAAACAGCACGCCACGCTCATGACAAAGCCTGCCAATCTCTGCAATCGGCTGGAGCACGCCAACTTCATTATTGGCGTACATGACGCTGACGAGAATCGTCTTATCCGTGAAAGATGCTTTCAGATCTTCGAGGCTGAGCAGGCCATCGCTCGCGACCAACAAGTAAGTGACGCGATAACCTTGTTTTTCCAGACGCTTGCAGCTATCGAGCACAGCCTTATGCTCGCTGGCAACAGTAATAATGTGGTTGCCCTTGTCTCTGCAGGCCTCGGCTACGCCTTTGATCGCGAGATTGTCGCTCTCGGTCGCTCCCGAGGTGAAGATGATCTCCTTCGCGTTAGCGCCAACCAGCTTTGCGATTTGCTCGCGGGCAGTCTCAACTGCCTGCTCTGCTTCCCAGCCAAACTGATGGCTGCGGCTGGCTGCATTGCCAAACTTCTCAGAGAAGTAGGGGAGCATCGCTTCGAGGACCCGCGGATCAACCTGTGTGGTGGCGTGGTTGTCGAGATAGATCGGAAGCTTCATCTGCTCAAGTGTAATCCGAGCGGGCTGTCGGCTATCGGCGGTCGGCATTCGGCCAGCAGCGCGGGGTGAGATTTGCAACCGAGAGCTCCCATCTCCTCCGTCTTTGCTGAAGAGAAACGTTTAGTCGCCAAGCGCCAGAATGTTTCCTTGGCCGAACGCCGACAGCCAAGAGCCGAATGCCAGCCTTAGATGCACCTTAGCCCGCTACTTACCCTACTAAGGGTTCCTCTGGATTGTGCTTTGTTTTCAGCCCGGTACCCTCGAAATAGATGAAGTTCCGCGCCAAAATTCATCTTGCCTGGGTTGCCCTTTTTGGGCTCCTGCTTTCCGGCTCAGCGGTCGCTGGTGGCGATTTCGACAAGCCGGATGTCACGCGTCCGGTCCGCACGACTCGCAATCCCGAGCCGACGTTCAAGATCGAGTCCGGCATAGATGGCGACGTCTTCCCGGCGTTCGCAAACTATGCCTCGCTGCAAACTCCTGACCAGCGCAAATGGGGCGTCGTTTCCGTCAACGTCTCGAACTCGACCGACGCTGAGCAGCGCTATCGCATCGCCGTAAAGGTTGTGGGCTGGAGCGACCAGGAAGTGCAGATGGTAAACGTGCCGGCGGGAGCAGTACGGACGTTCATCTTCGCACCCTCTTTTCTTCCGCGGCTCTATCGCAATCGCGAGATCGTGCCCGCGACCGCGCAGATCCAAATCAGCGACGGAGGCGGCAAGAGCGTGTATAGCAGCACGGTTCCAGTTCGTCTTCGCGCGGTCGAGGACATGTTCTGGGGACAAGGATTCAAGTACGCGCAGTTCATCGCGTCATGGGTCACGCCACACGATCCGCGCGTTGAGCGCGTACTCAGTCGCGCGAAAGAGCTGATGCCCGGACGCCGACTGCCTGGCTATGAAGAATGGAAAGATGCCGCGGGTCAGGAGCGCGAAACTCGACTCGAAGCGCGCGCGATCTACAGTGCTCTGCAGAAACAAAAGCTGTCATACGTGAAGAGCTCGCTCACCTTTGGATCCAATCCGGATGTGAGCGAACGCATTCGCACTCCGCGCGAGAGCATCATTGCCAGCTCTGCGAACTGCATCGATGCTGCCGTGCTCTTCGCTTCGGCCTTCGAGAATCTGGCAATGGAGCCGGTAATCGTGCTCGTTCCCGGACACGCTTATGTTGGCGTGAAGGCTGGCGAGAATTCCGACAAGTACATCTACATTGACGTGGCGCTTACTGGTCGCGTGACCTTCGACAAGGCCGTCGAGAGTGCCGATCACGGTCTCGCGCGCTTCCAGCCATCGCAGATTACAAAAATCGGAATTTCAGACGCGCGCCGTGCGGGAATCTATCCGATTCCGCAACTGCCGTAATAACGTGGAGCCGGCCGCCCTCGGCCGGGTTTTGTTGTCTCCTGAATTCTGAATCAGAAAATCGCGAGCGCAACCGTCGCTAAATCCAAAACAAACACCCGGGCGAGGGCGCCCGGCTCCACGTTTGATCCCCGGCAATAACCTTAGGCTTCACAACTTTTTACCGCGACTGTGGTCGGATTGCTTTGATGGTATCTATGCCGTCTCATATAATTGTGAATTCCTCCACGAATTCATACTTGTGGTAGAGGGGCTTCCTATTTTTATTTGCCTGAACACTGCGGATGGGCCCGTTGGCTTCCGCCGACCAAGCCTGTTTCGCTGTCTCAGTTCACTGGTCCTGCTTGGGTTTTTGCTCTGTTGCTCCAGTCTTGGCGCCCAGCAAACGCTCGTCTCCGACATTCTGATTCACGGCCAGCGCCGTATACCTGCCGACACCATTCGAGCTCGCATGTTCACCCGTCCGGGTGACGTGTACGATCCGCAGTCGCTGGAGCGCGATTTCAACTCTCTTTGGAATACCGGGTACTTCGACGACATCCGCTTTGAACGGGAAGACACGCAGAAGGGCGTGATCATTCATGTTTACGTCACCGAAAAGCCGACAATTCGGGAGATTAAGTACATCGGACTGAATTCGGTCACGAATAGCGACGTTCTCGACCGCTTCAAAAAAGAGAAGGTCGGGCTCTCACAGGAAAGCCAGTACGATCCCACGAAGGTCAAGCACGCTGAAGTCATCCTGAAGGATCTGCTCGCCGAGCACGGTCGCCAGTTCGCCACCATCCGCACCGAGGTTCATAAGATTCCTCCCGCGGCAGTCAGCATTGATTTCGTCGTCAAGGAAGGACCGAAGGTCAAAGTTGGCAAGATCAAATTTGACGGCAATAAGAAGATCTCCAGCCGGCAACTTCGATCAGCGATGAAGAACACCAAGCCGATCGGCATCCCGCACTCGCTGATCCTGGAGAACCTCTTTGCCCGCACATACGACGCCACAAAGCTCGATGAAGATGCCGAACGCGTCCGCTTCTATTACCAGACCAAGGGCTACTTCAAAGTCCTGGTAGACGATCCAAAAACAAAAATCCGCGACACCAAGCCCGGCTTCCCCTACATTGGCCGCCACGGCGGAAAAGTCGTGGATATCCTCGTTCCGATTCAGGAAGGCGATAGATACAACCTGGGAAAGATCACTTTCACCGGCGGCAAGGCCATCACCAACATGAAGGCTCTGCGGGCGCAGTTCCCGATCAAAGACGGCGACATCTTCAATCGCGAGTCGATTGCGAAGGGTCTTGAGAACCTGCGGAAAGCATACGGCGAGTTGGGCTACATCAACTTCAGCGCGGTACCGAACACCGACATTGACGAAGAGAAGAAGACAGTTTCACTCAGCATCGATCTCGATGAAGGCAAGCAGTTCTCGGTGCGCAGAATCGAATTCACTGGCAACACCACTACGCGTGACAAGGTCATTCGCCGCGAGTTGGCGCTCGAAGAAGGACAGGTCTACAACAGCCGCCTTTGGGAATATAGCCTTCTGCGTCTTAACCAGCTCAACTACTTCGAGCCACTGAAGGTCGAGCAGGACTCCGACGTAAAGCAGAACGTTCAGGACGGCACCGTCGATCTCACCCTCAAGGTGAAAGAAAAAGGCAAGAACAGCATTGGTCTTCAAGGCGGCGTCAGCGGGTTGGCGGGATCGTTTATCGGCATCAACTACGAAACGAATAACTTTCTCGGACTTGGCGAGACGCTCACGATGTCTGCCAATCTCGGCAATTTGCAGCGCAGCATCCTCTTCGGATTTACGGAGCCATATGCGTTTGATCGTCCGCTGCAGCTCGGCTTCACCGTCTACACCAGCCGATATGATTTCAACGCCGCCAAGAACTATTCGATTCTCACCGGGACGAATCTGAACCTGCCTGCTGATGTCCTGAACACACTGCAGAATTTCAGCCAGTCAGAGACAGGCTTCACGGTTTCATCGAGCTATCCCATCCGGCGCTCGCTCAAGCGCGTGGGTCTCTCGTATTCTTATCAGCTCTCAAGCATTCAGACGTTCAGCACTGCGTCCCAACAGTATTTTGAAGCCATCAACTTCGATGGCGTCAGCGGGCCCAACTCTCTGCGTGGCATCCGCACCAGCAAGATCACGCCAAGCTTCACCTTTAACAGCATCGACAGCCCGTTCCAGCCGCACCGTGGAACCAGCTTGTTCCTGGCAGGCGAATTTTCCGGCATCGGCGGAAACGTGAACACGATCCGTCCAATCGTCGAATACAAGCACTGGTTTCCGATGAACAAAGGCCGGAACGCGCTCGGATTCCGCGTGCAAGGCTCGCTTATCACCGGGTACAACGGCAAAGTCGCGCCTCCGTATGAGCGTTCCTATATCGGCGGTGAGAACGATGTTCGCGGATTCGACATTCGCACCGTTACTCCATACGTGTTCATCACCAACCGCGTGAATGTGCCCTTGCAGAATCCTGACGGCACGCTGGTTCCGGTTGACCCGACGAATCCCAGACGCGGAGCGATACAGGTCCCCGTTCCGGCACAGACCATCATTTATGCCGGCGGTGATACCAGCATCTTTACCAATCTTGAATACCGCATTCCAATCGTCAGCCACGTCACGCTGGCGGCATTTAATGATGCGGGACTGAACTTCATCTCGTTCCCCGGGCAGCTAAATCTCACCCCTGAGAACCTGAATATCCTGAATAACACGCCTTTCGGCTGTTCGACCTTCGACGCCAGCTTCAATTGCGTGGGCACGCAAAAGGTTCAGTTCGAAAAGAATCTCAAACCCATTCCGGGAACGAACTACACTCCGCGTATGTCCACTGGACTCGAGCTGCAGGTGCTGCTGCCGATCGTGAACGCCCCATTCCGTATCTACTACGCCTACAATCCTCTACGGCTTGACACGATCGTGAACAACAAGTCGCTTATCACTCGCGATATGTTCCCGTCAGGCTCCGCCGGCGACTTCACATATCAGCAGGCGCTGATCACCTATGGCAGCCCCTACGTGCTGCGTGAGCCGAAGAAGACTTTCCGCTTCACGGTAAGCACGACGTTCTAACCGGAACGGCGAACACGAAGGTCACAAAGGCAACAGAAGAGGTCACAAGAGTTCTTCGTGACCTCATGTGTTAACTTCGTGACCTCCGTGTTCGCCGTTGTCGTTGTTTTTTTGCTACATCGAAAACGATTACAAGCCTTATTCCCATTTTTGTATACTGCCTACCAATCAGTTTCGCATCGCCGACCTCGGTCGGGGACTCGCAATGGACTCAGCAATTCGTACACACGAATTACGAAAGGTGTACCACTCAGCGCCGCCCGCCGCTGCAGGACGTCCACCTGCGTCGGCGCCCAAGCGCAGTAAGGATGCCAAGCCGCAGATCACTGCGCTGGACGGCATCGATCTCGATGTTGCGCGAGGAGGGATTTTCGGTCTGCTTGGTCCGAATGGAGCAGGAAAATCAACGACAGTCGGCATACTGACAACACGCATTCGTCCAACCAGCGGGACCGCCTGGGTGGGCGGACACGATGTTTGGCAAGACCAAACAGCTGCCAAACGTCAAATCGGAGTTGTCGCGCAGCGGCCCAATCTCGATTTCTCACTCACCGCACGCGAGATCCTGCAGTTTCATGGAGCCTACTTCGGGCTCAACTCGCGCGAGCGTAGCCAAAGGGCTACCGAACTGCTCGATCGGTTCAAGCTCACGGAACGAGCCGATGAACTGGTTCGCGGTTTCTCCGGTGGCATGATGCAGCGCGTTTCCATTGCTCGCGCCATGATGCATGACCCGCAGGTCTTATTTCTCGACGAGCCGAGCGTTGGTCTCGATCCGCAGACACGACTTCTGCTTTGGGAAATCATTCGCGAGTACAACCAGAAAGGTCGCACGATTCTGCTGACCACGCACAACATGGAAGAAGCGGACGCGCTCTGCCAGAGGCTCGCGATCATCGATCATGGGCGAATCATCGCGTCCGGCACTCCGCAAGACTTGAAAGCTTCGATACCGGGCGGCTTCTTGCTTCGCATGCGCTTTGCACAGCAGCTGGCGCCATTGCTGGAGAAACTCGGTACTCTGCCGGGAGTCACTGAAGTCCGTTCAACCGGAGACAGCGCCGTCGATCTTTATGCCAGTCGCGGCGGTGCGTTGATTCCCGAAATCGTAAGCACTGCCGCTTCATATTCGATTGATCTGGCAGACGTACACATCTCTGAGCCGAGCCTGGAAAACCTCTTTCTTCATCACACCGGCAGGAGCCTGCGCGAATGAACGGTGCTGCCTTTCTTGCGCTTCTTGCGCGCGATGTGCACGTCGCACGCCGCAACGCACTTCAACTGCTCTTTCAGACTTTTCTGCAGCCGTTGCTGTTCGTATTTATCTTCGGTCGCGTGATGGTCGGCAGCGGATACATGCCGCCTGCGTACAAGAGCCTTTTGCTTCCCGGCATCATGGCTATCACCATGGTCTTTACCGGAATCTGGGCCGTAGCGATGCCGCTCATCGCAGAATTCCAGTGGACGCGCGAAATCGAAGATCGCCTGCTCGCGCCGATTGAGATTTCCTGGGTGGCAATCGAGAAGGTGCTTGCCGGACTAATTCAGGCCATGATTGCCGGCCTCATCGTGCTGCCGCTGGGCCAACTCATCCTGCGTCCCGGATTGGAATTCAACATCAGTCCTGCGCTATTCATCGTCATGGTGATACTCGTCGCAGCCTTCTCTGCGGCGGGAGGTCTCGCTCTCGGCTGCTCGATGGACCAGCAGCACATCGGGCTGATGTTCAGCATGGTGCTCACGCCGATGATCTTCTTCGGCTGCACTTATTACCCGTGGAGCGCGCTCGACAAATTCCCAATTCTGCAAAAGATTGTGTTGATCAATCCGTTGGCCTATGCAAGTGAAGGATTGCGTGCATCGGTCGTGCCGCAGTTCCCGCACATTCCTACCGGATACGTTCTGCTGGCGCTGGCATTCTTTGACGGGCTGCTGCTGGCAATGGGCCTGAGGCAGTTCCAGAAGAAGGCAGTGGGTTAACAGAACCGCCGGTGGGGCAGCCGCGTTTTTGCGGCTGCGCATAGGAGATCCTCTTCAGCAAAGAGACGTTTGCATTCTCGCTGACGCCGCTGGGCTTGGACGCCCAGCACCGCCCACAGCCTACCGCCGCCGCTTCTGTTCTACGTCCTCGCGCCCACCGATTCTCGCCTCGTGCTCTCGCAGGATGAAGTTGTCTGTCATGCCGGCAATGTAGTCGCAGACCACGCGCGCAGGCTTCTCCTGCTCGAGCTGTTCCTGATAGCTCGCCGGAAGGTCTTTCGGATTCTCCATCCAGAAGCGAAACAAATCTGAGATCACGTCCTCCAGCCGCTCGCGGTCGTCGCTAAGCATCGAACTGTCATACAGGCATTCGTGCAGAAACTCTTTCGTCGCCCGCCGCTCAGCATCGGCTTCAGTACTTAATCGCAGCAGTCGTTCCGGATATTGCCGTGCCTCGCTCGCTCGATGAATGCGAGCGGCACGAATTCGATGACCGCTCGCATGGATGAGATCGGTCACCATGTGATCAAGCTTGCGCCGCAAGCATTCACTGAATTTCAATTTGGGAAGGGCGTCCGGATAGTTCTTCTCCACTTCTTTCCAGAGGCGCTCAAATTCCGGCAGGCGTTCGCGAATCAGCTCGAGCGAAAGAATCCCCGATTCCACACCGTCGTCGAGATCGGCAACGTTGTATGCAAGTTCGTCGGCAAGATCGATGACCTGGGCTTCCAAGGGCGGCCTCTGATCGAGCAAATACTCGGCAAGCTCAGGAAACTCGCTGGCGTCCCAATCGCGCGAGTGCTTGATGATGCCTTCGCGTACTTCGAAAGTCAGATTGAGACCTCGAAATTCGGGATAGCGCAACTCAAAATATTCCACGATGCGCAGCGCATGAAGATTGTGATCAAAAATGTCGCCATAGTGGCGCATTTTCCGGTCGAGCGCCTTTTCGCCGGCGTGGCCGAAGGGAGGATGGCCGATGTCGTGGACGAGGGCGAGGGTCTCGGTGAGATCGGAATTGAGTCCCAGAGCCGAAGCCACGGTACGCGCGATCTGCGCAACTTCAATGGTGTGCGTCAGCCGATTGCGAAAGTGATCGGATTCGCGGTTGGTAAAGACCTGCGTCTTGCTTTCCAGCCGGCGAAAGGCGCGGGAATGAACCACGCGATCGCGGTCGCGCTGGAACGCCGAGCGGTAGGGATGGGGCTTTTCAGGGTAGCGCCGCCCTCGCGATTCTTCAGAACGCAACGCATAGGGTGCGTACATGCAGTGAGGATAAACCAGCGCGTGGACGGAGTGGACTTGGTGGACGGAGTGGACGACCGAATGGACGAATAAACCATCTCTCGGCCGCGCAACTCCGTCACTCAGCCTTTAACCCACTCAACGCACTTGGTCCGCTGAGTCCACTCAGTCCACTTCGTCCACTCAGTCCGCGGCTCGGTGCTGGAAAGCGCTGTACACTCCCTTTCCGCCCTTTGCCGGAGTAAACTGCGCGTAGATGAAACGCGCAACCTTCACACTTAGCGCCATTGGCGTAGCGATTCTGCTTTCTCTCGGTCTGCGGGAGGCACTTCAGGTCGCTCCTACCGAAGCGACCATGGGCAACATCCAGAGAATCTTCTATTACCACGTGCCTTCCTACGCCACGGCCTTCGCGATGTTCGCAGTGAACCTGGTGGCTTCCATCTTCTATTTAGTTCGACGACATACTCCGTCTGCTATGGCCGCCGATGCCGTAGCAGTTTCTGCAGCAGAAATTGGTGTGATCTTCTGCTCGGTGGGCTTGATGACCGGCATGCTCTGGGCAAAGCCAGTTTGGGGAATCTGGTGGACGTGGGACGCTCGCCTGACGAGCACCTTTGTTCTGTGGCTCATTTACGTCAGCTATCTCATGCTGCGACGCCTCTCTGTTGCCGGCCAGGCGCCCACTTTGGCCGCAGCGCTCGCCATCTTTGGATTCGTCGACGTGCCGATCGTATATATGTCGATTCGCTGGTGGCGTACTCAGCATCCTCAGCCGGTGATTTTCGGCGAGCAAGGCTCTTCCGGACTTGATCCGAGCATGGTGCCTGCACTGCTCATCAACCTGGCGGCCTTTCTCTGCTACGGAGCACTGGTGTTTTGGGTGCGATACAAGCTGGAACGTGCGCGTCAGGAATTACACGAAGCGCAAGCGCTTCACGACATTCAACTCGCACGAGCGGAGGCCCGCTAAATGGATACGGTTCGCAGTCTTCAGCATCTGCACGCAGCTTACATCCTCACCTGGTGCATCCATCTCGGGTACATCCTTTTCTTGGTTCGCGGCTTCGTGCAGGTAAAGCGAGAAGTGGAAGAGCTCAAAAAGCCTTAGCGTCGTGTTGCAGGGAAACTACGGTCCCAATTGATTGCTTTATGGTTGCGCAATGCTGCCGGAGTGAGATCGTGACCGGTAGGAAACGATGGTGGGACGACTCACTGGGTCATGGTACAAAATGGCACAATGTGAATACAAAATCAGGTAGAAGACCGCTCACGTGATACGAAAAATTGTATTTTCATAACCGTCCTCCATGTCTTCATTGCTTCCCGTTCACGGCTAATCCCAACCAACAGTCATTTCGTCATCATATTGGTGTTTAAAGTCCCAATCTGGGACTCATCGCCTCATTTCGTCCCAATGGCAGCGCGCCTGCTATCTAGCTGGATAGCTCGCGCTGCGCTTTCGCAGTGTGGGACGAAAATCGGAGGCAATACGAATGTCGTTTACAACGAGCGCAGCTCGGGGCGTAGTGAAGCTTGGTCTTGTCTGCGCGGTGGCACTGCTTCTCCCGCTCTTTTCTTTTGCGCAAACCAGCAAAGGCATCATTGCCGGTACCGTGGTCGACGCCAGCGGCGCGATTGTGGTGAATGCCAGCGTGACAGCAAGAAACGTTCAAACTGGAACTGAACGCACCACTACCTCCGGACCTAACGGCGGCTACAGAATGGAGGCCGTTGAACCGGGTCTTTACAAAGTTACGGTCACAGCCAGCGGCTTCAAAACCACCACGATCGATCAAGTGGATGTGAAAGGTTCGATCATCACATCAGTCAACGCTCAACTCGCCGTCGGCACTGTCAGCGATACGGTCGAGGTAAGCGGAGCGGCTACAGACCTGCAAACGCAGAGCGGCTCTCTCGAGCACACGATCGAGAGCGTGGAAACCGAGCACGTGCCAGTTTTCAATCTCAATGTAATTTCTTTAGCGCTCACGCAGCCAGGCGTGATCGATGTGGGCAGCAACAGCTTGAGCAACGGCACCGGATTTTCTGTAAATGGGTCCCGTCCGCGCGCCAACAACTTCCTTCTCGATGGTCAGGATGACAACGACAATTCAATTCAGGGTCAGGCTCTGCAGCCGAACAATATCAACACGGTGCAGGAAGTAGTCGTGCTCACGAATTCGTATTCGGCCGAATTTGGCCGCGGCGGCGGTTCAGTAACCAATGTGATCACGAAAGGCGGCACGAACCAGTTTCATGGGTCGGCGTGGGAACTTTATGCCGGTTCAGGACTGAACGCGGTCACGGCACAGGACGGGTTCGGTGGTCAGACGTCGCGAACCAAGCCTCGCTCTGACACGCACACATACGGCTTTACCGCCGGTGGCCCGATTTGGAAAAACAAACTATTCGCCTTCGGAAGCTCGCAATGGCAGAGGTTTTATGGCAATGCTGCGCCAGCTACGATTCTGGCTCCGACAGCGAATGGAGTCGCTGCTCTTACAGCGGCTAATACGCCTAACGCTAATCTTCTTTTGCAATATTTTGGATCGCTGCGTGGCGGCCAGAACAGCCTGAGTTCTGTTGACATCGGTCCGCGAGCTGGATGCCCCGCCGCTTTCGTCAGCGCAAAAAGCGGTGGCTGCCTTGTGGAGTTTGGATCAACGCAGCGTACTCCTCCGGCACAATTAAATCCCGAGACTCAATGGACGTACCGTATTGATTTCGTTCCACGAGCGGCGGACACGATTTCAGCTCGGTACATCCATGATCGCAATTCCTTGTCACCAGATTTCTTCAACTTCCCACAATCGCTGCCCGGTTTGGATACTGAGCAGGGTGGACCGTCAGAAAACTTCGGCATCACGTGGACTCATACGTTGTCTGCAACTGCGGTCAACGAGTTCCGCGCTTCTGAAGGCCGATTTGACTTTCAATTCGCTCCGACAGCTCAAACACTGAAAAATCCGTTGTTTAACCTCGCCACGGTCAACAGCATCAGCGGCCTCAACGCTAATTTGTTTCCATTGCTGGGCGTGAATTCGGCGTTGCCGCAGGGCCGAGGTCACACAACCTATCAGTTCCAGGACGCCTACACTCTGGTGAAGGGAATTCAGACCTTCAAAGTGGGAGGGGATGTCGCACGCATCCTCATCCGTGATGAAGTTCCATTCAACTCTCGCGGAACGCTCACATTTGGCAGCGGAGGCGGCTTCAGTGGATTAGGCAACTTTATCGACAATTTCACCGGATCTTCAAACGGCGCAGCTTTAACGTTCGGAAATCCGACCATTCGTCCAAAAGTATTTCAGGAAGGGTTCTATTTCCAGGACACGATTCATGCCAAACCAAATCTGACTGTCGATCTCGGACTTCGTTACGAGTTCGACAACAATCCGGCAAACGTCCTGCCGTACCCTGGAATTAACATCCAAACAGAGCCCTCGAACACTTTTCCCCCGACGCCGGTACATGTGAGGGAAGACGGCAATAACTTTGGTCCCCGCGTGGGATTTTCGTATAGTCCGCGGTTCTGGAATGGACTCTTCGGTCAGGACAAGACCGTGTTGCGTGCTGGCTACGGCGTGTTCTATGACACGCTGTTCACGAACATCACTGACAACGAAGCTGCCAGCTCCCCGAATGCGGTTTCCGGGACTCTGTTGGGAGATCCCGATCCCAACTCCCGCGGTTTGGCCAATGCAACGGGACTGCTCGGGCAGATAAGTCCGAATCTGACTCTTGCTTCTTCGGTTTCCTCCATCGATCAAAATCTGAAGAATCCGGTCACGCATCAATGGAACGCAAACATCGAGCGCGAGCTGCCGTTGTCGATGGTTTTTACCGCGGCCTACGTGGGCAATCGTGCGGAACGGCTGTTTGCCAATGACGAACTAAATCCCGGATTGGGAATCGGGCTCTCGCGCCTGAATCCGAACCGCGGACCGATTACTGTCCGAGACAATTCAGGCGATTCGATCTATCACGGTCTCGATCTGAAACTCGATCGTCGTTTCAAGAGCGGCCTCTTGATCCGCGGAGCTTACACTTACTCCAAGCTGATTGACGATGTCTCCGAAGTCTTCACGCTGTTTGGCTCAGCGACTTCGTTCCCGCAGAACGAATTGATTACCAGCAACGGACGTTCGCAGGATCGGGGGCTATCAGCCTACGATCGCCGCCATCGCTTTGCCCTCACCTATGTTTGGGATATTCATGGATGGAACAGCTCCAGCAACTTCCTGACTTCAGCAGTGAGTTTTCTCACTCGCGGGTGGGAGATTGCAGGGACTTCATTCTTCCAAACCGGTGCTCCGGCCACCATTAACAGCGGATTTGATCAGAACGGTGATCGTCGCGCGACCAACGACCGTCCATTCCTCGGTAATGCCTCGGCGCCTTTCAGTAGTTTCGGGATTGACGGAAGTTTCCTGAAAAAACAAGGAGGAGTTGCGGGTACCGTTTATGATGGTCAGACGTTCGAGGCCGATGGCACTCTGACGGCTATCGCCGCCAACTCTGTTCACTTCCTGGTCCTTCCCGGACTGGGAAATGTCGGACGAAACACGTTTCTTCAACCCGGAGCTATCAACAACAACATGGCTTTCAGCCGCAGGTTCCATATTCCCGGAAAGGAAAGCCAGCAGCTTGAGTTCAGGTCGGAGTTCTACAACATCTTCAATCACCCGAATGAAGGTCTTGGAGACTCAGTTTCAAATACTGCCGGAACCGACACCGTGCTGGCGGACGGCTCCTCATTCGCGGACAACAGCTTGACACGATACGGAGGTCGCCAAATCAAACTGCAACTGCGCTATTCGTTCTAAGTTGCGCGTTTAGCTCTGTGGAGGGAGAGAAATCTCCCTCCAAATTGTTTTGTCAAGAATTTTCAGCCTTGCTTGTTCCAGCGATATGAGCGCGGACTTCACGCTGCGCGATCTGGCTTCGGTTGTGGCTGTTCGACTTCTTCTCCGGGTGCTTCGCCCCACCCAATTGATGCATTCGGATCCAGCTTCGTTCCGGCATCCGGCGCTCCCGGAGGAGTTGTGCCGGCGTGAGGCTCACCGTCTGGATGTAGGTCATCTGTTGGTAAACCGTATGGAGTTTCTGGTACGACTCCGTCTTGCTGCATACGATTGAGTTCGGATTTTCTCTCGTGCGCCATGTTGATCTCCCTCGATGAGGAGATGGGTAAGTCCGGACACGAGGTTGTAAACGGAGGAGCGCAAGGTTGTGTGAGTCGCAATTGAGGGTCACTCGGATTTCGACGGTCTTTTGACTTCCCTGACCTCTGCGCCGAGGCTTCCTTTTGCCAGCCGGATGCTCAATGCATCACCCACATTCACACTTCCGGCATCGGAAATCGGGATTCCTGCAGCATCGAACACTACCGCATAACCTCTTTCGAGAATCTTCAGAGGAGAAAGTGCGTCGAGCCGCGCAGAAGCCTGCTCCAGGCGCGCGCGATGCGCGAAGAGCCTCGCTCGGACTGCCCGCGGAAGGTGCGATGCGAGCCCGTACAAGTCCTTCTGCATGCTCTGGAACTGGCGGCGCAAGTCGTGATGGCGCACGCGAACAGCGGCGAGTTCCAGGCGCCGTCGATACCGCTGCAGCGACTCGCGCTGCAACGCCAGCAGTCTGGCAGAGAGATCGTCGAGGCGTTGCTCGCGTCGACGGATTGCGTCGGTAACGCGCAGAACTGCGCGATGCTCGCCGAGATCCTGGAACCTGCGCCGGTTCAGCATCAGGCGATAGCGGATTCCATGTTCCAGACGTCGCGCCAGCGAGCCAATTTGATCTTCGAGCTGTTGTCGCGCGGCAATTACCATCTCCGAGGCAGCAGACGGAGTGGGCGCGCGCAAGTCGGCGACAAAATCCGCAATCGTGAAATCTGTTTCGTGCCCAATTGCGGAAATGATCGGAATCTCCGAAGCGAAGATCGCACGCGCGAGTCCTTCGTTGTTGAATGCAGCCAGATCTTCGAGCGAGCCGCCTCCGCGAGCGATCACGATTACGTCCACCTTGCGCGATTTGTTGAAGTAGCGAATACCGGCGACCACTTCAGACGCTGCTGCCTCGCCCTGCACTTGCGCTGGATAGATCAGCAAGCTCGCACTTGCGTGCCTGCGCCGCATAACGTTGAGCATGTCGTGGATGGCGGCGCCACGAGGAGAAGTCACGATCCCAATACATCGCGGAAGCGCCGGAATTGGTTTCTTGCGCGCGGAGTCAAATAACCCTTCAGCCGCGAGCTTCGCCTTGAGCTGCTCGAACGCAATCTGCAGCGCGCCGGCCCCTTTGGGCTCCAGGTACTCGGCAATCAGTTGAAGTTCGCCGCGGCTTTCGTAGACCGTAACGCGCCCGCGCGCCACGATCTCCATTCCGTTTTCGGGACGGAAGCGCAGGAGCCGCGCCTGCATGCGAAACATCACTACGCGAAGCTGAGCCTCGCCGTCTTTGAGCGTGAAATACAGGTGGCCAGACTCAGCCGGGCGATAGTTGGAGATCTCTCCGCTGATCCACACGTCGGTGTATTCACGCTCGAGACCAGTACGCACCGTTGAAACCAAGTCCCGCACAGTGAACACGCGCCGCTGCGGCTGAAAAGTAAATCCAAGTTGTTCGAGACTGGACATCGCTGATCGTTGACCTGATGCGGATCGCTACTTAAAGCACTTGGCCAGCGCGCTCGCGGCTGAGAGCAAACGCTGCAAATCGCTGGGCTGGAAGTCCGGGCCAGCAGCCTTAGGAGAGGTGCCCTTGCGGCTGATTTGAATCACACCGATCACACCAGAGGGACCCGCTACCGGCGCGCTCATCACTTTCTGAATGATCAGCGCAACCTTCTCCGCTTTCGTGCCGCCGCTTCGCGTCTTCGAATCAACCGGCACCGACTCGAAGATGCTCGCATGCTTCGTCTGGGAGAAGTTATTCATGATTTCCGGACGCTTGGTGTTTGCAGTCCTGGCGGCCAGCGAGGTGGCATGGCTAAGCGGAATTGCACCCACGTTGCTCAACGAAGGTGGGTAAATAAACTTCAGCTGAGCCTTTTCCAGTTTGAAGAGGGCCACTTCGTCGTCGTGCACGCCGAATGCGCGGGAAAGTTCATGTGCGATGTTAGCTGCGTTCTCGGGAGAAAGTCCTGCGGCCTGACATTGATCGGCAAGTTGGGCGAACGGCAATGTGGACGAGGACAATGAGGCTCCTCCTCGGAGATGAAAACCATCTACTGTAACGGCTCGGGCTGGAAAAATCTATTCACTGCCAACCCATGCTCCGCCAGTGGTTGTATGTACATTCCTCGCAAACTGGCGTATGCTGCGTCAGCTTTCAAAACACCCTTCGGACAGGAGACGCTATGGTTTCGCCGCAGCCAGAGAAGAGGAGTGCGCCTCGCAAGGAGGTCAAGGTGCCAGCAAAGCTCCACAGCGGCTCTGACGCGATACCGGCGGAGGCATTGAACTTGAGCCAGTCCGGCATCTTCCTCGAATGCGCCAGCAGCGTGACCGAGGGCAGCCCGGTGGATATCGTGATGATCCTTCCGAAGGAAGTTACAGGCGATGCTGCCAAATGGGTCTGCTGCCATGCGACCGTGAACCGCGTCGAGAACACGCGTCCCGGCGGACGCTACGGGGTGGCTGCTACGGTCGAGAAGATTCAGGCAATGCCGGAATTAACCTGGCCCGAAGTTGACCGTCGAATCACGGAGCGGCGCGGCCCGGACCGCCGCAAGAATGCTCGTGCTGAGGCCCACGACCGCCGAGCTGGGGATCGCAGAAAGGCAAGCTCCTAAGCTGCTCAGCTTCTAAGCTAAACTGCAAGGCGGACCTCTCGGCCCGCCTTTGGTTTTTGGACTCTTGAATTAACCGAGTACCGGCACCTGTTCTGTCGCGCGTGTTTTTGCGATGTGCGAGAAGCCTCGCCAGATGCAAATCAGCGCGTAGATGTGGAACGCGAACGCGAGCCAGTCCTGTGCCAGGAGCGTGATTCCGGAATCGAGCAGGTAGAACGCCATTCCCATGAGGAAGGCCCACTTCTGCGCCTTCGCGCCGAAATAGCCACACATGCAGAAGAAGCCAAGCACGAGCAAGTCGATGAAGAAGCCAACCATGCGTGCCTGCGGCGCTTGCAATGCGTCAGTCACCTCGGTGATGCCGAGACCTAACACAAAATGAAAGTTTCCCCCCGACAGCGCTGCGATGGTGTTCACCACCGATAGCCCAGCGATCCAGTAGAACCAGTGCGCTCCGCGCCTGACTGCGGCCATCGCCATCATCGACTGCGCGCTGCTCTGGTGCTGCACCTTGGCGTTGTGGCCGTCATAAGCGATGTTCGTCGGCGGCGCGCTGGCCGCAGATTTTGAAGGTGATTGAATTGGGGGAGCCTGACCAATCATGGTATCCGGCATACAGCCCTCCAGTTTGAAACTGGCTGATTTCAGCACAGCAGAGGTGCAAATTCACCCAAAAAGTTCCAGAACGGGAATCGAAAGGGCAGGACCAGAGGGAACGTATACACCAGAGTTCGTAGCGAACTCGCGCGTGAAAGAATGGACCGTAAATGCAAAAGCCTCCGCAACTTGCGGAGGACTCGCGAGAGACCTGAAAGTACTAAGCCTTTTGTACCTTGCCGCTCTTGAGGCACGAAGCGCAGACGCGTACCCGACGATGGGACCCCTGTACGATCGCGCGTACCGAGCGCAGATTCACGTTCCAGCGCCGCTTGGTGACGTTATGAGCGTGGCTGATGTTGTTTCCAAACTGCGGCCCTTTGCCGCACACTTCGCATACGCGTGCCATGATACGAACTCCAGAATTTGAGTCAGACTCGGGCGGACATGCGTCCGTAAGCCTTCAGATTTCTTCAGAAACCTACTCCGCCGAAGGCGGATGACGCTCCAGAAGGGTCGAACGTCCAAAGTATTGATTTTACCGGAATCTGCGGCGAGGGGCAAACTGGGTAAGACGAGTGAGAGCAACAGCCTGGGGCAAATCATTCATGAAGACGAAACCAACTGAGTCGGGCGATCGCGAACTTGCCGTTCAAGCCGCAAGAGTTTGGCCCCACAGAGAGCACGAAGCCAACAGCGTTCTAGCGCTGCTGTGCCGCGTTGGTTTACATCGCTGGCGCCGACTAGACCTCGCTGATTTGGCGCCCAACAAGAACATCCTGCATTGCTTCTGGTGCTCAAAGGTAAAGATTAACGGCGTTATCTATGATCCGTAATGACATAACGGCTTACGGCCGCGAAAGAAGGTGCGTCGCGATTAGATGTCATACTTGTGGGTATGTCCCACGAACCGATCAAAACCGGACCAGCCGAGGAGATGGCCCGGGTCCAGGCCGAGGAAAGCCGGATTCTACCCTTTGCTGCCACTGATCCAAAATCAGTGAAAGTGCAAAAGAGCACCGGTCAAGGCATGGACATTGAATGGCGAGACGGTCACCGCAGCCACTACTCCTTCGCTTGGTTGCGTGATGCCTGCCCCTGCGCCACGTGCAACGAAGAGCGCGAGGGGAGCGGACGAAAGATCGGGGCGCCTCCCAAACCAAAACCCACTGCGCTGCCGATGTACAAGGAACCGGCTCGCCCGGCCGAAGTCAATCCGGTAGGCAAGTACGCTATCAATTTCCACTGGAATGACGGGCACAGCAGCGGGATTTACTCGTGGGAGTTCCTTAGGCGAGAGTGCCCTTGCGCTGAATGCACCAGCGAGCGTTAATCCCGATGCAGATATGAAACAACCCACTCGCTATCGCCGGCGGTACTGACGCTCGACGTCTGTAGCCCAGTGCTTATTGCCTATCGCCTATTGCTGCGCTCATCTCTTCTTCATCGCCCGCTTCTGCATATGCACGCGCATCTCTTGCCCAAACTTCGTGCGGTTGAAGCCCAACTGCTGGAGGATTCCGATCAGGTTTCCAGCCGCCCAATAGAGGCTCAGCCCAGCAGACAGATTCCAGGTGAACACGCCCAGCAGCAGCGGCATGGTGAACTGCATCATCTTCTGCTGCGCAGGATCCATGCCGGCCTGCGGTGTGATTATCTGCATAGCGAACATCGAGATGATGAAGAAGATGGTCAGCAAGTGCGACGGACTGGAGAGATCGGTAATCCACAACCAGCCGGCATGGCGCAATTCGATGGCGCTACCGAGCATGGTGTAGAAGGCCCAGAGAAAAGGAAGCTGAATCAGGTTCGGCAGACACCCGCCCAGCGGATTTACGCCCTCGCGCTTGTACAAATCCTGAAGCTCGCGGTTTTTCTCTGCCTGTCTTGGATCGGTTAGCTTGTAGCGTTTGTATTTGTCATTGATGGCCTGGACCTGCGGCTGTATTTTCTGCATCCGCATCGCCGATTTCATGGTCGAGATGCGCACCGGTATTAACGCGAGGTAAATGATTACCGTGAGGACGAGAATTGCCCAACCATAATTTCTGGTCCAGTGCTCGTTCGTCCAAACCAGCCACTGGAAAAGCGGCTTTGCAAAGAAGGAGAAGAATCCGAAATCGATGAGCTTCTCCAGCGTCGGTCCATTCGGCTGCTGCACCGTGCTCGCCGGCGCGGCATAAGAATGGATATCGGAGATCACGTCGAGCGCCTTCGGGCCTACGAAGACACGCTCGCTGGTCACTCCGCCCGGAGTCCCTACCGCTGCTCCCAGAACGGGAACGCGTTCCATGTCATTGGGATCGGGCTTGTCCAGATTCTTCGGAATCTTGATCTCGTTGTGGAAAGTCACCAATGAGACGTGATCGGGATCATCGGGCATAAAGACGGCGGCAAAGTATTGATCCGCAGCCGCCGCCCAGTTGAACGGCCCATTGATGGTCGCGCCGCCCGAAACTTTTTTGTAGGAAGTGCGGTCGACCTTGTCCTCGCGGTCTATATCGATTCGAGCTGCAGCGTAGGAGGACGAGACCGTCTCATCGCCAAATCCTGCAGGCCACCACGGGTAAGCTGCGACCGTGCTGCCTCCCTGCCTTACCGAGGTCTCGACGCGAACCACATAAGTCTCGCCAAACGTAAATTTCTTGGTGACCGCCACATCTCCATCGGAGTACTCAAAGGTGACGATGCGCTGCTTTCCAGAACGCTGCTCGGTTGACACGTAAAGTGCGTCGTTCAACTTTTTACGCAGCGATTCGTCATAGGTGAAGAGCGACAGCGGATATCCATACTGCGGGCCCGCAATCGAGTTGACCAACTCCAGCGGATTCCCTTTGTCGTCTTTGTATTTCTTCAGCACCCACGACTTGGCAAGGGCTCCGTGATTGCTGAACGTTATTTTGAAGAGGTCATTCTCAACAACAGTTTGCGATTCAGCACTCGCCTTCTTGGCAGGGGTAGGTGCGGGCGACGGCGGTGTAGATCTCGGTTTCTTTGCCGAAGCAATAGGAGGAGCAGTCGGAGGCGCCGATGGCGACGCAGCAGCCTGCTGAGTTGGATTCTGCGGCGCAGTCTGCTCCTGACGTTGAGGCGGAGCAGGTGCCTTATAGAACTTGGTAATGAACTGCTGAGTAATGAAGATGACGACGAATGTAAGCGCGAAGGTGAGCAGGAGCCGTCGTTCTGCGCCTGGGTCTTGATTAGGAGTTTGGAAATCGCTCAACGTTACCTGCCAAATGAATGCAAATTTCTAAGATCGAAGTTGTTCCGAATGCGTACAGCGCGGCACAGGATCGTATCCGCTGCCGCCAAAAGGATGACAGCGCAGCAATCGCCACGCGGCCAGACCGGTCCCTTTGAGCAATCCGTGCTCAGCAACAGCTTGTGCGGCATACTCCGAACACGTCGGAGTGAAGCGGCATGAGTTGCCGAACAGCGGCGAGAGCCAGCGCTTATACCACGCCAGCAGCAGCTCGATCAGATGCTGCGCACTCGCCATCTCTGGAGTTGCGGTCTGCATTGCTCGTGTTCCTGACAGCTATACGAAAATCTCGGCGACTTTGATCCAGCAGCTACCGTCAGATCCATCGTCAGTACCGTCCCGGCCTGCCGGGATGGGTGTGTCAGATCGTCGTTAAGCCCCATCCGCTACCGCGGACGGTACTGACTTTCCCACCTTCTGTTGGATTACATCGAAAGCTCGAGCAACCTCACCCAAAAGCTGCGCAAACTCGACGTCGAACGTTGCCTTCTTCGGGTTAATCACGACATCTACATCGCGCGTTAACCGATTCAGATTTTCAGTAACCGCGGCGCGCATTCTGCGCTTGATGCGATTCCGCGTCGTCGCCTTTCCTAATGCTCTCCCAACGGTGATTCCCACTCTGGGCCCTTGTCCTGCCGCATTCTCTCCTGCGCGCAGCAGGTAGAAAGCGGTCAGAATCTGCGAGAAGTGTCGCCGCCCGCAGCGGTACACTTGCTCAAATTCGGCGTGTTTGCGCAGGCGGTGTTCACGGGGAATCGACATCGGGATTGCATCCTCCCTGCTGCGGGACGTCTTGCCAATGTGTTCTTCATGGAGGATGTCAGGAGAGAGGGAGACGCGGCGAGATTACTCGCGGAATCCGGGCTTCACGGACACCCGCTTGCGTCCCTTGGCGCGACGGCGCGACAGCACCGCCTGGCCGGACTTAGTCTTCATGCGGGTCCGGAACCCGTGAGTCTTGCTCCGCCTGCGGCGGTTCGGCTGAAACGTACGTTTCGGCATCCTGCTAGTGCACTCCTGCTCAGAAAATTTTGCTTAGGACGAACGTTAAGTATATCGGAGCAGGCGGCATGCGGCAATTTCGCCTTCTACTGAAGTGCCTGTTCGGGGGCAATGCTTTACACTCGATTGATCCATGAAAGCTGCCTCGCTGCCGCTCCGCCATCAAGTGGGACAACTCATCATTATGGGCCTGGAAGGGCCGGAAGTCTCACCCGCGACCGGACGGTTGCTCACCAGCATGCATCCTGGCGGGATTATTCTCTTCGCCCGTAACATCCAGTCGCCGCACCAATGCGCGCAGCTCCTGAGAATCTGCCAGACGGCGGTCAAGACCGCGCTGTTTCGCTGCATCGATCTCGAAGGTGGAACCGTCGATCGGCTGCGCAACATCATCGCGCCTGCTCCGTCCGTCGCGGACGTGGTCGCCACTGCTTCAGAGAAACTGTTTGAGAAACACGGACGCGTGATTGGCGACGAAGTTCGAGGGCTCGGCTTTAATGTCGATTTTGCTCCCGTTTTCGATCTCAATCTGCCCGAATCGCGCGGCGTCCTTACATCCCGCACAGTGTCGGCCGACCCACGCGAAGTGATTCGTTATGCCAAGAAATTCTTAAAGGGACTCTCAGCAGCGAACGTAGTCGGATGCGGGAAGCACTTTCCCGGACTGGGAGGCGCGAATCTGGACACTCACAAAGAGCTTCCGGCAATCCAGCGTGACTGGAAGAATCTTTGGTCGGAGGACCTGCTGCCTTATCGCGAACTCCGCAGGCTGGTTCCGTTTGTAATGGTTGCTCACGCCATGTATCCGAAAGCCGTCAAGGAAAACGGCACGCCGGCATCGCTCTCGAAGGAGTGGATCGGCGATGTCCTCAGAAAGAAAATCGGCTATCAGGGGCTGGTGATCTCCGATGATCTTGAAATGGGCGGAGTCCTTGCGGCTGCATCGATGGAAGAAGCTGCGTTGGAGACGATTCGCGCAGGCGCCGACATTTTTCTCGTGTGCCAAAAAGAAGAATTCGTATGGCGATGCTATGAGGCAGTGCTGCAGGAAGCCGAGCGCAATCGCAAATTCGCGTCTCTGGTGACTCGTGCCGCCGACCGCGTCTTAAAGCTAAAGTCATCCAACAAGGCCCTGAAGCAAATAACAGTTCAAGAGCCTGGCGCTGCTGAAGTGGAGCAGTTGAGGGCCGCGATGCAGCGCTTCAATGATGAAGTACAGCGGGAGTCGGCGGCAGCGCGGGCATGATCGTTGCAGGTGTGATGAGCGGTACCTCGGCCGATGGCATCGATGTTGCGCTGGTTAGAATCTCAGGCGACTTGCGCAGCCTTAGGCTGAAACTGCTCTCACATGAGCATTTTGCATATCCAGCACGCGTGCGCGAAGCAGTTTTAGCGGCGATGGATGCGAATGCCGCGAGTGTCGCCGACCTTGCGCGGCTGAATGTTTTCCTTGGTGAGTTGTATGCCGATGCTGTTGCGACGACGATGCGCCGGCAGCGAACCCGAGTCGATCTCGTCGGCTGTCACGGACAGACGCTCTATCATCAAGGCGATCCCGTTCCCTTTTTAGGACGACCGATTGCGACGACGTGGCAGACGGGCGAAGGCTCAGTCATCTCGCAGCGCCTGCAAATTCCTGTCATCTCCGATTTTCGCCCGGCCGACATGGCTGCCGGCGGGAAAGGTGCTCCCCTCGTTCCTCTTCTCGACATCGCCTTCTACGCTCATGCGAGAAGATTGCGCGTTCTGCAGAACGTCGGCGGCATAGCGAATCTGACCCTCATTCCTCCCGGTCAACACCTTGGAGACGCGCGTAAGGTCATTGCCTTGGATACCGGTCCTGGCAACATGGTGATCGATGCATGCGCACAAAAGCTCTTCGGAAAGTCCTATGACCGGCATGGAAGCTTCGCCACTAAGGGGAAGGTGATCGACGCAGTGCTTGCGCGAACGCTCGCGCATCCGTTTTTTCGTCGTAAGCCCCCCAAGACAGCGGGAAGGGAAGAATTCGGTCGAGAGTTCGTCTCACAATTCCTAGCCTCCTGCGGCGATGCTAGTAAACACGATGTGATGGCGACGACGACGGCTTTGACTGCAAGCTCAATTGCCACTGGGCTCAAGCAGGCGCTCAGGATGGCTCGGATCTCGATTCCGATTTCCGGGAGCGGAGCCGATTACGTGGTGAGCGGCGGTGGAGTAGCGAACAAGACATTAATGCGAATGATCTCTGCCCAAGTAGAGCCACTCGGATTTCGCGTACTCTCCTCCGATATTCTCGGCATGCCCAGTCAAGCCAAGGAAGCCGCGGCATTTGCCCTGCTTGCGTATCAAACCTGGAACCGGCAGGCAGGAAACGTGCCGACCGCAACCGGCGCAAAGAGACCCGCGGTTCTCGGCAAGATCAGCTATGCCTGAGAGACGTGGAATAGCCGCTCTAACTCAGTTGTCATTCAGGAGCGCGCTCGCGTTTAGCCTTGTATTGTTTTCTATCGCGCTGATTTCAATCGGCTGTACGCGATCACGCCCTGATCCGCACACGATTGTCATGCTGATTGAAAGCAGTCCGGCAAATTTGGACCCGCGCATCGGAACCGACGCGTTTTCCGAACGGATCGACGAACTTCTCTTCGATTCTCTCGTTCGTAAAGACGAACACTTCGTACTGCATCCCTGGGTAGCCGAGAGTTGGGAAGTCCCGAATCCGCTCAAATATGTCTTTCATCTGCGCCGCGACGTTCACTTTCACGATGGCCGTCCCGTCACCGCGAAGGACGTGAAGTGGAGCCTCGATTCGATGATGAATGGAACCGTCATCAGTTCCAAATCCGCGACGTATCAGCATATCGGGAGCATCGATGCTCCAGACGATTACACAGTCATTTTTCACCTGAAAGATCCCGATTCGGGACTGCTGTGGAATCTCTCAGATGGAGCCATGGGAGTTGTTCCTTATGGCAGCGATAGCCATTTCAATCTGCATCCGATCGGCAGCGGTCCATTCAAGTTTGTGCGCAATGTGCAGGACAACGAAGTGGTCGTAGTCCGCAACGACAACTACTGGGCCGACAAGCCGAAGGTAGAACGCGTACGCTTTGCCGTTGTACCCGACGCGACTACTCGCGCGCTCGAGTTGCGCAAGGGCAGTGCCGACATTGACATCAACTCGCTCAGTGCTGATATGGTCGGCTCGCTTCGCCACGATCCGGCTCTCAGGATCGAGCAGGAACCAGGGACTCCCGTTCAGTATCTCGGCTTCAATCTGCGCGATCCCGTGCTCAGGGACGTTCGCGTGCGACAGGCAATTGCGTACGCAATCGACACGCGACCGATCATTGAGTATCTCTGGCGGGACACTGTGCGACAGGCAACCAGCGTGCTCCCGCCGCAGCATTGGGCTTTTGACAGCAACCTGCAGCCCTATCCCCACGATCCGAGCAAAGCACGGGCACTATTAAAGCAAGCCGGCTATTCGTTTGAACCGGGCAAACGCCTTCATCTCATTATGAAGACCTCTGATCAGGAGACGAGTCGCCTGCTCGCCGTAATTCTTCAACAACAACTTCATGACGTCGGTGTCGATTTAGAACTGCGAACTTTTGAGTTCGCAACCTTCTACTCTGACGTTGTAAAAGGCGCGTTCCAGATTTACACCCTGCGCTGGGTCGGCGGATCAAACCAGGATCCCGAGATCTTCGAGTACATCTACGACACCAAAAGCTTCGCTCCGCGACGCGCCAATCGCAGCTACTACAGCAATCCTGAAGTGGACAAGCTCATCGAGGAGGGACGTTCAGAGCTCGATCACGAGAAACGCAAGGCGATCTATGCGCAAATTCAGCAGATCACGATGCGGGACCTTCCCACCTTGAACCTCTGGTATTTCGATAACGTGGTGGTGCATTCGGCGCGGGTGAGGAATGTCCGACCTGAGCCGGCAGGAAATTACGACTTCCTACGCGAGGCGGAAGTTGTTCAATAGGGAATCGCGACGATTACACCGCTTTTGAACTTACTGGACGGGGCGTTCCGATCCCGAAGTTCATTCCTAAAACAATGTCATCCCTCGCGCAGCGTCGAACCTGCTGTTAACTTAAAAACTTGGTTTGCTGCGCGGCGGATCTGCTTCTGGCGTTCTGCAAGAACAGCAGGTCCCCCGCTCCGCAAGAACTATTTCTTGGAACAATACGCAGCATACACGCTAGGGTGACAGTGTTTGGAAGTAGGCCATCTATATCGATCAAACCCTCAATGTACAGTTAGTAGGAAACCGCCTTAGACGCTCTGCCCAGCTGCGACCGTCTGCGCTTCGGGAGTGATTGCAGCGGCCCGGCGAACGCGCAGGTCTCCACGCTCAAACACCGCAGTTAGGGCCGCCACTATCCGGGGATCGAACTTCGTGTTCACCAACGAATTAATAATGCGGATCACATACTCAGGATCCATTGCGGCCTGATACGGACGATTGGTCGTCATCGCGTCGAAACAATCCGCCACCATGATGATGCGCGGACTGAGTGGAATCTGATCGCCTTTGAGCCCGTGCGGATATCCACGACCATCGAGAGATTCGTGGTGAAGTTCTATTCCGGGAATCATTTCCTTCAGCATCTCGACGGGACGAAGAATGGCAGCGCCTTTGGTAGTGTGCGTCTTCATGATTTCGTACTCGTCGGGTGTAAGCGCTCCCGGCTTCTTCAGGATACGGTCTTCAATTCCAATCTTGCCTACGTCGTGCAGCTGGGCAGCAATACGAATCTTCTCAACTTCTTCTTCGGGAAGACCAATTTCTTTTGCGATTAAAACCGAATAGCGCGTGACGCGATCAGAATGGCCTCGCGTGTATGGGTCCTTTTCGTCGACCGCACCGGCGAGCATCTGGATCGAGCTGAGGAAGAGCGTTTTGTTTTCTTCGGCAGCGCGCTTCAGATCCTGGACGAAGCGCTCGAGCTCCGAGCTCATGGTGTTGAACGTGTTTGCAAGTTCACCGATTTCCGTACGGCTCTTTACCTGCACGCGCTGGGAAAAATCGCCGCGAGCGATGGCGCGGCTGGATTCCGTTAAAGTCTGCAGTGGAGTGGAGATGCGCCGTGCGGCGAAGATGCCGAATGCGACGCCGAGTAGGATGGCGTAAAAGAGGTATTTATACGCATTCCACTGCATGTCGAGAACGCTTTGATAAGCTTCGGCTTGAGTCTTCTGCGCGACTACTGCCCATTGGAGGGAAGGAACCCAACTGTAGCTTCCCAACATGTCCACAGATTCTTTCCCGTGTTGGACAGTGAAAGAGGTGGTTGGCACTAAGTCGAACCGGGTTTGCTCGACGAACATTTTCACCAGTTCGTTGTCCGTCATTTCCTGACCGGTAGCGTAATGCGTGTCGGCTCCGGCCACGAGACGACCCTGGCGATCTACAACAAATGCCTCCAGCCCTGCCTGGCTGGCATTCCTGAGGCTGGTAATGAGGTACTGCAGATCGACGACGGCGCCGATCATGCCGAGGAAATGCTCGTTGGTCATGATTGGAGTGCTCACGAGCATGGTCGTGCGCTGATCTTTGCCGGAGCCCACCGTGAGCGCCTGTCCGTTGTAGCTGCGCCCCTCTCGCGCGGCCACGAAGGCATGCTCCAATTCGCGCTGAACAAACGCATCGGGAATCACGCGCCCTGCGGTGATTCCTTTTCCTTCATCGTTGAGGAGCGTGGCGTAATCAATGATGTCGGACAACGAAGTAAATCTCTCAAGCAGGGCGCGCAGTTCCGGGGCGTTGATGTGATCATTTGTGAGATCGCCGCCGCTCGCGACCAGAACGGAAGCAGAAAGATTGCCTAAAGAAGTCTGAAGCGTGACTTGCCGATGCTCAATGTCATCGCCGAGCGAGCGGGTAACCGTGTTTTGCAGGAGCTGTTCGTTAACTTTGAGCCGGTCGCGATTGATCGAGACGACCTGCGATCCGTAAAAATAAAGCGGAACCACGCCGACCAGAAGCAGCACGGCGGACATGAGATACATCAGCGGTATGCGGTTGGGCAGGCGCATTGAGTTCCCGGAATTGAACGGATTCTAACCCGATTATCCAGCAACTCTGGATAGCTACTTACGTTCTCAGGCATTTCCCTGATTACGACCGTGCAGCTCGCTTGTTTGGGCGTTATTCGTCTTTTCCCGGACGGCTCATCAGGTCGCGAATGGCATCTTTCGGGGACTTCTGTGCATGGAGGATCTCGTGCATCTGTTCCGAAATGGGCATCTCGATGCCGTGCTTGCGCGCGAGGCCAAGGGCGGCATCGGTCGTAAGCACCCCTTCCGCGACCATGCCGTGCATGCCTGCCATAATCTCCGGGAGCTTGCGTCCGCGGCCGAGTTCCACGCCCACGGTGCGGTTGCGGGAAAGGCCTCCAGTGCACGTCAGCACTAAGTCACCCATTCCCGAGAGGCCGGCGAGAGTCTCGCGTCGAGCACCACATGCGACTGCGAGCCGTGTGATTTCGGCGAGTCCACGCGTGATCAGTGCCGCAGCCG
>Ga0075426_10000284_pt1 | contig 34232 bp, 50 predicted proteins | sample SoiMethybrSBSTD5_FD_75304 | JGI IMG/M metagenome (GOLD analysis project Ga0075426, IMG submission 75304) | Bulk soil microbial communities from a Populus tree surrounding site in Tennessee, USA - Soil MetaG P. TD hybrid SBSTD5 | ecosystem: Environmental > Terrestrial > Soil > Tree plantation... | reverse complement strand
CAACCACATCTTGAGCGTTTCCATGTTCGCCCTCCTTTTTAATTCGCCGGCTGAACGTCGGCAGCGTCCAGGACCAACTCAAAGTGATCGAGGTCAAAAAAGTTTTGATCCTTGAGATCGAAATTCCCATTCCAATCCCCTCCATATCGAATTTTCATGCCCAGCCGTTCCGCCGTCGCCCGCACATATCCTGCGAAGTAATAAAACCGCTTCTCATCATTCCAATCGATGGGCCACGGCGCCACGTCCACCGCCAGGCTCGGATAGGCGTTATGCTTGGAGTTGGGATATTGCACCTTGCTCTTTCCCATAGCGAAGGCCTTGTCCTGCTCCTCCTGGCTCCGCGTCCCGCAGATCACCGTGCAGTCCACCGTCTTCGCCACTTCATTGAAAAGCTCCCGGAGCTTCGGATGCGCCGACGACAATGCTTTTTTGCTCGCCTCACTGAATTCGGACATGGTCATTTCCTCAAAGACTTCACGGCCTCGGTCAGGTTCCCCAAAGCCTCCGTATTCTTCTGGATCGTCACAAAACACATATAGGCCATAATGAGAAACGCCACGATGGGGAATCCCACGCGGTCTATGAAGAGCATTGTGTATCGAAGGAGCTTAGGTATCTCCTTATCGGTGACGATGGATGACTCTCCGGTGTCTTTGTGCATAATGAACCCCTTGAAAGCGGCTCCTCCCCAAGCCATACTTGAATATGCGTCTTGCCGCCAGAATCCTTTTTGCCCTCTGTTTCGCCCTGTTCGGCCTTCTGGCCCTACCGCTTTTTCCGTTGGGGCGAAAACTCCGCAGGGTCAAACCCCAACATCATGAGCTTGAGCATGGCATCATCGATGGCGTTCCCCGTCCGCTTCATGAGGCCGACCGGCTGAGCAGCGGCGGCCTGTGGCACTACGCCCCACCCAAGACCAGCGGGGGGCCCCGGATTTACTCCACTCTCTTCGGGTGAAGTGGCGAAAGATTCCCACGGGATCGGATCGTCCGGCCCATAGTTATGCATCTTCACGGTGTTGGCGAAAAGTTCATTGGCGAGGCGTTCCTGGTTCGTCTTCGGAGTCGGGAACATGACGGCCGGCGCCAATGATTGTGCAAGACGCTGACGCGGCTTATTGGGCATTGGATTTCTCCTTACGACGGGCAAGGGCGGATAAGAGCGCGACCATTCGCGGTTGCATTAAAGGCTCTGCTGCTCGCGAAACAACTCCAGCCGCCGTCGCTGCACCACCCTGAACCACAGGAGAAAGCAATGGCGCGGCCATGCCGCCCGTCAGTTTTAGGAGCATGGTTTTGAAGGCGGATGCGCCGCCATATTTATTCTGAGGGAAAAGATTGCGAAGGGCCTGGGCCCGCATTCCCCGCACATAGGTTTCATCACCGGTGGCGATATTTGAGCTGGCCTTCGCCATGGCATCGAACTCATCGCGCATCTTGTAAAGCTCATCGGGCATCGACTGTTTTGATTTCAGAAGAACATCGATCGCTTTCCGAACCTTCAATGCCTCCGCCGGCTCCAACTTTCCACCGCCCCGAATGAACTCATTGGCCTTATCAAGAATCTCCATCGGCTTATACATTCCAGAAAGGATGTCGCCGGTTTTCTCCATATTCACGACGCCTTCAGGATTAATGGAGGTCGGGCGAAAAGCGTGGCTGGCCGAATTCAACTCATCCTTGGCCGCTTCATAGAATTGTCCGGCCGCCTGTTTCCCTTTGGAGAAGATCAGACTCGGGTCTTTATAGGCCGCCTCAAGAGATCCTGCCGCCCTGGGCGCAATGCCAGACATTTCTTCTGCCTGTGATCCTATCGCACGCAACATCGGTTTCCCGATGGCCGCAAGTTCCGGAGCGATGCTCTGCGCGCCCCTAAGCGCTCCCGCCGTCACAAGGGCTCCCCGAGAAATAAATCCCGGGGCCGCCTCGGCTATCGTGTCCGCCGCGACACGGGGCGTTCCTTTGATCAAATCCAATGGAAGATTCCCCGTCGGCTCAGGCTTCGGGACATAATTCGCCAGCATCTGAAGTCCGGCGCGGGACATCTCTTCAGGCTTCCTCAGCGCTTGCCAGGCCTTCACCGGCAGACTCCTCTTGTCCTGAGTTCCAAGCTGAGTGGCCGCCGAAGAAACGGCCTGGTTCAGCTCCTCCTCCGAGAGGGAGTCAGGAAACTCAACTACGTTTCCATTAATATCAACGCGAGCCATTAGGGAATAACCTCAACTTTCTTCGTCTGTGGATTCCAGCGATGGGTCACTTTTGTGGGGGTGGGCGCGTTCAGAGTTTGAAGTGTCGGCTGCTGTGGCATCCGATACCCTGACCCCTGAAGCGCATTCTGCCGCGTCGTCACGATGTTATTGTAGAGCTGTTCGAAGTTCGAGAGCCGCTTCTTGAAGTCCGTCGGGGACATGTATTCGTTGGGGAGCGCCTGCAAGAGCCGGTTATACTCGCTTTCATTGATCTGCTTGCCGGATCGCAGATAGAGCATCTGATTCTTGAGGTCCGCAACGTTGCTATAGAAGTCGGCCGCCTCGGGCGTGGAAGTCCCTTCCAGGTATTGCTTACCGCGCCCAACTCTCGCTCCAAGCGGCCCCACCAGATCATCGTTGTAGGCGCCCTTCACCTTGTCGAGAGAGAACTTCAAGGAGGCTAGGTCCGTCTCTTTCTGGATTTGGTCCGACGGAAGCGTCTTGAGATTAAGCGCGCCCGGTGCCCCGCCGGTGTAAGGCTTCCCATCGTCATAGAAGAGCCCCATCCGCTTCGAATCCGAATAGACCACGCGATTGGTTGCCGGATCTACGCCACGGGGAATGCTATACCCTCCGCCACCGGCACCTTTCCCGGCGCCCACGATAGGTTTCATTCCCGGCTGAAATCCTTCGGTCCCCAACTGGAATAGCCCCTGGTCATTGATTGAGGGTTGGATCCCCCTGATCCCCGGGTAAGTTACTGGTTTCCCATTGGCATCGGTTCCCGTATAACCACTCTGCGCCTGAAGCGCCTGGAGCACGGCCAGGTTGTTCTTGCGCGCCTCCTCCGCCGCGTTCAATTTCTCTTGCCGCGCCTCATTGGCCCGGCCGGTCTTGATCGCCAGGAGTTTCCCGTAAGTCTCCGGATCAAGACCATTGTTCTGGTCTGGCGGCGCCTCGCCGGCGGTAGAGGCCATCTGCTGCACAGTGTTGGCCTGGCGGCGCCGCAGGGCTCGCTGCTCCAGCGCCTTTGAGAGAACGGGCGTGATCTGATCGATGGCTTGGGCATAGGGATTGTTCCCCATGACCCTCAGGATCAAATCAGTATTGTCCTTGGGGGTAGGCCGGCGCGGGGCGTCGGAGAATCGGGCTTGCGGAAGTTTGATGGCCATTAAGCCCTCCCCAAGAAACCACCGCCCAAGGAACCCCCTAGGCCAATGATCGAAGAAAGAAGCTGTTGCCGCTGCTGTTTTTGCGCCATCATTTGTGCAAAGGACATCTGCGCCTGCTGTGCCTGCTGATCGAATTGATGTTGAATGCCAGCCTTCCGCAACTCAAGCGCGGCGTCCAGAGCCGACTGATCTCCACCCAGCATGGCGCTTAACCCTGTTCCCCGGATGTCGTTGATGTTGTTGAAGGAGGACGTATCGAAGTTGGAGAGCTGCTGATTATTGTTCAGCGCGATTTCCTTCAGGGCGTTCGCCTGGGCCTGATCGCGCGCGGTCTGGGAGGTAAAGAGGCCCCGGCTATTCAAGTCCTCAAGGATGCCGGGATTCTCAAGGGAAAAGAAATCCTGCCCCTGATGAGCGAGAGACTGTGCCAGCTTCGTATGGTAATCCGCCGCCGCCTGTTGCTGTTGGTCGGCGAAAGCGTTGATCTGCCCCTGCTGTTGAAGACCCAGCGCCCTTCGCTTGGCTTCTTCGTCGGCCGCTAATTGCTCCAAAGAGTCTTGCCCATTTCCGTTGGCCGCATTTATGGCGTTCTTATATTCTTCTTTATGCACCTTGGCGTTCCGCATAAGATCTTGCACACCAACCCCAGCCAGTCCGCCAGAAAGAAGACCCATACCAAGACCACCCGTAGCCGCTCCAATGATCGCCGGCAGCGGGTGACTAACGGTCTGCCGAACAAAGCTATTATTGCTTCCCAGCGGCTTCTTGATGGACCAACCCATTTTCGGGCTCCTTTTCTCCCTCTAGAGAATCGGAGTTCTTCAAAACGTACTCACAGAAATTAATTACCCCTTGATGGCGATGAAACACCTCCTTTGCCTTCTCCTGCTCAAGCCTGCTGCTCGCCATTGTTTCTTCAAAGAACTTTCTGTCCAGTTTCATGATCTCCCCTTTAAGATGGATCCACCAACAGTTCAAAACTCGCGGCGCAAATGAGTCCGGCTGTAGAGCCGACGGTGTCCTTGATTTCCCAGCAAAGCGTGTCGCCTTTGGCGATGGAAAGGGTGGAGGAGGTATCGTTGGCTGTCGTCGCGGACGCGCCGGAAATAGTCAGAACGATGGCCGTAAGAGAATTGTTCTTCACCAACGTGAAAGTCACCGTCTTTGCCGCTCCCGCCGCAGCGTTCGTCCGGACATAAAAGTTGCGGAGAGTTCCGTTTACTGGCATCACATCATTGGCGTTGTTCGCGGACGTATTGTTGTCGAGACGGCCTGAGACGGAAATATATTGCGTAGTGCCGGCGGTCAGGCCGACCGTGTCTGTCCCACCACATATCACTGTGGATTTCATGCCGAGCGGGGTCCAGGTTCCGGGCGTTCCAGCGGTCGTGCAAACCCACGCGAAGTTATCGCCAATGCCGGGATCCGAATGGTAAATGGTATCCCCGACGATAGAAGGGATGGTCGTAGAAACGGCCGTCGCCACATCCGGCGCCCAATAACGAGATCGTCCTTGCTGGTTGTTGGTGCCGTCCAGCGCGTTCATGGTATGGACCTGCTGATTATTCGTGAAGGACCAGTTGCCCGGGACCCAGGTATATATCTTGAAGAAATTGTTGGTGGCGTTGGTGTCGGTCGTGGCATATTTCCCCGCGCCATTGATGCCGCGCTGGTTGTGGATGATGAATTGGTTGTTGATGGCCTTTCCTGTCAACACGATCCCGTTGGAATCTGTCTGGCCAATCTCCAACATTTCATGTTCGAAGACATTGTCATAGACCTGGTTGAAGTTGTCCGTCCCGGCGCTGATGCGGACACAGGCCGTAAAATGATTGAAGGAAGAACCCATGTAAAAATAGTTGGAATCGATGGCCACACCGGCGTTATCGTTGTGGGTGGAAATCTGGAGCCCCACCGTGCAAGAGTCCAGCTTGAACCATCCATAATTCTCGAAGATGGTGGGCATCGGCGCGCCGGTCTTCCAGGAGGTGTCGAAATGAACGCCGTATTTCAACCAATTGGCCTGCCTTACCCTGAAATAATTCCGGGCGGATTCTTTGACGTAGAGCCCGGTGCCGGTGGTAGCACCGGAAGAATTACCTACCACACCGGCGACATCGCAGATATACGCCGTCGGACTGGAATTCGTGGCGGCCCGCGAGACGTTATACCGGATGGTCAATAGCGGGCTGTCCGTCGCATCGGCCGCTTCAAAGAAGGCTTCTGAAGCAAAAATGGAAACATTGATCTCGGATAATCCACCAGGAGTAACCGTGTATGTTCCGGGCGGAAAGAAGAGAGGCTTGGTCCCGGCGTTCGCGGCCGTGATGGCCAAGTTAATGGCGGCGGTATCATTGGTACTACCATCTCCCACGGCCCCATAAGATTTGACGTTATAGAACAGGTCCCCCTCATATTGCCCGTTGGCGAACGAGACAACATCATCGAAATTAATGTTGGCCTTTGAGGCCAACTCAGCCTCTTTCGGCGTGAACTGAAATGTTTTATTCAGGAGGCTCATAGGCTACGAAACCGTGACCCCTCTCCATGCTCCGTTATAAACCATCAGCTTCTGGTTCGTGGTGTCATAGACCAGCGCAACCCGGCCGGTCTGCGCGGTCGCCGCCCCGCTGGGCGCTCCCGCGCATGTTCCGACATAGACAAAACCATCCGTCGCGGTGGTTGCCACGGCGGCATCGGTCAGAAGAATGCTGCCCGCAGTAGTCACAATCACACGATTTTTTGAATTGACCTCATCCCGTAAAACGAAAGCCCCGGAGACTTGTCCCAAAGAATGGCCAAAGGTCCATTTCGTAGCGCCCGCGCTCTGAAGCGTAATATAGGCGCCGTTGGCAGAACCAGAATTCAATATAACGGCCTCGCCCCCAGTAGCGGCACTCACAATGAATTTATTAAGAGAGTTGACCTCATCCCTGAAAACGAAATTTCCGCTGGACTGTCCCAAGTCATGTCCGAACGTCCACTTAATCGTGCCGGCCGAATAAAGACTGATATAAGCCCCATTGCTGGACGATGAATTAAGGCGAGCGGCTTCCCCGGCGCCCGTTGAAGCGCTGACATGCAGCCATGCGGAAGGAGCCGTTCCCACGCCGAGCTTCCCCACCGAATCAATGACCGTCGCATTGCTTCCGTTGGCCTGGAAGTTGGCGATGTTCTGAGACCCCGTGGAATTATTAACGATCAACGGCACCACGCTGGCGGAGGCGACGGAGAGCGCGTCCCATGTGGCCGATCCGGCATTCCGATTGTTGATGTAGGTGGTGATGTCCGTAAAGTTGGTGTTGACCTGTGAGGCGTCGGCGATGGTTCCGCTTGAAAACGTGTTCGTAACCGAAAGGGTGGACATGATTCCTCCTAACGAAAGGCCAGCGGCTGATCGGGCTTAATCGGCACTTCAAACCCATTTAAAATGAAACTCTCGCCCGCATTGTTATTCCTCATGAAAAATTGAACAAACTTTCCCTTGCCCTTCGTGAAAATAAGTTTGTTTTTGTCGGTGGGGTTTCCCCATAGGCCAACGCCCCACAACATCGTTCCCCATTTGTCTCCACTGCCCAACATCGGGATGGAGGTGTTAGCCGTCAGCGTGGCGAAATCATAGGCAATCCCAAAATCGAAAGTTCCCGACGACTGAACTGTAAAGTTCACGTCAATGTAGGGGACATTTTTGGCCTGGATCATGGTTTCTAAATCGTACCAGCCGGACCGAAAATAGGCGTTGATGGCTCCCGGAGATGTTTCCGAGGCATCTGTGTAAGTGCTCGCCGCGTCCTGTTTATAGACCTTCCCATTGTAGGCGCCCGCGTAGAGAAGATAGTCCTGGGCGATGATGGAGGTGTTCATGGAATATCCGGTCGTATGCCGCAACCAACACTTCCGGTTGAGGTCCCAGATAATGCAGTAATTGTGCGTTGAAGAAGAGTTGGAGCAAAACCACATGATCTGGCGATATTTGGGATAGTAAACACCGTGGATATATTGAAGACGGTTCTTCGTGAGTCCATCCCAAACGTTATCGATGGTGTCCGGAAAATCAATGATCTTTGTCCCGTCCGTGGCCTTCATGCGCGGCTGAGGCGTAATGAAATAGGTAATCCCATCAACAGTCACAATGCCGCGCTTGGAAACCGCGCCGACGTTCCGGAAAAGAGGGAACAGCGGGAATGGAGACGTGCGAATGACAAGGTTATGGATTGAGTTTTGTTTGAAGAGAAGCATGTTGTCCGTTCCCAAAACTGCGGCTCCGATCAAAACGTCTCCATCGTTCGTCTGAACATCCTGTGAGCCGGAGCCGGTGGAACTCCAGTCCTCCGGGTTCCCCAAAATAGACCAATAAATACGGGAGGGATTGGCTGACGTGTTCCCGATGAAGAACCTGTTGTTCGCGGCAATGCCGAAATTTGCGCTGACCGGGGACCCGCCGAGAGCGGCGGCATTGCCGGATCCGCTATATTTGATCGGCGCGTCAGGCGCGCCTCCCGCCAAGATCATCAGATCATTCATCGTGGAGGCCGTCCAAATCTTGTCCTGGCCAGTAGTGACTGTGACGGCGCCGGTGATGTCGTTCATCGTTCCGTCCAAGTTCGAGGACTCAAACACCTTTGTCCCGGCCGTAGCAACGAGAAAGTCCGTTCCACCAGACTTTCTGAAATATCCAAGCCCTGTTATCGCGGTCGTCGTCCCAACCATCGCAGAAGAATTGAACGCTGTATTCCCAAGCCGTTTTTGAAATCCACACTTCTTCTGATCATGGGAGGGCAAAAGGTTGATGTTCTGAAGATCAATGGCCTCGTTATACCCAAGAGAGGTCGACGAGGCCTTGGTATTGAGGCCGCCAGAAAAATCAAAGAAGCGGAGCGCCTTACTACGCCTCACATGGGCTTCCCATAATTCGACGGCAGATTGTAGGCGGGATCCATGAGCACCCCGGAATCAACGGACCTCATAATCCGGTGCCGTCCCAGATCCGGGGTATAGGTCCGACGCATGTCTTCGATGCCGGTGTTCGCTTTGCCGTAGAATTCGGTGGCGCGGGTATCGTCCAGAGAAGAGAACCCATAAAAACTCGCAAGGTCCACAATCGCGGAATGCCAGCGCGCGGGGATTATGGAGGTGTCGGTATCGCTGGAAAGATCCGAAAGCTTTTTGATTCCCCTTACCATGATGTTCTGGACGCTGGATGGGGAATATACAAACGAGAACTGAAGCCCGTCTGTGGAGCTGTAAGGACTGCTGATATATTTATAAACCGTCCCAGAGTCCCAATAGAGCGGCAGGAAAATGTCTCCGACAAAGGGGGAAACGCTCTCCAACCGGACCGGGGTCACGAACTGCTTCATATCCAAGATCCCATCCAGAGGAGTCGAGGTCTTATAGAAAAGTTTGCGGAGCTTATAGGTTCCAGCGCTGATATTGCCTCCCTCACCCAGGGCTGTGGTCAGCGTGGCCGAGGTCGAGGCGGCCGTGTGAGAAGAAATCTGGTACCAATTATTGGAAGTGGAAAATTTGATGAACCAGTTCGCCACCGAAACCGATGGCCCGCTGCTGAAGGTCAGAGCCGTGCTCGCATCGCTGATCGTCACCGTTCCCGTCGTGATATCCGCCACTGTCTGCACGATCTCATTGGCGATCATGAAGGGCCAGTTGGCTTTGCTGGTGATGTCCTGCTGCGCCATATTCAACCAACGCTTCAGTTTGGTTGCATCAGCGGAAACAGTTTGATCGTAGGCCGCCAGGCGGTCCGAAAGCTCCTGCTGCATTACCAGAAAATTAATGGAAGCCTCCTATTGGCAGCACCCGCCCAAGAAGCAGGGGAAAAAAGAGAAATGGGGCAGAGTCTAGGGCGAGCCATATGAAAAAGCTCCTCCGCCACCGCCACTCGAAAGGTTTGTTATTCGCAAAAACATCTCTGGCCTTTGCGTTGTAGTATCCGTCCATGCCCCCGCATTTTGACGAGTCGTAAGCATGAAGTTCTGTCCAGCACTCATCTGATCCAAAGCATTGACAGTTGGAACTGTCAAATCATTTAAAGATGTGTTATTGGTATTGATCGCCCGCAAACCAATCCTATAATTCGTGTTTGCCAAAACCGCCACGGCAGTTGGAAAATCGATATAGAACTGATTCCCGGTCCCGGTTATTACGGTATTCGTGTCAACATTAACTTGACTGAGGATTGTCGTACCGTCTGAATCATAGAAAGTAACAGTCGATGGACCTATCGCTGCGGATGTGTAAAAAGAAACGCCCGCGACACTGGCAGCGAATGGAATCTGAAATTTCAATCCGCGTTCATTTGGGTTTGTCGTAGAAGAAAAGGCGACATTCGTAGTTGTCCCATAGGGGAAAGCGAGTTCATCGCTATAACCATAGCTTCCATCCGAATATTCAAGAGCAAGAATGCATTGGGCACTGGACCGGCTCCAAACCGGGGTTCCATTGAAAGCCACATAATACGATATGCCCGGATTACGGACATTCGTTCCTGGCCCGGCGATATTGACGCTTCCGACGGTGCTTGTAAATGAAACGGTGTAAGCGATGATGTCTCCCGCTGTGGCAGATGCATCCACGCCCAGCGTGGTCAATCGGAAAGCATTTGAAGTGACGTTTGCGATGGTGATAGTCCCGGAACTTGAACCACCATATTCCGTGCCTGTGGGATACCCGGCGGCGGAAACAGTTTCGAGTCCAATCCCCATCGGATCCGCAGTTGTCACAGTCCCAAAACGAATCCCCACTTTATGAATAGACCCGGTTTTCGGGACTCTAAAAACACAACCAGATTCCTCTCCCGTAGCATCAATCAAATTCAAAGAAGCAAAGGACGGCTTCGCCAGCCAGGAAGTTTCTGGATACCAAAGACCATCCGTCACCACTCCGGCCCGAGCAAGGATGGCCAGCCCGAGAAATGAAAGCGAGAGAAGCCCCTGTTTAATTCTCATCTTCAACTCCGAAGATCGTCGTCGTGGACGCCTGGATGTTCACGCCTTGCAAGAAGTGCCGGATGAACGCATGATGAGGCGAAGTCGAGATGGCTACCGTGCCCTGTGTGGGGTCTTGACCCGTTTGCTGTTGCCACAAAAGGCGGACCATATCCCTGACGGCGATCTTGCGGTTGGCCGGGGTGTCGAACGCCCCGTTATTGATGTAGTCGATGGCCGCCTTGTAGAACAGCCGCATGAAGGCCATCTGCTCATCCGTGGTGAAAATCCCCTGGGAGAAGCCACGGTTCAAGAGACGGATGAGATGAGACCCCAATTGGTCTGTGGTGAGGGTAGACGTGAAGATGGCCCTAACGTTGAGGGTCAGAGAGAGCGCGAGGACGGTGGCGAAGAAGAGCTTTTTGCAGGTCATCGCGCTGTCCCGTAGATCGCCACATTGACCTTGGTAAAGGTCGTCACGGAGTCCACATTGGCCCCGCAAACAGCCCCGGCCGCAATGAAGCGATTGAAGCTCGTTAGGCTCACATCCTGGCCTTTGTTAGAGGCTGTGACCGTGGGCTTTTCCGAGCCCGCAATAGTATCCGCCACGGTGGGGGGAAAGTTCGCCTCGGTGTCGCACCAGATGTCCACCACGATGGAACCCGTTCCGGCCCCCGCCGTATCCTCACTATGAACCACCCATCCAGTCACAATCATGTCGTAGGGGACGCGGACCATAGACTTGAACCCCGTTGTGATGGTGGATCCGCCCCCATCAATTTCAAAACTGATCTGGCGGGGCTCCGTATCTTCCGCCAGCCATTGGGAAGCCGAAACTCCGGTAATCCGGACAGCCTGCCACATGCCGTTCAATGATTTAGAGGTCAGGCTGTTGATGGTATCCCCGCCGGCCGGGATAATGGTGCAAAGCTGGGTGCTGGCATCGATGCGGTAGAAGTCGATCACGCGCCCAACGGTCGCCGTAGATGCGCCGGGCAGAGTGAACTGAATCCCATTTGTGGAGGCAGAGGCCAGCACCACAGAATCGGTTGCGGCCACGGATGAGGTCGTTGTATAGACAGTGGCCTTCCAACGGCGACTTCCCTGCACGTCCAATGTAGCTTGGGGAGTGCCGGTGCTGATTCCCAAATAGGCGTTGGGTTCGCTCCAAAAGAATTGGCTATTATTCTGACCTAAAATCGCGCCCGTACTGACAAACAAAACAGACCCCTGTGTTCCGCCGGTAATCCCCCCACTGACGCCCATACCGGCCGCAGCCCCGCTGTCATATGTCAAAGCCCACGCCTTCCCTCCCAAGAAGAGCGCTCCGAGTAAAAGGAGCTTTTTCACTGCTTGACCTCCTGGTAATGCAGATTCTCAGCGCTCCCATTCGTGGTGATCAGCCATAAACACACATCTTCTCGAATTGGGAAATAAGTTGAATTCGTGCCCGGAGCAATTTCAATGGGGCGGATGGTATTGGCAAGAGCGGTGCTGGTACAGTTGCCGAAGAAGCCCACCATCTTCCCGCTATTGGTCGCCGGATTATCAACGAAGACACCAATTCTCCCACTGGTTTGTGAACTAGGGACCTTGGTCAGCGTGCTATTATCAATGGATATCGTCGTCGGCGTTCCGACTGCGCTGATGGGCGCTTCTGATACAGGAGGAGCTGCATGGCAAAGAGCGCCCATCCCGACCGCCGTCAGAAAAAGAACAATCCGTTTCATGACTCCTCCTTAGACCTTTTCCTTTTCATGCATCGTTTTGTAATGATTTTTGAAAGATTGCCGCGTGGAAAATTCACGACCGCCTTTCTCCTGCTCACACAGATCACAGGTCCGCATGGGATCTTTCGCCGGACGAAAACTGATTTTAAGCGGCCCCTCGTCAGATACCTTTGCCGGAATGGCCGGCGGGACCGCTTTCACGGGATCAGGCACCAGCGCAGGAGGAACAATCTGAACCGTGGCCTCCGTCGGCTCCGACTGCACGACATGATTCAGGGGAATCACCACCACCTCTTCCGGCTCCAACGTCGGGTCTGTATGAACATCTGGGGATAAGGGCTTGGCCATATCCACCAATCTATCCATCAATCGGAAATCCTTGGGCGCGGTCCGCTTCACATAGCTTTCAATCTGTTCCCAACGCTCATTGTCCCGGTTCATCTCTTTATCGATGATGAAGGTATAGGGGGCCTTCTGAATGAGCGCGGGGAAAGTCCTGATTGTTCCCGTGAGGGGATCCCGGTCCGGCGGAATGTTGATTTTCTTTTCCCGAATACCAATGAACTCTTTCCAATGACGGGGCATCCTGGATTCGTCATGCATGTCCAATCCTTCAATTAGATCCTGCGGCAATTCATCGAAGGCGATCATCCTGTCCGGTGTTCCCATCAGCCTAAAAAGTTGCATGTTTTCTCCTCCCTCTTATTGTTTTTAAATACCGCCCTCTTTTCACATCTCCCTTTTAAAGACACGGGGATGGAGAGAGGGAGAGAACTCCACCCCCGTGAAATCATTGCGTCTCCAACTTTACCGGCACCGTCTTGCCCTCGAATTTGAAATCCTTCTTGGTGATGATGGGCGCCTGGCCGATGTGACCGCACGTCAGCTCCGGAATCGCCCACAAGTCGATGCCCTTTTTCCGCGCGTTGATGCAGAAGTAGAAATCCTCGGACAGCTCCCGCTTGCCCGGCGGATACTCATACTTGAAGAAAGGCTGATCCATCTTCATGAGCACGTCCCGATGCATCAGAACGCACCCGAAGCCGCAGCAGTGGACTTTAAAGGGCGTCTTGTTGCCCTCGGGCACGATCACCATGCTGTGCTCGTAATCTTCCTTGTAGTTGACCCTGTCTTCATTCCGCAGCAACACCAGCGGCTTATGGTCTCCAACGCGCTGGTAATAAACTCCCGTCAAGAACTGGGCATTCAACTTCTTCGCCCACCGGATCATCACCGGGATCGTATTGGCCGGCAGCACCATGTCCGAGTCCAGCCAAAAGGCCCATTCGCAATCCGTTGCCAGAAATTCGTTGGCCAACACGTTCCGCGCCGTATGAATCAGGGTCCGCTCCGTCACGCCCACCTGCCGCACCGGGAATCCCGAGGCCGATGCCGCCGAGGCGATCACCATTGCGAACTGATAGGCCCTCGGCTCAACACTATTGGCGCAAGGCGAAAGGATAGCGACCGAATCCTTAACGATTTCTTTTAAGGACATTCTCTTTCACCCAGAGCAGAATCTGCTTCTTATGGCTCATGAAATATCTGAAAATGTTCCACCGCGTCGGCGCCGCCAGCCTCATCATTCGAGAGCCACACTTTCTACATGGACATGCCATCGTCGTATCCATTTCGTCCATGATCCACCCGCACTTACAACAGCTATAGAGCTTGACGATCGTTCCCACGCGGTTTCTCCCTTTTCGCAATCTTCCTGAAAACGTAGCCCTCTTCACTGATCATGTTTCTCAAATGTTGACCGGCCCAGAATAAAAGCTTCTTCGGCAGGAATCTCATCCATAACGCCCGATAATATCGACGCTCGGCCTGTTCCATGAAGAGCTGCCCAACTTTTGACTTTTTATTGGCCTCCGCCCATGCGTTCGTCCCGGGCATCGTGTCCATAGTCCCGTAAAAGGAGTAATGGTTGATCTGCGATACATGATCCCGATACCCCACCGTCGAATCATTGCCCGGGCCGGGCACATAGATGATGATCGCCCCCCCGGGCCGCACGATCCTTGCGCATTCCTCAAAGACTGCCCACCAGTTCTTGACATGCTCCAAAACGTGGTTGGCGATGATCAGGTCAAAGGATTCATCCTCGAAGGGCAGCCTCCCCTTTTCCAGATTGCACACCACATCCGGCTGGCAGACCGCGTAAGCGTCCAAATTGGTCACGTTCTTCGCCGGGTATTTGGCGAAGCCGCAGCCCAGATTCAAAACTTTTTTCCCGCCAAAATCTCCACTGATCGGGAATTTGTCAAAGATCGCGGTACCCATATCAAACTCTCCCTTTCAGTAGGTCCAACCATAAGGCGCCAATCTGGTCCCAGGATTTCACGTTCTCGGGCGCCCGACGATGGATGGTGTCGTAAAGGGCGTCTTCTGTTTGGACCTCGATCGTCCTTTCCGCAAAATCTTTCCACCACCAGAACATGTCGTGCGGTGCCAGGCGGGTCATCATGCCGGACCAACGCTGGACGATGAACTCGGGCGCTGACCCAATCGCCGTCGTCACCACCGGCGTTCCGCTGGCCTGGGCCTGAAGGATCAGGTTCGAGCAGATTTCCGGGTAATGGTTCGGCATCAAAAGCGCCCTCGCCTGCCTCAACACAGCCGCCAGATCCGATTGGGGGATGGGGGCCAAGATCTTCGCGCCTCCATCGGCCAACTGCTTCAACTGCGCCTCCATCTGAGAGTTGTTCTCTTTATCGTGCAATGCCTGGTTGGAGTAAATCCGTAGTTCCGCTTTCGGATCCAACCGCAGCAAGTTGAACCAGGTGAAGGCCAGCGGATAAAGACCCTTGATCGGAGCTGAGGCGCACACGAAAAGGTGCCGGTCATGATCCTCCGCCGGAAAGAACATCTCTTTGTCCACGCCGTTCGGGATAATTACGAACTTCTTGCGGTCGATCCCGAAGAAATCGCTATAAGACTCGACGTTGTAACGCGAAAGGGCCACGATCCGGTCCATCTTATGGAAAGAGTCATCCTCGAGGTAGCGATGATCGACGATGTCATGCAGCCACCAGATCTTTTTGGATTTGGGGAACATTGACTCCATTTGGCGGTTGAAAATGTTTCGATTGAAGACCACCCAATCGGCGTCCCGATCAACATCTTCGATCGTCGGCGTATAGAGGACTCCATCCACCTCTTCCCGCGTTGGATGCTCAGAGGCCACCACCGCCCTGACGCCGTTCTTTGCCAAGTAACGCGGAATCAGCGTCAGGGAGGTGGAGATGCCTCCGCAAGCCTTCGTTGCGAGACGATTGGGGGTAAAGCCCGACGTCCCGTCGATGAATAGAGCTTTCAAAATGTCCCCCTCTTTTGGACACTAACCCGGCTTCAGTGTGATCTCGGAATTAGCCGAGAGCGCGGATGAAGACGTTGTACTGGAGCGTGGCCGAGTTCCCCGCAGCGGCGCCGATGGTCTCAAAGAGCACGACTTTGGTGTGGCCGGAAGTCGTGGCCGCGCTCATCGTCATGTCCGTCAAGATGCCGTTCGTCGGCTGGAGGAACGTGCCCACATAGTTCCCGGCGGAAGCGCCCGAGATATACGCGCTGGTGCGGAAGCCATAGACCTGGATGCGGCCGTAAGAACTGTCCGTCAGCGAGGCGTCGGTGATCCCGGCGAAAAGGCCCGAGAGACTGCCCGACTTGGCGGCGGTGAACGAGTTACCGTCCGTCGCCGTCACCACGTCCCATTCCACGGGGATCCCGGCCGAAACCGTCGCCCCCGTGATATTGCGACCCGAAATGAAAATCTTCTCGGCGTCGTTTCGATTCAGCTGTGCGAATTCCATATGCTGCCTCCTATATTTAGCGGCTTTCGCCGCCGACCGTCTGGTGGACGGCTACTTGGTTACTTGAACCTGATGGTGAAGGTTCCATTCGTCACGGCCCCCAAGTGATAGACCGTGACAACGTTGGTGCCAAGCCCGGAGGTCGGGATGCGATTCTGATAGGGCCCCGAGGACAAGTTCTGGTGGAACTCAGCGTCCAAAGCGACGCTCCCCACCGTGATCGTCCCCGCAGCATCTCCCACAGAAGCGCTCCAATTCCCCCGCACGACATTAACGGACCCGGCATTTTCCCGGACGACGTTCGTGGTGGCGAAGGCCATGTTTGTTCCTCCTTAGGCGGCGTTGCTGGTCGTCTTGCCCAGCTTCCGGCGATAGCAGGTCGCCAGCGCGCAGGTGAGCAGGATATGCCCCACCTTTGCATCCTGGTTGGCCGGCCGCACGAACCCCGTGAAGAGGAAGTCCGTGGATTTGCTCACATAGAACTTGAGCGCGTCGGAGTTGAGGACATAGATCACGCCGCTGGTACCCTGCACGCTCCACATCCAGGGGATCTCCTTGAAGGTCAGGTTGGAGCTGAGCCCCAGATCGCCCTTATTGCTTTGGAAGCGATACTGAGGAACCAGCGTCCCTTCATAAGCCTCGATGGAGGTCTGGTCGGAGAGCAGCAAGTCCGGCATGCCGACGGGGTTTTTCTTGTTGAGGGTGTTGATCGTATTGACCAACTGCGTGCGGCCAATACCTGTCGCCCAAGAACCCGCCGCGTTCACCGTGGAAGTCCACCAACTGTTGGAGGTCCCGGAGATCTGTCCCTCAGTGCCAGAACCCAAGACGATGTTCGGCAGAGAACGCAGATCATTGGTGCCGGGAGAAGCCTTGAAGATGTCAGTCTCCAGGAGATTGCGAATGGCTCCCTCAGACTGTTTCTTCTTGGTCTCCAGCGCATCAGCCAGGGCGTAATCTCCCTGAGTCGCATCCCGCTCGGTAAACCCGTCGATGGTCACCGGGCATTCATACTGTTTCCAGACCCATTGATCGCGGGTCAGCCCGTCAACCGGCGCAACGTTCAGGATCTCATAGCGCGCATAAGAACCAGCGCCAGCATTGCCCCCATACATCAGGCCGTGCGAGATCGACGCTCCGCCCTTCAACGACTTCTTGCCGGTGGAGTAAAGCCAACCAAGGGCGGTGTTCTCGCTGAACACGTTGTCCTTGATCTCGGGAATCATGTTGCTCCAGGCAAGCGTCAGGGTTTCGTCAACGTTGCCCGGACCGTAAGTCAGTAGCGTGGGTGCCGCCATTTAATGCCTCCTATTTATCGTTGGACGGCGATCCCCTTCTTGGCCATTTGCAGAGCTTCCAGCGCATCTTTGGGGCGCTCATTGCTGAACCTGGTGGCGGCGATGTTGGAGGGAGGCGTGGTGCTATTCCTCACCTTTTGCATCAACTGCCCCTTGCCCGCTTTCACGCCTTCTTCATAGATGCCGTCATACACGGCCTTGGCGGCCTTATAACCGTTCTCAAGCTTTTCCTCGGGCGAGTTGCCCGGGGCAAGCTCGACAGCGGTCCGCAGCAGATCGTAGGTGCCGGCTTGGGCGTGGGTGCCGAGCGACAAATTGGAGAGCTTGTCAAACTCGGGATGTAACTTTTCACCCTTCTCATCCACAGCCTCGGCGAAAGCGTTAATGGAATCCAACGCCTTCGTCGTCCGAATCTCCGCCGCCGTCATTGCATGCTCTCTTTTCAGTTTTTCGACTTCCTGAAGGAGCTTGGCGTTCGGATCGTTCGGATCCACGTTCTGCTGCCGGGCCCTCGCATTTTGCTCCTCGACATATTCGTTCCAGCGCTTCACGAACTCCTCTTGCTGGACGATCTGGTCGTAGGTTTGCGCCTTGGTCCTATATGGCTCTAACTCTTTGGCCAGACGGGATTTCACCGTTTCTTCAACTTTCGTGGTCTTCTCTTTGAAGCCACGGAGCATGTTGTCGTACACGCTCTTGAGCTGCGGAGGCAAAGTTTTCGGGTCGACATTCCCGAACATCTCTTCAACGGATGCGCTCTGCCCATTCGCTTCACCGTTGAGTTGAGCCGTCCCATTCACGCCGGCGGGTTCCGTTGCCGGGGTCGCCGCCGAAGCGCTTACTGGGGTCGGGCTCGAAATTGTGGGGTCCATTTTTTCTCCTCAGGTGGCCATGCTTCTGGCCAACCGCTCTCTCTTTTTTTTGACCTCTGATGCGAAATCCGACGCGGAGGACTCGCTGACGCCTGCTGAGACCTTCTTCACCACGGGCGAGGCGGTCTTGAGCTTGCCGCGTTTATACGCCAGCACCATGCCGAAGAGCCGGCGCTGGGCTTCACTACTGGCCGGCACCGGGGACCCCTTGAGGCTCTTGCATGGACTGCTCTTCGCCCAAAAGAGCATCCATCTGCGCCGAGAGCTTCATCACGGCCTGATGGATCTGCTCGATTTTGGCGTCCACGCCGCCGCCTTGCGGCCTGTCCCCGACGCTGGGCTGCCTGGGCTGCGCGGGTTGCCCCGCCATCGATGCCGCAATGCCCATACGCTTCATGTCCATGAGTCCTCCAAATTAATTGACATACAATGTTTCACATGAAACATTTAAAGCTATTTCTATGATCGCGGCCGTTTCGGTTTCACTCGTTTACCCACGGTGGCCCTCCTTTATGATCCTCAGAAATTCTTGCCGTCGAACGTCGGCGCCCATCTGCCGCACTCGCTGCAAGGCCTGTTGCGCGGATAATCCTCGGTTTTCCACTCGATTGCTGAGGATGCTTGCCGGGGCCCCGCGCTGTCTATCTCCCGCCTCGATAAGTCCGCGTTCTTTGAGATAGCGGGCTTTTTCTCCTCGGGATCCGAAGACGCGCGGCTTGCCAGTATGAGCATCGTCAGCCAACCCCTCTTCCGGCTTCCCATCCCAATAGATGTCAGGAGATCCCCCAATCGAGGACCCTCCGCAGATGTTGCACGTCTGGACCTTTTCCGTTTCGCCTTTTTCATTTTTGGGCCATCTCGTAAATGTCGCATAAGCCCTCTGGCCGCATCCCTCGCAAATCACGGTCGCGCTCCGACGGGCTCCGCCGGCTGGGGCGGTATAAGCTGATTCATCACGTGCTGCTCCCGCATGATGTCCGCTTCCGCCGTGAGTTTGTCCGTTTGCGCCACATTCTTGGCGGCCTGCGCCCGATCCTTGATCTGCCCGGCCTGCGCCGTCTGGGCCTCGGCCTGCTGCTGTTGCTGCATGGCCTGCTGCTCTTCTTTATAGGCATCAGTCAGACGCTTCATGTCGAAGGCTTCCAACATCTCGGTGATCACGGCCGTCAGAAGGGGAGAGGGCCCATTGGGCGAAATATTGCCGAGAGTCTGAAGGACGTTCTCTAGGATTTGAAGCTTGGTTTCGCGGTTGAGAGGAAGCGTGGACCCAGCCTTCACTTCCACGTCGTATTCACCCTCAATCTCTGCGGGTGTAAAAGTCACGCTGCGGGTTATGGGGTCGTAGTTATGGCCCAAGGCTTGGATCACTTCTTCGGGCGTATCGCCGGTGACCGTCATCAGCGTGGGCAGGTCATAGTTGGCCTTCATATGGGCCATCATGTGACGGGCGATGTTCTCTTGGTGGGTTTCAAAGCGATCGATCTTCCGATCGGTCCTGCCCTTCGCGCCCTGCTTGATCAATTCCAATTCGCCGATCGTCCGCGTGTTCGTCTTGGTGACGCCGCCACGATCAATTTCAGGCTGACCGTTCACGTTATTTTCGATCTGGGACAGCCGGTCCAAGATGAGATAGAAGTCGGTGGGAAGTTGCCCGAAGTCCAATAACTTGACATTTGCCGCGAGATCGCCGCTGCCGGTGTTGTTGATAATGGCGCCATCGTCGCCGCGCTCGAACTGATCCAGGCTCTCGTCGGAAATAGTGCCCTGCTTGACAATCATCTGCCGATTCCATCGCTTGACATGATTAACCGCGCTCGCCAAGATCACCATCTTTTCCAAGATCTGGCTTTCCCAAGGCGCAATCGCCGACATGGGCCGGCTCTTGCCAGCAGAAAGATAATCCCAATACATCAGGAAAGGAAACTCGTCGAGGTAGGGCGGCCAAGGCTTGGGATCTTGAAGATATTTTTCCTTCAATCCCTCCGCCAAAAGATAGATCTGCTTGGATTCGGAATCCCACACCTCCCACATCACCACCACTTTGATGTCGTCTTTGTAAAGAGCGTTCCGAAGAGAAACCTCGTCCACTTCTGGATGGTTCACGCCTTCGATCGTGGCGGCGTTGGGATATTTCTTCTTGACCCATTCCAACGGCTTGACAATGCGCTGGGCCATCCAAACACAATCCTTGGGAGGCCGCTTGGCCCCGATGTTCCAAAGAACGTCGCGCCAGTCCACCCGCATCGAGTAAAGCTCCTGGCTGGTGATATGAAGATCGTCGCCGTCCCCCTCAGACTCTATGTTCATGCCCACCTTGTGCCACCCAAAACCCACCAAGTCCTTGTCGATGATCTCCAGATCCGTCTCTTCTTTTGTCCGGAGATGGCGCCATTCCTGGTTGATAGCCACCTCCCAAAGCTTCGCCCCTTCTACCGTCCCCGTCCTTGGATTGACGGAAAGATAGGGGTCACGGTTGTTCATGACAGCTATGTCGGCCTGAACATAGGCGAACACTTCGTTGATGGGAGGAACGGGGATTTTGCCCTTGAGACCATTGAAGAAAAGATCGAACTTCCCGTTATATTCGTCGATGAACCGTTTTGCGCCGGACTCGCTCTCCCATTGCTCATGCGACTTTTTGGCGATGGTGATCCGGTCCATCCAACGGCTCACCTCTTTGCCGGCGTCCGTTGATGGGGCGGTAGTCTGTTCGGCGGTATAAGTCGCGTCAGACATTCTTCTTCCCCAGACAGTCCCTACAAATCGGTTCGGAATATCGCGGCCAAGCGCCGCGATCCTCCGCGCTCGCAAAGTCATACTGCTGATCGTCCCCAATCTTCATCAGGAGCCCACGGCCACAGATCCCGCAGGGGAAATACTTCGTCGGGAACTCATACTGGATCGAAGGCATCAGCAGTTCCTGTCGAACAAATTCCACAGCAACAGAAAAAGAATCACGCCGAAAGACCCCGAGATAAATCCGGCGCCGAAAGAGAAAAGAAAATGGTTGATCGTCTCACTGCCCATAATTGAAGAACTCCCGGAACGGACGGTTAAACCGATGGGCCTGACGCTCCACAAATTCCCAGGTCCCCGGCTCCATGCCCTTCTGCGGCATCCCCACGCCAGGGCTCAAAAGCGGCAGACACATCGCCATCGCGTCCACGATATCGTCGTGCCGGCCCTTGGGAAACGTCAGAAGCTCGATCTCCAGGTCCTTCCCCTCCATCCATTTCGCGTGATACATCTCCATGCGGCGGTAAAATGGCTCAAGACTCTTGATCCGGTTTTCTTTACTCTTGTCGGGGCCGGTGCGGATCTCTTCGACGGGGAAATATTGCTTGCGGCGGCGCATCTCTTCTTCGACGGAAAGCTTGAGCGTCCGCTGAAACCCGTTCACCTCCATCCCCACCTGGAACGGCTTCCACTTCGCTTGCATGTCGAAAATGTTGTTGACGATGTCGGTGGGGGTCCAGTGACCGCGCGTATAATCCAGGACGTAAATCGAATAGTTCTTGTCCATCCCCAGGACCACACAGGCCGTATAGTCGGCCTCGGTCCTCTGCGAAATCGCCAGGTCCACGGCCATCGCCACATACAATCCCTCCGGCCGCTGGCCCCAATACTTGAACATCTCCTTCTTGAAGACCGCGTTTTCCGACGAGATGGGCATGTTCATATACTGGGCCTGAAACTCATCTAAGGGCATGCTGGCCTTTAGATGGTCGATGTAGTCCATGCAGTTCTCTTCGGGGGCCGGGATCCAGTCCTTCTTCTTCTCGTCGAAACGCTTGGAGAAATGCTGGGGAAAAATAATCCTTCCCTTTTCCACTACCTGGCGAATCATAATGTCGAAATATTTTCGCTCCTTCTCGAAAATGACGGAGAAGGTATCGTCCAAATGCCAGCGCGTCCCAATCTCAATTAATGTCCCGCCGGGCTCCAATAGATTGATCATCGATCGACGGAAACGCTTGGTCTTTTCCCGCTGCTCTGGCGTCTGTGAATTCTGAAGGCCCGTCAGGTCGTCAAGGATGATGAGATCAAAGTGGCCGCCCGTCTGCTCCGCTTCCACGCCCGTCGTCATCACCGTCGGTTCCTTCTGAGGCCGGGTCCTCTGGCGGACAATGATGTCGTCCTGGTTCCACCGAGGACTTACGAACTCGCCAAATAAATACTTCAACTGGGACCCCTCCAACTGTCCTTTGATCTCGCTTAAGAATCTCCTCGACATGTCCCATATCTGATTGGCGATGAGCACCCTGATGTTCGGATTCTGAAGAATCTTTTGGATCGTGAACCCAATGGTCACGAACGTCGACTTCAAATGACCACGGGGCAGGAGAATGGCCTTCTTCTTGCTGGGCCGACGAAGGAAAATCTCCAGATGGTCGTGCAGGCCATGCAGGCTCTTCTGGTCCGCGCTCATCCGATAGTCCCAGTCCTTATATCCCAAAAACCCCGTGCACAAATAATGAAGGCTCTTCTTCGCCAGCTCGGCCACCTGAAGCAGCCGAGGGTCCCGGTCCGCTGGCTTGCTGACACGATCGCTGATCATTCGCAGGGACTCCCCGTATTCATGGCCTTCGCCAAAGGCCGCCCCGCCGGCCGCCGCACCCTCTTGCGCTCCTTCTTCTCCACCCTCGCCCCAGCCCGCGCCACCACCAGCTGGTCCTCTAAACTCTTCACCTGATCCTGAAGCAGATAAACCTGCAAACCCAAAGATTCCTTCTCCCCCCGACAAGCATCAATAGGCACAGCCTTCGCCCTCGCACAGGCCCCAGCCAAAAGCAGAAATATCAACAGCATGAACATGCTGAGGATGAACCTCATCTCTTCCCCCGTCGCCGGGACTTAAGGGGCCTTGCCGGGCATTCTGGGGCCCTTCCCGTTGATCCTGTCGTGGCACAGTCAGAAGAACTCGATGTGGTGTAGGTCCAGTGGCCGAAGGGCAACGGAACATTCTTCCCAAGAGGAGCAATAGACCAGGTGAGATAGGCCTCAATCGTCTGAAGCTTGGCCTCCAAAACCTTGATCCGAGCCCCTAAAACCAATAGCTCGTTGGCTTGGGCCTCGATGCAATGGCGTAGGACCTCTAGAGAAATGGGCTTTTTCTTGGAGAGGCGTTGGGGAGAGGTCATGGAAGGGGGGCCTTTTTGTGGGACGTAGTCGGGTGAAGGGGAATACCATAGACTCCCCCCCGGCCCTGGGGTTTTTGGCCAGGATTCCGAAGTAATTCTTTTGTCCGGCCCGGAGAAAAAACGTCCAGGACGCGGAGCATTCTTCCTAAGAAGAACGCCGCTCCGTCGAGGAATGGAGGATATGCGGGGGAAATCACTGCCCGGGGCCCTCTAGCTGCATATTGGCACTCTCAACCTCACCAGATTCCATCGCCACATCAATAACCGCATCCCGATTGACCACATTTGGAATAGATTGAAAGTCAAGCTTTATCGTAATATTATTGTCATTTTGCTTTAATTCTCGCGCATATCGCTCCGGGCGAAGGGCCCGTAACTGGAAGATTCGCTCTAGAGTCGCCCTGGGTTCCATCGCTTGCGCCCGGCTCATCCATTCCAGGTTTTCCGCATAGTCCTCTACGGCCTGACGGACCGCCGCGTCAAAGGCCTTGTCAGTTCGCCGGTGATGATGGACAGTATGGGGAGAAATCCCAAGAGTTTGACAGGTAGGAAGCAAACGAAAGTCATTTGCCCGCAAAGCCTCAATGAAAACCTGCTTCTTTGTTGCGTCAAATGCGTCTAAATATCCTCGATTCTCCATAAACCCCGTTGCCGGGTCTATCGTATGATTAGGGATGAACCTCGGATCACGCCTAACAGGCCGTGTCGTGTGTGTCGGGCCGGCGCCTACCCCTTCCATCTATCCCCACCTTCCGCGCCCGGATTCCCCTTTCGTCGGGCGCTGGGTATAATGAGTCATTTTGATCACTGGTAAGTGCCAGTGTCAAAAGGAAAAAAAAGAGTCTCCCTCTCTTTCTTTTCTCTGCCGAAATGGGAAGGCTTTCGTTTGCCTTCCGACGTCTTACCAGTGGCCGGTGAGGAATGACTCGGGGGAATCCTTCATCAGGCGTCCTAAGCTATCGCCGTTATAGGAGAGGTCCCAACCTTCCCGGACTTGTGAGAAGAGCCTCGGCGGCTCTGGAACAGGGGTCTCCGACGTTGCAAGCGTTTTGACGTGGCCCCACGCTTCCGTCATTTATTAACCGGGTTAGGCGGACCGATTGGGTCATTCCCGGGAGTCTCTGAGACTTGATTAAGAGTCTTTGAGACTCGGCAAGTAAAATCATAGAGCACGGGAGAGAAAATGTCAAGGGGGGCGAATGGGCTGCTTTTGGGGCCTTCACGAAACCATTGACTTTCCAGGAATGTTGATTTATCCGTCGTAGGATTACAAATGAGACTGAGTCTCATTATGTAACCGTCTGGTAATTCTTTTCTGGCGGGCCTTTCCCTACAAGAATAAAACCCTTGACGCCCGAGTTGATTTGACATAAACTAGGGATGCGAGAAAGGAATGGCGGGGCCCGAGTTATTCCCCCCGACGGAAAGAAGGCCCCGCGCCTTTCTCGCGCCGTCGGGGGATTTTTTTGGAGCAGAAGCAAAGCGCGCAAAAAGGGAGTCTGACCATGAAAGAAATCCTGTTGATTGTGGGGTTGTTGTTGTCGTCGTATGTCGCGGGGTGTTTTGTGGAGGTCAAGGCCGTTGAGCATACGCGGCGGGACGTGGAGAAGGTGATGCGCGGGATGGGGAATTAAGATGGATTGCCCTTCTTGCGGAGGCCCGTTGTTTCTGATGGGCGTTTTGGGGCGGCGCGTGTGGCTGCGCTGCGCGGATTGTGGGGCGGAGGCGTCGCGGTTCGGGGAGGATGAGGTCTTGAGTGCGGTTGCTGCCCTAGAGGAGGCCGCCAATGGTTAAGCCCACCGACGCTAAGCATACGCCGACGCCGTGGCGGGTTTCTGAATGGGATAACACGATTGAGATTGGAACCCCTGACGATGGTTTCGGCACTCAACCGCGCTGGACCATTTGGAATTCCGCTACGACAACCTCAACCCGCACATTAAACCCTGGCCCGTCCCCGGCGCCGATAAGCCCATTCGGGTTTGCAACGTCCGGCCTATGCGCAACTGGGGGACGGTATTTGTATGGACAAAGGACAGCTTCCGGCGCATGGGGGAACGGGCCGCGCTGAAATATTCCGTTCACGTGAAGCATTAACCGCCTTTCACGGCGGCAAAAACGATCAGCACAACACGCCTAACACGGCGCGAAGTTAAAAGCCAGGGGGGGGGGGATCAAATGGTCAAACCAGGGAAAGAGCATATTATCATTCACGTCGAGGGCGGCGTATGTGAATACGCCGAAAGCAAGGGAGTCCGCGTCTACTTCTTCGACTGGGATAATCTGGGGCAGGCCGAAGACGTGGAGGCGCTGAACGACGCCATAGAAGACGCCGAGGGAATGCCCGGAGGTGGACGGAGAGACATACTTGCGCGGTTGCACGCCCTCAAAAAGGGAATGGAGGAGGCCCGCCATGCCTAAACCCCCCACAAAAGGCTATCGCCTAACGGTGGAGTTCATCGCCTTAAATGATGAACCAATGGACCTTGACCTGGAAAGCATCCGGAACTATATCAGCACGATAACGGCATCCGTGGCTTTCGGCAAACGGCAAGAGAAGATTGCCGCTGATGTATTGCGGTGGAGACGCCGCGCTATCAAGACCTTAGAGGAGACCGATCATGCCTAAATCAAAGGTTCCCATCCGGCGCACCACCAAGATAACTCTACATGTCGACACCGCCGACCAAAAAACAATCCTCTTCCTACGCAGCCTACTGGGAGACCTCGTGGAATGTCTGCGCTCCGACCAGGGCCTCAGCGTCTTCTACGAACAAACCAAAGAGGCGCGGCCGGAGGAATTCAGAATGGACGAGGAGGAGCGCCATGCCTAAGCCCTGCGACAACTGCGACGACAGCGACGGATGGGTAACAATCTCCGTTCCCTGCCCGGTGTGCCGTGGCGACGGGAAGCTGCCGCCGTCGGACGCCTATAACTCGCTGCCGGAAATCCTCGAAGGGATCGAAAGGGCTTACAGCATGATCCAGCGCTTTCGGGACTATACGCCGAAAGGGGCGGGCGTCACGCTCCCCGATGTTCAAAATGTTCTGTTCCGTGCTCTCTACATTGCGGGCGTCGCGGACGGGCTCAAGGAGTCCGACCATGCCTGAGGAAAAGAAAGAAGCTATTCACACGCCAGGCCCGTGGATCTCAAAGAAGATGGGAGAACGCTATTACATAGACGTGGACAATTCCGCGCCGCCTTTTAATAAGCATCAAGGAATTGCCAGCGTCCATGTTCAGATGGTCAATGCGGAGGCAAACGCCTACCTCATCTCCTCCGCTCCGGACCTCCTGAAATCCCTGGAACATCTCGCCGGATTAGCTGACGGCCGCGTCAATGGCGATGACAACGATGAGATGGGGACATGGGCGGAGGCATTATTGGAGGCCCAAGAGGCTATCCGCAAAGCCAAAGCATTTCGCCGATTGGGTCGATAGATTTTCTTAAAAGGATAGGAAGGAGGACGCGCATATCTAAAACCGCCGCCATACACCACACCGCCGTCTGGATGGCAACACGCGCTCTTGTCCCATATGGCTACAAGATCATGAAAAGGAATCTTCCCAACGAGAAGCGCGTGATTCTCTCTTGCGGGGAAGAACAAATTGAAATCATATTGAGGAGGACAAAATCCAATGGACAAAAAGCCCTTTGATGACCAAATACGCGACCGGGGGAGATGGGCCGCCGTCATTTTCTATATGCTGCTGTTTGGCATCACGGCGTGGTACGTTCTGACCCATCTTGACGAGATGGCGTTAATGTAGATTTTTAGGGAGACCGCATGAAGAAGAAAGATACTCTATCCGCCAAAGAGATGAAAGAGAAAAAGCGCGCCTATTTCCGCGCTTATTTCCAGCGCCCCGGCATGAAAGAAAAACGGCGGGCGTATTATCACCGGCCGGAGGTAAAATCAAAAGTCCGGGCTTACTATCAACGCCCGGACGTGCAAGCGCGGATTAAGGAATACAATCGGCGTCCCGACGTAAAGGCGCGGCATCGGGCGTACTATCATCGCCCCGCAACAAAGGCGCGGGTCAAGGCCTACTACCATCGTCCGGATATCAAAGCCAAGCGTCTAGCCGCCAACAGAAAGCGGCAACAGGAAATCAAGGCAGCGCTAATTATTTATCGGCAACAGATGGGGAAGTGAAGATGGCGAATGATCTGAATCCATCTTATACTTACAAGATCGCTTCATAATGGGGAGGGGGCCATGATAAAATCCGGCGATTACATCCGGGAGAAAACAACGGGGCATCTTTGCCGCGTGACGTGGACAACGCCGAGCGGGCTTTCAACTATTCGGTTCCATGATGGCGCATATCATTTCGTGAAGCGCCAAGAGGCGCAAAAAGTTTTGAAGCTTTCTCATTATCCCGGCGATCCGGAGGTATTGGAGGAAACGGCGGCATGAGGGACGATGATATGGCTTTCTCAGGGGGCGGGCCGACAATAACACGTCTCGCGCCCGACGGCGCGAGGGAGGGGCCCATCGCAATTGATTTTCTCTTGGCGACGGGTTATACTTCCTCGCCGCCCCAAAGGGAAAGGGTTAAACCTGCCGGGCCGTCAGGCCCTCGGTCGGGCTCCGCCCTGCGCGCCCAATGGGGCGGCAATTTTAGGAGGATGCGAGGGGCATAAAAGAGGATGCGGAGAAATATATAGAGATGAAAGCGAAGCGGCGCGCCTACCTCCAGCGGCCGGACGTGAAAGCGAGGCGGCGGGTGAAATATAAAAAGTATCGAACTAAAATTAAAGCCGCTCTCGCTTTTTATTTGAAACATGGAGGGAGGTAATATGAAGGTGGTTTGTCTCTCCGACACCCACGGCGCCCATAATGAGATTACGCTTCCCCACGGCGACCTTCTGATCCATGCCGGCGATTTTACGAACGTCGGCTATGAAAGCGAAATTATTGCTTTTAACTCCTGGCTCCATAAGCAGCCCTTTGCCCATAAGGTTGTGGTGGCGGGCAATCATGATTGCCTTTTTGAGACGGACAGGAAGATGGCGGAAGTCCTCCTCTCCTCTGCCATTTACCTCCAAGACAATGAGATTACCATTAACGGCGTCCGCATTTATGGCACGCCCTGGACCCCGATGTTCAATAACTGGGCTTTTATGAAAGAGGACGTGGGGTTAGAAGAACGGTTCCGGATAATCCCGGACGGCCTGGACATTCTTATCTCCCACGGCCCGGCCAAGACCATCCTCGACCGGGACAATTCCGGCATGAGCGTGGGATCTGGGGCTCTTCTTTCTCGGCTCCTCAACATGAAAAAGAAGCCTCGTTTCCATATTTTCGGCCATATTCATGAGTCCTACGGACAGAGGGAAGAGGATGGGACCACACACTTCAATGTCTCCATTAATGAGTGGCCCCACATCAACAAGCCGATTGTTTTAGAGTTTTAAGAGTAGACAAAAGCACTGCGCGCAAAAGGAGCCCGAACCATGACCAGCAAACCGAAGTTGAACAAGAAGTTGAAACCTGTTTCCATCTTCACCCAGTGGTTCTATGACATGCTGGGCCCCAAGAAGGTGCAAGAAATTCTTGGGAGCAAGTTTCAAGTGAAAGATGAGGTTAACACGATCCGTCTTCAGTGCTACATCCCGAAGACTCTTTATATTTGTCTGAGCGCGCTCGGCGCTTTTCAAACCTCGGAATCGGAGTTCTTCGTGGCGATGGGCTCGGAATACGCCGACAAAAAGATTCAGGAGTTGATTAAAAACTCCGATGTAAAAGGTCCGCTCACGGAGGCCCACTAATGTCTTCCATCTATCAACGCGGGAAAAAGGGTTTCTGGCACTATGTCTCCAACGACGGCCAGTCTCGCAGCACGAAAACCGCTGATGAAAAGATGGCGCGAATGCTCCAAAACAGGTGGGACAAGCAAGCCCTCTATTCCTCCTCCGGGATGGTGAATCCGGACATGACATGGGGCGAGTTCAGGGAGGAATACTTCGCGCTCTACGGCACGAACGCGGAGAGTTCTTTTATCAAGCTCAAGATCGCGGTGAAGAACTTCGAGAGGATCGTGAACGTGGGAGACCTCACTAAAATGATCTCCATCCTCCCCGCCCGATGCGAATTCTGGCAGGCGAAACGGGCGACGGAGATTTCTCCCCGCTCCGTTGGGGCTGAGCAAAAATATCTCTCGCCCATGCTCCATAAAGCGTTTCAACGTGGTTACACCGAGCGGGACGCGTTCGGGGACATGAAGCCCCTCAGGTTCGCCACCACCGAAAAGCACAAGCTCATACCCGACGAGGTCCAGACTTTCCTCGACAAGCTGGCAAAGCAGTTTCCCCAACACGCCTTCGCTGGGCGGTTTTTCTATGAGCTGGGGATGCGAGTGCGGGAGGGCGTCCATCAACGCATTGAGGATGTGAACTTCCAGCGCGGCATGCTCAAAGTGGCGAACCATGCGAAGGCCTGTATTTGTCATCAGTGCGGGAGTCAGGGGAAAGGCTGGACTACCAAGAACAAGCGGGAGCGATGTATTCCTATTTCCCCCGCCCTCCAAATGGAACTCTTGGCCCGTTTCCAAACGCAGAAGACTGATGTTATATTCCCCGTCAAGGAGAATGCCATTGGCCGGGCTTTTAAGAACGTATTGGACTCTATGGGCATCAAGAAAGCCCGCACCCATATCTTCCGCCATGCTTTCATCGATGATCTGCGACGCGCAGGCGTGGACGAGAAGACCATCAAGGTCCTCGCAGGGCATTCCGATTCTTCTGTGACGGAGGGGTATATGCACGTGGATGATGGCGAACTTCACGCGGCGATGGAAAAGCTTTGGCAGTGGCGCAAGGAGCAAATCACAAAACTCAATCGTGCGCCACAGACATTCGGCGGATTTCAGGTGATTACCGCAGCCTAATTAAATTGCGGGCTCGATGGGGAAAAAGAAGGGCCGAGGTCTATAGCCCCGGCCCTCTTTTTTGTCCACCCCAGGCGCCCGCATGCCCCGGCCCACCACCCTCTTTTTACAACCGCATAGAACGTCGTCCGGATTGGGAATAGCAGTATACATCTATCTTGTCGGGCGGCACAATGAGAATTTTCTGGGATAAATCATCAAAGCGGACAGAATAATGGTAGCCAAAGAAGGTGAGGGTTTTTGTAATGGCGTGCTGAAGAGAAAGGATGTCTTTGCGTTCCCAGACGTTATTGCCTGGGGGGAGCTGGACCATGATTCGTTCTCCGGGGCTGCTTTTGCTGACCATCTCCACCACCTGAAGACAGAACGGGTCCGGCTGGAAATCCGCGCCCTGGCCGCGTGTGGGGCGGCTTTTGTTGAGGATGAAGTTTGCTTCTTCTTCGGTGAGGATATGCGGGGTAAATGTGCGGCGCCATTCGAGTGGCTTTTCTTCGGGGAGGAGCTGGACGATTTGGGGTTTGGGAAGAGGCGGGGCGAACGGGACGAGGCGGTCATATCTAAGCTCTTCATTGTGAGAGAGAAGATAGTGAATGAATTGGCGGTCAAGCGCCCCGCTCCTCTCGTCTCTCTTTACCTTCCCCCGGCCAACCGCCGCCAGAACTGTTAGGATCTTGGCCCCGGGATAAACCCTCACATAAAGCCGAACGTTTCCCATCCATACGCGCCGAATCTTTTTTAGCTCGCCCATCTGGAGATAGGCGGGATAGTTCGGGTTCTCGGCCACATGTAGCAGTCGGCTCTTGATGTCGTCTAGGGTGTGCGGCGCATAGAGCAGGTCTTCATCGACCCACTTCCCCTTTTCAACCAGGACGTTCCAATCCCCGAGGCTCACGCCGCCCCCTCTTTCTTTCGGGACCCGAATATGGCCTCATAGTTTTTTGCCGGCACGATAAGGAAGCCTTTCTCTTCTTCCGAATAACGCACCCGAAAGCCGAAGTCATTCTGGGAATAATTGGAGTTAAGTTGGATTACGATTTTCTTGCGGTCTGCGATGGGAATCTCGGCGCCATTTTCACTGGTGCATGGAATGATAAACCATTTAGCCCCAGCGGAAACCTGTCGATTGATTTCGGTGGTCAACTCCGCAAAAGCCCCTTGCCGACTGCCTTTTTGCATGCTCAAAAGAAGCATGGCTCGCTGCTCGTCAATCCTCTTTGTGCCGCCAGCCTTTACTTTTTTGATCATTATTCCCTCCCTTTTGAGGTTCTAAAAACGAAAATTATGATAACTCGAATCAAGCGGCATGTCAAGAATGGTTCTGGTCCATAAAATTCAAATGGCGCATTTTCGGTGAAGCTGGCCGCTGTATCATGACCCTTTCGGCCCTCCTTGTTGCGAGAGACTCAACGCGCCTAACGATCCCCTTACCGGGTGGGGCTTCAACCCACAACCACCGCGCGATGCGCAGGCTCTATCTGCGTGGCCGTCCTCACTGAGGCAATCTCCACCAGCATGGGTCTTTTCTTTCATTGACCCTTTGAGTTACCGGTAAATCGGCCGGCGGTTCGCGCTACGCACTCGCCGCCGGCTTTTCTTGCGGGCCGGATTCGAACCGGGCTTTACAGCAACGGCCAGATTTAGCGGGACTGGCTCCCTATCTTTCAGCATGTTCGCACCCCATCACGCCGCCGCAAGGACTTAGGAAGTTGATCCTCCGGAACCCCGCGCATTCTGGCCCAATTGATTTTGGGCCCGCCCAGCTCTTCCCGGAGATCGTCGCGCATGGCGCGGTGGAGCCCCTGGCGAAAGCATTTGACATGGGACCAAAAGATCTGGGTTTGGTGCTCGCCGCGCCCCTCTATATGGACGCCACAGGGATCGGTCTTGGTTTTCTGGATCCCCCGGGCGCAGAAGCAGCAAGAATAGACGAATCGAAGCCCTTTTTTCACAATTCCCTCGCAAATTTAGAATTCCTCGACGGAAGAGCATTCTACCACTGAACTACGCCCGCCTATTTTCCGAGTCTCGACGACAACTCGGTCTTTCGATCATCTACCGACGGTAAAAACTCGCTTTTGCAAAACCAGTACCCGAGTCATTATGAGCGCATTTTCCGCATTTAGGCGCGCATGTGTACCGCAAATTCACCGCAAATCCTGTTACCATTCTGTTGCATCCTATCACTTTTTATCCCATCCCACCAGCTGCGCCGCCAGGTTTTCCACCTCTTTTTTGACGTAAGAGGCGTCCCGGTAGACGTTGCCTGAGGGCGCATGGGGAAAAGTGCATCCGCGCATGAAAGCGACTTCAAAAGCCTGCATTCGCGGGGCAAGATCCATGAAATGGCTACAATCAAATCCCAACCACCAAATCTTATCAGGTTGTCCTGGCTGGGGAGTATGGCAAACATAACCCTGGCAAAAGTCACTGTAGGTCAGGCCGCCATGAACATCAGGTTCCGGATCGAGGTCGCCATACTCCTTTCCATATAGAGCATGATCCGGCCCAATGCCCACATAACCGCACCAACTTCCCGTGACCGCCATGTTTCTTACCATTAAACACGGCAAACCCTCATGTTCCCATTCCAGCCGGTCTGGTTCATCTTGCCAGGGGCCGGGCCCCCAATTCTTCTTATCGTTGAATGGATCCTCTTTTCCCATAGCCCGTCCTCCGTTTCAAAGCCTCCACCACAGAAGCCAGGGGGGCAAACTGTGGCGGGGGTAAATTATTTATGGGGCGGCATTCTACCATTATTCCGATTGACGCTTGTATACTTCACAAACCCAGGCTTTTGACCGTCTGAGGGCGTTCCCGCCTACTTCTTCTGCTTCCGTTTCTGTTTTTTGAACCCCGGCTTCAATTCCTCCGGCATCGGACCCGTCCCAAGTAGGGCCTCCGCAATATCCTTGACGCTCAGAGGGTGAAGGCTCACGCGGTCTTTTTTCTTCTTCGGCTTACCGCCCGTCTCGTGGTTCATTCCAGGCCCCTTTATTTATCTTCTCATCCGTGGTTGACAGAGCCACGTAGATGTGAATATAATGTCGCCATGAAGAGTCCATACCAGTTGATGAGGGCTGACATCATCGCCCGCTCAAAGGCCAAACTGGAAGAAGATTTGGCCGCACTTGATCGCCTTTCCGGAAAGGACACCAGGGCAAAATCCTCTGGCAAGGCCAGGGGCAAACCCAGGCCGTCGGAGACGAATGGCGACGGGCCGCCGACGTTGCCCTTCGTTGACGCTGAACCCAAGGGATACGGAGGGTTCAAGCCGCTCATTTCGGAGATCATCAAAAATCTAACCGGCGAATTCACCGCATCAACCGTGATGGAGGTGTTCAAGCGCCTCCACCCAGACAAGATGAAAAAGCGGAATGTCTTTTCAACGACCCTTCTTCGCATGAAGGGCAAGGAGATTCGTCACGTCCGCACCGACGGGCGCGAGTTCATCTACGAGAGCATAAAGTAGAAACCCCCGACACCGCTTTAGACTTAGCGATGTCGGGGGTCATCAAATGCCCGTGTGCTGGAACTGGAATACAGGACTGCCCTGCAAGCAGTTGAGCCTGTAATACGGTTCATGGGGGTTCAAGTCCCCCCACGGGCACTCTTTTACCGATAGTCTGGACGTAGCGCGAGGTTGTAGACGCCGTTCCATCACATGGAAATGGTCTCGCGTGCAGGTAAGCGTGCTAGCACACGCCTTCCCGCGTCCAGCTATCGGCATTCTAACTGATCCGCCAGATGTTTTCAAGTGTAATCTTTGTAACTTCACATTGCATCCCTATACATTAGCCTCTTGTCCTCAACTTGATGCAATGCCTGAATCATGCGGTCCTCGTCCTTCATACCCCTAGAATTCCAGCGGAAGTTGAATTCGTCGCAATACCGCTGAAAAGGAAGATCGCTCCCAAAATCGTAATAGTTATTGGAACGTTTTCATTCATGACTTCTTCCCCCTCTTCCCAAATCTGACTACAGAGCCTTTCCGAACTTCAAGCGGTGGAACAAAGTGGACTTTTGTTTCTTGCCTTCCTGTTCTCCATGCGATCATTGAAATAGAGCCCGTCTTAACAACCATAAAATTAGGACCTCTCTTTAAATCCACGTTATAAACTATTGGCTCCGTTCTGAGATTCCAACAAAGCCAGATCAGCAGGAAGATCATTGTTTCCCTCTC
>Ga0075426_10000282_pt1 | contig 34285 bp, 6 predicted proteins | sample SoiMethybrSBSTD5_FD_75304 | JGI IMG/M metagenome (GOLD analysis project Ga0075426, IMG submission 75304) | Bulk soil microbial communities from a Populus tree surrounding site in Tennessee, USA - Soil MetaG P. TD hybrid SBSTD5 | ecosystem: Environmental > Terrestrial > Soil > Tree plantation... | reverse complement strand
GCCAGCGCTCCGCCGCCGCGGCATCGACTTTGCCGTGGGCGAGGAACTTGACGTCGCCCAGCATGCGGGAGACGGCGTGCGGGCCGTCCGTCATGCGCGCCGCGCCGGGCCGGTAGGGCTCCGCCATCTCCGGCCTGTAATGGAGACCGAGGAAGCCGCAGATCGCCGCGAGCACCGGCCCCGGGTCACGCACCAAATCCTCGAAGCGCACGCTGTGCCGGCGCTGCTCGGGGATGCCGGCGAGGAAGCGCAGGATGTTCTCGTGGCTCACGGTCCACACCAGCTCGGCGAGCTGGCGGCGGCGGAACGCGTGGGGCCGGCGGAAAAAGATCTGCTCCAGCTTGGCCTGCTCGAAGGACCGGTTGGTGGCCTGCGGATGGCGCGTGAGGTGCAGATAGAGGGTGCCCGCGAAGCCGTCCTCCGCGCGCTGAAGAGTCTGGGGATCGAGGGTGTACGAGGGGGTCTTGTCGACCAGAATCCGGGCGCCGATCCAGCCCTGGAGCGCGCGGTAGAAGCGCCGCGTGGTCCAGCCGGAGCGCTCGGTCTCCTCGACGATCTGCTCCGCCTCGTCTGCGGGGCAGGCACGCGCCTCCATGACGGCGCGGATCACCCCTTCGAGCCAGAAGCTGTCGCGGCCCTGGAAGGCGGCGCGCCGCTCGGCCATGGTGGTGAAGGAGAGCAGCTCCAGCTCCGGCGGCGCGAAGAGCGCCGGATGGGCTCCGAGCATCACGCGCAGCAGGGTCGTTCCCGAGCGCGGCGGGGAGAGGACGAAGACGGCCGGCGGGTTGCGTGCTTCGGCTTCCGCCGCCGGCGTCTGACGTCCCCCCTCATGCCCGGCGGCGATGATCCGCCGCATTTCGGCGATCTCGGCCGGACCCACGATGGTGGGCCTCGCAGGCTCGGCGCCGGTGTCGTCGCCGTCCCATGATCCGTCCTCGCCCCACAGGCGGCGCGCCGCCCGTGGATGCTGGTCGGCCACGTAGGCCGCCAGCGACGCCACGGTCGGGCGGTCGAAGATCACCACCACGTGAACGATCTCCCCGAGGGCTTCCTGGAGCCGGTTGACGAGGATCGCGCCGGTGATCGACGTCCCGCCGAGAGCGAAGAAATCGTCCTCGATCCCGATGGCCCGGTCGCCGCCCAGCACCTGGGCGAACAGATCGGCGAGGAACCGCTCGCAGGAAGTGCGGGGCGGGGAGCCGGGACGCGGCGACGCGACCTGCCCGGGCGCCGGAAGGGCACGGCGGTCGAGCTTGCCGTTGGCGGTCAGCGGCAAGGAATCGAGGACGACCACGGCCGCCGGCACCATGGCGTCCGGCAGCCGTGCCGCCAGGTGATCGCGCAGGCCCTCCAGCGCCTCCTCACCCCCGGGTCCCGGCACCACGTAGGCCACCAGACGGTGCCCCGCCGCATCCGCCGAGCCCTTCGGCCAGTCCTCCCGAGCCACGACCGCGGCGGCGCGCACACCGGGATGGGAGGCGAGAACGGCCTCGATCTCCCCCGGCTCGACGCGGAAGCCGCGGATCTTCACCTGCTGGTCGATGCGGCCCAGGTACTCGAGACCGCCGTCGGGCAGCCGCCGCGCCAGGTCGCCTGACCTGTAGAGGCGCGCGCCGGGCTCGCCGGAAGGGCCGGCGCAGAACGGATGGGGAATGAACCGCTCGGCGGTGAGGTCCGGCCGGCCCAGGTAGCCCTGCGCGAGGCCGGCCCCGCCGGCTCCTCCGACGTAAAGCTCCCCCGGCGCGCCGATGGGCTGCGGCTCCAACCGGCGGTCCAGCACATGGAGAGAGAGGTCCGGAAGCGGGCGGCCGATCCGGCTCCCCCGCTCGGCGGCCGGCGCGGCGCCCTGCCCGGCGTCCTGCTCGATGAGGAGGTGCCGGGTGACGTGCACCGTGGTCTCGGTGATGCCGTACATGTTGACCAGCGCGGGATGGACGAGGCCGTGGCGCCGTACCCACGGCCTGAGGCTGGCCGGCTCGAGGGCTTCGCCGCCGAAGATCACCAGACGCAGCGCCAGCTCCGGCCGCGGTCCGTCCTCGAAGACCGGCAGCGACTCCTCGGCCCACAGGAGCTGCCGGAAAGCGGACGGCGTCTGGTTGAGCACCGTGACCCGTTCGCGGGCGAGCAGGCGGAGGAAGTCTTCCGGCGAGCGGCTCACCCAGTAGGGCACCACCACCAGGCGTCCGCCGTAGGCGAGCGCCCCCCAGATCTCCCAGACCGAAAAGTCGAAGGCGTAGGAGTGGAACAGCGTCCAGACGTCCCGCGGGCCGAAGCCGAAGCCGGGCGCGGTGACGGCGAGCAGCCGGTCGACGCTCGCATGCGTCACCACCACGCCCTTCGGCCGTCCGGAGGAGCCGGAGGTGTAGATGACGTAAGCAGGCAATGCCGGATCGGCGGCGAGCCTGGTCGAGGGGCGTGGACGGGCCGGTCCGGAGCGGGCGGTATTCCTGGCGAGCGGCCAGGCGAGCGGCAGGACCCGGACGCCCGGCACGGCGAGGTCCGCCGTCACGCCATCGCCGAGCAGGAGCAGCCGCGCCCCGCTGTCCGCCAGGACGCCGGCGAGCCGCTCGGCCGGCTCGGCCGGATCGAGAGGCACGTAGGCCGCGCCCGCCTTGAGCACCGCGAGCAGGGCCGCCACGGTCGCCGCGGAGCGTTCCACGCAGAGAGCCACGCGGTCGCCGGGACGCACTCCGTGCGCGATCAGGCCGTGCGCCAGGCGATTCGCCCAGTCCTCCAGGTCACCATACGTGAGCGCCGTCCCTTTCTCCACCACCGCCACGGCCCGCGGGTCACGGTCCGCCTGCGCCTCGAAGCGCTGATGGAGACAGAGCCGCGGCCCGGGCGCGGCGCGGACGGCGGCGTTCCATTCGTAGAGCGCCTGGTGCCGCTCCGCCGAGGAGAGCAGCGGCAGCTCGGAGAGCCGGAGCGCGGGCTGCTCCGCCCAGGCCGCGAGGAGGGCCGCGAACGCCTCCGCGAGGCGGAGGATCGTCGGCGCATCGAACAGCTCGGAGTCGTAGATCCAGCCGGCGCGCAGTCCTTCCGGCGTCTCGCGCAGGTTGATGACGAGGTCGAGCTTCGCGGCGTCGTGCGTGCGCTCGATGCTCTCCAGGACCAGACCCGGCAGCTCGAGCGCCGGCCCCGGCAGCGCCAGATGCTGAATCAGCACCCGCAGCAGCGGCGGCCGGTAGGGGTCACGCGGCAGCCCGACCTCGTCCACCAGCCGGTCGAACGGGATGGCCTGGTGGCTGAACGCCTGGAGCACGGTGCGCCGCACGCGCGCCAGCAGCTCGCCGCCGTCGGGATCGCCGCTCACGTCGATGCGCAGGACGAGGGTGTTGACGAAGAAACCGATCAGCTCGCCGATCTCCGGACGGTCGCGACCGCTGATCGTGGTCCCCACCACCACGTCGTCCGTTTCGGTGAGGCGCGCGAAGAGCGCCAGGAGAGGGGTGAGGAGCGCCATGAACGGGGTGGCCCACTCCTCTTCCCCAGCCAACCGCTGGAGCCGCTGTACCGCGGTGGCAGGCAGGAGCCGGCTCACCGCCGCTCCGGCGAAACGGGGAGCTGCCCGGCGTGGCCGGTCGGTGGCGACGTCGAGGGGCCGCGCGCCGGCCAGCCGCTCGCGCCAGAAGGCGATCTCGCCGTCCAGGGCATGGCCGCGCAAGGCCGCGCGCTGCTCGACGGCGAAGTCGGCGTACTGAAACGGCAGCTCGCGGAGCGGCGAGGGCCGGCCCGCCGCCAACGCCGGATAGAGCGCGGCCAGCTCGCCGATCGCGACGCCCATCGACCAGGCATCGCTGGCGATGTGGTGCACGGTGAGGAGGAGCAGGTGCTCTTCCGCGTCCATCCGCAGCAGCCAGGCGCGGAGGAGAGGCGGGCGGCCGAGGTCGAAGGAGATCGCCGCCTCCGCGACCGCCAGCGCCGCCCCCGCGGCGGTGCGCAGCGGCAGCGCCAGCGCCGAGAGATCGATCACCGGCAGCGCCAGCCCGGCCGCCGGCTCGACCACCTGCACCGGCTGGTCGCCGCGGATCTCGAAGCGGGTGCGCAAGGCTTCGTGGCGGCGGAGGATCTCCGCTAGCGCGCCATGGAGCGCCGGCGTGTCCAGGCGGCCGCGCAGGCGGAGCCCGGCGGGCATGTTGTAGGCGAGGAGCCCCGGGGTGAGTTGGTGGAGCACCCACAGGCGCTGCTGGGCGAACGAGAGCGGCGCGGCGTCCCCGCGCTCGTGGCGGCACGGCGGGGGCCGCGACGGCGCACCGGCTCCGAAGGACGCCGAGACCTCCCGCACCGCCGCGACCAGACCCGCCACGGTCGGCCGCTCGAACAGGCGGATCACCGGCAGCTCGATACCGTGCTCGGCGCGCAGCTTGGCGATGACGCGGGCGGCCAGGAGCGAGTGCCCGCCCAGGTGGAAGAAGTTGTCGTGGATCCCGACCCGCTCGCGCCCCAGCACGCCGGCCCAGAGCGCTGCCACGACCTCCTCGGCCGGATCGCGCGGCGTTGCGGCTTCCTCCCCGTGGGGCTCGCCGTCCGGCTCCGGCAGCGCGGAGCGGTCCAGCTTCCCGCGTGGGTTCAAAGGCAGCGCCGGCAAGGGGACGAACACCGCCGGCGCCATGGCTTCGGGCAGGCGCTCGCGCAAGAAGGTGCGCAGCTCCATGTCCAACTGGGGCGCTGGGGCCGCGGCGCCTGCGCAGGGCACGATCCAGGCCACCAGCCGCGTCTCCCCCGCCGCGGTGCGGGCGCCGACGACCGCGCTGCGCACGGCCGGGTGCGCCCTGAGAGCCGCCTCCACTTCCGCCGGCTCGATGCGGATGCCGCGGATCTTGACCTGCTGGTCCAGGCGACCCAGGAGCTCCAGATTGCCGTCCGAGAGCCAGCGGCCGAGGTCGCCGGTGCGGTAGCGGCGCGCTCCCGGCTCCGCCGCCAACGGGTCCGGCCGGAAGCTGTCGGCGGTCAGGTCGGGCCGCCTCCAGTAGCCGCGAGTGAGCGCGGGACCACCGATCCAGACCTCCCCACGGGCGCCGGCGGGCACCGGCTGGATCGCGGCGTCCAGGAGGTGGACACGATAGCCGGGAAGCGGCCGGCCGGCGTTGGGACGGCGGCCTTCAATCGGCCGCACTGTCGCGTCGACGGTACACTCGGTGGGGCCGTAGACGTTGTAGAAGCGAGTACCTTTCCAGGCCGCGAGACGCTCCCAGAGAGCCTTTGGAATGGGCTCCCCCCCCACCAGGACGAAGCGCGGTGGCCGTCCGGAGGCCGCCATGGCGGCGAGCAACAGATCGAGCTGGCTGGGGGTGCAGTCGAAGCCGTCCAGGGAAGCCTCCAGCAGGAAGGCGGCCAAGCGTTCGCCGTCGCGCCGCGCCTCCTCAGGCACCAGCCAGAGGGTGTGCCCAGCGGCGAGCTGCACGATCTGCTGCAGGGAGGCGTCGAAGGAAAGCGCGGCATTGAGGCTCAGCCGCAGCGGCGCCCCCTCCCGCAGCTCGTCCACCGCCGCACACAGGCCGGCGGCGAACGCGGTGAGAGCGCCGTGCCGTCCCAGAGTCCCCTTTGGCCGGCCAGTGGAGCCCGAGGTGTAGATCACATAGGCGAGGCTGTCCGGGGAGACCGGTGGCGGCAGGGCTCTGGCTGGGCCGCCGGCGGCCAATGCCTCCTCGAGGAGGAGGACGGAAAGGCCGGCCGGGAGCGCTCCAACCAGGTCCGCGGCGGTGAGGACGACCGTTGGCTCAGCGTCCGCCAAAAGGAAGGCAAGCCGCTCCCTGGGGGAGGCGGGATCGAGAGGGACGTACGCACCGCCGGCCTTCATCACGCCGAGGACGGCGGCGAGGAGGTCCGGCGAGCGCTCCAGATAGAGCGCCACCCGCGCCTCCGCGGCCACGCCCAGACGGAGCAGCGCCCAGGCCACGCGGTCCGCCCGCCGGTCGAGCTCGGCATAGGACAGCACGACGCCTGCGAAGACCACCGCCGGGACCTCTGGGGTGCGCGCCGCCTGCGCCGCGAACAGCTCGACGAGACTGAGCTCCGGCCTGGCGATCTCCGCTCCGGCCCACTCCTCCAGGACCTGGTGGCGCTCCGCCGCGCTGAGCAACGGCAGCTCCGACAGCCTCCGGCCGGGCTCGGCCACCGCCCGCTGCAGAAATGTCAGGTAGTGCCCGGCCAGGCGCTGCGCCGCGGCCGGCGAGAACAGGCACGCCCGGTAGCGCAGCGCTCCCTCCACCTCCTCGCCGGTTTCGGCCAGGGCGACCGCCAGGTCGAAGGCGGTGGTGCCCGGGTCGAGGTCGAGGCGACTCACCGCGACGCCGGGGAGGCGCAGCTCCTCGCGCGGCAGGTTGTGGAGAGCGAACAGCACCTGGAAGAGAGGGGACAGGCCCGCCTGCCGCACCGGGCGCAGCTCCTCCACCAGTTTCTCGAAGGGGAGGTCCTGGTGCATCCAGGCGCTCAGCACCGCCTCGCGGACGCGGACCAGCAGCTCGCGGAAGCTGGGATCGCCGCCGAGGTCCACCTGGATCACCAGCGTGTTGACGAAGAAGCCGATCAGACCCTCGGTCTCCAGGCGATCCCGCCCGGCGACCGGCGTGCCGACGCGGACCGACTCCTGGTTCGCGGTGCGCGCGAGCAGCGCCTGGAGCCCCGCGAGAAGGGTCATGTAGAGCGTCGTGCCCACCTCCAGGCCGAGCTGACGGAGGGCGGCGGCGCGGCCGGCGGCGAGGCGCAGCGGGACTCTCCCGGCGAGGGAAGCCGGCGCGCTCGGGCGCGGCCGGTCGGCGGGGAGCTCCAGGTGGTCCGCGCCGCCGCCGAGGCGCTCCCGCCACCAGGAGAGGTGGGCGTCGAGGGCTTCGCCGCGCAGCCAGCCGGTCTGCCAACGGGAGAAATCGCCGTACTGGATCGGCAGATCCGGCAGCGGCGACCGCTCGCCGCGCAGGAACGCTGCATAGAGAGCGCTCAGCTCGCGCAGGAAGACCGCCCCCGACCAGCCATCGCTGACGATGTGGTGGACGATGAGGACGAGCGAGTGGTCCGCCGCGCCGAAACGGACGAGGAGGAGCCTCAGCAACGGCCCCCGCGCCAGATCGAATGGCCGGTGGGCCGCGGCCTGCCACAGCTCGCGGGCCGCCGCCTCGCGCGGCGCAGCGGCCAGACCGGAGAGGTCGATCACCGGCAGGGTGAGGGGCCCGGGCGGGGCGACTGCCGCCACCGGCTCGCCGTCGGCGTTCGGAGACGTGGGAGACGTGGGGAAGCGGGTGCGCAGCGCTTCGTGGCGGCGCACGATTTCCCCCAGCGACCACACCAGCCCTTCCAGGTCGAGGGAGCCGCCGAAGCGGAATCCCGCCGGCAGGTTGTAGACCGTCGAGCCGGGCTCGATCTGATGCTGAATCCAGAGCCGCCGCTGGGCGAACGACAGCGGCGCCGGGCCTGCCTCTGCGCTGCGCCGCAGGGGCGGGGCAGGGGGCGAGCTCTTCGCCTCGCGAACCGCTTCCACGAGCCCCGCCACCGTGGGGCGCTCGAAGAGCCGGCGCACCGGCAGCTCGACCCCGAAGGCACTGCGCACGCGCGAGACGAGGCGGGTGGCGAGCAGCGAATGCCCCCCCAGGTGGAAAAAGTTGTCGTGGATGCCGACCCGCTCGCGCCCCAGCACGCCGGCCCAGAGCGCCGCCACCAGCTCCTCGGCCGGATCGCGCGGCAACGCCGCGTCGTCCGCCTGGGCCTCCGCGCCCGGCTCCGGCAGCGCGGAACGGTCCAGCTTGCCGCGCGGATTCAAGGGGAGCGCCGGCAAGGGAACGAAGACCGCCGGCACCATGGCCTCGGGAAGCCGGCCGCGCAAGAAATAGCGCAGCTCCATGTCCAACTGGGACGCCGGGGTGGCCGCGCCTTCGCACGGCACGATCCAGGCCACCAGCCGCGTCTCTCCCGCCGCGGTGCGGGCGGCGACGACCGCGCTGCGCACCGCCGGGTGCGCCGTGAGGGCCGCCTCCACTTCCGCCGGCTCGATGCGGACGCCGCGGATCTTGATCTGGCCGTCGAGGCGTCCGAGGAGCTCCAGATTGCCGTCCGGCAGCCAGCGCGCGAGGTCGCCGGTGCGGTACAACCGCTCTCCCCGGAGCCCGGAGGGGCAGTGGGGATCGGGGACGAACCGCGCCGCCGTCAGCTCGGGCCGATCGTAGTAGCCGCGCGCCAGGCAGATGCCGGACGCGCAGAGCTCTCCCGGCACACCGACGGGCAAGGGCTGGAGGTCGTCGTCCATCACGACCAGCCGCATGTTGGCTCCCGGCCGGCCCACCGGCAGCCGGTCCGGCAGCGGTTCGAGCGGCGCGGCGCGGTAGGCGGTGATGGTGTCCGAGCACTCCGACGGTCCGTACATGTTGGTCAGCGTGCTGCGGCACCGGCCGCTGGCGAGCCACGGTCCCAGCTCGCCCCAGGCCGCCGCCTCGCCGCCCAGGATCAGCCCCTGCAGGCTGGACAGGCTGGCGAAGCCGTCCGCGGCGGCCAGCGCCAGGACGGGAGCCATCTGGCTCGGCGTCGTGTTGAGGAACGTCACTCCCTCGTCGCGGATGGCCGCCCACATCTCCAGGGGATCGAAGGGTCCGGGATTGGCGAGCACCAGGCGACCGCCGCAGAGGAGCGGCACCACGATGTTCTTGAACGCCGCGTCGAAGCTGAACGCGAAGCCGAGCAGCGCGCGCGTGGAGGCATCGATTCCGCAGACCTCGCGGAACCAGAAGCAGAGATTGAGCATGCCGCGCATCTCCACGACGGTCGCCTTGGGAAGGCCGGTGGAGCCGGAGGTGTAGAGGAAGGCCAGCGCGTTGCCGCCGACGCCCGCGGCACGTTCGAAGCCTCCACCACCCGGCGGTTCGCAGGCGATGCTCTCCCCGTCGGCGTCGAGACAGACGACGCGCAGGCCGGGACGGCGGAAGGAGGCGGCCCAGCGCTCCTGGGTCAGCAGCAGCGCGGCGCCGCAGTCCTCCAGCATGAACGATTGGCGCTCCCGCGGGTTGAGCGGGTCGATGGGCAGATAGGCGGCGCCGGTCTTGAGGATGCCGAGGAGCCCGACCACCATGTCGATGGAGCGCTCGACGGAGATGGCCACCGCCACCTCGGGGCCGGCGCCGAGGCGGCGCAGGTGCCAGGCGAGCCGATCGCTCCGCGCGTCGAGGTCGCGGTAGCTCAGGCGCTCGCCGTCGCACACTACGGCGATGCTCTCCGGCGAGCGCGCAGCCTGGGCGGCGAGCAGCTCGCCGAAGCCGACGTCGGGCCAGGTCTGCCGCGGGCCGGCCCATTCGACGAGGATCTGGTGCCGCTCGGCGGCGGTCAAGGCCGGCAGCTCGGAGAGCGGGCGCAAAGGCTCCGCGGCCGCGGCCGCGAGGAGGGCAAGGAAATGCCCTGCCATGCGCGCGGCGGCCTCCGGCGAAAGGATGGCCGGCCCGTGCTCCAGGAAACCGGTGAGCCCGGCCTCCCCCGCCGTCAGCTCCAGGGTGAGGTCGAACCGGGCGGTGCCGTTGCGCACCGGCAGGAGAGCGAGCTCGAGCCCCGGCAGGATGGGAGCCGGGCTCTCCGGCGACGGCCCGCCCAGTGCGCTCTGCAGCGCGAAGAGCGCGGAGAACAGAGGATTGCTGCCCAGCCGGCGCTCCGGCTGCAGCTCCTCCACCAGCTTCTCGAAGGGCAGGTCGTGGTGGGCGTAGGCATCCAGGCACACCTCGCGGACCCGCTCGAGGAGGCCGCGGAAGGTGGGATCGCCCTCCAGATCGGCGCGCAGGACCAGGGTCTTGACGAAAAAGCCGATCAGGCCCTCGACCTCGGGCCGGTCGCGATTGGCGATCGGCGCGCCGACGGCGAAATCACGCTGCCCCGTCCAGCGCAGGAGGAGCGCCTCGAACACCGCCAGCAGGGTCATGAACAGGGAGGCACCGGCGGCGCGGCCGATCTCGCCCAGGCGCTCGGCGAGCGGCGCGGGCACGGCGAGCGGCACGGCGCCGCAGCGCGCGGCCGCCGGCTGGGATGGCGGCGTGCCGGCGCCGGGCAGCCGCAGCTCCGGCAAGCCGTCCAGCCGCGAGCGCCAATGGGCGACCTCGCGCGCCAGTCGGTCGCCGGCCAGGCGCTGGCGTTGCCAGGCCGCGAAGTCGGCATACTGGATGGGGAGCGGCGGCAGAGCGCCGCCGGAGGCCCGCGCAAACTGCGGGTAGAGCGCCGAGAGGTCGCGCAGCAGGACGCCGATCGACCAGCCGTCGGAGACGATGTGGTGCATGGTGAGGAGGAGGACGGCCTGCTCGGCGCCCTCCTGGAGCAGGGTGGTGCGCAGCAGCGGCCCCCGGGCGAGGTCGAACGGCCGCCGCGCCTCTTCCACCGCCAGGCGGAGGACCTCGGCGTCACGCAGCCGGCCGGGCAGGCCGGCCAGGTCGACGACCGGCAACGCCGGCCCGCCGGGCGGCGCCAGAGACTGCTCCGGCCGCCCCTCGACGGCCGTGAAGCGGGCGCGCAGCGCCTCGTGCCGGGCGGTGATCGCGCGCAGGCTGGCGGCCAGCGCGCCGCTCGCCAGCCGGCCGCGCAAGCGGGCGGCGCCGTGGATGTTGGAGGCCGGATCGCCGGGCGAGAGCTGGTCGAGGAACCAGAGGCGCTGCTGGGCGAAGGAGAGGGGGAATGACGCCCGATCGGCGCGCCGGGGGATGGGAGCCGTCGCCGCAGGAGGCGCCGGGAACGATCCGGCGGCCCGCTCGCGGCGCAGCAGCAGCTCGAGAGCCGCGCGCTGCTCGGGGTTGAGGGCGGCCAGGGCGTCGTCGACCGGGCTCAATCCAGGTTCTCCCGCAGCAGATCCGCCAGCTCTTCGGGGGAGAGACCCTGCACCCGGGCCAGGAGGTTTGCCATGCGCTCCGGATCCCCCTGGCGGATCTGCTCGCGCGTGATCGCGACCGCCACCCCCCTGACGGTCGGCTCCTCGAACAGAGCCCGCAGCCCGACCTCGACGCCGATGTCCCGCGCCAGGCGGGAGACGATCCGGGTGGCCAGCAGCGAGTGGCCGCCAAGGGCAAAGAAGTCGTCCTCGGCGCCCACGCGCTCGAGGCCGAGGACTTCCGCCCAGATCGCCGCCACCTGCTCCTCCAGCGGCGTGCGCGGCGCCACGAAGCCCGCCGCCAGGCAGGGGCCGTCCGGCTCCGGCAGCGCCCGGCGATCGACCTTGCCATTGGGATCCAGGGGCATCGATCGTACCCTGACGAAGGCGCCCGGGACCAGGAACGGCGGCAGCCGCTCGCGGCACCAGGCGAGGAGCTCGCCCTCGTCCGGGGCCGAATCCGCCGCCGGCACCACCCAGGCCACCAATCGGCGGGCCTCCGCCTCGCCGCGCGGCATCACCACGCAGGAAGCGATCCCCGGGTGCCCCTCCAGGGCCGCCTCGACCTCCGCCGGCTCGACGCGGAAGCCGCGGATCTTCACCTGGCGATCGATCCGCCCCAGAAACTCGACGGCGCCGCCGGGCAGCCAGCGCGCCCGATCGCCGGTGCGGTAGAGACGGCTTCCCGGCTCGCCGAAGGGGCTGGCGACGAAGCGCTCGGCGGTCAGCTCAGGCCGCCCGTGGTAGCCGCGCGCCAGGCGGCCGCCGCCCAGGTAGAGCTCGCCGGGCACGCCCGGCGGCACCGGCTCCAGCCCGCTGTCGAGGATGTGGACGGCGGTGCCCGCGATCGGCCGCCCGAGCGTCACGGTCGCCCGTGCGGCGTCCGCCGCGGTCACCGTGCGGCAGATCGCGAACGTGGTCGCCTCTGTCGGCCCATAGGCGTGGATCAGCCGGACGTGCGGCAGGAGATCCAGGGCGCGGCGGACGCGGGCGACGGAGACAGAGTCGCCGCCGAAGAGGAGCTGGCGAAGCCCGGCGAGGCACGCCGCCTCCTCGTCGATCATCTGGTGGAAGAGGCCGGTGGTGAGGAAGAGGGTCGTCACGCGATGGCGGCGCAGCGCTGCCCCGAGCTCGTGCAGGGCCACCGGTCCCGGCGGCGGGAGCGCCAGCCGTCCGCCGTGGAGGAGCGCGCCCCAGACCTCGAACGTCGACGCGTCGAAGGAGGTCGGCGCGAGCTGCAGGATGGTCTCGCGCGGACCGAGCTCGGCATAGCGCGGCGCGGCCACCAGGCCGACGACGCCGCGGTGCGTGGCGGCCACCCCTTTCGGCCGCCCCGTCGAGCCCGACGTGTAGACGATGTAGGCGAGGTTGTCGGCATCGACCCCGGGCGGCGGCGCCGGCTCCGCCTCGTCGCGCGCGTCGAGATCGACGACCCGGAGACCGGCGGCGCCGGGATCGATCCCCACCGCGATCCGCGCCCCGCTGTCCGCCAGCATCCAGGCCAGCCGCTCGCGGGGATACCCGAGGTCGAGCGGAACATAGGCGCCGCCGGCCTGGAGGATGCCGAGCATGCCGACCACCATCTCCGGCGAGCGCTCCAGGCAGAGCGCCACCGGGACGTCGGGCCCGACGCCGAGCCGGCGGAGGCGCCGGGCGAGGGCGGCGGCGCGGCGGTCGAGCTCCCGGTAGGTGATCTCCTCGTCTCCCGCCACGACCGCCACCGAGTCCGGGGCGCGCGCCTCCTGGCGGGCGAACAGCTCGTGCACGCAGGCGCCGGGCAGCGTCGCGTCCTCTCCCTCGCTCAGCGCCCACGCCTCCACGATCTGCCGGCGCTCGCCGGGAGCGAGGAGAGGCAGGCGCGACAGCGGCAGGCCGGTGTCCGCCGCCACCGCGGCGAGCCCGTTGCGGAAGCCGGCGAGGAGGCGCTCGATCGTCGCGCTGTCGAAAAGCTCGGTGCTGTGCTCCAGGCTGCCGGCGAGGCCGCCTCCCTCCTCGCGCAGGAGGAGCGTGAGGTCGAAGCGGGAGGTGCCGGTGTCGAGCGCGGTCACCGCCACCGCGAGGCCGGGGAGGGCCGCCTCAGGCAGCCCCGCGCTCTGCAGGGAGAATGCGACCTGGAAGACCGGGTTGCGCCCCGGATGGCGCGCCGGCTCGAGCGCGGACACCAGGCGCTCGAAGGGGAGGTCGCGGTGCTCGTAGGCGTCGAGGCTGGCGCCGCGGGTGCGGGCGAGGAGAACGGAAAAGGACGGATCGCCGGACAGGTCGGCGCGCATCGCGAGAAGGTTGACGAAGAGGCCGATCAGACCCTCGACCTCCGGCGTGCGCTGATCCACCGCCGCGCCCACGACCAGGTCTTCTGCGGCGGCGAAACGCGCCAGCACCGCCTGGAAGGCGGCGAGCAAGGCCATGAAGAGAGTGGCGTCGGAGCTCCGCGCCACCGCGCGCAGGCGACCGGTGAGCGGCGGATCGAGGCAGAACGGCGCCAGCGCTCCGCGGTGGATCGACCACGGCGGCCGCGGCCGATCCGTGGGCAGGTCGATGCCGGCGGGAGCGCCGGCCAGGAAGGCGCGCCACCAGGCGAGGTCGCGGGCTGCAGCCTCGCCCTCGGCAAGCCGGCGCTGCCAGACGGCAAAGTCCGCATACTGCACCGCCAGCGCGGGCAGCGGCGACGACGGCGCTCCATAGAGGGCGCCCAGCTCGGCGATCAGGATGCCCAGCGACCATCCGTCGGCGACGATGTGATGGAGGCACACGACGAGGACGTGCTCGCCCGCGGCGAGCCGCAGCAGCCGGGTGCGCAGCAGCGGACCGCGCGCCAGCTCGAAGGGCCGCCGCGCCTCCGCGGCCGCCAGGGCCGCCGCGGATCCCTCGCGCGCGGCCGCGCCGAGGCCCGCCAGGTCGACCACCGGCAGCGGCACGCCGGCCGTCTCATGGACGATCTGCACCGGCCGGCCGCCGGCGGCCGTGAAGGTCGTGCGCAGGGCCTCGTGCCGGCGGACGATCGCGGCCAGGGCGGCGGCGAGGGCGCCGGCGTCGAGCCGGCCCTCCAGGCGCACCGCGGCCGCGATGGTGTAGGCCGGGCTGTCGGGCATCCACTGGTCGAGGAACCAGAGGCGCTCCTGGGCGAACGAGAGAGGCAGGAGGCCGTCCCGCGGCGCCCGCGCGACGGGGGGCGCCGGCTCCGCGGCGGCGTCCCGCCGCGCTGCGGCGACGGCCGCCGCGAGCCCCGCCACGGTCGGCGCGGCGAAGAGCGCGCGCAACGGCAGGTCGACCCCGAGCACCTGGCGGACGCGGGCGAGCAGGCGGGCGGCGAGGAGAGAGTGGCCGCCGCGCGCGAAGAAGTCGTCGTCGAGGCCCACCTCCGCGACCCCCAGCATCTCGGCCCACAGCCCGGCCAGGATCTCTTCGGCCGGCGTGCGGGGAGCGCTCCCGGAGCCGGCGGCCAGGGCGGGGGCCTGCGCGGCGAGGGCGGCGCGGTCCAGCTTGCCGGCCGGCGTCCGCGGCAGGGCGGCGACCGCCAGGAACGCGGCGGGCACCATGCCGGCCGGCAGGCGGCCCGCGAGATGCAGGCGCAGCGCGCCGGCCTGCCATCCGGCGGCCGGCCGGGGCACCACCCAGGCGATCAGGCGGTCGCCGCGGACGTCGGTCCCCACCGCGCAGTCCGCGACCGCGGGATGCGTCAGGAGCGCGGCCTCGATCTCCGCGGGCTCGACGCGCAGGCCACGCACTTTGAGCTGGCGGTCGATCCGCCCCAGGACCTCGACGGCGCCGTCGGCGCGGAAGCGGGCGCGGTCGCCGGTACGGTAGAGGCGCGCGCCCGGGACGGCCGCGAACGGATCGGGGACGAAGCGCTCGGCGCTCAGCGCCGGGCGGCGCCAGTACCCTCGCGCCACGCCCGTGCCGCCGATCGCGAGCTCTCCTGCGATCCCCGGCGGGAGGGGGCGCAGCAGGCGGTCCACCACCCGCAGCTGAGCGCCTCGGATGGGGTGTCCGATGGAGACCTCCTCGCCGGAGACGAGCTGCGACACCGCGGCGTTGCCGGTGGCCTCGGTCGGCCCGTAGAGGTTCCACACCTCGACCGCCGGCAGGAGGCGGACCGTCCGCTCCAGGAGCCCGCGATCAAACCCTTCGCCGCCGAGGAGCAGGCGGACGAGGCCCGGCTCCGGTCGGTCCTCGCCGGCCGCTCGCCGGGCCTCCAGGAGGACGAGCATCTCGCGCCAGAGGGAGGGGACGCAGTTGAAGGCGAAACGGCCGGGACCGCGCAGCAGAGGCAGGAGCCGCTCGGGCCGGCGGGCGGTCTCCTCGTCGACCAGACGCACCGGGAAGCCGCCCAGCAGAGGGCCGAAGAGCTGCGGCAGCGAGGCGTCGAAGCTCAAGGAGGTGGCGAACGGCAGGCCGTCGATCCCGGCGAGAGGTCCCTCCAAGACCCAGGACAGGTACACGGCGAGGCTGCGGTGGGAGACCGTAATCCCCTTCGGACGGCCGGTGGAGCCCGACGTGTAGAGGAGATAGGCCGCGGCGTCGAGGTCGACGGCGGGCAGGTCCGCGAGGGTCGGTCCCAGCTCCCGGCATTCCACATCCGAGAGGACCAGCACGCTCCCGGGCAGCGCGGGCAGCGCCGTGCGCAGCGCGTGGCGCGTCACAACCAGGGGAGCCGCGGAGTCCTCCAGGACGTGCGCCAGATAAGCCGGCGGGTAGGCCGGGTCGAGGGGGAGGTAGGCGGCGCCCGCGGCGAGCACACCGAGGACGGCCTCCACCAGGTCGGGAGCGCGGTCGAGGCAGAGGCCCACTACCACGCCTGGACCGGCGCCGGCTTCCGCCAGAGCGGCGGCGATGCGGGCGGCGCGCCGGGAGAGCTCGCCGCGGGTGCGGACCACGCGGTCTGCGAAGAGGACCGCCGGCTCGTCCGGCGCCGCGGCTGCCAGGGCCGCGAAGGCAGCCGGGACCGCCGCAGCGGGCCGCCGCGCGGGCGGGCCCTCACCCCACTCCACCAGCACCTGCCGGCGCTCCGTCCCCGTCAGCAACGGCAGGTCGCCCAGACGCGCCGCGGAATCCGCCGCGGCTCCGGCCAGGAAGGCCGAGAACGACGCCAGGAGGCGCTCCGCCGTCGTCCCGTCGAAGCGATCGCTGCGATACCGCAGCGCGGCGCGCAGCTCCGGTCCCGCGTCCTCCACGGTCAACGTCAGGTCGAATTTCGCCGCGCCGGTCTCCACCTCCCGCAAAGGGCCGGACGCTTCGCCGAGAGGCAGAGAGACTTCGCGCTCCGGAGGAGTCTCCACGAACGCCTCGAAGGGCGGCCTTTCCGCGAGGCGTTCGAACGGCAGCTCCTGATGCTCCCAGGCTGCCAGGCAAGCGCTCCGCGTGCGGCGGAGGAACACCTCGAACGGCGGATCGTCGGCCATCCGGCCGCGCAGGAGGAGAGTGTTGATCAGGCAGCCGAGGAGCGGCTCCAGCTCACGGCGGCCGCGCTCCGACACCGGCGTGCCCACCAGCACGTCGCCCTGGCCGGTCAGGCGGCCGAGGAGGGCGAGGAAGCCCGCGGCGATGAGCATGAAGAACGTGGCGCCGGAGCGCCGGCGGAGGGCGGCAAGCTCCTGCGGAGGCGTGAAGCGCAGCCGGCGGACGCCGCTCGGGGCCGTGGCCGCAGGGCTCGGGCGCGACCGGTCGGGGGTCAAATCGAGGCCGGCGGGAGCGCCCGCCAGCTCCGCCGACCACCAGGCGGCGTGCGGCGCCAAGACCTCGGGAGTCAGCCAGGCGCGCTGCCAACGGGCGAAATCGGCGTACTGCAAGGGCAGGCCGGGGAGACTGCCCGGCCGGCGGACGAGGCCTGCGAGCTCGCGGAAAAACAGGTCCACGGAGGCGCCGTCGGCGGCGATGTGGTGGATGGCGAGGAGGAGGTCGTGCTCTTCCGCCGCCAGCCGGAGGAGGAGCACGCGCAGGACCGGCCCGCGCGCGAGGTCGAACGGCCGGCGCGCCAGCGCCACGGCCAGGAGATCGGCCTCCGCTTGCTGCACACCTGCCGGCAGGCCGGCGAGATCGATCAGCGGGAAGTCCACGGGCGCGGCGGGGTCCACGACCGCCACCGGCTCGCCGGCCCAAGACTGCGTCCAATCCGACAGCGGCGCGGCATAGCGCGTGCGCAGGATCTCGTGACGCCCGACGACCTCGCCGAAGGCGCGCCAAAGGGCCATCGCATCGAGCGGGCCGCGCAGGCGCGCGGCACCGGCCAGGTGGTACGCCGGCGATCCCGGCTCCAGCCGGTCGACGAGCCAGAAACGCTCCTGGGCGAACGACAGGGGAGCCGGGACGCCGGCCAGGCGCGGATCGCGAGCCAGCGGCGGCGCTCCCCCCGGGCGGGCGGCGCGCACCCGCGCCGCCAGGGCCGCCACCGTCGGAGCCTCGAACAGCGCGGACACCGGCAGGTCGACCCCGCAGGCGTCGCGCACCCGCGAGAGCACCTGCGTCGCGAGCAGGGAATGACCACCCAGGGCGAAGAAGTCGTCGTGCGCTCCCACCCGCTCGTCGCCGCCCAGGCGCGCGGCGCCGAGCACCGCGGCCCAGATCGCCGCCAGCATCTCTTCGAGCGGGCCTTGCGGCGCCGGGAAGCGCGCGGCTTCGCGCACCGGCGCGATCCGCGACAGGGCACGGCGGTCGACTTTGCCGTTGGCGCTGAGCGGCAAGCTCTCCAGGATCACGAAGTCGGAGACCGCGGGCACCATGGCCGCCGGCAGCGTCCGCCGCAACGCGTCCTGCAGCGACGTGGGCGAGGGCGCCGCCCCTCCAGTCGGCTCAGGGGAGGCGACCACGTAGGCCACCAGGCGCTCATCGCCCGGCTGGTCACCAGACGCGTCCTCCCGCACCAGCACCACCGCCTCGCGCACGCCGGGCTGGCGAGCCAGGGCCGCCTCGATTTCCCCCAGCTCGATGCGGAAGCCGCGGATCTTGACCTGCCGGTCGCGGCGGCCCAGGTACTGCACATTGCCGTCGGGCAACCGGCGCGCACGGTCGCCGGTGCGATAGAGCCGGCCTCCCGGCCCGGCTCCGAACGGGTCGGGGATGAAGACCGCCGCGGTCAGGTCCGCCCGTCCGAGGTACCCGCGCGCCAGACCGGGACCGCCGACCAGCAGCTCGCCGGGGACCCCGATCGGCTGCGCTCCCAGCCGCGGATCCACGACGTAGAGAGCGTGGTTGGCAATCGGCCGGCCGATCGGCACCAGCGAGCCCGGCGGCTCCGGCACGCACGGCCAGACGCTGACGTCGACCGACGCCTCGGTCGGTCCGTAGAGATTGTGCAGCTCCGTCGTCGCGGAGCGGCCGAACCGGGCGAAAAAGCGCCGCACGAGCGGCGCCGTCAGGGTCTCGCCGCTCGCCATCACGCGGCGCAGAGAGGGGAGCGGCTCCGGGCCCGCCGCCGCCAGGAAGGCTTCCAGCATCGACGGCACGAAGTGCAGCGTGGTGATCCCCTGGCGAGCGATCAGCTCCGCCAGCGCCCGCGGCTCCCTGTGCTCCCCAGGCGGCGCGAAGACGAGCCGCGCCCCCGTCACCAGCGGCCAGAAGAGCTCCCAGACCGACACGTCGAAGCCGAAGGGGGTCTTCTGCAGCACCCGATCCGCCGCCGTCAGGCCGTAGGCTTCCTGCATCCACAGCAGCCGGTTGACGATGCCGCGGTGGGAGATCATCACCCCCTTGGGGGCGCCCGTCGATCCGGAGGTGTAGAGGACGTAGGCCAGGTTGTCCTCGCCGGCCCGGACGGCAGGCCGTGTCTCGATCGCCGGCCAGGCCGCGTCGAGCAGCACCCTCCGCACGCCTCCCGCGGGAAGGAGGCCCGCGTGCTTCTCGCAGGTCACGACGGCGGAGAGCCCGGCGCTCTCCGCCAGCAGGCCGAGGCGCTCGGCAGGCAGGGTGGGCTCGAGCGGCACGTAGGCCGCGCCCGCCTCCAGAACGCCCAGGATCCCGACGATCATCTCCAGCGAGCGCTCCAGGAGCACGCCCACCCGCCCATCCGCCGCGACGTCCACGGCGGTCAGATGAGCGGCGAGCCGGCGCGCCCGGCGCACCAGCCCGCGGTAGGTCAACACGCCGTCGCCGCAGGAGGCGGCCACCGCCTCGGGGGTCTTCTCCGCCTGCGCCATGACCAGCTCGTGCAGGCAGGTCTCCCGCGGATACACCGTCCGCGTGTCGTTGTGCTCCACCAGCACCGCCTGCCGCTCGGCGGCGGCGAGGAGGGGCAGGGCGCCGGCCGGCGTCTCCGGCGCCTCGCCGGCCGCGGTCAGCAGGACGGCTATCTGGCCGAGCAGGCGCTCTGCCGCGGTGCCGTCGAAGAGATCGGCGTCGGCCGTCAGCGTCAGGCGCAGCTCGCCGTCCACCACCGCCGCGGCCAGGGCGAGGTCGAGCTGGGCGGCGCGATGGCGCAGCGGCAGGGTCTCCAGATCGAATCCTTCCAGGCGAAGGCGGCCGCCACCTTCTCCCAGCGCCAGCAGGGCCAGCGCCTCCTCCTCGGGCCGCCGGGTGCGATGCACCGTGAGCATCGCCTGGAAGGGCGGAGGGAAGGGCCAGTCCCGGTGCGCCAGAGCCTCGCGCGCCTCGTCCCGGGCGCCGTCCACCAGCGCGGTGAAGGTGGGCGCTCCCGCCAGCCGGCCGCGCATCACCACCGGGCTCACGAAGTAGCCCATCGTCCCGGCCCAGCGCGCCGCGGAGCGGCCGGCCGTCGGCACGCCGATCCAGACGTCCTCCTCTCCGGACACCCGGTGCAGAAGGAGCTGGAAGCCGGCGAGGAGGACCGCGAAGAGCGTCGCGCCGCGCGCCCGGGCCAGGGACGCCAGGCGCGCGGTCGGCGCCGGGGCGAGGCGGCGCGAGCGCTCCTCGCCGGCCCCGCTCGCCACCGGCGGACGGGGGCGGTCCACGGGCAGGCCGAGAACCGGAGGCGGACCGGCGAGGCGCTGCCGCCAGAACGCCTGCAGGCGCTCGCCGCGCGGCGCGGCGAGCCTCCGCTCGCGCTCCGCCGCCCAGTCCGCATAGGACGGCGATACAGGAGGCAGGACCGCCGCCGGGCCGCCGGTCTCCTCGCCGTACAGCATGCCGAGCTCGCGCAGGGCCAGCGCGAGAGACCAGAAGTCCGCGATCAGGTGATGGAAGACGAAGAGGACCGCCCGCTCGCCGTCCGGCGCGGCGATGATGCGCACCCGCAGCAGAGGCCCCGCGGCGAGATCGAACGGCCGCACGGCCTCCTCCTCCAGCCGCCGCCGGAGCGCCGCGGGCTCGCCGTCCGCGTCCTCTGCGGTGACATCCGGCTCCAGGGCCGGGTGGACGCGGCGGCGCGGCTCGCCGCCTGCCGCGGGATCGGCGGGATAGGTGGTGCGCAGGGCGGCGTGGCGTGCCACGAGGCGGACGAGGGCGCGGCGCAGCGCCGCCGTCTCGAGATGTCCGATCCGCAAGGCTCCGGCGAGGTTGTAGGCCCCCGACGCAGGGGCCTTGCGCTGCAGGAACCAGAGGGCGCGCTCACCAGGCGAGAGCCGGCCCCGGTGGTCAGGGCTCATGGCGTTCCGCTAGTCCAGCCGCAGCGCCTTGAAGGGCGCCACCTTGGCAGCCCTCCGCGCAGGGATGTAACTGGCCGCCATGGCGACGCCGAGGAGCAACACCGACATCCCGCCGAGGATCGCCTTGTCCAGTGGGCTCACTCCGTACAGCCAACTGGTGAGGACCGGCGTCACCATCAGGGCGAGGAGCAGCCCGAGGGCCACCCCCATCAGGGCCAGCCGGCCGCCCTGCCCGACCACCAGGCGCAGCACGTCGCGGAGCTGGGCGCCCAACGCCATGCGGACGCCGATCTCCTGCGTCCGGTTGGCCACCGAATACGAGACGACGCCGTACACGCCCACCGCCGCCAGCGCGAGGGCGAAGGCGGCGAACAGGCCCATCAGGAGCACGAACGACCGCTTGCCGGCGGTCTGCCGCTGCAGCCTTTCCTCCAGTGTCGCCGCGTCGTAGACCGGCAGATTGGGCGCCGCGGCGCGGACCTCGCGCTGGATCTCCGGAGCCATGGCGAGCGGCGGCACCGCGGTGCGCACCAGGAGACCCAGCGCCGCGGGCTTGCGCGGCACCTGCTGCAGGAGCGCGAGATAGACGTTGTTTCCCGGCCGATCGTCCTTCACCAGGCCACCGTGTTGGACGTCGTGCACCACGCCTACCACCGTGAGCCAGGGGCCGTGTTTGGGATTGTTGCGCCGGCCGATCATCAGCCTCCTGCCCAGCGCGCCGCGGCCCGGCCAGAAGTCGCGGGCCGTGCTCTCGCCGACCACGGCCACACGCTGCGCCTCCGCCGTATCGGTGGAGCCGAAATCCCGCCCCTCTGCCAGGGGCACGCCGAGGGTACGGAAGTACCCCGGGCTCACGAAATGGAGGACCACCAGGGTGGGCGGCTCCTCCGGCGGCCGGTCTTCCACGCTCATATAGGCGCCCGCCACGTTGTGGCCGCTCCAGTCGTCGGTGGGGATGCCCGGTCCTTCGAAGGCCGCCGCGCGCACGCCGGGCAGCGCGCCGACTCTCCGCTGCACCTCCGACACCATGCCCCAGACGTCCGCATCGGTGGTGTAGGCGTCCACCTTGGTGCTCATGCGGAGCGTCAGCAGGCTACGCTCCTGGAACCCCAGCTCGCGGCTGGCCAAGCGATGGAAACCCTTGGTCATCAGGCCGGCACAGACCAGCAACAGAAGGGCGACTGCGACCTCGCCGATGATCAGCATGTTCTGGAAGCGGTGATGCGACTCCCCCTGCATGCCGCGCCGCCCCACCTCGTTGCAGACCTCGTACAGGCGCAGCTTCGCGGACAGGACCAAGGCCGGCACGAGGCCGAACAGGAGGCCCGAGAAGAGCGAAATGCACAGGATCACCCCGACCACGACGAAGTCGATGTTGACGTCGACGAAGCTCTTCAGGGGGATGCCGCTCGCCCGCACCAGCAGCCCGGTGCTCCAGCGCGCGATGAGCAGGCCCGCGCCGCAGCCCACGAGAGCGAGGATCGTGCTCTCGGTCAGCAGTTGCCGGATCAGGCCGGCGCGCCGCGCCCCCAGCGCCATGCGCAGCGAAAGATCGCGGCGCCGGGCCACGAAGCGGGCGAGCAGAAGATTGGCCAGGTTGGTGCAGACGATGAGCAGCAGGAAGAGGACGCCGGCCAGCAGCACCAGGAGATTGCGCCGCAGCTCTCCGAACCAGGCCTCGCCCAGCGGAGTGAGGCCGGCGCGCATGTCGCGGTCGAGCTCCGGGTGCGCCGCCGCGAGCTGCCGGCTGACGCCTTCGAGATCCTTGCGCGCCTGCTCCAGCGTGACGTCCTTCTTGAGCCGGCCCACGGCATACAGCCAGCGGAACCCGCGCGCCTCCGTGTAATCGCTGCCCAGGGTGGCGGCCATCGAAAGCGGGAGCCAGATCTTCGTTTCGTCGGTCAGCCCCGCGAAGCCCGGCGGCATGACGCCGACCACCTCGTAGCCCACGTCGTTGAGGCTCACGACCTTGCCGAGCACCGCGGCATCGCCGCCGAAATGGCTGTGCCAGAAATCATCGGAGAGGAGGGCGACGCGGCGGGAGCCGGGCGGCACGTCCTCCTCCGGCAGGAACGCGCGGCCGAGCGCGGGCTTGATGCCCAGGAGACGAAAGTACGGCGAGGAGACGATCTCGCCGTTGACCAGCTCCGGCCCCTGTTCCCCGCGCAGGATGAGCTCCTGCGTCTCGGTGCGCGCCGCCACGCCGTCGAACGAGCGTTGCCGCTCGACGAGGTCCGTCAGGTCGAGATACGACAGCGGCTGGCGCTGCGACTCCTCCTTCTGGCTGAAGAAGTCGATCAGCACCAGGCGCTCCGGCGCCTCGTACGGCAGCGCGCGCAGGAGCACCGCGTTGACCACGCTGAAAATCGAGCTCAGCGCTCCGATGCCCAGGGCCATCGTCAGCACCGACACCAAGGTGAAACCCGGACTCTTGCTCAGCGTGCGGACGCTGAACCGGACGTCCCGCATCAGAGTCGACATCCAATCCTCCAGAAGCCGGCCTAGCTTAAGGCATAACGCACCCAAGGAGAAGGACGCGATCAAGGCGGCACATCAAAAAGAGGAATAGACCCATGTCGATATGCTGTTCTCGCTCTGGAGACCCAGGAGGAAGGTATGGGAACTTGTCGCTTTGCTTGTGTCGGTGTGACGTTTATGGCCTGCCTGGTCGCCGCACCGCTCTCTGCGCGGCCGGTGGCCGAGCTTCCGGACCGCCAGGTCGACGCCGCCGTGCGCGGCCAGCTCGTCGCAGCGCCGGGGAGCCCGGACCGTGCCGAGGTGCTCCGCTTCGGCGACACGGTGGCTGCCGAGCTGCTGAGCACCGCGCCGGAGCAGAGCGTGCGCGTGTCCGGCTGGCCGGTGGCTCCCGGCGAGCGGGCCGACGTCGTCCTCACCCGCCACGAGATCTATGCCGCCGGCGCGAAGATCTTCAAGGTCCACAACGGCCGGACGACCGAAGTCCCCCGCTCCCGCCTCTCGTTCCTGTGGGGGACGGTGGACGGCGACACGAGCGTCCGGGTGTTCGTCGCCGTCGATCCGGACAACGAGCAGCTCGACGGCTTCTCCCTCGCGCCGCACGCCACCCATGAAATCCATCCCCTGGGCGCCGCGAAGCTCGGCGTCGCCGTCCCCGGCATCCGCCAATACCTCATCGCGCCGCCCGAGGTCTTCCTGGAGCAGGCGGGAGAGACGCCCGAGTGGACCTGCGGCCAGAGCGGAGCGCCCCTGGACTTCCTGCTGAAGCAGGCCGAGGCCGGCAACGGCGCCGGCATCCGCTCCCCGGCTCCCATCACCGAGACCGCCATCACCTCGCTGCACACCGCCGTGCTCGCCGTCGACACCGACAACGAGCTGCTCTACTACAAGTTCACCGACAACACCACCACGGCCACCAACTACATCGCGAGCCTGATCGCGCAGATGAACGTCATCTACCAGCGCGACCTGTTGATCCAGCTCGTGCAGGGGACCACGTTCCTGCGCGTTGGCAACAGCAGCGACGGCGACCACTTCAACGACGACCCCTGGACGCAGACCGGCAGCGGCGCCAACGGCAATCAGCTCCAGGAGGTCTCCAACTACTGGTCGACCACCAACGGCGGCATCAACCGCGCCTTCGTGGCCATGCTGTCCGGCAAGGGGACCAGCGGCGGCGCCTCGGGCATCGCCTGGGTGCCGAGCTCCCTGTGCAGCACCTTTTACGCGGTGAGCTTCAGCCAGGTCTACCGCAGCGGCACCACGCCGAGCTTCGGTGACGTCCTGGTCGTCGCGCATGAGATCGGCCACAACTTCGGCTCGCCGCACACGCACTGCTACAGCCCGCCGATCGATATGTGCTGGAACGCCGAGACCGGCTGCTACTCCGGCCCCACGAGCTGTCCGGCGCCGAGCACCATCAACGGCGTTCCCAACGTGGCGGGCACGCTGATGGGCTACTGCCATCTCCTCGGCGGCTGCAGCTCCTCCCTGGTCTTCCACCCGCGGACCGTGAGCCTGATCCAGCCGCTGATCCAGAACGCCGTCGGCACCTGTATCTTCCCCGCCGCGGCCGCCATCGCGGTGAGCGCCGTCAGCCCGAACAACGGCGCGACGGCCGGGGGAACGGCGGTGACGATCAGCGGCAGCGCTTTCGCGAGCGGCGCCACGGTGACCATCGGCGGCTCGGCCGCCACCTCCGTGGTCTTCGTGAGCTCGACCACCCTGACGGCGGTCACCCCGGCCCATGCCACCGGCAAGGTCAGCGTCACCGTCACCAACCCCGACAACTCGAGCGCCACCCTTACCAACGGCTACTTCTATGCGCCGCCGCCGCCGCTGACCAGCTTCTACACCTTGACGCCGTGCCGGGTCCTCGACACCCGCAACCCGAACGGGCCGTTGGGCGGGCCGGCCCTCGGCGCCGCGGCGCAGAGGACGTTCACCGCCGTCGGCACCTGCGGCATCCCGTCCGGCACGGTGGCTCTCGCCACCAACGTCACGATCGTCAGTCCCACCGCGGCGGGAAGCCTGAGCAACTACCCGGGCAATGCGTTCCCGCTCGGCACCAGCGTCATCAACTTCGCGGCTGGCAACGTGCGGGCCAATAATGCCATTCTCGAGCTGGCGACCGACGGCACCGGCACCTTCGGGATTCTGAACTCCGCGGCGGGCACCACGAACGTCGTGGTCGACGTGGTCGGCTACTTCAAGTAGGAGGAGCGGCCGTCCGCCGCTCCTCTTCCTCCCACAGTCGGCGTTGAGCGGCGTCGCGGGCGCGGCGCCTGCCCATCGCCCACAGCGCGCCGCTCTCGTCTCTGAAGTCAACCGGCTGCGGGCCTCCGTGGGATTAGGGCCAGTCCGTTCGGAAGAGGTCGTGACGCCTTCACTCTAATCGGTCGCGCGCAAAATACTAAAGGCATCTGAAGGTTAACATTTCCGCGTCGGGATCATTCGGGTTCACCCACTCCCGCTTCGAGCCTTTCTCGGCTCGCTGACGATCCAAGCGCGCCAGATCCTCGCGCGGCGGCGTCTCGATCCCCTCCGAGTACGCAGCCAGCTTACAGAACAGCCGGCGCCCTATCGACACGCTGCCAAGGCAGCGACTTCCACTACAGGCTGTCAGCGTGTAACTCCTTCTTGACGCTCTCAGTCAGCTCTTTCGAGGCTTTTCTGAATATACTCAACCCGATTCCGAGGATTCTCGCAGTATCACTAAGAGGATGCCTAGCCGCGAAATCGACAAAGGCAGGAATCCCCAGCGCCAAAACTAAATCGCCAAAAACCATGGCGCCCGCGAAAACGATAGAGGGCAAACAGCCAAGAACCAACGCAGAGGCTAGTAGGAACACTGCCCCTCTCACAGCAACCCTCCCCTTAAGTATGCTCGCGATTATAACTAAGGCGAAAGAGGTGCTTATCGAAAGCGAGAACGCAAACAGCTGATCGGGCATGACACTGTAGTCCATGGCTCGCAGGAAGCGACATACGAAAACAGGCAGAATGAGAAGCACTAAAGCGGTTAGACCACCCAAGAAGTTAAGCGGCTTTCGCCTATAGATAGCTACGACCGCGTCTGCACCGCCACCAATTATTCTACAAGAGAAGACTGTCAAAACGAGAAACTCCCACATTACTGGCGCGCGAGGAGGAGCCTTTTCCCCCATGAAGCCACACAATCCGTACAACCAAACCATGATGCCGCGAGAACCAAACGCGAGGAGCAGCAAGGCGGTCGGCCAAGACCAGAGCGATAAAGGACTGAGAACATCGATAATGGCCAACAAATAAGGTAAACTAGGCGTTCTCCTGACACTTACTCGACCCTGTAGTAATTCAGTCGCCACAATATAACTTACACCAACGCCAATTCCCACAAAAAGCAAAGCGCCCAATAAAATGCCAGTCGTCAAATAAACAGGAGCAAAGACCAACAGAATGAGAGCTGTGGCAGCTGTTATGAGGACGGCACGATGAAGCCTTGCCGACGGTGTATGCTGGCGCCGGACCGGCTTGCCCTCGCTCAAACTAAGAACATACTGTTCCCTGGCTCGCTTCGTGAGAAATCGCCTGAGCGGCTTGAAGCCTGCAAACCAGAGTATCAGCAGGCTCACCAGGATTGTGGCGCGGTTTGTCGTCCAGACCAGCTCGAAATCTTTCAACGCACCTGCCGGGACACTCCGGTATAGGAGGCGAAGGAGCGCCGCGATTCCTGCGCATGAGAGAGGAAAAGACAAACAGAGCCCAATTCCAAGAACGAACGATGGGAATAGAAGCCGTCGTTCGGAGCTGAACAGCCCTGGCTTCATATAATTCCATAATTGATAAAGAAACACCGGACATCCAAACCACGCGCCGAGGATTACAAAGGAGAGCTGGTCCTGATAAGGTGGCAAGGGGAGCTGTCGAATAATGGTTGCAGAGGGAACTCCATAGATTAGCCCGGCCGTGGCATCAAAAAGAGATCCGGCGAAGTGAAAGCCCAGGGTGCCCCCTAAAATCGCCGCAACCACAGGTAGGGAGAATCGCCGAAAGGCCTCTTGCAGGTGCTCTCGCAGTGCCATCCGCTCCAGCACTTCCTCCGGTGTGCTTCCCTGCGCCGCCGAGGTTCCCTCGATTTCCGTTCCCCTTCGTGGGAGATCATTTCCCTGCAGCAAACGCAACAGCAGGTCAGCATAGCTGCGCGCAGCGGGCGAGAATGAAAAGTAAGCGACGCTAAGTCTTGGAAAAGTTGCATCGGTTGACTGGGCAAGAGCGAAGGCGGAAGATTTGGCAACTTCGGGTGACGATTGCGATAGCAGCTCCAAAAGCCGTGCCACATGGAGCTCGGAGATGTCACCGATCAAACCAAGAGCCTCGACTGCTCCCGTCAGAAGCGGTTCCGCTACCTCGTGCGCATAAAGTACCGTGGTTAATTCAGGCCGTACTTCCCAAGCCATTGCTACAAGAGCAATCTTTGCCGCCTCGATAACATCGCTATCCTCCTCAACCCTTTGCAGGAGATCGCTCAAGGTAGCCCAGGCCCAAGGATTGCCGAGTTGGCCGAGTGCCAGAATCGTGGCGATCCTTTCTGGCTTCAGACCCGCTCTGCTCGTCTGTATCAATGCTTGTAGGGCGCGCTGGTCACAGCAGCGGCCGACGAGTCGTGAAATCGCAGGATGGAGCCGTGGACCTAACCTGCTCAAAGCATCAGAGATTAGAAAGAAGCTCCACGCGAGGGGCATGCCCGCCAATAATGCCTCGGCCAAACCCCTGACTCTAGAGTATGGGTCCAAAAGCCCTTGCACGGCCATGACTGCCAGCTCCGGCCCATTCTCTACATTCTGTCCACGGACTTCTATTAACCTTTTAGCTGTCAGTAGGGCGAGATGTCGTTGGACAGCGTCGGAAGTGGAGAACCAGGCCAGGATAGTATCGACGACGGATTGCTCTCCAGCCGAGTGAGAGATTTCAGACAACAGCCAGAAGGCTATCTCGGCGTTGTCCTGATCGTAAGCGAATCGCTGAGCGATCTCTTGAACGGCGAACTGCTCACTTTGACAGTGCAGGGAGGCGAGTGCGGCCTCACGTACACTGCCGTCCTCGACAACATTCATGAGCGAAAGCAGCGTCGTAATAACCTGCTCTCCCCCGCGCCTGCCGAGTTCCTCGATGGCTTTGCAGCGGATAACGGTGGGGGTACGGTAACTCCGAGCGAGCTGTAACAGCTTGTCAGTTGCAATGCCGCTCTCATTGGAGGCGAGAGCTGCCACCGCTTCACGCGATTCTTCTTCTATGGCCACCCAACTCGGAGTCTTGTACCTAGACGGGACGAATGGTCCCCAAGGGCGGGAGAGCTTGGTGACCTCCCGGATTCCGAAGCCCTCACTGGGTTCCAGGCTGACCTCAAGAAACTTCTCATCATCGCCGCTATCTTCTTCGTCTTTATCGAGTTTATCCAACACATCCGTCGCTTTCGCAGCCGCGAGGCGCGCTAACCGCGTGACAGCCCATTGGTTGACCAAGGCCTCCCCGGAATCGCGCGCCTCCTGGAGCGCCTGGATCGCGAGCGATTCACGGGAGGGTTCAACTTCGGAAGCCATCTGGAGCCCACGCCCCTCCCAATCCCATTCTTTCAAGACACCGAGAGCTGACTCACGAACATCAATATTCTCGTCGCTGACTGTTCGCAATAACGGCTTGACAAACGCGCCGAGCTCGGCGGCGTTGTGGGCCGTGCGTTCTCTGATCTCTTCGACTGCCCATTGCCGGACCCGCCAGCTCTTGGCATGCAGGGCTTCCACAATGGCCTGGGTTACGAAGCCGCCTTGGGCTCCATTGCCTGCTGATAGTTGTGCGCGGCTTGCGCTCGTTTCCCAGGTTTCGAGCGCGCTCAATGCTGCTGAGCGAATCTCCGTATCTTCGTCGGCAACGGAACGTACCAGCGGCCTCAGTGCCTTCGGATCTGGATTCGAAGCGAGGGCAAAGATCGCACGGCGCCGTTCCGAGGCTTCTCCCAGAGCAAGTCCAAGGATCAGCCGCCCCGGCCGCGATGACGCACATTGCGCCAGCGCGGAGCCCAAACGCGAATCGTCGCCTGGACAGCGGAGAAGATAATTGACAGCCTCGGCGGCACGCAGTCTGCCGAGAGCGTCAGCTACGCGATGCAGGTGGCGAGTGACGCGCCTTGACTCCGCTGGAGGACGCGGCAGCAGAAATTCATGCTCCTCCTTCTTCCCGGCCGAGGCGCAGTGGCGCAGAAGCGCCCGTACGGCGCGCGGTCCTGTCGCCACGAGCGCATCGGCGGCGGCCTCGGCCACGCCCTCGTCGTCATCATCCAAACCGACGCAACTAAGCACACGTAGCGCTTCGGGGGCCTCGGACATCGCTAGCAATTCGCAAACCTTCACCCTCACAGAGGGGCTCGGATCGGCCATGAGCTGACCGATGAAAGCCGCGGCCGGATCATGACCGCGAACAAAGAGCTCTCCGAGGCTCGCTCGGAGCTGCGGGTTGAACTCGGCTTCACTAGCGAGCGTCTCTCGAAGTGAACGGAGGAGTTGAAGAGGGATCGGAGAGCCGCGAGAGCTCGGCTTCTCCACGAATACGGCGATAGCACACGGCAGGGCAAGCGGCGAAGTGGCCTCGGACAAGATGTTCCGGATGAAATCTTCCCGATCGTTTTCCGCCAAGAGACTGGCGAAGAGACCGAGCACTGTCCAGCGCGCGGGTTCTCTCAGATAACTGGTCAGGCTCTCCTGCCCAAGTGGGTGGCTCTGCAGCAGATGAAGGGCTTCGTAAAACTCCTGGATGATACGGTGGCTGAAGCTGATGGGGTCCGCGGCGCGGTGCAACAGGCCGGCATCGCGCGCCAGCTCCAACAGCTGGTCCGCAACCATACCTCTCGGCAAGCCGAGCTTGCGTTGGCGCTCCTTTATAAAGCCGGTGACGAGTGCCAGCACCTTGTCGCGGGGCCAATGGCGCTCGAAATTCATGTGTACCGATATCCAATCGAGGGCGCGCTCGCACTCTTCGGCCAACTGGTGGTCGGTGAAGTTAGCCGGCCGGCTCCAGGAGCGAGTGGATCCATGCGGCTTTTGCAGCTCGGCCAATAAAACCTTTCGACTTGCTTGAAGGAGAATGGCAGCACGGGTGTTCTCTTCGGTTCCGAAATCCAGCAGGCGATCCAGCCAGAAGGGATTCCTTCCCATAGCACCCGGATCGAGAAGACCTTGACTGCGAAGGTGTTGGTATGTTTTCTCCGCCTGGATCGTGCCGCCCACTGAATACAACTCGAGGAACGTCAAGACCGCATCATCGCTAAGATCGAGAATGGAGTAGGATTCGAACAGAGGCAAGGCCTGGCCGGGATCTTGACGCGTCCGACAGGTTACGACGACCGAAATCCGGGAGTAGCTGACGGCGCGCGAGATGGAATCGAGCTGCACTATGAGCTGGTCTCGGTGCTGGCCTCCAAGCTCATCGAGGCCATCGCAGAGCAGGACAAGTCGTGCACTGCCGATGAGCCGATCCAAGGACCGCTCAGTACGGAGCGCCCGGCCAATCGGTCCCTTGGCCCAGGTCTGCAGGCACTGTGCGATGATCTCGCGCAAAGAAGTGCCTTGCTTATACTCATTGGCTCTCAGGAGTAGAGGAATCGGGCCTCGAAAACCAGCGCGGCGGAAGGAGTAGAGGGTGAGATCGAGCGCCAGGCGCTCGAGTGCCGTCGACTTGCCGCAGCCTGGTTCGCCCAAGATGAGAATTCGCCGGCCGGTCTCTCCTCTCTGGGTGAAAGCTCGATGGAGCTCATCCACGAGATTGCGGCGGTCGCCATCGATCAACGCCTCGGCCGCCGCGATGTACCGGGGACCCTTGCCAAGATGAAGAGGTGCGAAGCGGTTTGCCCACCGGCGCAGCATGTCGGCGCGCGCCAGGTCGGAAACGTAGGCGAGCCGATGGAAGGCGAACCTTCCAGGTAGGGGTACTCCTGCTTCCAGCATCAAGATGCTGGCCAGAGCTACCCCGAATGCGGCGAGAGTCAGAGTAGCGTGATTCGGTTGGCTGAGACCCCAAGTCTTGTCCGCCCAACTCGCAACTATCTCAGCAAGCACGTCCAAAATCGCGGAGAGCAGACCGAGAAGAAGTATTCTCATTTTGAGGGCCTCACTGGCTATGACTGGCAGCCTGTGGTGAAACTCCCTTTGCCGCTACGCCGCGACACGATCAGCGAAATAGTTAAATAACAGGAAGCCGCCCTCAGGCGCCGGAACTGGAGTGAAAACCGCCACCAAGGCCCTTCCGAGTGCCGTGCTGAGTCGCCAGGCATGCCTGAAAACGAAAGGAAGGCGCAACAACCGAGCCTCCAGGCCCTGCAGAACCCGCGGCTTGCCACGAGCGGCGTCATCACGGCCACGAGATAAGATTCGAGAGACGCTTCAGGGACTTCGAGCCCATTGGGCGAGAACATGTTTCGTCGCTCAGATGGCTTCGCCGAAATGTATTCCTCCGCTTGATCCGGAAACGTGCGATTTATGTACCGTTCTAACTCGCGAAAGCGCCGAAGGCGTTCTCGGCTACTTCCCGAAGCACGCTCAGCACATTTCCCGAGTAGTCGGGATCTCCCCAATCCAGTCTTCGGAGGAGCCGATAATGCCCCCAGATATCTGACTGTCCGCTGATAAGGCCGACTTCCTCCCGGTCGCCGCTGGTGAAATTGGCTACGATTCGTTGCCATAGCTCGCCGATCTCTCGCCCAAGCGCTTTGTCCATCTTTCTCCACCACCAATGAGCCGCCCGTGCAGGCGTGTAGACATCGCTCCGCTGCCTAACCTTTAAGCGTCTATCTGAAGTCCTCCCCGCGATCGCCCGAAGTCCTCCTCCGGCCCGGGCAGGTTTTAAGATAGACGCTGGTTGGACGAAGCCGCGAGGGAGTCTTCGACGCTGCCTATGCACTTTCAATCGCCCGGAGGCGCTTCGCGTAACGCCCTCACGGCGTTCTCTGCAGCCCTGGGAGCCGCTGGCCGGCTCGCTAAGTGCCTCCCTCCGATGGAATCTGTCGCGTGTCGGAACTCCTCTCCAGCGATTTCGTGTTGGTAAGTATACCGCAACGGGCTGCCCGAATACACGAACTCCCGGCGCGAAGAGCGGCGCAATAGAGCAATAAGGCTATGAGAGGCCGGGGCATAGCGGTGGCCGGCGTCTCAGTCGTTCTCGTTCAGATTCACGCCTGATGGCCCCGCCCTGTCACTTAACAGAACGCCTACGGGCTGGAGATTATTTACTAAGTGTTTATCTTGCAGGTACTTCCGATTGCGTTTTGCTTCTACTTCAAGTAGGAGGAGCGGCCGTCCGCCGCTCCTCTTCCTCCCACAGCCGGCGTTGAGCGGCGTCGCGGGCGCGACGCCTGCCCATCGCCCACAGCGCGAGCAGGGTCACCAGCAGCCACAGGGTCACCGAGCTGGTGAGGAGCGGCACCCAGCGGTACCAGAACGTCTGGCGCTCCCAGAACGACTGCTCGGCCGCAGCGAGGGTCTCCCCGGTGGCGCGCCCGAACGCCGCCTCGAACGACAGGCCCTCGGCGACGCCGGCCAGGATCTCCCCCGTCACCCGCGGCCCATGGCGCTGGACGAGGTCGCGCACGAAGGCGCCGGCCACCGTGTAGGCGCGCTCGACCGAACCCCTGTCGCCAGATGAACTGCCGGCGAATTGGCCGTCGAGCGCGGCGAGGGAGATGGGGCGGTCGGCGAACAGGGCGAGCGTGAGGCGCGAGCGTTCCTCGAGGCCCCACGACTGCCCGGCGATCATCGCCAGCCCTTCCTGGAACCAGCGCGGCAGCGGCCGCCCCGCCGCCGCCCGCGCGATGAGCACGTGGGCGACCTCGTGGCGCAACAGGTCCGTGAGCGAGGAGTCGGGATACGACGGAGCGCGCGCCGGCATCAGCACCACCACCCCCGCCGCCGGATCGGCGAAGCCGGAGACCCATGGCGGCACCGAGGCGGCCAGCGGAGACCCTTCCGGCGCCAGGATCACCCGGATCGGCGGTCCGGCCCGGAACAGCCCCGCCAGGCGGGACGCGTCCTCCAGCCGCCGCGGATCGAGAGCCCGGATCTGCGCCGCCACCGGCTCCAGGCCGGAAGGCGCCTCCACGACGAGCTGCGGCACCTGCGCCGCCGCCGGCAGCAGCGCGAGAAGGAACAGGAAGGCGGCGAGCGCGGAGCGCCGGAGCATGACGGCGGCATCTTAGCCCGATGGCCGCCTGCCGACGGATATCGACCCCAGGCCGTATGCGTGTGTACGATGGTCTCTGAACACGCGCCGGTTCCACGGCCGTGGGAGGTTCGTCATGAGTCGCAGCCTGCTGAGGTCTCTCGTCTCCCTGCTCTCCCTGGCGGCCGTCCCGGCCTGGGCCGGGGTCAACGTCTGGACGCCGATCGGTCCGGACGGCGGCAACGTCTTTGCCCTGACGGCCGCGGCCCAGCAGGCCGGAGTGCTCTACGCCGGCACCTCGGGCGGTGTCTTCAAGAGCGCCGACGGCGGCGCCAGTTGGAGCTGGTCGAGCCGCGGCCTGCCCGGCGGCGTCGTGTCTCTCGCCGTCGCTCCCTCGAACAACATGGTGCTGTACGCCGGCACATTCAATGACCTCTTCCTCTCCCGCGACGGCGGCGCCACCTGGAGCACCCCTCCGCACCGTTTGCAGAGGCCCGTTCTGGCCCTCGCCGTCGATCCGCGCGACGCCCGCCGGGTGTGGGCCGGCACCGGCAGCGGCGTGTGGTGGAGCCGAGACGCCGGCGCCCATTGGAGTCTCACCACCACGGACCTGATCGCCCGCGTCACGGAGATCGCCCTCGATCCCGTCCACCCCGACACCGTCTACGCGGCCGTCGAGGCTCTGGAGGATTTCGGCGCCACCGGGATCGTCAAGAGCACGGACGCCGGTGCGACCTGGACCCTGCGCAATGACGGCCTGGAGGCGGCGCTCCCCTTCTCCGAGGACAGCGCGCGGCTCGCCGTCGATCCGACGGCTCCGAATATCGTCTACGCCGCCTTCTTCAGCACCTTCCAGGGCGCCCCTCCAGGGGGAGCCACCTTCCGCAGCACGGATGGCGGCGCCACCTGGCAGGCCACCCCCGGCGGCTACCCGCTCGCCGTGGACCGCAACGGCGCGGTCTACGCCGGCGCTTTTCGCAGCACCGATCACGGCGCGACCTGGCAGCAGGCCGCAACACCACCGGACGCGGCGCAGCGCTATGCCGCCGGCGCCGGCGCGGACGGGATGCTCTGGGCCGGGACCTCTCGCCTCGGAGTCTTCCGCAGCCGCGACGCCGCCGCCTCCTGGGAGTCCGCGAGCCGCGGCCTGCACGCCACCACGATCACCTCGATCGCCATCGATCCCGAGCAGCCGCGCATCCTCTACGCCGGCGCCTCCGAGACCGGCATCCGGAAGACGCTCAGCACCGGCGCGAGCTGGCGGCCGGCGGAC
>Ga0075426_10000280_pt1 | contig 34393 bp, 42 predicted proteins | sample SoiMethybrSBSTD5_FD_75304 | JGI IMG/M metagenome (GOLD analysis project Ga0075426, IMG submission 75304) | Bulk soil microbial communities from a Populus tree surrounding site in Tennessee, USA - Soil MetaG P. TD hybrid SBSTD5 | ecosystem: Environmental > Terrestrial > Soil > Tree plantation... | reverse complement strand
GCGGCAGCGGGATACGCAGAAACGGGCGTCAACGTCTACGCGATTTGCCGATCGCTCTAAGAGCTTAAGGTTGCAAGACAGCCGGCGCGAGCCGGCTTTTTTTTGCCTAGCCGCGAAGGAGCGTCTCTTCTGCGGCGATGACTGCCTCCGGCTCGCCGAGGAGCACCACCACGTCGCCCGCCTGCAGCGCCCCGGCATCCGGCGGCGCGAGCCGCAGCCGAGCGCCGGGACGGCGCACCGCGCGCACCTCCACGCCGGCGGGCAGCCCGACGAGCTGACCGATCTCGCGGCCGATCGCATACGCGCCCGGCTCGAGCGTCACGGAATGCAGGCGCGCCGCCGCTTCGCGCTCGTGCCCGTCGCTCACGCCGGCAAAGAGGCCGCGCAGCAGTCCGTAGTGTGCATCGCGCACCTGGCTCACGCGGCGCATGACGCGCGCGAGCGGCACGCCGACCATGACGAGCGTATGCGAGGCGAGCATCAGGCCCGACTCGAGCGCCTCCGGCACGACCTCGGTGGCGCCGGCCTGCGTAAGGCGCACGATCTCCGCCTCATCGCGCGCGCGCACGATCACCGGGACACTGGGACGCAGAGCATGGATGTGCGCGAGCACCCGCAGCGCGACCTGCACGTCCGCAAAGGTCACGACGACCGCCGCGGCGCGCGCGAGGCCGGCCGCGACGAGCGACTCGCGCCGCGCGCTGTCGGCGAAGACGACGTTCTCGCCCGCGAGCGCCGCCTCGCGCACGCGCTCGGGATCGAGGTCGAGCGCCACGTAGCCCACGCCCTCGGCGTCGAGCAGCCGCGCGAGGCGCTGCCCGTTGCGGCCGTAGCCGAGGATGACGACGTGGCGCTCGACGCTCATCGTGCGCGCCGCGACACGGTGCAGCTCGAGCGAGCGCTGCATCCACTCCGAGCGCGACACGCGCAGCACGATGCGGTCCGCGCCGGCGATGAGAAACGGTGCCGCGAGCATGGAGAGGATCATGGCCGCGAGAAAGGCCTGCACCAGCGCCGGCGCCGCCAGGCCGGCCGCGCCGGCGAGCGGCAGCAGCACGAGGCCGAATTCGCCGCCATTGCCGAGCGCGAGCGCAACGCGCAGCGCCGTGCCGCCGGGCGTGCCGAAGGCTTTGGCGATGAACGCGATGAGGGCGAGCTTGCCGCCGACGAGCGCGACGAAGAGCGCGGCGACGAGCGCGGCGTGCGCCGCGACGAGCGCCGGATCGAGCAGCATGCCCATCGTCACGAAGAAAAGACCGAGCAGCACGTCGCGGAAGGGCTTGATGTCCTCCTCGACCTGGAAGCGGTACTCGGTCTCGGCGATCAGCATGCCGGCGAGGAAGGCGCCGAGGACGAGCGACAGGCCGGCGAGCCGCGTGACCGAAGCGAGCACGAGAACGATGAGCAGCACGTTCAGCACGAAGAGCTCGTTCGAGCGCAGGCGCGCGACCGCCCCGAGCCAGCTGCGCATGAGCCAGGGCCCGGCGAGCATGACGAGCGCGAGCGCGACGGCGGCCGTGCCGAGAGCGCGGGCGACGGCGAGGGCGAGCGCGCCGCCAGGCTCGGCGAGCGCCGGGATGAGGACGAGGAGCGGCACGACGGCGAGGTCCTGGAAGAGCAGCACGCCGATCACGCGCCGCCCGTGCGGCGACTCGAGCTCGCCGCGCTCGGCGATGAGCTTCGACACGATGGCCGTGGACGACATGGCGGCGACGCCCCCGAGCGCGAGTCCCGCCTGCCAGGGCGCGCCGAGCGCGAGCGCGGCGAGCACGGCGAGCACGATCGTCGCGGCGACCTGCGCGCCGCCGAGGCCGAAGACGACCGTGCGCATCGCGTACAGCTTGCCGAGGCTGAACTCGAGGCCGATCGAGAACATCAGGAAGACGACGCCGAATTCCGCGAGGCTCTGCGTCTCCTGCGCGTTCGAAGCGACGCCGAGCGCGTGCGGCCCGAGTGCAAGCCCAGTGAGCAGATAGCCGATGAGCGGCGGCAGACCGAAGCGCCGGCAGAGCGCGACGGCGAGCACGCTCGCCGCGAGCAGCACGAGCACCGATTGCAGTGAGACGGCGCCGCTCACGCGGGCTGCGCAGGGACCATGGGCTATACTCCCGCCCTATGATAAAGGCGGCGCGCGTCGCGCAGAAAGCGAGCGAAGCCAACGCGCTCGAGCTCGCGCGGCGCGTGCTCGCGATCGAGGCCGAAGCGGTGCGCGCGCTCACCGAGCGGCTCGACGGCCGCTTCGTCGCCGCGCTCGAGCTCATCGCCGCTCGCCACGGCCGCGTCGTGGTGAGCGGCATCGGCAAGAGCGGCCACATCGCGCGCAAGATCGCCTCGACGATGGCGAGCACCGGCACGCCGGCCTACTTCGTGCATCCCGCGGAAGCAAGCCACGGCGATCTCGGCATGATCGAGGCGGGCGACGTCTTCATCGCCATCTCGTATTCCGGCGCGAGCGACGAGCTGGTCGAGCTCATCCCGCAGGTCAAGCGTCGCGGCGCCAAGCTGATCGCGATCACCGGCAATCCGGATTCGCCGCTCGCGCGCGAAGCGGACGTCAACCTCGACGCCGCCGTGGCGCAGGAAGCCTGCCCGCTCAATCTCGCGCCGACGGCGAGCACCACCGCGGCGCTCGCGCTCGGCGATGCGCTCGCCGTGGCCCTGCTCGAGGCGCGCGGCTTCTCGGCCGCCGACTTCGCGCGCACGCATCCGCGCGGCAAGCTGCCGCACCAGGCGCTCTCACGCCAGGCGCTCCTGCACGTGAAGGACGTGATGCGCACCGGCGGTGACGTGCCGCAGGTGCCGAGCGGTGCCACGCTGCGCGAGGCGGTGCTCGAGATCTCGCGCGGACGCATCGGCATGACCGCGGTGCTCGAGCGCGGCCTCGTCAAAGGCATCTTCACCGACGGCGACCTGCGCCGCACCGTGGAGAAAAGCGGCTTCGACGCGCGCTCGGTGGACGAGGTGATGACGCTCGCGCCGAAGACCGTGCGCCCGGACATGCTGGCGGCGCAGGCGGTGCACATGATGGAGGAGTTCAAGGTCAACCAGCTGCTCGTGGTCGATGAGCGCGGCGCCCTGATCGGCGCGCTCAACATGCACGACCTTTTCCGCGCTAAAGTCATCTAGCAGCAATGCAATTCCTGGCCTCTGATGCGCTCGCGCGGGCACGCCGCGTGCGCATGGTGATCTTCGATGTCGACGGCGTGCTGACCGACGGGCGCTTGTGGTACGGCCCGGGCGGCGAGGAGCTGAAGGCCTTCCACGGCTTCGACGGTCAAGGCGTGAAGCTCCTCATCATGGCGGGGCTCAAGACCGGGCTCATCAGCGGCCGCGACTCGGGGGCGGTCAGCGAGCGCGCGCGCGAGCTCGGCATCGAGCATGTCATCCAGGGCGCCGAGGACAAGCAGAGCGCCTTCCGCACGCTCCTTCGGCGCCTGCGCGTCAAGCAGGACGTGGTCGCCTACATGGGCGACGACTTCGTCGACCTGCCGGTGCTGCTGCGCTGCGGCTTTGCCTGCGCGCCGCACGAGGCGCCCGAGGCGGTGCGCCGCTGCGTGCACTACATCGCTTCGGCGCCCGCGGGCCATGGCGCCGCGCGCGAGGTGTGCGAGTTCATCCTCGAAGCGCAGGGCAAGCTCGGCCGCGTGCTCGCGCGGTACAAGAAGTAATGCTCAGCACGACGCGCCTGTTCCCGCTGGCGTTGATGCTCTCGCTCGCGCTGCTCACGCTCTGGCTCGACCACCAGGCGCGCGTCGAGGGCGATCATCCGTCCGCGCGGCGGCACGATCCCGACTACCTCGTGACCAACTTCACGACCACGACGTTCGACCGGCGCGGACACGCCGAGACCGTCCTCTCCGCCGCCGAGATGGAGCACTACCCGGACGACGACACGACCGACCTCACCGCGCCGCGCGTCGTTCAGGCGAAGGCCGACCAGCCGCGCTACACCGTGCGCGCCGACCGCGGCAAGATCTCGCGCGAGGGCGACGAGATCTTCCTCTACGACAACGTCGTGCTGGTGCGCGAGGCGGACGCGGGGCGCCCCGAGGCGCGCATGGCGACGAGCTTCCTGCACATCCTGCGCGATCGCTCGCTCGTGCGCACCGATCGCGAGGTGCACTTCGAGGAGGACGGCCGCACGCTCTCGGGCATCGGCATGGAGTACTTCAACGACACGCGCGAGCTCTTCCTGCACAACGAGGTTCGCGCGCAATTCGAGCCTAAGCCGTGACGCGCTGGTTTTGCGCCGCCCTCGCCCTCGCCAGCGCCGGCGCCGCCTTCGGCGAGCAGGCGGACTCGACCAAGCCGACGCAGATCGAGGCGAACCGCATGAGCGCGGACGACGCGCGCCGCATGAACGTCTTCGAGGGCAACGTGGTCGTCACGCGCGGCACGCTCAACATCCGCGCCGATCGCCTCGTCGTGCGCCAGGACGCCGAGGGCTTCCAGTACGCCACCGCCACCGGCAACCCGGTGCGCTTCCGCCAGCGGCAGGATCCAAAGCCGCCGGAAAAGGAGGGCGTGTGGCTCGAGGGCGAGGCAAAGAGGATCGAGCTCGACGAGAAGAGCGGCAAGATCGAGCTCTTCCAGGCGGCGCGCGTCAACCGCGGCGGCGACGAGGTGGCGGGCGACTATATCCTCGTCGACCAGCGCTCGGACTTCTTCACCGTGACGCCGGGCAAGGGCGAGGGGCGCGTGCGCGCCACGCTGCAGCCCAAGCCCCCGGCGCAATGACGCCGAACGGCAGCGCGCTGCGCTCCGAGCGCCTGCGCAAGCGCTACAAGTCGCGCACGGTAGTGCAGGACGTCTCGCTCGAAGTGCGCAGCGGCGAAGTGGTCGGCCTGCTCGGCCCGAACGGCGCCGGCAAGACCACCTGCTTCTACATGATCGTCGGCCTCGTGCCGGTCGACGCCGGCCGGATCTATCTCGACGCGGCCGAGCTCACGCACCTGCCGATCCACCGCCGCGCGCGCCTGGGCATCTCGTACCTGCCGCAGGAGAACTCGGTTTTCCGGCGCCTCACGGTCGAAGAGAACGTGCAGGCGATCCTCGAGCTGCAGGGCCTCGCGCCGGAGGCGACCGAGGCGCGGCTCGCGGAGCTCCTCAAGGACCTGAACATCGCGCATCTGCGCAAGCACGCCGCGCTCTCGCTTTCCGGCGGCGAGCGCCGGCGCCTGGAAATCGCGCGTGCCTTGGCGACTAAACCGGCATTCATCCTGCTCGACGAACCCTTCGCCGGCGTCGATCCGATCGCGGTGCTCGACATCCAGCGCATCATCCGGTTCCTCAAGGAGCGCGCGATCGGCGTGCTCATAACGGACCATAACGTTCGCGAGACGCTCGGCATCTGCGACCGCGCGTACATCATCAACGAAGGCGCGGTGCTCGCGTCGGGCGAGCCCGAGGAGATTGTTTATAATGACAGCGTGCGCCGAGTCTATCTGGGCGAGAACTTCCGGATGTAGTGCTTTTTAACGTTCCCCTCGGCACACTGCAGACCCCATGAAGCCGTCCCTGCAGTTCCGACTATCGCAGCATCTCACGCTCACGCCGCAGTTGCAGCAGTCGATCCGGCTGCTGCAGCTCTCGACGGTCGAGCTCAATCAGGAAATCGACCGCATCCTGATGGAGAACCCGGCGCTCGAGCGCGAGGACATCGAAGGGGGCGACGCGCCGGCCGCACCGGCGCCGGCAGGGGGTTCCGGCGCCGATTCGAACACGACCGCGGCGGAAGCGCCGCCCGCACCCGATGCCGAGTGGCCGGTGGACCTCGCACCGAGCTGGCGCCAGGGCGGCGACGACGAGGAAGGCGAGCGCAGCTTCGCCACGCCCGACACGCCGACGCTGCGCGATCATCTGCAGACGCAGCTCTCGCTCACCAATCTCAGCGCGCGCGACCGCGGCTTCGTCGCGCTCTTGATCGATGCGCTCGACGACGACGGCTATCTCACGCAAAGCCTGGAGGAAATCGCCGCTCTCCTCCCGGCGGAGGCGGAAGCGGCGCCGGAAGAATTGTCGATCGCGCTGCGCCACCTGCAGCACTTCGAGCCCGCCGGCGTCGGCGCGCGCTCCCCCGGCGAATGCCTCGCGCTCCAGCTCCGCAACATGCCCGACGAGCCGGCACGGCAGCTCGCGCTCGACGTCGTCGAGAAGCACCTCGAGCTTCTCGCCGCACGCGACTACGCGCGCCTGAAGACACTCACCGGCGCAAGCGACGACACGCTGCGCGCGGCGCAGCGCCTCATCCGCGGGCTCAACCCGCGCCCCGGCGCCGCGTTCGCCAAGATCGAGGCGCGCTACGTGATCCCGGATGTCATCGTGCGCAAGGTGCGCAACGCCTGGCGCGCGAGCCTCAACGCCGACGCCATGCCGCGGCTGCGCATCAACCGGCTCTACGCCGAAATCGCGGCCGGTGTGCGCTCGGGCGGCACGCTCTCCTCCCAGCTGCAGGAAGCGCGCTGGCTCATCAAGAACGTGCAGCAGCGCTTCGAGACCATCCTGCGCGTGTCGCAGGCGATCGTCGACCGGCAGCGCCATTTTCTCGAGCATGGCGAGGTCGCGATGCGTCCATTGGTACTACGCGAGATCGCCGAGACGCTCAGCCTCCACGAAAGCACCATCTCGCGCGTCACGACGCAGAAGTACATGGCGACGCCGCGCGGCACCTTCGAGCTCAAGTATTTCTTCGGCTCGCACGTCGCGACCGAAGCCGGGGGCGCCGCCTCCTCGACCGCGATCCGCGCGCTCATCAAGCAGCTCGTCGCCGCCGAGGACGCCAAGTCGCCGCTCTCGGACGCCCGCATCGCGCAGATCCTCGGCGAGCAGGGCATCGTGGTGGCGCGCCGCACCATTGCCAAGTACCGTGAAGCGCTGCAGATTCCCGCCGTCAACCAGAGAAAGGCCCTGTAGACCATGAACCGCGAGGAGAGACTATGAACCTCAATGTGAGCGGCCATCATCTCGACGTGACCCCCGCGATCCGCACCTACGTACGCGCCAAGCTCGAGCGCATCTCCCGGCACTTCGACCACGTGATCGACGCGCACGTCATCCTCACGGTCGACAAGATGCGCCAGAAGGCGGAGGTCACGCTCCACGTGCGCGGCAAGGACCTGCACTGCGAGAGCGAAGAGGAAGACCTCTACGCCGCCATCGACCTTCTCGCCGACAAGCTCGACCGCCAGGTGCTACGCTACAAGGACAAGCGCTACGAGGAGAATAAGCGCGTCTAGCATGAGCCTGGTCGGCAAACTGATTCACCCCTCGCATGTGCTCGTGGACCTTCAGGCCTCGAGCAAGAAGCGGCTTTTCGAGCAGGTCGGCCTGCTTTTCGAAAACCACGACGGCATCGCGCGCTCGCTCGTGTTCGACAGCCTCTTTGCGCGCGAGCGTCTCGGCTCGACCGGCCTTGGCCAGGGCGTCGCGATCCCGCACGGGCGCATCAAGGGCCTGAAAGAAGCGCTCGGCGCGTTCATCCGCCTGTCGCAGCCGATCCCCTTCGACTCGCCCGACGGCGCGCCCGTGACGCTCGTCTTCGTGCTGCTCGTGCCCGAGAAGGCGACCGAGAAGCACCTGCAGATCCTCTCCGAGCTCGCGCAGATGTTCAGCGACAAGGCGCTGCGCGAGGCAATGGCGCTCGCCGCCGATGCGGCCGCGCTTCACGAGCTGGTCGCCACATGGCAACCGGATGCTGCAGGTCAACGTCGCGCGGCTGCATGAGGACAATCGCGAGGCCCTGGCGCTCGCCTGGGTAGCGGGGCGCGAAGGCGGCACGACGGTGCGCCGCGAAGCCGCGGCCGCCGCGGCGCTGATCGGGCATCTCAACCTCACCCATCCCAATTCGATCCAGGTGATCGGCGCCTACGAGGCCGGCATCGTCGCCGGCTTCGTCGAGCGGCTGTTCGAATCGCAGCCCGCGGCGGTGATCGTCGCCGACGGCGTCGCGCCACCGCAAGCTCTGGTCGACGCCGCCACGCAAACGCACACTCCGCTTTTTACCTCGCCCCTGCCTGCCCCCCAGGTGATCGAGAAGCTGGCGCGCTATCTCGCCAAGCTCTTGGCGGAGTCGATCGAGCGCCACGGCGTCTTCATGGACGTGCTCGGCCTGGGCGTGCTGATCACCGGCGAGTCGGGGGTGGGCAAGAGCGAGCTCGGACTCGAGCTCATCAGCCGCGGCCACGGCCTGGTCGCCGACGACGTGGTGGAGATCTCGCGCATCGCCGCCGGCACCCTGGAAGGGCGCTGCCCGGCGATGTTGAAGGATTTTCTGGAGGTGCGCGGCCTCGGCCTGCTCAACATCCGCACCATCTTCGGCGAGACCGCGGTGCGCCGTAAGATGAAGCTGCGGCTCATCGCGCACCTCGATCGGCCCCAGGCCGGCGGCCGCGACCCGGCCGAGCGGCTGCCGCTCACCGAGCAGTCCGAGGACATCCTCGGCGTGACGATCCGCAAGGTGACTGTTCCCGTCGCCGCGGGCCGCAATCTCGCGGTGCTCGTCGAAGCGGCGGTGCGCAACGAGATCCTCAAGCTGCGCGGCATCGACTCCACCGCCGAGTTCCTCGCGCGCCAGCGCCAGCAGATGCAGAAAGACGAGTAGTGCAGCTCGTCCTCGTCAGCGGGCTCTCGGGCTCCGGCAAGAGCATCGCGCTTCGCGTCCTGGAAGACGGCGGCTACTACTGCGTCGACAACCTGCCCGCCAACCTCCTCATGGAAACGGTCGACTTCCTCGCCGACGCGGGCCACGACCGCGCCGCCGTGAGCATCGATGCGCGCAGCGCCGCGCTGCCGCGCCTGCCGGAGCACATCGCCGAGCTGCAGCGCCGCGGCGTCGACTGCCGCGTGCTCTATCTGGAGGCGAGTCCGGCGACGCTGCTGCGCCGCTTTTCCGAGACCCGGCGCCGCCACCCGCTCGCCGGCCCGGGCCTTACCCTCGCCGAGGCGATCGAGCGCGAGCGAGCGCTCCTTGGCAGCATCGCGCCGCTCGGCAGCCGCATCGACACGACGGAGTTGCAGCCGCGCGTGCTGCAGAACTGGATCCGCGACCTGCTCGGCCTGGGCGGCGGCGCGCTCACGCTGCTCTTCGAGTCCTTCTCCTACAGGGAAGGCATCCCGTTGGACGCGGACTGGGTGCTCGACGGCCGCATGCTCGCCAACCCGCACTACGATCCGCAGCTCAGGCCCTACACCGGCTGCGATGCGCCGGTGATCGAGTACCTCGCGCGCGATGCGTCGGTACAGCGCTGGCTGGAGGATGTGGGCGCGCTGCTGCGCCGCTGGCTGCCCGAGATCGTGCGCGAGAATCGCAGTCATGTGACCGTCGCCATCGGCTGCACCGGCGGCCGGCACCGCTCGGTCTACCTCGCGGAGGAGCTCGCAAAGGTTTTCCGCCCGGACTGGCGCGTGCTGGTGCGTCACCGGGCGCTCGTGCGAGAGACCGAGCCATAGACGACATCGCTCTTTTCCCGCTGCAGACCGTGCTGTTTCCGGGCGGCCGGGTGCCGCTGCGCATCTTCGAGCAGCGCTACATGGACATGGCAAAGGCTTGCCTGCGCGACGGCTCGCCTTTCGGCGTGTGCGCAATCCGCGAAGGCGCGGAAGTGGGTGCGCCGGCCGTGCCCTATGACGTCGGCACGACGGCGAAGATCACCGAGTGGGACATGCCGCAGCTCGGCCTCTTGCAGGTGATCGCACGCGGCGAGCGGCGCTTTCGCATCGTCGAGCGGCGTGTCGAGCCGAGCGGCCTGCAGCGCGCGCGCATCGAGCTTCTCGAGCCCGAGATCGACGTTCCCGTGCCCGCGCAATGCTCGCGCTGCGCGCGGCTCATCGAGCGCGTGATCGAGGAGCATCCCGAGCTGATCGCGCCGCCGCACGAGCTCGGCTCCTCGGCCTGGGTGAGCGCGCGCCTCGCCGAGCTGCTGCCGCTGCAGGTCCACGCCAAGCAGGAGCTCCTTGAGCTCTCTGACGCTGCCGAACGCCTCGAGCGGCTCAACGGCCTCCTGCGCACCACGCCCCGCGACGAATCCTAGTCGGGGTCAGACCCCTGCGCGATTTGCGCAAGCAGCTTTTTGACCGGTGTCGGCAGCGGCGCCAGCGTCGCGCGCGCGAGCGGCATCCATCGCTGGTTCTTCGCCGCGCGCACCGCGTCCACCGCGCACACGACTGGCGTGGCGCGCAGCCGGAAGTGCGTAAAGCCATGCTCGACGACCGGAAGCGTCTCGCGCGACCTGATCCGCCAGCGCTCGCTCGCTCTCTCGGGAAATGTCAGTAGTCCGCCCCATAGCCCGCTGCTCGGCCGTTTTTCGAGCAGCACGCAGCCGTTTTTGAGCAGCACCCACCACGTCGTTCTCTTGAGCGGCAGTGCTTTTCGCGCACGTGGACCGGGCAGCTCGGCGGTGCGACCCTCCTTGTGCGCAACGCACATCGTTGCCAGCGGGCAGCGCCCGCAGCCTGGCGCGCGTCGCGTGCAGACCGTCGCGCCAAGATCCATCAGCGCCTGCGTGTAGCACTCGACCTCGTGCTTTGGAAGCAAGCGCTCCGCGGTGTCCCATAGGGCTCTTTCGTCAATCAAACCGAAGGTGCGCGCCAGCACGCGCTTCACATTGCCGTCGAGGATCGCCGCGCGCTCGCCATGGGCGAACACGGCGATCGCTGAGGCCGTCGAGCGCCCGACGCCCGGCAACTCGGCGATTTGCTCGGCGCTTCCCGGAAAGCCCTCCTTTGCGATCAGTCGCGCCGCGCGATGCAGGTTCCTGCCGCGCGCGTAGTAGCCGAGGCCGCTCCACAAGGCGAGCACGTCGTCTTCGCTGGCACGCGCCAGCGCCTTCACGTTCGGGAAGCGAGCGAGGAAGCGCCGGTAATACGGGATGACGGTCGCGACCTGGGTCTGCTGCAGCATCACTTCCGAGAGCCAGATGCGATACGGCTCGCGCGTGCCTTGCCACGGTAGATCATGGCGGCCATGCTGGCGCTGCCAGGCGATGAGACGCTGCGAGAACGAGCTGGCGTTGATGGTCTAGGTGCTTAAGAAATCGGGCGCTGACCCCGATTTTAAGCATCATCCGCTGGGGTAACATTCCGCGCTCCATGGCGGCCTTCATCCTGCGGCGGATCGGCCAGGCGATTCTCGTGATGCTCGTCGTGGGCTTCATCGCCTTTTCGCTTTTCCGCTTCGTCGGCGACCCGGTGCTCTTCATGCTCGGCCAGGACGCGACGCCCGAGGATCGCGTGCGCGTCACGCACCAGCTCGGACTCGACCGTCCGTTCTACGTGCAGTACGCGACGTTCCTCGGCAACGCCGTGCAGGGCGAATTCGGCCTCAGCCTGCGGCAGGTGCAGCCGGTGTCGAGGCTCATCAAGGAGCGCCTGCCGGCGACGCTCGAGCTCTCCGTCGTCGCCGCGTTCTTCGCGCTCGCCGCCGGCATCCTCATGGGCGTGTACACCGCCCTCGCGCGCAATTCGTGGCTCTCGCACGTGCTGCTCGCGCTCTCGCTCATCGGCGTGTCGCTGCCGACATTCCTGATCGGCATCCTTCTCATACTGGTTTTTTCTGTTCAACTCGGCTGGCTGCCGTCATTCGGCCGCGGCGACACGGTGAACCTCGGCTGGTGGACGACCGGCTTCCTCACCGCCTCCGGCCTCAAGGCGCTCATCCTGCCGTCCATCACGCTCGGCCTCTTCCAGATGACGCTCATCCAGCGCCTCGTGCGCTCGGAGATGCTGGAGGTGCTGCGCACCGATTACATCCGCTTCGCGCGCGCCCGGGGCCTGAGCGATCGCGCCATCCACTTCGGCCACGCGCTCAAGAACACGCTCGTGCCGGTCATCACCATCACCGGGCTGCAACTGGGCGCCATCATCGCCTTCGCGATCATCACGGAGACGGTGTTCCAGTGGCCCGGCATGGGATTGCTCTTCATCCAGGCGGTGAGCTTCGCCGACGTGCCGGTGATGGCCGCCTATCTCTGCCTGATCGGACTGTTTTTCGTCATCATCAACCTGGTGGTCGACCTGCTCTACTACGCGGTCGATCCGCGCCTGCGCCTGGAGGCGCCATGAGCACACCGATCGAGCGCATCCGCGGCTACCACGGCGAGCTGCGCGAGCTGCGCCGCGACCTGCACGCGCATCCCGAGCTCGCCTTCGAGGAGCGGCGCACCTCCGACCGCGTCGCCGAGCAGCTCGCCGCCTGCGGCATCGAGGTGCATCGCGGCCTTGCCAAGACCGGCATGGTCGCGGTCATCGCCGGGAAGAAAACGGCGAGCGGGCGCGCCATCGCGCTGCGCGCGGACATGGACTGCCTGCCGATGCACGAGCTCGCAGACATCCCGCATCGTTCGCGCCACGAAGGCCGCATGCACGCCTGCGGCCACGACGGCCATACCACCATGCTCGTGGGCGCGGCGCGCTATCTCGCCGAGACGCGCAATTTCGACGGCACCGCCTACCTCATCTTCCAGCCGGCCGAGGAAGGCGGCGGTGGCGCGGAGGTGATGATCAAGGAAGGCCTCTTTCAGCGCTTTCCGGCGAACGAGGTCTACGGCCTGCACAACTGGCCGGGCCTGCCCCCCGGCAAGATGGCAGTGCGCGCCGGCCCGGTAATGGCCTCGACCGACGAGGTGATGATCACCGTGCGCGGCCGCGGCGGCCACGGCGCGATGCCGCATCTCGCGGTCGACCCGGTGCTCGCAGCCGCGCACATCATCACGGCACTGCAGTCGATCGCGAGCCGCAACGTCAGTCCCGTCGACGCGGTGGTGGTGAGCATCTGTTCGCTCGCGACGAGCCAGGTCGGCGTCTTCAACGTCATTCCCGAGCACGTGAAGCTGGTCGGCACGGTGCGCACCTTCCTGCCCGAGACGCGCGATCTTGCCGAGCGCCGCGTGAAGGAAATCGCCTCGGGCACGGCGCAGGCGTTCGGCGCCACGGCCGAGGTGACCTACACGCGCGGCTACCCGGCGACCATCAACAGCGCGCGTGAAGCCCGCTTCGCCGCGGATGTCGGCAAGCGCCTCTTCGGCGCCGGCAACGTGATCACCGAGCACGAGCCGACCATGGGGGGCGAGGACTTCGCCTTCATGCTCGAGCAGCGCCCGGGCGCCTATGTGTTCCTCGGGCAGGGCGGCGCCGCGGGCGGCTGCCTGCTGCACAATCCGAACTACGATTTCAACGACGAGGTGATCCCGCTCGGCGCCGGCTATCTCGCGGCGCTGGTCGAAGAGGCCTTGCCGCTCAAATAAGGGGAGGAACGATGCGATTTTTGCTGCTCATCCTGGCGCTCGTCACGGCGCCGGTCCATGCGGTCACGCTGCGCTGGGCGGCGCAGAACGACATCCTGACGCTCGACCCGCACTCGCAGAACCATGCCACCACGCACGCGATGATGCAGTACGCGTACGAGGGCCTTACGCGCTACACGAAGGACTACCAGATCGAGCCCTGCCTCGCGACGAGCTGGGAAGCGATCTCCGAGACGCACTGGCGCTTCCACCTGCGCAAGGGCGTGAAGTTCCACGACGGCACGCCGTTCACGGCGGACGACGTGGTTTTCTCCTTCAACCGCATCCGCGAGCCGCAGGGCACGAACCAGATCTACGTCTCCGGCATCAAGGACGTGAAGAAGGTCGACGACGCCACGGTGGACTTCCTGCTCGAGGGCCCGCATCCGCTGCTTCTGCGGAACATCGTCGACTTCCGCATCATGAGCAAGGCCTGGGCGGAAAAGAACCGCTCGCAGCACATCCAGGATTACGCCAAGCGCGAGGAGACCTACGCCTCGCGCAATACCAACGGCACCGGGCCGTACCTCATCAAGCTCTGGGAGCCCGACAAGCGCATCGTCTTCACCTACAACAAGGAGTGGTGGGGCAAGCTCGACGGCAATGTGACGGATGTGATCTATACGCCGATCAAGTCCGACGCGACGCGCGTCTCGGCGCTCCTTTCCGGCGATGTCGACCTCGTCACCGACCTGCCGACGCAGGATGTCGAGCGCCTGCGCAAAGAGCAAAACCTGAAAATCCTCGACGGCCACGAGGTGCGCACCATCTTCATCGGCCTCGACCAGCACAACGACGAGCTGAAGTACTCGAACGTCAAGGGCAAGAACCCGTTCAAGGATGTGCGCGTGCGCCGCGCGCTCAACCTCGCGGTCGACCGCGAAGCGATCAAGCGCGTGGTGATGCGCGGCCTCTCGATCCCCGCCGGGATCATGATCGCGCCCGGCGTGCACGGCTACTCGAAGGACATCGACATCGTGCCGAAGGTCGACCCGGCCGGCGCCAAGAAGCTGCTTGCCGAGGCCGGCTACCCGCAGGGCTTCGAGTTCACCCTCGACTGCCCGAACAATCGCTACGTCAATGACGAGAAGATCTGCCAGGCGCTCGTCTCGATGTGGGCAAAGGCCGGCCTGAACGTGAAGCTGAACGCGATGCCCTTCGCGACCTACATCCCGAAGCTGCTCAACTTCGACACGAGCGCCTACATGCTCGGCTGGGGCGTGGTGACCTTCGACGGCCTCTATACGCTGCAGTCGCTCGTGCACACCAAGACGGGCGGCGCGGACGGCAGCTTCAACTCGGGCCGCATCAGCGATCCCAAGCTCGACCAGATCATCGATGCGCTCAAGGTGACCACCGACGTCAAGAAGCGCGACGCCCTGCTCAAGGAAGGCCTCGAGATCACGCGTGACCAGGCCTACTACGTCCCGCTGCACCACCAGATGCGGCCCTGGGCGATGAAGAAGAACGTGAGCATCGTCTACAGCCTCGACGACCGGCCGCAGGCGCGCTTCGCTACCGTGAAGTGATTCTCCAGCGGCTCTGGGAGCACGATCTCGCCTGGAGCTTCCGGCGCTCGCCGGTGACTATCGTTGCAGCGGCGCTGACGCTCATCTGCGTTAGCGCCGCGCTGCTCGCGCCGTGGCTCGCGCCGCAAGATCCGTTCAACATGGCGGCGCTCAGCCTGAACGACGCCTTCCTGCCGCCGGCGTGGAACGACAAGGGCAACATGCTGTATCCCCTCGGCACGGACAACCAGGGGCGCGACATCCTGTCGACGATCATGCACGGCGCGCGCATCTCGCTCGGCGTGGGCATCGCCGCCGTGCTGTTTTCGCTTTTGCTCGGCGTGTCGCTCGGCCTGCTGGCCGGCTACTTCGGCGGGCGCCTCGATGCGGCGATCATGCGCGTCGCCGACGTGCAGCTTTCCTTCCCCGCGATCCTGATCGCGCTCCTCATCGACGGCGTGGCGCGCATCGCGCTGCCCGGCGACTTGCACGATGCGCTCGCCATCCCGGTGCTCGTGCTCGCCATCGGCTTCGCCGGCTGGGTGCAGTACGCGCGCACGGTGCGCGGCTCGACCATGGTCGAGAAGCAGAAGGAATATGTGCAGGCGGCGCGCGTCATCGGCCGCCGACCGCTCGCCATCATGCTCGCGCACGTGCTGCCGAACGTGCTGGGGCCCGTGCTCGTCATCGCCACGATCCACATCGCCACCGCCATCATCACCGAGGCGACGCTCTCCTTCCTCGGCGTCGGCGTGCCCGCGACGCGGCCCTCGCTCGGCACACTGATCCGCATCGGCAACGAATTCCTCTATTCCGGAGAGTGGTGGATCACCGTGTTCCCGGGCGCCGCTCTCGTCGTGCTCGTGCTCTCGGTCAACCTGCTCGGCGACTGGCTGCGCGACGCGCTGAACCCGAAACTCAGATGATGCTCGAGGTCGTCGACCTCAAGGTGGCGTTCCCCACCCGCAGGGGGACGCTCACCGCGCTGGACGGCATCTCCTTCTCCATCGCTCCCGGCGAAGTGCTCGGCGTGGTCGGCGAATCCGGCGCCGGCAAGTCGATCACCGGGCTCGCGATCATCGGGCTCCTCGAGCCGCCGGGGCGCATCGCCGGGGGCGAAGTACGGCTCGAGGGACAGCGCATCGACAACCTGCCGTCGGAGGAATTGCGCCGGCTGCGCGGACGCCGGATCGGCGTCATCTTCCAGGATCCGCTCACCTCGCTGAACCCGCTCTACACCATCGGCCGGCAGATCGAAGAAACGATATTGACCCACCTGAAGATGGACTCGCGTGCCGCGAAGGCGCGCGCCATTTCGCTGCTGCGCGAAGTCGGCATCCCGGCGCCCGAGGCGCGCTACGCGCATTACCCGCACCAGTTTTCCGGCGGCATGCGCCAGCGCGTGGTCATCGCCCTCGCCCTCGCGGCGGAGCCGCGGCTGCTGATCGCGGACGAGCCGACCACCGCGCTCGATGTCTCGATCCAGGCGCAGATCATCGCGCTATTGAAGCGCCTCGCCGCCGAGCGCGGCGCCGCGGTGATGCTGATCACGCACGACATGGGCGTCATCGCCGAGACCGCGCACCGCGTCGCCGTGATGTACGCCGGCCGCATCGTCGAGCTCGGCACCGTGCACGATGTGATCCACGCGCCGCGCCATCCCTACACGGTCGGCCTGATGGGCTCGATCCCGCGCATCGCGACGAAGAGGAGCCGCCTCGTGCAGATCGACGGCGCGATGCCGCGCCTGAACGCCATCCCGCGCGGCTGCGCGTTCAACCCGCGCTGCCCGCGGCGCTTCGAGCGCTGCCTCGAGGAGCGCCCGGCGCTCATGCCCGCCGGTGCGAGCCGCGCCGCGTGCTGGCTGCATGCCGCTACTTGAGCTCGATGGCGTAAGCCGGGACTTTGACGTCTCGCGGCCCTGGCTCAATCGGGTGCTCGAGCACGAGCCGCGGCGCCTCCTGCGCGCGGTCGACCGCGTGAGCCTGACGATCGACAAGGGCGAGACGCTCGCGCTCGTCGGCGAGTCGGGCTGCGGCAAGTCGACCGTGGCGCGCCTGATCGTCGGGCTGTACGCGCCGACCGAGGGCCGCATCGCCTTTCATGGCCGGCGGCTGCAGATGATCTTCCAGGATCCCTACGCCAGCCTCAATCCGCGCTGGCGCGTGCGCGACATCGTCGCCGAGCCGGTCCGCATCCTCGGCACGCGGGCGCGCGTCGAGGAAATGCTGCTGCAGGTCGGACTCTCGCCCGAAGACGGCGACAAATACCCGCACGAATTCTCGGGCGGCCAGCGCCAGCGCATCTCGATCGCGCGCGCGCTTGCCGGCGAGCCCGACCTCCTCGTGTGCGACGAGCCGACGTCCGCGCTCGATGTCTCGGTGCAGGCGCAGATCCTGAACCTGATGATCGACCTGCAAAGCCGCCTGGGCCTGACCTACCTCTTCATCTCGCACAACCTCGCGGTCGTGTCCCAGGTCGCCGATCGCGTCGGCGTCATGTACTTCGGCCGCGTGGTCGAGCTCGCGCCGGCGGCGTCCCTCTTCGCGCGCCCGCGGCATCCGTATACGCGCATGCTGCTCGACGCCGTTCCGGACCTCAGCATGAGCGGAAAGCCGCGCACGCCGGTCGGCGGCGAAGTGCCCAACCCGCTCGCGCCGCCTTCAGGCTGCGCCTTCCATCCGCGTTGCCCGCATGCCAACGAGCGCTGCCGCCGCGAGTCGCCGGCGCTGGCGGGCGACGTGGCGTGTCACGGCGTGGCGGAAGGAAGGATTTAAATCGGGGTCAGAGCCCTAATCGGTGCCTGACACCGATTAGCCCGGCGGCGAAACCGGGATGGCGGACGGGCACGACGGATCGCTCTCGTCCCGCGCGTCGCAGTATTCGAGACGTGCCTGCTCCTGGCAGAAGAACCAGGAGAGGCCACTCTCGCCGCCGCAGCGAAGGCATTGCAGCGATGGCGCTCCGGTAAGCCCGGAGCAGGCGGTCGTCAGCACTGCCCGGGCCGGCGTGCCGAGCGAGAAAAGCCTGCCGTGCGGCGCACTGGCGACCGGGGTCGCCTTCGGCATGATCGCCGAGGCCGGCACCGACGGCAGCGACGGCAGCACGGCGGCATTCCAGATCTCCGGCACCGTCTTCACCACGAGCTGCTCGGCCGCGGCGGTCGGAAAGTCGCTCCATTCGTAGTACGAGAGATAGAGCATGCCGGCGCCGGTAAAGACCGCCGTCGCGGCGGCCACGGCCTCGCCGAAATTGCGGCTCTGGCGCGCGAAGCGCACGCAGAAGCCCACGACGCCGACCAGTGCGCATAGCCAGCCGCTGATCGCCACGGCGTTCTTGAAGCCGATCAACGCTTCAGCCGCGTCGCTCGCATAAGTGAGCACGGCTGCGCTACCGGCGAGCGCGACGCCGAGCAGCACGGGAAACGTGCGCCCATCGAGCGCGATGCGCGAGAGTCGAATGCTGGTGGTCATGGGCCGATGCGGATAGAGCAAGTAGCCACGTTCCTGAATCGTGGCACGCGCCATTGTGCCTCCCCGAAGTCGGACAACAAGATACCAAGCCCGCATTTCAGGCGCACCAACAGTTTCAGTAGTGAGCGCTAGCGAAGGTTCGCGACGCCGAACGGAACGTGTCCGGCGGCGACGTACGCGCGCGCCGAATCGACATGCCCGCGCTGATCGTCGAAATAAAAATCGGGCTCGAAAGCCTTGAGAAACGAGCCCTTATCCAGCCCGCCGAGGAACATGAGCTCGTCCACCGCGATGTTCCATTCCATCAGCGTGCGCACCGCACGCTCGTGCGCCGGCGCGCTCCGCGCCGTGACGAGCGCGGTGCGGATCTTGACGGCTGCATCCTTTTCGGTCTGCAGACGATGCAGCGCCTCCAGCAGCGGCTTGAACGGGCCGGGCGGCAGCGGCTGCAGCGCGTTCATCGCCTCATGGCGCGCGAAGGCGTCGAGGCCGTCGCGCTGGTAGACGCGCTCCGCCTCATCCGAGAAGAGCACCGCATCGCCGTCGAACGCGATGCGCAGCTCGTCCGCGTGCCGGCTCGCCGCCTGCGTCGATTCGGGATACACGCGCGCCGCGGGGCAGCGCGCATCGAGCGCCGCCATGACGTCCGCTTCGTTCGCCGACAAAAAGAGATTGGCCTTCAGCGCGTCCAGATAACGGTAGGGACTGCGCCCACGCGTAAAGACGCCGCGCTCGATCGCAAGGCCGGCCAGCTTCGCGGACCGGAAGACCCGCAACCCGGAGACCGGATCGTTCTTCGAGAGGATGACGACTTCCACGCGCTGGGCGCGCGCGGTGTTGAAGGCGAGGAGCTTCTTGACCAGCGGAAATGCCACGCCTTCGCGGGCAGGCACATCGAGCCGCGCGTACTGCAGCGCGATGTACGCCGCCTCGCCGTCGCGCTCGAAAACCCGGTTTTCTTCCTCGAAGTCGAAAAGGGCGCGCGATGAGATCGCGACGACGAGCTTGCCTTCTACAGAATACGGCACCCGGCCTCCCAAATTCGCCCGGCGCCATTATGACGTGCCGGCCGGCGCAGGGCCCGGACCGTGAATGTGCGTAATAGTCGCTAGACGCGCCGCCGCCGCCGCACGTACAGTGGCGCCGTTCCCGCTACTGGACAAAACAGCGGAACAACGAGCCCGGCGAGGTTCCAACCCTCCACCGGGCTTTTTCATTTGCGCACCGCCAGGTTCCGCCGCTCGGCATCAAAGGGTGTATCCGTGGCGGAATTAAGTCGGGGGCAGCGGGCACCCATCCATGGCAGGATGCGCGCATGTTGCTTCTTGGCCGCGTGCTTCTCGCCTGCGTGCTCGCCACGCCCGCGTTTGCCGCCTTCGCTGCCTCCGCAGCGCACGAGCGCGCCGCGGCCCAGGCGCTGAAGATGGTCGGCGCGCCCTACCGCTACGGCGGCGCGAGCCCGAAGGGCTTCGATTGCAGCGGGCTCGTGCAGTACAGCTACCGACAGGCCGGCGTCGCGCTGCCGCACAACACCGAGCAACTGCGGCGTCACGGTGCGCCGGTACGGGTCTCTCAGCTACGCCCGGGTGACCTCGTCTTCTTCGACCAGAGCGGCAAGAAGAATAGCCACGTCGCCATCTACGTCGGCCACGGCGAGATCGTGCACGCGCCCTCCTCCGGCAAGCGCGTGCGCCGCGACCGCCTCGACTCGCCCTACTGGAAAAAGCACGTCTCGGAAGCGCGGCGCCTGAGCGCCTAGGCTATTCGCAGTAGTACTCGAGCGCCTCGCTCGACTGCGCGCGCGGATCGCCGAACGAAATCCAGCCGTGCCCGCGCAGGATGTACTCCTCGCGGTGCAGAACGAACTCCGCTTCGCCTTCGACCGTGACGTAGGTGCCGTTGGTGCTGTAGTCGCGCAGCACGAACTTTCCGCCGCGCCGCTCGATGATGCAGTGCTGGCGCGAGGCGTTTTCGCCCGTCACGACGACATGGCAGTCCTTGTCGCGCCCGACGAGGAGCGTCGAATCCGAGCTCGGGACGACCGAGCCGCGGTGGCTCAGCCACAACTTCCCGGCCGAGGCGGCGATTGCGCCGCCCGCGATGTCGGTGATGTCGGGGCTATGCCGCCAGATGAGCTCGTAAAGCGCCACGCTTTCCGCCTTGCCCTTGAGCTCCATCGCGTACAGGAGGCGGGTACAGGCGCGCACCGCCGGGCTGAAGAAGGCGACGGTCTCCTCGGAGGTCAGCACCTGGCCCTTGGCCGCCTGCTCGGCGAGGCGCGAGGCGAGATTCACCGTATCGCCGAAGAGATCATTGTCGCGCTCGATGACCGGGCCGGCATGGAAGCCGATGCGCAGCCCGAGCTTCGTGCCGACGACGGGCGGCAACGCGTCGACGACAACGTGCATGCGTGTCGCGGCGGCCGCGGCGGCATCCGCCGTCGGAAAGGTCGTCATCACCTCGTCGCCGATTTCTTTGACGACCTGACCGCCCGCCGCCTCGGTCACCTCGCGCAGGGCATGCATGCACTGCGCGATGGCCTTGGCCGCGAGCTCGTTGCCCGCCGTCTCGTAGAGCTGCGTGCTGCCGCTCACGTCCGCAAACAGGACCGCGCGCGAACCGTCTTCCCCCATGGACGCCATTTTGCCCAAGTCTGCGACCCGACGCTTGGAACGAGTGCTTGCGCGCTCGCTCAACCCGGCTATGAATTCACCGCTTGGCCCAGGTATCGAGAACCTTGGCGAGCTCGCGCAGCTTCCTGTCGGGGACGGCGGAGTGACCGCGAATCCAGGCATCGAGGAGCGTCTCGGCGATGTGTAGCCGCGTGGCGAGCTCACGATGGCCCATCAAACCCGCCGCATTGAGAAGTAGACGTTGCTGACTGGTTTCTGGCACGGCTCGACCATTATGGACCTGATGCTGCAAATAAGGTCCCTCGGCGCCTCTACTTGATGCCTGTCGCAAGCAGCTTCAGTCCCGCATTGGTGATCGTGAAGCTTTGGTGGTCCGCAGAGGCTTCGATGAGGCGCTTCTTCAGGAGGCCGATATAACCCCCGTCATAAGCCTGCTTCTTCCCTCCAGGAAAAGCATGCGGATCAGGTTCAGCACCGCTCGCTCGGAAGGCACGAGATCCATGACTCACTCCGCTTACGCGTTTGATCGTGCGTGAGTCTCGCCGGCGCAGTGCCGGGCGTCTGCCAACTTCTTCTTCGGCCGCCGCGGCATCACAGCTTTTTACGGCCGTCAGCTCGGCGGCCCGTACGTTATCTGAACATTGGCCAGGTAGTCCGCGTATTGCTCGATGAGGCTTGCGAGTGAAATGCCTTCGGCCTCGCGAGCGCTTTGTTCGATGCGGGCGCCGAGCGCAGAGATCCGAGGGAAGCCGTAGGGCTCGCCGAGGCCTTTCATGCGATGCCCGAGATACCGCAACGCTTGAAAGTCCTCGGCCTCGAGCGCGGCGCGCAGCTCTTCGAGCTCGCGCTGGCGATTCGCCATAAAGACGGGAAGCAGATCGGCCAGGTCGCTCGGCACAGTCGCTTCGAATTCTTCGGGGACCAGCACGGCGCGAGTTTAGGTGCCGGCCTTTTCTTTCGACGTCAGCTTTTGCAAGAAGAGGTCGATGCACCGATACGCGACGCTCTGTCGCCGCGTGACTACTTTATTCGCCTGCGATGCGCGACATTCCCTCGCTCGAACAGGGACTACAGTCGTTTCGTCGTCGACAACAAGATAAGAAGAAATGGAGGGTAGGTACTTGGCGGCACAGATCTCTGCAACCGTGCTCATCGTCGAAGACGATCGCGCTATCTGCGAGCTGCTGCGTGTACATCTTGCCAATGCCGGTTATCGCGTCGAGCTGGCTTGCGATGCGCTCGCTGCCGGCGGACGCCTGCTCCGCGATGCCTGCAGCATCGACCTGCTCATCATCGATGCGCAGCTGCCTTATATGACCGGCATCGACTTTGTCGCGACGCTCATCGCGGACACGAGCATTCCTGTCGTGCCGGTCATAATGATTACCGGGTACGAAGATCTTGCGGCGCGCGCGGAGGTCCTCGGCGTTCCCTGCCTGCTCAAGCCGTTCAGCGCCGAGGCCTTGCTCGGCCTCGTGCACAAAACCGTAAGGCAACCCGTCGCTGCAGCCGGCCTTAGGTCAGGCGACAAGAACCATAAGTACGGCACGGGGGCAGCGTAATGGGCGCCCTCGCGCCTCGCGCGAACGCGACGTCCGTTGCGATGGCTTGGCGATCGTTGCGGCTGATCATTGCGGACGATGAGCCCGATACCGTCCTGACGCTCAGCGCGTTGCTCGATCATGAGGGACATAGCGTCGTCGGCGTTCACAGCGCGCCTGCGGCGCTGAGAGAAGTGCGCAAAGAGATGCCGGATGCGCTCATCGTCGATATCAGCATGCCCGGACCGAGCGGATACCAGGTCGCCCGCGAGATTCGCGAGCTGCGCGGCGAGCGCAGAGGGCCGCTATTGATCGCGATCTCGGGACGGTGGACCGGCCAGACCGACCGCATGCTTTCCGAGCTCGCCGGCTTCGATCACTTCATCGCAAAGCCGTGCAGCTTAGCTGGCCTGCTCAGGCTCCTCCAGCCGCTGACGACGCAACCCAGGCTCACGGAATAGGCAACCTGCACTTCTTCGATCGGCTCGGCCGACGAGAGCATGGCGACTAAGAAACCCGTGATGCGCGACGTGTCGGAGCTCTCGCCAGGCGACCTTGCCCTCGGCGACGAAATCGGTCGCGGCGTTCGCATCGTCGTCGCCGACGACGAGCGCGATACCGTCATGACGCTCGGCATTCTTCTGCGCAGCTCGGGCTTCGACGTCCAGCTCGTCCAGCGTGGCGTCGATGTCGCAGCCGCCGTCGCCGAGGCGCAGCCGCATGCCGTGTTGCTGGACATCGCGATGCCGGATCGCAGCGGCTACGACGTTGCGCGAGACCTTCGAAGTCGCTATGCCGAGCGCTGTCCGATTCTCATCGCCGTCACCTCATATACCGACGCGTCACATCGGGCGCAGGCGGAGGCAATCGGTTTTCATCATTACCTGCCGAAACCGTACGACCCGCTGGAGTTGATGCGCATCCTGTCCGAGCTGCGGCACGCCGCGTTCAGCGGATAGCTGAGGTTTGCAAAATTCCGTTACGGGATTACCGAGTCAGGCCACGAGGACCGTCGCCACTCCAGAATCGCGCTATGCAGGCGCATCAGCAGAATGCCGATTAAGGCGAACCCGCTTCCCGAAGGGTTCGTTCGCCAACTCGACGGTGTCCTCGAGAGGTCTGGAAAGATGCGCGAGTGTCTCGCGGCATGGGCAACCGAGGCAGACGCTGGACGAGCCGCAAGGAAGCGATTGCTCCAACGCTGGTCGTTGGCCAAACGCGCCACCTTGGCAGGCGTGTTGGTCCTCGCGTCATTGCAGTACTACACCTTGCATGTCTACGCTGAGATCATGTCACTACCGCGGCTGACGCTCATCACACCCGCAGGCCATGCGCCGCTGCTTTTCGGCAATCAGCGAATGAAGCACGCACACGCCGTGCAAGCGCGAGGGCAGTGGAGCGGGTGAAGGGAATCGAACCCTCGTATGCAGCTTGGGAAGCTGCCGTTCTGCCATTGAACTACACCCGCCTGCCGGGCGATTGTATATAAACTGCCGCCCATGGCAGCGCGGTGGGAAGCGATTCCCGGCATGGTGGTCTCGAGCGAGGTCATCGCCGCGCGCGCCGGCTGGAGCCGCGAGCTCTCGCGCGGCCAGGTGCTGCGGCTCGTCGATCTCGAAGGCAGGCAGGCGGTCGATTTCCTCTGCTACAACGCGCGCGACTACGAGGACCGCTACGCCGCCGCGGACACGATGAAGATCAATGGCAGCATCTTCATCCGCAAAAACACAACCCTCTACTCCGTGAACTGCAACGCGATGCTCACGCTGCTCGACGATACCTGCGGCTTTCACGACACCATCGGCGGCTGCTGCTCCTCGGCGCTGAACCGCAAGCGCTATGGCAAGCCTGGCGATCCGAACTGCCGGCAAAACTTCCTGGACCAGCTGGCGCGCTACGGGATGGGGCCGCGCGACCTGGTGGCGAATCTCAACTTCTTCATGTACGTGCCCGTCGGCGCCGACGGCGCCATGGACATGGGACCGAGCCGCTCGAAGCCGGGCGACTACGTCGATCTGCGAGCGGAGATGGATGTCCTCGCCGTGATCTCCAACTGCCCGCAGATGAATAACCCGGTGAACGACTACAAGCCGACGCCCGTGCGCGCCATCGTTTACCAGCCCTAGCGCGGTATCATTCGCCCTATGATTCAGGTCACTGTGAATGGCGCGACGCAGCGCTTCGAGGCGCCGCTCGACGTGTCTTCACTCCTGCAAAAGCTCGAGATGGCGGGCAAGAAAGTCGCGGTCGAAAGGAACGGCGAGATCGTGCCGAAGAGCGCGCATGCGCGCACGCTGATCGGCGACGGCGACCAGCTCGAGATCGTGGTGGCGGTGGGCGGCGGATGAGCGACGTACTTGTAATCGCGGGCAAGAGCTATAGCTCGCGCCTTCTCATCGGCACGGGCAAGTACAAGGATTTCACCGAGACGCGCGCGGCCGTCGAAGCGTCCGGCGCGCAGATCGTCACCGTCGCGATCCGTCGCACCAACATCGGCCAGACGCGCGGCGAGCCGAGCCTGCTCGAGTATTTGCCGCCGTCCAAATTTACTTATTTGCCCAATACCGCCGGCTGCTACACGGCGCAGGACGCGGTGCGCACGCTGCGCCTCGCGCGCGAGCTCCTCGACGGCCACGACCTCGTGAAGCTCGAGGTGCTGGGCGATCCGCACACGCTCTATCCGAACATGCCCGAGACGCTCAAGGCGGCGGCGGAGCTCGTGAAGGACGGCTTCAAGGTGATGGTGTACTGCTCGGACGACCCGATCCAGGCGCAGATGCTGGAAGCCGCAGGGTGCGTCGCGGTGATGCCGCTCGCGTCGCTCATCGGCTCCGGCATGGGCATCCTCAACCCGTGGAACCTGCAGCTCGTGATCGACAAGGTGAAGGTGCCGGTGCTGGTGGATGCCGGCGTCGGCACTGCCTCTGACGCGGCGGTGGCGATGGAGCTCGGCTGCGACGGCGTGCTGATGAACACGGCGGTCGCCGCGGCGAAGAACCCGGTCCTGATGGCGCGCGCGATGAAAAAAGCGGTGGAAGCGGGACGCGAGGCGTTCCTCGCGGGCCGCATGCCGAAGAAGCTCTACTCCGCGGCGCCGAGCTCGCCCACCGAAGGGACGATTAAGTCGAAGGCCGCCTGAGGCCGATCCGCAGCTTCGTCCTGCGGCAGGGCAGGACGACTCCCGCGCAGCAGCGCGCGCTCGATGAGCTGCTTCCCAAGCACGGTATTCCATTTTCCGCGACGCCGATCGCATCGCCGCGCGCTGCGCCGCTCGTGCTGGAGATTGGCTCGGGCATGGGCGAGACGACGATCGCGATCGCCAAGGCGCATCCCGACGTCGATTTTGTCGCGGTCGAAGTGCACGGCCCGGGCGTCGGCAGCCTGCTCAATGCCATCGCGCGCGAAGCGCTGCAAAACCTGCGCGTGATTCGCCACGATGCCGTGGAGGTGCTCGAGCAGATGGTGGCGGACGAGAGCCTCGCGGCGATCCATCTCTTCTTTCCCGATCCGTGGCCGAAGAAGCGCCACCACAAGCGCCGGCTGGTGCAGCCCGCGACAGCCGCGCTCATGGCACGCAAGCTGGCGCCGGGCGGCGTGCTGCATGCGGCGACCGACTGGCCCGACTACGCGGAGCAGATGCAGGCCGTGCTGGGCGCGGAGCCGCTGCTCGAGTCCGCCGAGCGCGGCTTTACCGCGCGGCCGATCACGAAATTCGCTTCGCGGGGAGCGCGACTCGGACACCCGATCCGCGATCTTTACTTTCGGCGCCGACAAAAAGCTCCAGCAGCTCGTTGAGGAAGAGGCGTCCGCGCTCCGTCGGGCGAATGCGGCGCCAGTCGCGCTCGATGAGCCCGCGCCGCTGCGCCTCATCGAGCTGCGGCAGCACCCTCGTGAGCGGCAGGCCGGTGCGCTCCTGGAAGAGTGCGACCGGAAACCCGTCCACCAGGCGCAGCGCGTTCAGCATGAACTCGAAGGGCAGCTCGGCCGCCGGTACGGTCGATTCGCGCGCGAGCGTGGCGGCAGAAGCGAGGTAGTCGCGAGGCTGCTTGATGCGCTCGTGGCGCGTGACGCGATCGGGAAAGCTGATCTTGCCGTGCGCGCCCGCGCCGATGCCGAGATAGTCGCCGAACTCCCAGTAGTTGACGTTGTGCCGGCAGCGCCGACCCGCAAGCGCGAACGCCGAGGTCTCGTAGTGCTCATAGCCGCCGCCGGCGAGCGCCTGCTCGAGCGCGAGCTGCATGTCGGCGCAGATGTCGTGCTCCGGCAGCCGCGGTGGGCGAGTGTAGAAGACCGTGTTGGGCTCGATGGCGAGCTGGTAGGCGGAGATGTGCGGCACGCCGCTCGCGAGCGCGTGGCGCATGTCCGCGAGCGCCATGTCGATCGTCTGGTCGGGCAGGCCGTACATCAAGTCGATGTTGATGTTGTCGAAGCTCTCGCGCGCGGCATCGATGGCACGGCGCGCCTCGTCCGCGCCATGGATGCGCCCGAGCGCCGCGAGCATGGCATCGTCGAAGCTCTGCACGCCGAGCGAGATGCGGTTCACGCCCGCGTCGCGAAAGCCGCGGAAGCGCGCCGCCTCTACGGTGCCGGGATTCGCCTCGAGCGTGATCTCGGCGCCCGGCTCGAGGACGATGCGCGCGCGCACGCCCGACAGGAGCTCGTCGATCGCCTGCGGGGAGAAAAGGCTGGGCGTGCCGCCGCCGATGAAGACGCTGACGAGCCGCCGCCCCCACACCGAGGGCAGCATGGCCTCGAGATCGTTCATTAATTTATGGACGTACTCCCGCTCGGGCAGCGCCTCGGCACGCTCGTGCGAGTTGAAATCGCAGTACGGGCACTTGCGCACGCACCAGGGGATGTGGACGTAGAGCGCGAGCGGCGGCAGCAGCGCGAGCTCGACCCGACGCGGATCAAGTGCGATCTGGGCCATGCAGGAGCTCGAGCAGCTTGCGCAGCGCGCGGCCGCGGTGGCTCACGCGGTTCTTCTCCGCCGGGGCCAATTCGGCCGCAGTGCGGCCGAGCTGGGGAAGGAAAAAGAGCGGGTCGTAGCCGAAGCCGTTCGTGCCGCGCGGCGCGCGCGCGATCTCGCCATGCCACAGGCCTTCGGCGATCAGCGGACGCGGATCGTCCGCGCGGCGCACGAGCACCATGACGCAGCAGTAGTACGCCGAGCGCTCATCGCCCAGAGCGTCGAGCAGCCTGGCGTTGTTGCGCGCATCGCGCTCCTCGCGACTGCCTTCGCGACCCGCGTAGTAGGCGGAATGCACGCCCGGCTCACCGCCGAGCGCGTGCACGCAAAGGCCGGAATCGTCGGCGAGCGCCGCCAGGCCGGCGGCCCGGCTCGCGTGCCGCGCCTTGGCGAGCGCGTTCTCGACGAATGTGGCGTGCGGCTCCTCCGCCTCGCCGATGCCGAGCTCCGACTGCGCGACGAGCGATAGCCCGCCGCCGAGAATCGCCTCGATCTCGCGCAGCTTGCCGGGATTGCCGGATGCGACAACGACCTTCATGAATCGGGGTCACACCCCCAAAGTGTAGTCAACGAGCCAGTAGTACTCGAGCGCCTGGAAATGAAACTCGCGCGCATGCGGTGCGAGATGAGCGCGCAGGTCGGCCTCGGTGGGAAAGTTCTTCAGCACGCGGTTCTCTGTGCCGTCGGCGAGCGGGCGCAGCTGGTAGGTGTTGCCTTCGGCGTCTCGCTCGGCGATCGGCGTGCTCGAGCCCGCCACGTAGGTGTTGTCCATGAGCAGCACGCGCGCGCCGGGATCGAGGCGTGCGTGCAGGGAGGATAGGAACTCGGCGATGCGCCCGAGCGGCACATGCGACCACCAGAAGAAGGCGAGCGCGGCGTCGAAGCGGCCGAAGGCGGCATCGAGCGCATAGGCATCCGCGAGCTCGAAACGCACAGGCGTGCCGCCATAGTTCTTGGACCGCGCGATGCGCATCGGTTCTTCGGCCGCATCGGTCGCGACGATGCTTGCCGCGCTGCGCGCGGCGATTACGGTCCAGTAGCCGGTGCCGCAGGCGACTTCCAGGATTCGGCGGCCGGACAGGCGCTCGGTGACCTGTGCTTCCAGGACACGCAGGTCGCGCTGCCGCTCCGGCTTCGCGTAGATCGCCTCGTACTCGCCCGAGCGCCGCCGGTAATAGTCGACGAGCTCAGCCGACGCCAAGCGCTCTCCGCTGCTGCGCGATGAGCTCGCGGATGCCGCGCTCGCCCAGCGCGAGCAACTGGTCGAGCTCGGCGCGGCCGAAGGCGGCGCCTTCCGCGGTGCCCTGCACCTCGACGAAATTGCCGGCGCCCGTCATGACGATGTTCATGTCGCAATCGCAGGCCGAATCCTCGGCGTAATCGAGGTCGAGCACCGGCGTGCCCTTGTAGAGGCCGACCGAGACGGCGGCGACGAAGTCGCGGATCGGCCGCTCGCGCACGAGCCCGCGCTCGCCGAGCCAGGCGAGCGCGTCGTGCAGGGCGACGAAGGCGCCGGTGATGGCCGCGGTGCGCGTGCCGCCGTCGGCCTGCAGCACGTCGCAGTCGAGGTGCACGGTGCGCTGCCCGAGCCGCCCGAGGTCGACGACCGCACGCAGCGCGCGGCCGATGAGGCGCTGGATCTCCTGCGTGCGGCCGCTCTGCTTGCCGCGCGAGGCTTCGCGATCGGTGCGCGTGTTGGTCGAGCGCGGCAGCATGCCGTACTCGGCGGTCACCCAGCCGCGGCCCGAGTCCTTGAGGAAGGGCGGCACGCGCTCCTCCACCGAAGCGGTGCACAGGACATGCGTGTCGCCGAACTGCACCAGCACCGACCCCTCGGCGTGCTTGGTGTAGCGGCGCTGGATGTGCACCGGCCGCAGCTCGTGCGGCGCCCGGCCGCTCGGTCTCACGGCAGGGCGCTTTTGCGCAAGGCCACCTTCAGCTCCTCGATGGCGCGCGCGATCTCCTCGTCGGACACCCGCATGTAATCGAGATCGGTGGCGGTGAAGTCCTCCACCATGGTGCGCTCGGGCTCGGGCATCGCGGGCGCCGCGACCTCGGCTTCCGCCCAGGACATGGCGAGCACGGAAATATTGTCGCAGTCGTGCCCGGCGCGATGCTCGGCGAGCTCGACCAGCTCCGGGATCGCGTCCTTGAGGTCGCGCGACATGAGCGCATGCAGGATCTGGCGTTGCGTGAGCGGATTCCAGAAGCCATCCGAGCAGAGCAGCAGGATGTCGTTCATCGCCAGGCGCTCGCGCGTCGCGGGATCGGGCCGCGGCGCCTGGTAGCCGCCCAGGCACTGCAGCAGGCGGTTTCTCTCCGGGTGCGAGCTCCACGCCTCTTCGCGGATGCGGCCCGTATCGACGAGCTGCTGCACGACGGTATGGTCGCGCGTGCGGTGCAGGATGCGGCCGTCGCGCACGAGATAGAGCCGGCTGTCGCCGACATTCGTCCAGTACGCGTGCCCGTCCTGCACCACGCAGGCGACGAGCACGGTGCGCGGCGTGTCGTCGAGCCGCCGCTTCGCCGCGTCGCGCAGGATGGCGGCGTGGCCGGCGGCGATGGCGCGCTTCAGGAAATCCGTCGGATCGGCGAGCCGCGGCTTCGCCTCGCGCTGGAAGACGGCACCGAGGAGGCCGATGGCGATCTCGGCCGCGACCTCGCCGTGCGGATGGCCCCCAAGCCCGTCGGCGACCGCCATGAGGAGCGTCGAGCTCGTCGACCAGTGGCCGACGCGATCCTGGTTCATGCGCCGGGTGCCGATGCGGCTGTCCTGGAAAAGCGCGTATTTCATTTCGAGTGCTGCTGCGGCTCCTTCTCGCCGAGGAGCGCCTTCTGCAGCGCGAACACGCTCTGCGGCCGCTCGAGGTGATCGAGGCGCAGGCACCAGTCGATGATGTCGAGCAGCACCGCGGAATAGCGCTCGGCCCAGGCGCGCCGCGCCGGCACGAGCTCGTCCTTCTTCAGCCGCTCGTGCGCGGCCTGCGGCGCCGTGGCGGAGAAGCACGCGTACACCGTCGCGCCGACCGAATAAATGTCGGTCCAGGGCCCGAGCTCGCCCGCACGCGCATACTGCTCGGGCGCTGCGTAGCCCGGCGTATAGGTGAGCGCGAGCTTGACGCCCTCGGCGGAGAGCGTCTGCCGCGCGCCGCCGAAATCGATGAGCAGCGGCGAGCCGTCGTCGCGCAAATAGACGTTGGCCGGCTTGATGTCGAGGTGCAGGAGCTTGTTCGAATGCACTTCGCGCAGGCCGTTCAGGAGCTGCGCGAAGGTCGACCGGACCCAGACCTCGTCGGGCATGCCGCGGCGCTGCTGGATGTGCTGCTGCAGCGAGCGCCCGCGCTCATAGCGCATGACGAGGTAGACGGTCTCGTTCGCGCGGAAGAAGTTCAGCACGCGCACCACATTCGGATGCTGCAGCCGGGCGAGCGCGCGGCCTTCCTCGAAGAAACACTTCAGCCCGTAGTTGAAGCGCGCGCGGTCGGCCGGCGCGATCGTCGGCGGCGCGCCCGGCCCGGTGCGCACGGCGAGCGTCGAAGGCAGGTATTCCTTGATGACGACCGGCGCGTCGTTCTCGTCGTGCGCAAGATAGACGACGGAGAAGCCGCCGGACGCGAGCGTGCGCACGATTCGATACTTCTCGAGCCGGCTCCCCTCCGGCAGCGCCCGATTGGCTTGGGACGGCATTCTGCTCCTATGATAACGAATGATCCAGAGCATGACCGGCTTCGCCGCGGCCGCGGCCGACACGCCGCGCGGGCGGCTCTCGCTCGAGCTGCGCTCGGTCAATGCGCGCTTTCTCGACCTGCAGTTCCGCATCGCCGACGAACTGCGCGCGGCCGAGCCGATGCTGCGCGAGCTGATCGTCGCGCGCGTCGCGCGCGGCAAGGTCGATTGCCGGGTGTTCTACAACGACGCGGCGGCCTTCACTCCCGGCGCGCGCGTGCACGCCGAGGCGCTCGCGCGGCTGCGCGAGCTCGCGCAGCAGGTGCTGAAGGAAATGCCGCAGGCGGCGCCTTTGCGCGTGGGCGACGTGCTGCGCTGGCCCGGCGTCATCGCCGAGTCGCCGCTTGACGAGGACGCGACTCGCCGGCTCGCGGCGGATCTCTGCCGCAAGGCGCTCGACGAGCTGGTCGCCTCCCGCGGCCGCGAAGGCGCCAAGCTGGCGACCGCGGTGGGCGAGCGCATCGCGGCGATGCGCCGCCGGCTCGAGGAGGTCGCGCCGCTCCTGCCGCAAGCCATCGCTGCGCACCAGGCAAAGCTGGCGGAACGCCTGCGCGAGGCACTGGGCGCGGCCGATGATGACCGCGTGCGCGCGGAGATCGCACTCTTCGCCGCCAAGGCGGACGTCGACGAGGAGCTCACGCGCCTGAAGGCGCATCTGACGGAGGTGGACCGGGCGCTGCAGCGCGGCGGCGCGGTCGGCAAGCGGCTCGATTTCATCGCCCAGGAGCTCAACCGCGAAGCCAATACGCTCGCCTCCAAGGCGGCGAGCCAGGAGATCGGCGATTGCGCGCTCGAGCTGAAGCTGCTGGTCGAGCAGATGCGCGAGCAGGTCCAGAACATCGAATGAAAGGCCGGCTCTTCGTCATCACCGCGCCCTCGGGCGCGGGGAAGACGTCGCTCATCGACGCCGTGATGCGCGATGATCCGAGCCTGAAAATTTCGGTCTCGTACACCACGCGAGCGCCGCGCGCGGGCGAGAAAAACGGTGTCGACTACCACTTCGTCGACGAAGCGACCTTCAGGAAAATGCGCGAGCGGGGCGAGTTCCTCGAGAGCGCGGAAGTTCATGGCAACCACTACGGCACCGCGAAGAAGGTCATCCTCGACGCGGTCGCCCGGGGCGAGGACATGATCCTCGAGATCGACTGGCAGGGCGCCCAGCAGGTGCGCCGGCTCTATCCCGGTTGCGTCGGCGTCTTCATCCTGCCGCCCTCGATCGAGGAGCTCGAGCGGCGCATGCGCGCGCGCGGCCAGGACGCCGAGGCGGTGATCCATCGGCGCGTCGCCAACGCGCGCGAGGAGCTGACGCATGCCGGGGAGTTCAATTACGTTATAATTAACAAAGACTTCGAAACCGCGCGGCGCGAGCTCGCCAGCATCATCGAGCGCGAGCGCGCGAAACCCTGAAGAGACCTCATGGCCCGGATCACCGTCGACGATTGCCTGAAGAGAATTCCCAACCGCTTCCAGCTCACGCTGGCGGCGACCTACCGCGCCCGCCAGCTCGGCGCCGGCGCCTCGCCGCTCGTCGAGCCCAACCGCGACAAGTCCACGGTCATCGCCCTGCGCGAAATCGCCACGGGCAAGATCGGCACCGAGGTCCTCAAGCGCAACGCCATGGCGCAGACCCCGACCCTCTAATCGTGGGGCTCTGACCCCGATTCATCTGTATCGGGTAAATTGAGCCGCATGGCGGCAGCGGCCCCGGTCCTTCCCGACACCGAGCGCTTCGGCTACCTGAAGCCGAAGGACGTCGCGCGCCTGGAAGAGGCCTACCGCTTCTCGGAGGCGGCGCACGCCGGGCAGACGCGCCAGTCGGGCGACCCCTATATCTCGCATCCGCTCGCCGTCGCCGAAATCCTCGCCGGCTGGCACCTCGACGGGCAGACGCTGATGGCTGCGCTGCTGCACGACGTGACCGAGGACACGGCGGTCACCAAGGAAGAGATCTCGGACACGTTCGGCCGCCCCGTCGCCGAGCTGGTCGACGGGGTATCGAAGCTCGACAAGATCGAATTCCAGTCCGCCGAGCACGTGCAGGCGGAGAACTTCCGCAAGATGCTGCTCGCGATGGCGCGCGACGTGCGCGTCATCCTCATCAAGCTCGCCGATCGCCTGCACAACATGCGCACGCTCGGTGCCGTGCCGCCCGCCAAGCGCCGCCGCATCGCCCGCGAGACGATGGAGATCTACGCGCCGATCGCGAACCGCCTGGGCCTGAACACGCTCTTCCACGAGCTGCAGGAGCTCTCGTTCGCGCACCTCTACCCACTGCGCTACAGGGTGCTCGCCAAGGCCACCAAGGCCGCGCGCGGCAACCGGCGCGAGATGATCGGGCGCACGCTCGAGGCGATCAAGAAGAAGGTGGCCGACAGCGGCATCGATGCTGCGGTTTTTGGCCGCGAGAAGCACGTCTATTCGACCTACCGCAAGATGATCGAGAAGCACCTCTCGTTTTCCGAGGTGCACGACATCTTCGGCTGCCGCGTCGTCGTGAAGGATGTGCCCGCCTGCTATCTCGCGCTCGGCGCGCTGCACGGGCTCTACAAGCCGATCCCGGGCAAGTTCAAGGACTACATCGCCATCCCGAAGGCGAATGGCTACCAGTCCATCCATACGGACCTGATCGGTCCCTACGGCGTGCCGGTCGAGGTGCAGATCCGCACCGAGCAGATGCACCGCCTCGCCGAGAGCGGCGTCGCCTCGCACTGGCTCTACAAGGACGAGACCGACAAGCTCTCCGAGCTGCAGAAAGAGACGCACCGCTGGCTGCAGTCGCTCCTCGAGATCCAGAACCAGTCGGGCGATCCGAAGGAATTCCTCGAGCACGTCAAGGTCGACCTCTTTCCCGACGAGGTCTACGTGTTCACGCCGAAGGGCCGCATCCTCTCGCTGCCGCGCGGCGCGACGGCGGTCGACTTCGCCTATGCGGTGCACACCGACATCGGCAATCGCTGCGTCGCCGCCAAGGTGAACGGCGAGCTGGTGCCGCTGCGCCAGGAGCTGCGCAATGGCGACCGCGTCGAGATCATCACCGCGAGCCACGCCAAGCCCAATCCCGGATGGCTGCAGTACGTGCGCACCGGCAAGGCGCGCTCCAACATCCGTCATTTCCTCAAAACGATGCAATATGAGGAATCCGCCAGCCTCGGCGAGCGCCTCATCGACCAGGCGCTGCGCGCGCTCAAGGGCTCGCTCGCCGAGGTCGACGACGCGAGCTGGGAGCGCGTGGTGCGCGACGGCGGCGCGCGCTCGAAGGAAGAGCT
>Ga0075426_10000278_pt1 | contig 34506 bp, 19 predicted proteins | sample SoiMethybrSBSTD5_FD_75304 | JGI IMG/M metagenome (GOLD analysis project Ga0075426, IMG submission 75304) | Bulk soil microbial communities from a Populus tree surrounding site in Tennessee, USA - Soil MetaG P. TD hybrid SBSTD5 | ecosystem: Environmental > Terrestrial > Soil > Tree plantation... | reverse complement strand
GGCTGGGCAAGATTTTCGACAGCCATCCCCAAACCTTGTACAAGCACGAGCCTGACAGAACTATGGACATACCCTTCGCGCCATCCGTGGAAGAGGCGGAGCGGCTGGCGGGTGCTATACGAGACTTCTTTGACCGACTGCCTGCGATAAATACTCCCCATGTGGCAGGCAGACTACCCCTATTTAAAAAGGAGTACCGTTCTGGACTGTTTCACTGGCTGCATCGCACTAGCGTGTTGGCTACGATGGCTGCGGGATCTCTGCATCACAAATTACCAGTTTTTCAAGGTGCGGACGTCCACGGCCCCGAGGTCCGTGTGGTCTGGAAGTCTACCGACTCCCTCGGCCGATTGGGCGTGATCCTGCGCGTCATTGATGATGCGCGTGCGGTGATCATACTGCGCCACCCTTGCGGGTACATCTCCTCGGTGCTGCGCGGCGAGGCCCAAAGAAAGTTTGTTTCTTCCGTGCCGGCAAGCGAAGACTACGGTCTTATGCAGATCCTTTTGGATACTGCTGATCCTTCCAGCCGAGCTCCCTCTGTCGAGCAGATGCGGCAATTCCATCCGGTTGAACGAATGGCATGGATATGGGTTCTACTGAACCAAAAGGCCAGGAGGGATACCGCCGGAGACGGGCGCTGTGCAATCATCCGTTATGAGGACATATGTCTTCAGCCGATCGAAAAAGTGAAAGAGCTGTTCTCGTTTTTCGGCCTGGGCTGGAGCACGCAAACACTAGAGTTTATCAAGACGAGCACGCTAGTCTCGCAGGCTCGCGGACTGGATCGGATTACACAGAGTGAACACCGCTACTACAGTGTATTCAAAGATCCAGTTCGTGCTGCAGAGAAATGGAAATCGGAAATGAAATCTGAGGACATCGAGCGGGTATATCGAGTGCTACGCCAAAGCGATCTGATCCGCCTCTACCCTGAATCAGAGTTACAGTGCACCAGCACAGCAGTCGATTGTTAGTCCGTGTGTCCGCCACTCGCGGACTTATCGCGATGGTTATTATCATGCGGACCGGGGTGCAAGGATACCCAGGTTGAACCGTCCCAGCGCTTAGCGTAGGTTTGCTCCAGCTGTCCAACGTTCATCTCATTCCATATCACTACGGGCTGATGATCCAGCACGGCAAGACTGCTATGGGCTGCAGAACCCTTCGCCTGATCCATATTGAGGGCGGCGCCCAAGCGCGACCATGTGCTGCCGCTCCACCTAGCGACATATAGGCGAGCCGGTTGCCCTAAGTTCAGCTGTTCCTCCCAGGAGACGTAAAGGGCGGAGCCGTCCGCCGCCAGTTGGGGATGGAATGCCCAACCATTCCCAGGACTCGTATTCAAGAAACCGTCACTGATTTCAGACCAGCTGGAACTATCGGAGAGTTTCACATGAAGTTGGGCGTTGCCGGCCGTCGTGCGTTCTGTCCAGGCCACGTAAACGTGTCCAGTCATGCAGGCAACCGACACGTCGGCAGACCAGTTTTTCGCGATGATGTTGAGGGATGGGCTTGCGTGATTCCAGCGGGAGCCATTCCAGTCAGCACAGTGGAGTTGCGCCGGGGCGCTGAAACTCCAACGAAACATAACCTCTTCCGTCCAGCATGCCCACACAATAGCACCGTCGCTTGCGGCGGCCAACGATTCCACACGCGCGGTCCCATTTGTGTTTAGTTTGCCGCCGAGAGTGGTCCACGTCCCTTGTTTGTACTGGGCAACATAAGCCTCCGTAACCGCGGGAAACAAACCTCGGTTGTTTTCAATGAAGGCGATCGTCGGGACACCATTCACCGAAATTAATTGAGAAAATCCCTGAACGCCCTTCGGCGTGCGTGCACCGATTGGGCCCCCAACCCATCTCGTACCATTCCAGGTTTTGGCAAAAACAGCCGGAGGAGAGGGGTTTGCCTCCGACCAACTCGCCCAGACATTTCCGTCTATTAGCGAAAGGCTGAGCTTTTCGGCGTCGCGCTCTACCTCTGATGCACGCGAATCCATAGCCACGCAATCGGATCCTAACGCTACCCATTGCCGCCCAGTAAATGACTGCACATACGGGTGATGGAACAAACAAGGCCCCCGAGAAAAAGGAAGCCCAGTCTCTATCCAACCGGCGTACAGCTTATGCTCATTACCTGCAATTGCGGCATCGTTAGCCCAGGTCTGATTGACAGAGGTGATTGGCTGGCCGCCATTTCGATTGAGTGATCCGGAAGGGGGTGGATACTCACGGGTTCTAGTTCCAACCGGAGGACAGGTTTGTGAATAGCAGTATACCCAAAGTCTTGCAGGATAATTCCCCCACGCTCCCCCTACACTTGCCCGGTTGTCATTCGAAGCCAGGATCATAACAAAAGCGTGGTGATCAGAGTCGTATCTGAGCTTTTGGAATGGCGCATCGGCAGGATTTCTCAGTACGTAGTTGCTGGCGGGGTTTAAACGCGTCCACCGCATACTCGAAGGATCAAATTTCCACGTATCGGTTAGACCGACTGGATCGGATCCTTTCCCCCCAGCGCACTTCTGCCCTCCTGCAACCAGAAAAATGTTGTCAACCGGATCATAGGCAAAGCCAACATACCGCCTTCCCGCAGGGCTACCGCCCACTGGATCCGGTGCGATTTTCAGCTTGCTCCACCTGCGGGTGTCAGGATCGAACGTGTACACATCATCATTGTACGCAAGCCCAGTGGCGCAATTATTGCCAACAGCCCCACCATAGAGATAGGTTTTATGGTCGCTGGAGTCCCACTCAAGCGTTGGGAAAGTTAGCCCGCGAGGAGGGGGTGTTCCCGAAGTATGTGGGGTACTCCAGCTATTGCTTACCGGATCGTAAATTTCGGTTTGGAACGACGCGTCCGGATAAAACACCACCTTGTCGCGCAGTTGGTCATAAGCCATCGCTGAGACCCTTATCAAGCCCGGTCCGCCGATATTGACTTTGTCGCGTCCCACTCTGCCCACCGCATCCCACCACCAGGTGTGGAATGCTTGTTCCGGCTGATTCGCCCCGCTCTGCCCACCCCAGTAGATAATGCTGCCGCGGCTGGGCATGTACACGAAGGCCCCCACGGGATGGCCACCTTCCATCATGTGCTCCGTATGCCAAGCCTCACCGCAATCAAGAATATCCCAACGGTTTTCCTCCCAACTCCAGCCGTCCATACAGTAGTTGGGTTCTGAACCATAGTGATGGTATTTTCCGAGCACGATCTGTCGCTTGATGGCAGCGGCATAGACCGTAGCATCGTAGCCCACAATTTCGGCGGGAAATCCATCGGTTTGAAATGTAGTCCAGGTATTTAGCGGAACAGGAATTCCCGCGGGAGTGGGTTCCGAGGAGGAAAAAGCATCATTCATTAATGTGATACTGTTGAATGTTAAGGTGAGTACATTCGATGCCGCGCTGATGTGTTGAACTGAACCCTGTTTTACTTGCCCCGCCACTGAGCCACCAAAGAACGGGATCACACATAGGATGAGCGGAATCCAGGTCACACTCTTGTTCACATAACAGCTCATCATTTCCTCTTTTGGCATCTGTAAGCACCGGGGCGATTCACGACATTCTAGTGCTAGAGCAGTGTTCGATGTGCAGCAGACCACAGCAGACCACAGCCCATAGGAACACGTTCCGAAGATGTGAGAAGCGAATCCAAGAGTACATATCGGTGATCATCTCGAGCTGGTCCGTTCTACTTACCCTTTTGATCGATTTATTTCCTCCTTCCAGTACGGTAAGTCGCCAAGCGCTGGCTCCGATCAAACCGCAATGATCGAGAATCGCGGCGAATTACCCATAGAGAGCAGTCTCAGGCAAAGCAACCTCTGAGACCACGTGTCGGACCTTGCCACTGGCAGTCGGTGCAATTGCGCCACGGTACACAATATTGACGCTGACCGGAGCACGTAGGCGCTTAGAAAACCCGTCGCGAATGCGAGATTCGCAATGGGGATCGTAGTCGGGCCCCGGCACAATTTCCAGCTCGAATTCCGTTATCCGCCTCTGTGTTATTCGAAAGGCGGCTATGCCAGTGATCTCCCGAACCACATAAATGACCGACAATCCATGTAGGACTCGGCCATCTGGCGCAACGATGAAATCAGTTTTCCGCCCTTCAATTCGCTCCAACAGTGGAAGGGTACGGCCACAGCCACATTGGCCAGCAGCCAAAGCACCGATATCGCCCGTACAGTAGCGAATAAAGGGCATCTCGGGCGTGTCTAAATTTGTCACTACGATTTCACCTGCCTGCCCGGCTGGTAAGGGGCGGCCCTTATCGTCCACGATCTCGACGATGATCCGATCCGCCGTGATGTGCATACCCCCGGCGGGACATTCGTGGGCAACGAAGCCGCTGTCTCGGCCGCCGTATCCGTTTGCCACTGGACACCCAAACGTTTCCGCAATTGTATGTCGCCACTCCTCTTCGAGATACTCGGACGTAACGAAGACAACGCGTACGCCCAGCCCGCGGAGGTCCCTACCCTCCTGGCGCGCGTGATTGCACAAGCGGGAGATCGAGCTCGGATATCCAAAAATACGGCGGCATCCAAGCCTGCAGATCTCATCCAGATACCTGGTCATCACGGCAGGGCTCATCTCGAAGGCGGGCATAAGTCGAGTCCGCAGAATCCGGTCACGAAGACCGCGTAACGTGTCCTGTTTGCTGAGCTCAAGTGGCGATCCCCAAATCGCGAACTCGCGGTCACCGATACCCACCCCGAACCAGCCCTCAGCCCTCATTCTTGCAGCCACATCACTGCTAACGCGAGTTGCCCCCAAATAAAAGATTAGTGGCTCTCCGGTAGAGCCGCCAGTTGCAAATCTTTGTAGCTTACCTGCGTGCCGGCTCTTCATTAATTCCAGATTCTCTCTAATGTCCCGTTTTCTGAGGCAGGGGATCAGGGGGAGATCGGCAACTCGCCGTATATCGCTGACATCAAGGCGCAATTCACGGAAGTGGTTCTTGTAATAAGGGACGGTCTCTACGGCATGAGCAAGAAACCGTTGCAGACGCTCATTCTGGATTTTCAGCAGGTTCTCAGGCGGCAACCACTGGGCCGTTTGCATTTCACGGAGCACACGAAATGTTGCATGGCCTTTCGCCAGTTCATGAAGCCGAAATAGCTGTATCGCAATTTGCCGCTGCACTGATTCTGACAGACTGGCACGACTGTGTTCAGGCATATACTCGTCACTGTTGGGCGAGAAGTCGCCCGGAATGCGCCTCCATACCTTCCCCTGCCCTGGTGATACCGTAAGCGGCCATTAACTCCGGGAACACACTAGACCAGGAAAATTGTTCCGCCCAAGAACGCGCGCTTCGTGCCATCTCGCGGGCAAACTCTGACCGTTCAATCAGTTCAAGAGCACCGTTGGCCAGCGCCTTATCGTCGCCAACGTCTACCAGCAGCCCATTCTCTCGATGACGGATCATCTCCCCGATACCACCGGCCCGAGTAGTCACAACCGGCAGTCCCGAGCAAGCAGCCTCGATCAGCGCGCCGGGAAAATTGTCTACCCGAGACCCATTCAGGTAAATATCATATTGATTGTACAAACTAGGCAGTTCACGATATGGCACGGCACCATAAAACGTGACCCCACGAAGACCCCATTGCCGTGCCAGGGTCTGGAGACGCCTCATTTCGATTCCATCGCCGGCGATACCGAGCGTAGCGTCAGATACTCTCTCCTGAATGCGCCGGAAAGCCCGCAGCACGCATTCAATATCGTACATCGGCTCCAGATGACGGCTCACAAACAGCCGAGCTGAGATCCGTGCTCGCTCCTTGAAGGGAAATAGGCCTGTGTCGGCGATATTCGGTAGTACGCTGCAGGGCACTCCGTAGCGTGCAAACACCCGCTGAAGATATTCCGATGGCACTACAACCTGATTAGCGGCGCGCAGCAAGGGGGCAACGAGCCAGGACCAAACACTTAGGAACTCGTCTGCCTTGCCTCCTCGATAATTCAAAAGCAGCCTGTTCCGTGACCATTTACAAAACAAAAGCAAAGGAATTGTGTGTAGAGCAAAATACAGATACGAAGCAGAAAAATGATGCACGATCCCGTAGTCGTGCAAGATAACCCGCAGCGAATAGAAGTACTGGATTTCACGTACAATCGTTCGTAGAGCCGGAACACGGTCTACACATCTCAGTGCCGCAGGCGGTAATGGGTTGGTTGGTATCAAGTCTACGGGGAGTCCCTCAGCCGCGAGTTTTTGTGCAAGCTTCTCAGCCTGCAGGCTCATCCCCCCATAGGGCGGCGGTTGCGGTGCAACGATCCAAATTCTAGGTTTACCGCGTGATTTTAATTCCCGGATCATCTTTTGTCAGCAACTACGGGTTCCGGTCCAGCATGGCGGTACGCCAAACGGAGCGCGTGATTCGTAAGATCGTAGTATGAAATGTATGGCTGGTCGTGTGCATCTAGAGTCAGCGAAGGACGCAGGCCAACATTGCCCTCGTGATCGACTACCTCTTTCCGCCAGCCGCTTGCTTCCCGAACAGCATACTTTAGTATGCCTAATCCTGCGTCATAGTAAGCAATATGAGCATGGTCCTGATGATCCATCCTCAAAGAAATGTGATCCAATTCGTTGAGAGATACGAGATGATCGACGACTTCAAGGATCCAGCGAGTCCCGTCCCAGGAAGCGTATTTCACATTGTTCTTGGTATTGTCAAAGTACACAATATGAGGATGCCCCTTGCTATCCACAGCGATACAATTTCCATAGCTCACGAGAGTGTTTTCGTTGGTGGTCAGATCAGGCGCCCCATACTGCCAATGCGTTCCGTCATAGTGAGCGAAGAATAAGTCGTGCGTCGTTGTCAAATAGGAGTATGAAATATAGGGGTTACCCTCCGCATCGAGCGCCAACGAGTTCATCTTGCCGGTCCATTTGCGTGGATCGGCAGTCTGGATATACCAAGACTTACCGTCAAAATATGCATACTTCAGGCGCAGCCAGTATTCACCAGTGGGCATATGGTAGAGGTAGTAGCTAATTCTGGGATGGCCATTGGCATCGACTTGGATCTGGTTGTAGTAATTAACCTTGCCAGGATCGATAATTTGCTTCTGCCATTTCTTGCCGTCGAAATGCGCGTAATGCAGTCCTGTTTCTCGTTTTGAAGAATAGGCAATATGAGGGTGGTCGCTGCCGTCCACTGCCATAGAGACAAAGGTGCCGTCCCCATCCACCACCATTCGCGACCACTGCTTATCTCCAGGAGCACGAAACGTATACCATAGTTGCCCGCGAGGCGCGTTTCCGGTCGCATCCCAATAGGCGGCATGAAGGTTGCCATCACGATCAATGGCGAGGGCCGAGAATTGTCCCACGTCGTGGTCCGAACCAGAGTCGAGCATCTCGTGCTGCCAGGTCTGTGCGACGGCTATAGATCCGGTGACCAGAAGCACACAGCTGAGCACCAGAAGCTTGCTACCGAGTCTCTGCAAAAACCGGTAATCGGCCCTAACAATGTGCGGATGACAGGAGACCTGGACGTCAACATTCATAACCTAACTCCTTAGAAAATAATCTCCGAAATGGTTGAACAACTTCCTTGCTAAGTTTGGCACCATTGTACCCAGGAAATAACGGCAGAATGGAAGCGGGTCGGAGGTGGCAAAGATGGCATAGGTCCGGCGGCCGGAGAGCTTAGCTCGCAAATGCGCAACCCGCAGTTCGGGATTAACCAGACTCCTGATAAGCCGCATCAGAAGTGCATCTTCCGCGATCCATGTGGCAAACGCCACTCTCTCCTTCGGCTCGGGGAGGCTTCTCCCAGTCAGATGGCAATAAGCAATCCAGCTGAGATTAACACCACTTGCTTCCCCTAATTGGTGCTGATCCCAGTGTCGCGTATTGATTTCGATCAGCTTGTGCTCCCCTGTTCGGACGTCATACTTATATTCGACCTCAGCTATTCCTTGATATTGCAGAGCCCGAAACAGGCGCCGCGATGGCTCAACAATTTCCTCAAGCGGTTCACTCCGGATTATGCAACCTGTCCCACAATCGTTGGGAGACTGTAATATTTTTCTTGCAGTAAAATGTGAGACCAGCTCGGAACGTTCGTCGACATATCCTCCAACCACGACGAGGTGATCCACGTCCCCCGGAATCCATTCCTGGACTAACACTTCTGATGTCGCCCCCGAGACTTGCTCATATTCCCGCTGCAACGACTCCCCATCATCAATACGGATAGCCTTTCGCGCGCCAACCCGTTGCCATGCATCTCCCAGATGCCATTGGAACGAGCTTACGGGCTTGAGGACGCAGGGAAAGCCCACTTCATTCGCAACTCGGTTCAGGTCCTGGCTTGAACAGAGCTGAAGAGTGCGAGGAACGGGGATACCGACGTTTCGTGCAATCGACGTCAGCTGGTGCTTGTCAATAGTGCGGTGCAAACAGTCTACGGGAGGAATGGCTAAGCAATACTTCCGTTGCAACTCCGAACGAAAATCGTCCAAAAACATGACATCTGCATCGCGTGTCGGAAAGACGACCGCCCCATCAAGGTCCGTTGATCGCAGCAGGAATTCAGCCAAGCCCTTTGGATCATCCCTCGAATTCGGTGCGCTGCGTACCTCACACAGCCGGGTAAAATTGCCGTAAATCTTTGGTTCCGCCGAGAGACCTATGACACGTATGCCCTTCCCTGAGAGTTGCCTAGCAATGCCCAGACCTGTATAAAACATGTTCAGAATAACGACCGGCGGCCAATCATAGGTCCGGCCCCGTTCCAGAATGGCAGTGCCTACGCCTGAAGTTGCATTTATCGTTCCCATTAGCTCTCCACTACACTCGTCTCACGGCTATGTTCGCTCTGATTCCGTTCCTTTTCGGTCACATCCTGGTATTGAAACCGAAACCAATCCAGCTGCATGCGGAAAAGCGCCCAATCGGATTCCCAGGGAGTGAACCTTCTAAGTTCAAATCGATCCGTGCTCCGATCGTTCAAGCCCCGGATGGTCGTTACCGCCGTTTTGAAGCCCGCCTCTGGTACCGACTTCTTGACCTTGGCGGTGAAGTCGGACGACTGACCGAAAGGATACGCAAAGTGGCTAACTGGCAGCTGCAGGCGATCTTCTATCGTCCGCTTAGAACCTCCTAGTTCCTGCATCAACTCGGCATCGGAGATTTGCGACAAGGCCGGGTGGTTCACGGTGTGAGCTCCGAAAACGATATTGCTCTTACTCATTTGCCGAATCTCATGCCAGCCCAGCATCTGGTTGCTTAGCTGCAACTGGCTGGAAACGCCGAGCTTACGAAACAGCTCGTCGATAGCCTGCAGGCACTCGGAGCGCGGTTGAGCGCGCAGCCATGTCAGTGTGCGCTCCAGCAGCCACAGTCGGCTGGGGAGGTCTCCCAGTCTGCCTTCGGGACCACCAAGCTCTCTCAAAGACAGGTATGATTGTGAGCTTGATTTGAATGCCAGCCGTACTTGGTCGTACCAGGGGAGCTCGCCCGAATCAATAAATCCAGTTGCCAGGAATACGGTTGCAGGTATTCCGAACCTTTGGAGAATCGGCGTAGCACAGGTGAAATTGTCGCGGTAACCATCATCGAAGGTCACCGCGATGTAGTACGAGTGCCCCCCAGGGAATTCCTCACGAGAGACTTGGTCTAGGGTGAGCAAAGGAAAATTGCGTGCAACATATTCCATTTGTGCGGCAAAGGTCTTGACTGGCAAGCCACCCAGGAACGGATCACCCTCATCATTTATGCGATGGTAGAGGAAGATTTGACACACCGGGAGCGGACGACGCCGCAAGGGGAAAGCAGCATGGCTTGCCGGACTCTGCCAGGCATATCGATTAGCCACCGTTCGCCCAATGGTGGCGAGAGGAGTGCAGGAATATGTCCGCGAAGCCAGCCAACGCAGCAAGCGCTTAGTCCCAGCCAGAGGCCGCTTACCCCTGCGTCCGTTGACAGATAGCTGGGTTACCTTCGGCATGCTGCCCTCTCTACATGCTGCCTGTGCCACAGCTCGAGCATTAGAAAGACCCAGAGTAGATCGCCGAAATAAGGTGTTTCCTCGTGCTCCATTTTATTAAATATCCGCTCAATGAACTCCCGTCGAAAATACCCCCGCTGGTAAGTTCTGGGATCGAAAAGCACATCGCGTGCCCAAGAATGCAACCTAGCATCGGTTTTGAGCCAGAAACCAATGGGCAAGCCAAAACCGTGCTTCTTTTTGCGCAGAATGGCCGGCGGCAGCAGCTCGCGGGTGGCTTGCTTGAAAAGAAAGCGCTTTTCTAGGCGGCGCACCTTTAGAGAAGCAGGCAGGCACCCGGAGAACTCGGCCAGCTTGTGATCTAGGTAAGGAAAGCGGACGTTAACCCCGGCCAGTTCCGCCGCCCTCACCACTTTGGGTAGATCGTCATCTCCCAGGGTCATCTTTACATCGACGTACAGCAGCCGATTAAGTTCAGAGGAAGCTGGCGCGTTCGTGTAATGGCGTCTAATCGTAGCCAGCACGTCGGCGTGACCGTTACGGAATGGCATCTCGGACCCCAGTACTTGCTCTGGCGCATACACACGAAGAAGGCGCCACTGGCAGTAGCGTTCTGGGTTAGGCGTATTGGAGGTGTTGATGTAGCGCTGCACCTTTTTCAAAATTCCGAGCTGGCTTTCGATTCCCAAAATTGCAGGTTCGATGAGGTGCCAGCGAAGCGGGCGCGGAATGCTCTGATAAAAATGAAAATATTGTTGTTTACGGTATCGTTCATTGCCGCCGAATAGTTCGTCGCCCCCATCTCCCGCCAACAGCACCTCCACCCCGTGCTCCCGTGCCTGTTTAGCGCAGTGATAAGTTGGAATAACCGAGGAATTGCCAAAAGGTTCATCGTAGGCGGCCACGATCTGGTCTACGGAGCCCAGCACAACCTCAGGGCCGAGCAAACATTCCACGTGGTGCGCTTGGTAATACCTGGCGGCTATCCGGGCATACTCAAGCTCATTGAAGCGTTCCTCGGCAAAGCCAATGGAGAAGGCGTGCACTGGCGCACCCTGAACCCGGGTTAGCAGCCCCAGGATAGAACTGCTGTCGGTGCCGCCACTCAAGAAACAGCCGGTGCGGGCTGGATCCAGATCGACAGATGTCGAACGCACCGCCCCCTCCAGGTATGCTTCTAGCCGGCGTGCGAGTTTTCTCGTTGAACCTCTCGCGTCTTCGAGATACGTCATCTCCCAATATCGTCGTCGCGTCACTCCCTGATCGCTCCACAACACATACTCTCCGGGAGCGACCTTCAGCACGCCCTCGAAAGCACTCTGTGGACTGGGGACAACGTTATAGACCAAGTAATCGACAATGGCTCCTAGGTTGACGTTCTTTTCCCGTCGGCCACTGGCAAACATGACACGGGAATCCGTTGCAAATACCACCTCTGCATCGGTGGCCGAGTAGGATAGGCGCTTGATTCCAAATCGATCTACTGCCAGCATCAAAATGCGCGCTTTTTCGTCCCAAATAGCCAATGAGAACGCACCCCGCAGTCGATTCAGCAAGCCCACACCGTAGTGCTGCCAAAGTCTTCCAATCAATTCTGCATTCGTCGCCACACCTGAAGAGCAGCCTGCAACCAATTCCTGTTTGTTGTAGATGTCCGCATCGCAGGCCACAATCAGGCTACCCGAGGACCAAAATTCGTCGCACGATGCTCCTCGCACGCAGCCGATCGCGATATGCGGCAGCAAGCAAAACGACGATGTATCCCGAGTACTCGCGCCAAGACTGTGACGCATGTTCTCGAGTTCATCGTTGTTGAGCGGTCGTCCCGCTGGCGCAACCGCGATGCCACAGATCGCCATTGACTCTCCTACATCCGGCTCAGCACAGCGGCCGCACAAAACGAAGGACGTCGTCGAATTCAACTAACCCGCACATCCCACACACACCGATTCCTTCAGGCACGGCTCAAGGCGGTACACCGCAATACGTCCGGCGTCACGAGTTCGCAATACATTTGTTCGTAGCTTTTCAACATACGATCCAGGCTGAAACAGGAAAGCACCCGCTGCCGGGCATTCTGGCCCAGTTTCTCTCGCAGGGCAGCGGACGAGCCGAGCTGCTCCAGCTTGGAGCAAATCTCTTCCGGTCGCTGAGGCTGCACAAGTAATCCCGAAATGCCATGCTCGACCACTTCCAGATTTCCACCGACCGCCGTGGCAATGATGGGTAACCCTACTGCCATCGCCTCGAGAAGAGTGTTGGACATTCCCTCCGACAGGGAAGGCAGCACAAAAACATCGAACCCATTCAGCCAATCGGCCACGTTATTTACGTCCCCGACCATATGAGCGCGGCCCTGAAGGGCAGGCCTATTTGCTAGCGCTTGCTCCAGCATCCGCCGACAGACACCCTCTCCAACGATAATGAGCTGCAGCGCTAAACCCCTTTCACAGGCCATTTCTGCGGCCGCGAGCAGCGTGGCATGATCTTTAATGGGGTCGAGCCGGCTGACCGTGCCTACGACTAGCGTATTTGTACCTGCCCTCAACATCTCGCGAATGGTTCTTCGTGCCTCGGAGTTGGGGCAGAAACGCTGGGTGTCCACGCCGTTCGGAATCACCCGGAATGGCCACGTAGGTGTTAGCCTGAGCTCCTGGCGGTAGTACTCGCGCAGTTCGTGCGAGACACAGAAAACCCGATCTGCCCTGCCATAGCAAAAGCGCCGCAGGGCTCGCCGGCGCCAAGGCTGAGGTCCCATGGTCCCAAGATCACGACCATGTTCACTATGTATCACTACCGGAACGCGGGTGACCCAGGCGGCGATGACTGCCTCGATCGTCGCCCAATTACGAGAGTGAACGATGTCGGGTCTCTCGCGCGCAAAGATCCGGGCTAGTTGCGGGACCAGGAAAGCGGGCTTATCTGGAGCCCGTCCTAGGCAAATCCCCCTGATTGCGGTAGGAATGACGGAGCTCGGATCCTCAATCAGCGTGCATATGGTCTGCTCAAACCGCTCCTTACTTAACCCGGATAGCAGTTTGCGCACGCCCGCCTCAGTTCCGCCGGTTGCCATGGTCCGAACCACGTGCATGACTCGAAGACTCAAGGGGCCATCGCCTCGGCCGGTCGACTCTCGGGAGTACCCCCTCTTGCCACCGTGTTTAGTACACTGACCATCTTGTCAATGACTCGGCCACTTCCATATTCCAACTCAAGGGAGCGTCGAACTTGATCGTACGGTGGCCTGAAACCGCTGCTGACCACACTCGCCACCCGCGTCGCAAATCCCTGGGGCTCATCCTCGGTGAACAGAAATGGTAAGATGGCATCGGGTAGACACTCGGCAACGGCACTCGTTGTAATTACCGGCAAACCCATTGCTAGGCTCTCTAGAACTTTGTTCTGGATTCCCCGCGCCAATCGGAGGGGAATCACTGCTGCAGCAGCGCCGTGTAGATAGGGCCGGATGTCCGTTACTGAGCCCGTTATTCTCACTCCTTTGTCGGCGCCCAGCAGTTTTACCTGCCGGCAGGGATTCATGCCTGCAATCACAAAACCAAGGCTGGGAACCTTTTGGCGAGCCAATGGCAGAATCTCGCGACAGAAATAACTAACCGCATCCACATTCGGTCGGTAGTCCATCGCTCCCGAGAACACCACGTATGGCTGCAGGTTGGTAATTTCCGCGGGCAGGACCACTCTATCGCGGTCGAAGTAGTCCGTATCGAGAGCGTTCCCCACTACACAGATCTTGTCGCTAGCCGTCCGTGAATGGAGCAGATCTGCCTCACCCTTGGTGCACAGCAACGTCGCCGAGAACTGGCCTACGATTTCTTTCTCATAACGTCCTAAATTGCCAGCTTCGTATCGCCACAACCAGGCCAGCGGACCTGAGGTGGTTCGCCCATACTGTGCCCACTTTTCCGAATCCACATCCACCATGTCGAGAATCTTAGGAACTCCCTCCACATCAGCGACGTAATGCGCCATGGAAGAGCTAAATACAAAAATTACATCGTATTTTCGTGACCGCAAGGCGCCGGCAATCGCCTGCTTCATTCTTCTAGAATGAAAATACGCTGTGCTAAACGGCTGCCCCTGAAAAAGGGCCGTAGTGGCCCGTAAACGGCTTTGCACAAAAGACAATTTCTCGACGTAACAGTGCTCGCAACATCGGGCCACTGCTGCAATGTACTTTTCATCTTCTGACTGGTCGTAAAAACAGGCCAAATCAACCGGATAACGTTCCGCCAATGACCTCAGTTGCCAACACGAGCGGATCTTGTCCCCCTTGTTGGGCGGGTACGGCAACCGGTGTGCGAGAAAGAGTATTCTCATTACTGGAGCCTGTCCATTCGGCTAAGGGAAAAGTCGCACCATCGCCGGACCGATGGCCTTTGTCATGGCAAGCGGCATCCGCTTCCAAAGGCTCACGCCGAGGCGGAACTTGGGATTCACCGGCGAGAAATTAGGCATACTCTTGCGCCGCACTAGGTAAAACTGATATGGGAGAGGCCGCTCCCGCATGTTCCACTGTGTTTTGAAGGCGAAGGCACCCGTAGCAACCTTGCTGCGACCAAAATCGTAGTAGCGGACGCCAGATGCGGCCGCCCGGCGCATCACTTCCCAGTACAGGAAATTGTTTGCCGCCAATTGCCTCGCCTCGAACAGTGAGCCTCCGTAATAGGGCAATACCCAGTCACGAAATCGGAAACTCATAACCCCTGCCACTGCCCGGTTCTGGTGCCAAATTGTTGTGATCTCACAACTCGCGCCAAACTCTTCCCGCAGAATTCGAAAATAATCCCGCGAAAATACCGGCGTACCCAAGCGACGGACGCTGTCGGCATAGACTTCGTAGAGGACATCGATCTGATCATTGCCCACAATGGCGCGCAAACCATTCTTTTCCGCTTTCCGAATCATGTAACGAGTATCTCTAGGAAAGCTCTTCAGTAGCTCACCAGCGTCAGATGGAAGCTCCCGGTCAAAGCTAACGTACAAGTGTTTGGTGAGGAAACCTGGATAGTCGGTGGAACGCTGTTCTCTTAGCTCCAGATATTGAACGTTCTCTTTACGAGCGAGATCACAGGCTTCCATCCGCAACAAGCCTGCTGCCTCTTCGTTATCTGCACAAATTCCCCCGTAGACTCCAAACGGAACAGAAATAAGAGCCCTTCCTTGAATGCAATTCTTCGTCAAGAAAAGAGGCAGTACACCGCGAATCTCTTGCCCATCTTCGAGTACTAGATAGCGCGATTCAAAGCGGAACATCCTCTCGATCGATCTTTTCCAAGCGGTCAGATGAAACAAGGATCCGTGTGGATGGTGGTAAACATAGGCGTCCCAGTACGACCGCAGACTATCGTCGTAGGCGCGCACCCTGATGCCGGTAGCGCGTGGAGGTGCTGCGGTGGCCATGTGGTGCATCTCCTATTCCAGAGTTCGTCGAACCGTTGATGACCGGGAAGTCGTGAACAACCACTTCTCATCGACGCAAAGAAACCGTGCAATGCGATTCCGTACGTCCGCCGTCGGTTCGCGATATCCGTTGATGATCCTGCTCAGAAGACTCTCATCGATACCAATCTCCCGGGCCAGCTCATTCTGGTGGATTCCAGACTGCCAAATGTGGAGTTTAAGATTTGGGTACATGTCCGCTTCCACACCTAAGAATGGAACCGCTCTACTTCATACTTCCCCGTTTCTTGGCGTAGTAATACGAGTAGTAGTCACGCCCAACTTGTGGTTCTGCGTTATTGACAACCACTCCGAGCAGCTTGCCATTCATTCTCCCCAAGGTCGTCTCTACGGATTGCCGCTCTGTTTTATGGAGATGAACGATGAACAGAATGCCATCGCAAGGTGCAGAGAGGAGCTCGAAATCGGCGATGGGCGCAATCGTAGGCACTGAATCCACAATGATTAGATCAAATTTGTCTTTTGCCACGCGGAGAAACTCGGCCCATTTCGGTCCTTCCAGGACAGCAGGCAACGCCCCCGCGCCCAGGTTGCCGGCACCCACCAACGAAAGAAAGGGTAAGCGCGAGGGGCGCACAACCGCTTCGAACAGAGCTGTTCCTTGTAGAAAATCGGCCAGACCCGACTCTGCTTGCAGTCCCCACAGCCGGGTAATGCCACATACTCGGAGATCCCCATCCACCAGTAGCACTCGATGCCGATTCAATTGAGCGATGCTGATGGCTAGGTTGGTTGATACCAGGGTCTTCCCCTCCCCTTTTTGCGCACTGGTAATTAGAACGCTGTGGATACCCGAGCGGTGGGCATTCAGCAGTCGCGAACGCATTACGGCAAAGTGCTCACTGGCAGCGATCTGCTCCGGATCGCCAATCAAGGGATACTCAGCGCTCGTCAGCAGGGACGCCGGTTGAGCTGAGCTCGGGACCTCGCTCTCCAGCTGGTCCTCATTTACTTCCTTATGTTCCGATAAAAATGCCATTTCGTGCTCCTCAACCTGGGTGATTGCTGCTAAACCACTACTTTGACTCTCACCCCAATCTTATTGCCAGGGCTAAGAGCGCAACATATCCGCAAACGAGTATCGTATTTCCGCTGGCCGCAATAAGGGTCCAGAACCGGTGCCGCCGTCGGTTAACAGGTGTCTGGAGCCAAGGTATTTCACCAAATACCGGCACTCGTAGCCGATCGTTTATCTCCTGCTCAGTCTTGATCGTGTTGTCAAGCATCTCCAATCCTATGACTGCAAACACACCGATGGGCAATCCGGCTACCAAGGCAAGCAGGTCGATTAGTAGACGCTTAGGCTGATAGGGGTGGGTGGGCGGCTGCGCCGGCTCCAAGATGACAAAACGTTCGCCCTTCTGCCTTGCTTCCACATCAGCTGAAACGTCCGCAGCGAATTTATGATCTTGCACCTGCTTGTAGTCTTCTTCGGCATTGTCATACTCGCGCGTCGCCGCTGCGATCTGTCCTGCCACCGTCGGAGCCCCTTCCAATTTCGACTCGTGGTAATCGATTTTCGATTTGAGCTCTTTTTCCCGGTCGAGGTGAGTCTGAATCTCTTGATCAAGAGCAGCGATTTGGCTCTCGATCACCGGGTTTGAGCGTTTCATAGGACCCGGCTTTGCAGCCGATCCTCCCGATTTTTCTTGCTCGCTGATCTGTCGCTTCAGTGCCGCAATCTCTGCTTGTCGTTTTACTACGTCGGGATAGTCCGCACCGTAGCGCGCTCGCAAGTTGCTCAGACCGCCTTCCAATCGACCCAATTGTTCCTGCATGTCTGCGGTACCGGCGTCGCTCGAAGCGCTGTCTAAGTCAACGACCTTCGGCGACTCACCCAAGGCAGCCTGTAAGTAAGTCTTTTCTTGCTGCGCTCGCGTAACAGCGTCCATCTGTTCGCGCATTTCCAGCTGCGCGGTACTTAGAGCCTGCAGATGCACGTTCTGCGCTTCGGGCAAATCGGACGCATAACGGGTTTTCAGCTGCTCCAATTTACGCGCCTTCTCCGCCAGGTTCTCTCTTGCCTTGTCCAGTTCGTGGCTAAAAAATTCAGTTGTTCCACCTACTTCTTCCTGGCGAGCCCTCAAATTCTCGTCTATGAACAACGACGTCAACCGATTGGCTACCCGAGCTGCCGTATTTGGATTCTGTGCAACAAATGACAACTTGAACGCTTGCAGGTCTTTATTCGAGTAAACTACTGGCTCAACCAAAATATCTTTTCGCATGCGGACCAGAATCAGGTCCATGGTCTCGACCTTCTTTAGATCGCTATACAAGCCCATCTCATCGATGACCTGCGCAAGCCTGGTGTCTGACAAGATCTGTTGCTGCAAAAGCGCAAGTCGTTCAGCAGCGGACAGAGTAGCGGTCGATTTCACGAAGGCCGCCACTTTGCTGGGATCGACGACTACAATCGTACTTGCCCGATATTGATTCGGAAGAAAGTAAGCTACCGTGGACGTGAGCAGCGCAATCACCAGTGCAATGGCAATGATCCTCCACTTCTTCCGGCCTAAGAGTCGCTTGTAATCTCGGAGCTTATAATGTTCCAGTCCAGCGATACCAACTTGACCTTCATCCTCGAATCTTGTCTTCCTCACCGTGTCGGTCACCATTGCGCTTTCTCCAAACAAATTGTTGACATTCAGCTCAGCTCACATCCTCTGACGTCTGGCAAGCATGATTAATTCTGCAATGATGCCAAGAGCTTCTTGGCATCCCCAGCCTCCGGAGTGGCAGGCTCAAGTTTGAGGGTCGTGCTTAGGAACTGCTTGGCTTCGAGCATGCGTCCTGCCCGAAAATACGCTACTCCTAGGTGATAGTTAAACGCAGCGCTCTTAGGGTTTCTGTCCACGACGTGCTGTAACAATTCAATCGCGTTGCCTAAGGTATTCTTCTTTACGTAAATCCAACCCAGAGTATCCGATATGGCAGGGTCATCCGGGGCAGCCTCTTTCGCTTCTTGGGCTAGCCGCAGAGCGACGTCGATGTTACCGCCGTGCTCGACATAGAGCCACGCAAGATTATTTTTGGCCACCACGCTGTCTGGCTGTAGCTCGAGAACTTTCTTATAATCGCTCTCGGCCTCAGTTGGTTCTGAAAGTCTATCGTGGACCTGTCCCATTCCTAGATATGCCGCAGCCATTTTTGGCTGCTGCTGCACAACGGTGTTAAATGCTTGTAACGCCTGATCGTATTTCGCCTCCGTCATGAAGGACTCGCCTAAACGCAACCAGGCACTGGAGAGCTTAGGATTTATGGCGAGGGCTTTTTTGAAATAGCCTTGTGCCTCCGTGTTGCGACCGGCCACTCTCATGAGCTGTCCCGCGACCTCGAAACCTCCCGCCCACTGCGGATTGCTCGTCAAAATGCTTTCAACAGCAGCCAGTGCTTTATCAGCTTTGCGTTCCGCCAGATAGCTGAGACCCATTAAGTAGAGCGTAGGTTCGGAATTGGGCTGTACCTTCCAAGATTGCTCCAGAAATTTGCGAGCTTCGGGATAATTTTTTTGATCAAATTTAACCCAGGCAAGCGCTCGGTAAGTCATAGCCTGATCTTGGGTTTGAGGGAAACTTGTAAGGAGAGAGTCCAATTCCTTTTCTGCCCGGCCTGTATCACCTTGTTGCGCTAGTAGAACAGAACGGGTGATATAGGGATTGATAACCTTCGGCTTGTGAACAAGCACTTGATCAAGATCGGAGAGTGCCTCTTTTTGTGCACCGGTCCGAAGTTCGATGGTAGCCAGCAAGGCCCTCGCCGTTGCCAAATTGGGATCTAACTCAAGGGCAGCATGTAACTCACCTTGAGCCTCATGCAATCGGCCGCGCTGTAACTCCGCCGAGGCTACATAGTAATGGGCCACAGCTGATCGGGGCACGAGCCGGCTGGCGTGTTGGAAGTCGCTAAGTGCTTCCTCGATATTGCCTTCCCGCAGCCGTAACTGGCCCTGCAAAACCAGCGTGTCAGCATCTTCCGAATGTGCCTTTAGGATACCGTCAATGACCTTGTCAGCCGCTGCCACGCGATTGGTCGTCGCATAAAGCGTAGCCAGCGCCCGTTGATTGACGATATCGTCTGGGTACTTGCTGATAATTGCCAGATACTCTTTCTCTGCCAATTCGGGTCTCTGTGTTGCCGTGAAGAATCGGGCCAGCGCGGCACGATGTTGCGGCTCTTGTTGCCCTAGCATTGTGATTCTGCGAAAGCTAGCCTCAGCCTCGGGCAGCTTCTTCTCCTCCCACAACGTTCGTGCTAAAAGATACTGCGCCGCGATGTTTTCTGGATTTTTACTGGCAGCCAAGCGGACGGTGGCCTCTGCATCCGCGGTCCGTCCCTGCTGTGCTAGGACTCCTGCTAAGGCAGCATAAGCACTCACCAGAGTGGGACCGGTCTGAATCGCCCGCCGCAGGCTCGCTTCGCTATCCTGGTATTGACGCTGCTGGAACTGTAACCCTGCCAAGACAATCCAGGCTTTGGCGTTGCCGGGCTGCAACTGCACCGCCCGCTCCGCCAGAGAACGTGCGTCAGCGTTCTGCTGCAAGCCGACCAGACATTGTGCCTTCAACAGCAGAGCCTGAGGATCACTAGGATGCTTTGCCAAAACTGCATCGGCCTGCTCCTTGGCATCACTGTACTTTTGGCCAGCCAGGAACATATTGCCGAGAAGCATTCTGGCCTCCACGTTCGAGCCGTCCAGTTGGACCGCCATACTCACCTGGCGAAAGCCACTGAGAAGATCTTTGTTACCTAAATAGAGTTGGCCAAGTTCGAAATGGGCGATTGCCAGCTTGGGATCACTCTCGAGAGCTTTTCGATACTCAATGATGGCTTGGCTGTTCTTCCCGTCTTTGGCGTCTTTCCGTGCAATGGCAAGTTGCTTGAGTGCCCTCTGCTGCGGCGTCAGTGTTTGGCATGCTAAAAAAAGCATCAGCATTGTAACTACGCACATCGTTACACAAGATTTTTCTACCCTGGTTTTACTGAATTCACCTGATACTTTCACAATTCCCCCTCTTGCCGTCTTGCCAAAGCACATTCAGAATCGTCAAGCTGCTTTCGTATTTCGAACTCATACCGCCCCCCGCCCAAACAGCACCACCTGAACCGTACGGAAGACGATCAACAAATCGAACCATACGGACATATGCTTAATGTAGAAAAGTTCATACTCCAGCTTGTTCTTGGCGTCTTCGCTCGAGGATCCGTACTTGTATTTAATTTGTGCCCAGCCTGTAATACCAGGCCTTGTCGTGTGCCGCTGGCCGTAATAGGGAATTTCCTCCTCGAGGCGTTGAACGAATCCCGGTTGCTCTGGCCGCGGACCCACAATGCTCATTTCACCCCGCAAAACATTGATGAACTGAGGGATCTCATCAAGACGATATCGCCGAATGAACCGGCCCACCCGAGTAATACGCCCATCCCCCTGAGAAGCCCAAGCTGGACCTTTCTTCTCGGCATCCCGACGCATTGATCGGAACTTTAGTATGGTGAAAGTTTCCTCATTGAGTCCGACCCGCTCCTGCCGGAATAAAATGGGCCTTCCCGACTCGATATACACGGCCAGCGCGATTAAAAGAAGCACAGGAGCGGACAAGGTCAGGGCCACGGTCGAGACCACAATATCGACGATACGCTTAGCAAGCAGCTGCCATGAAGGTTTGCGAAAACCCTCAGATAAGATTAGCCAACTTGGCGTGAGCTTCTCGAGCATGATTCTGCCCGTCAGCTTTTCGTAAAGCGAGTGGGCATCCTCAACGTTGATTCCCGAAAACTTCACATGTACCAGATTCTGCACCGGCATCTTTCCCCGCCGCTCTGCAAAGGAAAGTACGACGCGGTCTACCCGCTGACGATTTACCACTTCCTCTAATTCGGCCACGCCGCCAATGATCCCGGGATTTACTAATTTTTTTCCAATATTTTCTCCGCGCTCGTCAAGAAACCCGAGCACCTTGAAATTGAGCTCGGGATGTTCCATTAATTCGCGCACCAACCGAATGCCGCTCGGACCTGTCCCCGCCACGAGTAGGCGTTGTTCAGGGCGAAACAAGCTTCCGGTAGCATCGACAACAAGCCGCCACGTCACAAGTGTCGCGCCAGCTATTACAGCGGTCAGAGCGGAAATTCCGCGCCCCAGTTCGAGGTCCGGTACCAGATAGTACAGAAGAGCGAGAATGAGGGATGCCGCGCCCAGGGCCTGGATAAGCCGCACCAACAGTTCCGCGCGCCGCGAAACTACCTGCAGATCATAGAGGTCGCTGTAGTAGAAGCACATGAGGCAGGCTGCAACCACGACCGGCAAGCGTACTGCAAGTGGGTAACCGGCATCGACACCAGAGCTGAAGGTGTCGACACGTCCGAGGCGAATCCAGGCGGCAAGCCATACGCTCGCCACGATCAGGCCGGTTTCAGTGATCGCGAGGATGACACTCTTAAACGGAATGTAGACGCCGAAAAATCGAAACATGATCTGCCACAATTACTGATGCTTGAGTTCCGGTTCCCACGCCCAACGGAGACCCAGGCTGACAAAGTGTTGCGGCGCAGCGGTCAAGGCCGTCGTGTGATAGTACCGGTATCCACCGAACAGCGACCACATACGCGTCATCCTGAACGCAACGTCGCCCCACAGGAGTTCTCCTTTTGTGCTCGGCTTACCAACAAATTCCTGCTGCAGATAGCTGGCAGTTGCCGTTGCTTTCCATTTGCGAAAGAACTGTCTGTTGATCGACACATCGTAGCGGTTATTCAGGCTGTTACTGATCACCCCGCTATAATTGGCACTGCGAATAGCGGCAAAAGCAATACCACCGCCGCGGAATGACTTCGTCAGTGACACCGATCCTTGTGCTGTTGTGCGGTGCTCGACATTAGACCCACCGATAGCACGCCCTGACCAGAATCCCGGGCCTGCTTCCATGGTGAGAGTAAGCGTGGGTTTCAGGATTCGAGTGTAGCCCACATTGATAGTATGGAAGTTACTGTCGCCGGAGATATTGGGTACCTCCTGCCGACGAAAGTTATAGCTCAGTCGAAGGGTATTGTTCCTGTTCCACTCTCGCGACCACTTCACACCGGCACTATACGCATTCTCCTGGTTAAACCCGGGTGCCGTTTCCGGCACCAACTGTCTGCTGGATCCCGAAAAGCGAACGAAATCATCGCTCAAGTCGAATATCAAGTGCGATTGTTGGCTGAGCTGGTGGTCCAAGTTGATATTAGCCGCGTTTGCCCAGTATTTCCTCTGGAGGGCCAAAAAAGCTGTGTTGGTGGAAGTACCGCTCTGAAAATCGGGGCTGAACGCACCTCCTAGCTCGTTGGCGAGCTCGGGAGAATATCGGAACGCATCGGCCAAGCTCAGCATCCACGCCCGACCGAAATTGTGCGAAGTATCGAGGTTGACGGAGTTTGCGGCAAAGTCCTTGTAGGTCGTGTGTTGTGTAAAGAAAACGTAGGGACGATATTGCAAGGAAAAGCTCGTCTTCGCCCGCTGGACGGAGTATATGGCCAAGAACTGAAAAGCTGTTAGCTGGGTACTCGACCCGGTCGGCTGTAGCTGGAAGTTGGTGTTATAACCCTCGAAGGCGGTAAATGACAGCAACGATAAACGTCCCCAGTGGAGGGGTGACATTACCGTGCGTAGGGGCAGTCCGGTCTCCAAATTTGTGGCTAGTGGCCTCGGATTGGAATCCTCTCCCGAAGTAGAACTATCCGCTGCAGATTGCGTATCCGGAGAGGCCGTCGAAGTTGGAGCAACTACCGGTGGTTGCAAATTCGGATTTAGCTCCGGGCCAGAGCTAGTGCTCGGTTGTGTTGGCTGGCCGCTATCGGTACTCTGGGCACGAAGCATAGGGCAAATGATCACAGTCGCCAAAACGGCAGTTGCGATCCGCGCAGCAAAATTTTTGAGGTGGGACGAGCGAGCACTAGAAATCACGACGTTTTCTCCCGTCGAGCGCTTATGGCACAACAATCAGGTCCCCCGGTTGAAGCACAATGTTCTGCTCGGCCTTCTTGCCTCGAATTACATCCGGATAGTTGAACGGGTAACGGGTTTGCTTTCCACCTTGGTTGCGCAAAATGTAGATGTCTTTGGGCTTCGCAAAATCTCGAAATCCCCCCGCCTCAGCAATAACCTGTAACACCGTTGTGGTGCTGTTGAGGACGTAGGTGCCGGTTTTCTGTACTTCTCCGATGAGGTACACCCGACGACTGTTGATCTGGTTAACCTCTACGGTGATCTGTGGCACCGTAAGGAACGGCTTAAACTTCTCGGTCAAGAGTACCTGCAAATGTGCGGGAGTCATCCCCACTACTTTGATCTCATTCACCAACGGCAGCGTGATTTTGCCGTCGGGCCGTACAGTCACCGTGCCCGACAAGTCCCGCTCCTTCCACACCACTATGGTGAGCACATCTTGCTCACCGATCACATAGTCGGCGGGCGAGTGTGCCTGGGCGACCGTAGATGAGGTGCCGCTTGGAACGTCGGGCACAAGGTTGTTTGCCGACATCGGAGGACCAGCTTTGCCGGTGTTTGGAGGATCAGTGGCAGATGCGCCGGAATCGGTTGCCACCTGTTGCTGTTTTCCGGACCTTTCATCGGCGGATGCTTTGCCGGTGCCTTGCTGCGAGCCGAGCGGCTGCGGTGCCATGCCCTTGCTGTCCGCGTTCTCAGAGGAAGAGGATGGCGGGGCGACAGCGGAAGCCGGCAGCATCGCACTCAATAGAGCTGGCGGGCGAGCCGAAGCACGAATGGATTTATCCTCCAGGGAAGGCGGATCATCCTGTTCGTCCGAGGGGCCAGATGCCGAAAGAGGTAAAGCGGGGAGGGCAGAACTGTTCGCAGAGGTTGGCTTTCCCGGGGTTTCTGCGGATGAAGGTGCATGGTCCATCGCATTTGTGACCCTGTCCCCTCCAGCCAGAGCGGAGCCAGTTGCTCTAGAATTTCGTTCTTCCGCTCCCGGGAAAGGGTCGGATTGCGGCAGCAACGATTGGGTCGTGACGGTTTCGTTCGCTGCCTCGATCATACTGGCAGAGCGACGCATACGAAGCGTGGTCTTGTTCCCGCTTGACAATATCTTGTAAGACTGCGGCGCCGACAGATCCACGACGACTCGCGTTACAGGCGGCTTAAGGTCCTGAACTCCAATCCGTACCCTCTTCACCCCGTCGCTATTTACCTCGATATGATTGGCAAGGTATCCAGACACCGTATTGGGAAAATCCATCACCAGCCGATCTGGGGACTGGAGAGCCATTAGGTTGGGTCTGCCTCCTCCCTGTGCGGTGATCACAATGTCGACACCGTCTGCTTGACGCACGACGGCTACCTTTTCCAGGGTCGCGCTGCTTCCGCGTACCTGATTCCCGGACTGGTCGACGGAAGCATTTCCCTCCGCTTGTGGAAAAGCTGGTGTAACCATGCACAAGGAGATCACTATCAGACCGAGGAACCACTTCGTCATTCTCATGGCACTCACACGACCTGCTGACAGATCCTGAATAGCATCGGGATCGGTTGACGGATGGAGGACCGGCGCTCGTGTTGCTGGGGTCAGGACCGAAGTGACGGTCGACCTCGACTTCTGATCCTCCGAGTACCTGCAGAAACTCTTCTCTGGGCTTAGCAGTGCAGTTGCGTTACCAAAGCCGGGAAGTAAACGCACAGAAAGTTATTGCTGGAACTGACTGACTGGAAAAGACTTAGGTGTCGTCTCCAAGTGCTAGAGGAAAACGACACGTGATTACCCGGAAAGAGTGTTCCGCGCGAAAGCGCAAACTTTTTCACTTTCCAGACTGGGCTGGAATCGCACGGTACTGCGGGCAGGCTCGTAATCGCCTGACATAGCAAATCCTCTGGAAACAGTGCACCTAGGAGCTAGTTGTTCCGAAGCGGTTAAGGTGCAATCGTCATGGTGATCACGTTCGAACCGGGGCTCACTGTGAGCCCTATTATGGTCGCCAAGCCGTAAGAATCTGTGACGACTTGACCGCTTTGTCCGCCGGTGGCCGTCCAATTCACTGTGCTTCCTGCAAGAGGATGAAAAAACTGGGTGTTTCGAGGAGTGATGTCGGTTGTAGCCGTCGCGGTGACCAGGGGATTGCTGATGACCGCCGACCACGAAGTCGCAGTTTCCGAAATTCCGGTCCAGTTCCAGCCATTATTAACGTAACAGGTAGGGCCAGGTGTTCCGCTGTTGCAGTCTCCATCGGTGCGGCTGCCGTCCCCATAGTTATTGTCGAGACTAAAGTTAGTGAAGGCGGGATAACTCACCGCCTTGTTAAGCTGAGGAATGTAGGTTTTCGAAAGCTGATTCAGAATGTCGCCGACGGTGCTGTGGTTGCCATTATTCCAAGCGAAGGAGAACCCGTAGTGGCATGCCCGAAGAGCGTTGGCGAGTCGAGTCGCGTTGGTCCACGCGTTCATCTGGGCAGAGTGTGTCATATCCAGCCGTCCTGAAGCCCATGCTACGTAAGGTAGGTTGCGACTGCAGTCCTGGGCTACCCAGGCTGCGGCGTCGGTGTCAGCATCGAAAGAGGTGATCCCATCCGGCAGTGTCACCGATGGTGGTGTGCCTTTATCGATAAGTGGCGCGGGAGTCACCGAATACGGCTGAGAGCCTGAGGTGCTCGTGTAGGTGTTAGTCAAAAGCAAATGAGTGGCGTCAGTGACGGACGACACCCTGTTGGATTGTCCATTGATCGTAATGGTGAATCCCGGAAGGTAATTGCCAAACGTATCACCGCTTACCCAGCTTGCGTTTTTGGCGCCAGAGAGGACTGAAATGATCCCCAAAGCCTGGCCAAAATCGATTTCAGGGATAAAGTTCCAAGGTCCAATCGGCACAGCGATCATGAAGATACCCGCGAACAGATTAGGCTGCTTGATGCCCCACGTAGTAAGGCCCATTCCACCCATTGATCGACCGAATCCAAAAATGCGGTTGGGATCGGCTTGATAGTGGCTAATAACCCAGGGCACGATCAGGGATAGTTTGGGCTGGGTAAACGGATAAACGTGTGCCGCCGTATCTGGAGTAAAGGGCGGGACATCGTAATACCCGTACCACAGAGTTTGGGTGCCACCGTTGCCGCTGACAGACCAGACTTCGTCCTGTGGCCCAAAAATCAACTGGTTCTTGAATCCTGAAAAAAACCCTCCTCCACTGGGGTTTTGGTACACCGCGAACATAGATTGCGTACCTTCCTGATAACCCATAGTGGAATCACCCCAATAGGCCCAATAGTCACCCCAGGCGGGTGCTGAACCCCCAGACGCATGCAGCGAAACCCATAACGGCTGTCCTTTAGATGCGGATGTAACCGCACACACCGAACAACCGGCCAATCGCGACGGAGAGGTTCCTGGAATCTGCAAGATTGGCAAGATGGGAGCTGGAGATTCTGGGACTCCGACCGAGAGAGAATTGCTCCCTACTACCAATGGAGAAGTGGCGCTCGCCCCGGTTAGATCCCGGGTGACCACCGCGTACCACGCGGTCTCCGCAGCTAGATTGGTGTGAACGGCTGCTCCTGACCAAGTGGGTAGTGGTGAGCCTCCGCTTATGATGGTGGACATCGGCAGCGTGGCGGTTTGTCGAGTGGTTTGATTGTAAGGTTTGGGACCGATCAATTGACCAGAATTGTTATAGATCCCTTTCTGAATCAGAGTCGCCGCAGACAGGTCAGTAATCGGACCAGCTGTGCTGCGGTAAAGATCATAGCGATAGTTTGCTCCGACCGATCCTGTTGCAACATCTGTCCACGTGATGAACGTCTGGCCATCATGTTGGAGTGCGTTAATGCCGGTCACAGCTGGCGCAGTTTGCGCCTCTGTCATGAGTAAGGAGGAAAAAAGAAACAGCACCGACAACCAGAGTTTACGTCGCCTGATCATTTGTTTGACCTCATCCCTCAGGCCGCGACTATAAAGCAGAAAACTAGCGACGAAGCCTCGGTTGAACATGTAGTACAACTCGCAAACGGACTACGCAAGTAGGATCTTTGCCCTGAGTAGGACCGGAGCCGCGTCAGCTGGAGCGAGACGCCAAGCTCTGGGACAGGGTACCGCTCAGGCGACTAGCGGAGAATACACCGGAATTGTGGAACTTTGGACGATCGCCTTAGCGATTTTTCTACGAGTGCAACGATCTGCAGACAAACTGCAATGTACCAGACCATAACGCATTCTGGTGTTGCGGCTTGTTTTAGAGCGATATGCGCCTTTTAAGGGCGATGTTGCGTAGGGTCGGATGAATGGCGTCAGTCTCCGTGCAGGGCCCTGCTTGCTCCGACCTCAAAGTGGTGCTGACAACGAGGCGCTTCAGCTCGACTCCGCATGACTAAGGCAACTCCAGGCCGCATGCAATCTTCGAGTGCCCCGCGTTTTCCTGGTGCGGGACCGCCGGTTACTGCACCTTTTGAACAACACCGCCCTTGCTGGTGGCGAACTTCGCATCCCCGGCATACGTCGCTGTAATGCCATCCGAACCGACGGGCAGAGCGGAATACATTAGGCTGGCGCTGCCCCCGCTGGTGCTCGCTACTCCCAGCGTGGTCGTGCCAAACCTAAAGGTCACATTCTCGCCGTCAGGAATGGCACCGCCGGTCGAGGCAACCGCCGCGCTAAACGTCACTGTCTGGCCTGAGTTCGACGGATTGGGCGCGGACGTCAGTGAAGTGGTGGTTGCGAATTTATTGACCGTCTGCTTCACGCTTCCCGAGCTCGATGCGAAATTGGCGTCACCGGCATAAGTGGCAGTGATGTTGAAGCTTCCCGCCGGCAGGGATGAGGTAGTGAGACTCGCATTGCCCGCACTGGTAGCCCCGGTCCCAAGTACCGTCGTTCCCATTTTGAACGTTACGGTCTCGCCATTAGGAATCGCGCCCACGGTAGAGGAAACTGTTGCTGTAAATGTCACCGAGTCGCCAACATGCGAGGGATTCACCGACGATCCGACAGTGGTCGTGGTTGCGAATTTGTTGACCACCTGTTTTACCGTCCCGGAGCTTGCGGCAAATTTAGCATCGCCGCCGTAGGTGGCTGAAATTGTATGTGAGCCCGCAGCGAGTGACGAAGAGGTGAAGCTAGCTTGGCCACTGGCGGTGGTTCTCGTGCCCAGCACGGTCGCGCCGTCCTTGAAAGTAACATTCTCACCGTCAGGAATAGCGCCTCCGCTGGACGAAATTGTCGCCGTGAAGGTAACCGATTGGCCGATGGTGGAAGGATTCAACGAGGAAGCGACGGTCGTAGTAGTTGCATTCTTCCTTATGATTTCCGACACGCCGGCCGAGACACTACCGGTGAAGTTGCTATCGCCGGCGTAGCTGGCTGTAATTGTCCTGGTCACAGCACTGGGGAAGGTAAGCGCACAAGATCCAGAAGGAGCGCTTCCGGTACAGTTCTCGCCCGTGTTGGCCTTCACCGTTACCGTACCTGAAGGTGTCACGCTTACGCCGGCCTGTGCTGTCACGGTGAAGCTCACGGTCACCGGCTGTCCCACAAATCCCGGACTCGGACTCACGGAAGTGATCGCTGTCGAACTGCTGGCTTGTGTAGCCGCGCCACTCAGCTGCACCTGTTGCGTCGTGCCACTAGTGCCGCCGCTGTCATCCGTGAACGTCAGCGTGCCGGTCAGGCTTCCCGTCTGGGTCGGAGCGAACGCCGCGCTTTCCGTACAACTGCCGCCCGGCGCAATGGCTGCTCCGAGACAGTTTTGCGGCGAGGTGAAATTGGTGCTTGCGCTTACGCCGCTGATGTGCAGGTACCCATTTCCGCTGTTGCTGATGGTCGTCATTTGCGAAGCGCTTGTGGTTCCTACTGTCCGGGTTCCAAAACTCAGGCTGGAGGGCGAAACGGAAGCATTCGCCGTTCCCGCCGAGCCCAAAAACACATACGCCGTACCCTGGCTCGTGTTGCCGAGTAGAGTGGCGTTTGGGGCACCCACGATCATCGTGGTCCCGTTATTGCTCAAGCCAACGGATGTGGAACCGGGATAAGGCGAAAGCCCAAAGTTATCGCCAGGCGTGCCGTCAGATGCACTAACCTTCTGGCTCTCGGTTGTGTTCGCCCAACCGCTCACCGGCTTTACAAATAGGTACACTGCTCCTGGGCTGCTCTGTAGTCCACCGGCAGCGACGACCGTTCCATCGCCACTGATCGTGAATTTCCCAATGGGACCATCTGACCCAAGCAATTGTGCCGACTCATTCGTATTGATCCACACTGCGCCATTCCGCATAAAAATGAGCCCACGGCCGTTGCCTCCCGCGACCACTATGTCACCGCCAGAAGTGATGCCAACGGAATTGCCTAGGAAGGAAAGACCATCACCCGGAGCGTAAGTCAGCTTGGCGTTTTGAAATGTGCTGGCCCAGCCGCCGCTCGGCTTCACGAACACGTATACCGCACCCGCACTTCCCCCGGATTGTGGCGCGGTCGCTGCGATAGTTGTGCCATCAGAACTAAGCGCAACGGACTGGCCCACCAGTTCCAGGTCAGCGCCCGGGGAAGCAGTTAGCTTGACTGGACTAAAGTTGTCGACCCAGCCACCCGCCGGCCTGACAAAGACGTACGCCGCACCATGAGCTTCAGTACCTACACGCGCGCCGGAGTAACCCAATACTACGGTGCTGCCATCTCCGCTAATACTTACGCTACTGGGAAACCATGTAGAACAGTAAGCGGGATTTAGCCCGTTTGCGCAAGGGTCTTCAGTTGACGTTAGAGATAAAATTGCAGTCTGCTGGCTCGTGGTCGCCCATCCGGTGGAGGGTTTCACGAACACGTTCACGATTCCAGCTCCGGGGTCTGACGTGGGTGGCTCTGTGTCAAGCAGCGCTGCAATGGTATTCCCATCTCCGCTGATCGCCACGGATTGACCAAGACCAGCGGAACAATTCGCACAAGTCAACTTAGCTGCAAAGTCATGGCAGCCAACTATGAAGCACGTTCCCCAGCCTACCCGGAAGTTCTTTATGAACACATATACAGCACCCGAATTGGACGCGGATCCGGTGGCATTCGGAGCCGCAACGGCCACGGTGGTCCCATCGCTGCTGATCGCGGCCGAATATCCAAACTCATCATTGGCTTTCCCGGTAATGCAGGTCGGATTGCAAACGGAACGGTTGTTGTTTAGCTCTGTCGCCTGGAACATCGGATCGATCGTTAAGGGATAGGCCGCCCTGGCGTCATCCACATTTAAACGCACTTCCCCATTCACGATCTCTAGCCATGAGCGTAGGTCGTTCCCGTTTGCGTCCTTCGCCGTTAAACCCGAGTAACGCAGCACTGTCATGCCGTTCTCCGTTAGCAGGAGTCCGCGCCGATCGCCATCGAGACTGACCTTGAGATCGCCCGAAAGCGCAAAAACCAGGGTTAACGGGCGCCCGGAGGCCTTTCGCGGTGCGTTCTTCAGCACGAATGCCTGTTCCAAACCCAAGGGGCTATTCACATACCACTCAGTTAATCCACCACGCTCATAGTGCAGCCGGTTCTCACTTGCATGGAGTGTGGCTGCCAGCGGAACTGCAAACTGCTCGCCGAAACCATAGCCCAGCAGAGTCATGCCCCAGGAGTGGCCCCCCACTGCAAGTTTCATGCCTGTGTGCGTAAACTCGGCGGTGAGAGCATGCCTCCCGTTCTCCATATGAAACGCACCACCTTGGCCCACGAAGTAATAGGCCTGCTCGTCGTGCCCGAGCGCCGCCGAAACTTGTGCCAGCGCTGCTGTGGGAAGGTCAGATAAAGTGGATCGGTTCGTTTCAGGAGTCGATTGCGCCGCAGCAAGAACACCGATTAATAGGACTGCGACAAATGTCACCCAGTGCAGAAACGACCCCTTATCTGCTTTCTGGGGCATTTGTGACGTGACACAGGCGAGAGTCATGGCAATCCTCCTTAACGGATGCGCAGCGATAGGCTGCACTTTGTCAGCCTGCCCGGCAATAAGCTTTGCGCTCGAAGGGCCCCTAAAAGCCAATTTGTTGGCCTTCTACTCAGGAAATCGAAATTGGTAGGGAAAACACGACAGGGACAGCCAAAATTTATTTAGCCCAGGCGGCGAGCTGGCGGGCGGCGATGGAATCGGGGTGATCTCGTCCCAATGTCTTCTCTAAATTTTCTGCTGCGGAGCGGAATACGTCGTGAGCTTGCTCGCGTTTGCCCTCGGCCTGCAGGGCCCGCCCTAGCGCCAGGTAAGCCCGGCCGAGATTTGCCGAGAACGTTCCCGGACTTGACCCGGATTGCAGAAGACTTATGGCGTGGGACGCATCTACCTTGGCCTTTTCACCCTCTTGAGCCCGCAGCTCTACGACAGCACGACGGGTGAAAAAAATCGGTAGCAGACCAACTCCTTGTCGGCCTGACGCCACGGCAGCTTGATCGATGTCAACGGCTCGATTTGCTAACTCTAAGGCAGCTCGCAAGTTGCCAGCGGCAAGTGAGAGTAGGGATCGCTCTGAGGCGAGCCCCGCAAAAGCATAATGTCCAGCGGGGAGGGTCCGCCGAAGTCGCGGTTCCACCTGGTTCAGCATCTCCGCCGCTTTTGCCATTTGGTCTTCCTCGCGGTAGATCCGAGCGCGCTCTATTAGGGACTGGTTGAGGACCACCTCATGGTCCGCGTGCTGGGCTTTCCAGGATGCTCGTTCCGCGTATCCGGCGGCCTCGCCGAGGCGATCTAGCTCACGCAGGGCTCTGGCGTAATTGAGGAGCAGCATCGGGGAGACGCCTTCGTCGGTATTGTCATCCCGGCTAATCTCAATCGCGCGCCTGAAGAGCGCCTCGGCCTCAAGTGGCCGCCCAAGCTGGAAGAGAGCCATTGCCCAGTTGTTGTCCAGCGTTCCGGCAGTCTCGGTATTGTTACGCCCAAGCAGAGTCAATTGTGAAGAAGCCTGCTCGAAAGCCGGTACGGCCCTCCGGTATTGGCCAGCATCCCTGTACGCCTCTGCCAAATCCATCCGGACGCGCAACTGCAATATGTCAGAGTTGAATGGCGATCGCTGTAGCAGATTCTGCGCTTCCTCAGCCCGTGTTATGGCTAGCTGGGAGTCGCCCCTTGCGGCCGCGATTTCCCGGCCGCGTAGGAGACAGAAGACGCGGTTCAGCACGTACTGTGGTCCGCTTGGAATCTCGTTTAGGCCCTCCTGCAATAGCGACTCAGCACGCGCTGCTTCTCCAGAATGTGCGAGGGCATTGCCGAGAGCGCAGGACGCGTTCGACCGGCTGGAATGGTCTGCCAGCCCACGGGAAAGTTGATAGGCTTGCTCCAGAAGGTGGCGTGCTCTCCCATCTTCATCTTCACTCTCGTATTGACGTCCAATCGAGACCAGGAGTTCGACCCGATTGGCATCGGGGCTATGTTCTCGTTTAACAATGTCCTCGGCACGTTGTAATAAATCATCCACAGTGAAGGTTTTGCCGGTAGGGGCCGCATCAGTTAACAAGAAATTATCAAGGTCGCTAACCGCCTCCACGCGCGATAGCTGGTGAAAGGCAAAATCACGTTCTGCACGGGCTTTGGCAGCTTGCACGAGGGTCCCGGCTATTCCCACAACTGCGACCGCCATAGCCAATGTGGCAAGGATGACTGAGGTACGGTTTCTGCGTACGAACTTAGCAGCACGATAGGACAGCGTGTCCGGATGGGCGCTGATGGTTTGGTGATTTAAATATCTTTGAAGATCGCCAGCGAGCTCAGTCACGGACGCGTACCGCTCGGCAGGCCTTTTCTTCAGCGTTTTTCCGACAATTGTATCCAGATCGCCACGGAGCTGTCGGTGTAATCTCTCCGGCGTTGTGGTGCGCATTGCCGCGATTTTCTCAGCATCAGCTGGCACAATGCCCTCTGACATTCGCAATGGCTCGGTATCGACGATCGCCTTAACCAGGTCCGCTGGTGTGTGCGGGCCTGATCCCGCGGGATGTTGGCCTGTCAATAAGATATAAAGGAGCACGCCGGAAGCATAAACATCTGTCGCCGTGGTAATGGCCCCTCCTGTGACCTGTTCAGGAGCAGCAAACAGAGGGGTCAGTGCGCCCCCGGCTTCGCGGGTGAGTAATGTCTCTCCCGATGGTTGGTCATCATCGGAGAGCAGCTTGGCGACTCCGAAATCCACAAGCTTCACTTTACCTTCGTGGGTGACCAGCACGTTAGAAGGCTTGAGATCCCGGTGAACGATGAGGTTCGTATGCGCGTGAGCTAAGGCGCCAAGCACATCAATAAAAAGATGGAGGCGGGCCTCAATACCAAGAGCTCGCTGATCGCAGTAATGGTCAATGCCTTCACCCTCTACATATTCAAGAACCAAGTATGGTTCCCCATTACAGGTAACACCCGCATCGAGGAGCTCTGCAATATGCGGATGAGCGAGCTGACCCAAAATTCTGCCCTCTCGTTTGAACCGCTCGGTGGCACTTCTTGAGGCTAGAGCACAACGCAGAAACTTCACTGCCACTTGCCGGCTGAAGCGACCATCGCTTCTCTCTGCCAGCCAGACGCTCCCCATGCCACCCTGTCCGATGACCGAAATTAGCTTGTACGCTCCAATAAACTGACCTGCTAAGGATGATTGACCCGCCATTGAGGGCTGTTCTAGAAATCCCTCCAGCAATAGCACCCTCTGTTCCTCTAGAAGACCCTCGAGGAGATCTCTCAGCTCGGGTCGGTCCGCTATCAAAGAACACAACCAAGCCCCACGTTCGCTCTCCGATAGCGAGAGAGCATGGTCAAGGTAGGGGCTGACTTCTTGCCACAATTCTGGGCTCAAGCTGGACATGATGTACCTCTCTACATCGATTTAGGTCTCTAGATCGGCCCGAATTTTGTGGTGAAGGTAAATCCGCGCTTTTTCCCACTGTCGCTGCGCGGTTCGCTCGGATATGGCCTTCATGGCTGCAATCTCCCCAAAGGTAAAGCCACAAAAAAACTTTAGGTCAACGATTTCGGCGAGTGGTGGGTCAGCTTTAGAGAGCTCGTCCAAGGCCCGGCTGATGCGGGTCAGATCTTCATGATCAACAGGGCCCTCCAGCT
>Ga0075426_10000276_pt1 | contig 34514 bp, 27 predicted proteins | sample SoiMethybrSBSTD5_FD_75304 | JGI IMG/M metagenome (GOLD analysis project Ga0075426, IMG submission 75304) | Bulk soil microbial communities from a Populus tree surrounding site in Tennessee, USA - Soil MetaG P. TD hybrid SBSTD5 | ecosystem: Environmental > Terrestrial > Soil > Tree plantation... | reverse complement strand
GGCTCGTGCTTGACCCGAAACATCGACTTATAGATCTGACTCTTTGTCGGGTCCTTGAGCTCTTCGATCTCCTGAAGAACCGAATCCTTTTGCACCTTCTTCTTAAGGAGGTCGATTTCTTCTTTGACGTTTTCTTTGAAGCCTGGCGCGGTCTCTTCAGAAACGGTGACGCCGGCATCAGCTTTCACTTGTGGTTTATCAGGCTTATCAGATTCCATTTTTCTGGGCTCCCCGATGGACTCCGATCAAGGCGAAGAATTGTCAACAGAAACACAAAAGCTTAGACAGGGATGAACGCGTTCTGATCGTCGAAGTGACTCGTTTCTCCCTTTGGCCACTGAAACAATCGCGAGGTATCGACGACAACCTGCCCGGTCGGATCAAGTTCAACGTGAGCGCGATCCATCGGACGCGGCGCCGGACCTTCGAAGTTGATTCCTTCGCTGGTGTAGCCGCTTCCGTGGCACGGGCATTTGAACTTGTTCTCACCTGGCTTCCAATCAGGCGTGCATCCCAGATGAGTGCATCGAGCGTAGATCACAAACAATCTCTCGGCGTTGCGAACTACCCAGATGCGATATTGCTGCTGGAATTTTGTGTCGACTCCGAATCCGAAATCCGACGGATATCCAACTCTAAAGACCGTGCTTGGCTCGAAGATTGTTCGCGGAAGGAAGAAGCGGAGGAACATCAGGAAGTTCGTTGCCAGAAACCCGCCGATTGCCGTCCAGATAATACGGCGTCGCATTTTGTTTACCGGATCGGGCGGCGCGCTTTCGACAGTCTTCGACTTGGCTCCAGCCGAAGTGCCTACAGGCTTCGGGGTGACTTTGGGTTTATCTGGTGATGCTGACGCTTTTGGCGCCGGTGGTGTAGCTTTCTCTGCCGTTGCGGTTACAGTCTTCTGCTTTTCCTCGCCCTCAGTCTTCTGGTTCGGGTCCTGAACGGTGTCCATGCCGGAAGTCTCCACGATTCCGTCCATCATTAGAGAGACGATTAGTACGATTGGTTCCAACGAAAACGCACGACGCGCCTCGCCGACATATACTGTATAAATTCTGCGGAACGTTTCTCATCGAGCCTGAACTCAACATCCGGACTGTTAAAATGAAGTGATCGGTTTTTAGCATGTCGCCTCGAAGCTTGTCAAGCAATGCACTAAGCGACTTTGCTATCGTTAGAGAACTCATTGTTTGACACCTCTGAGGACGCAATCTAGAATTGATTTCGCCGGCGACATTCGAGGAGAACGAGGATTGACGTTCACACTCTGTTTGATCCAGTCCCAACAACCTCAAACAAGCTCATTCATCGATCTCTTGTTCAAAGCCAGTCCTGTCGCGAAGGGCGTCCTCGTCCTCTTGTTGATTTTCTCGATTTACTCCTGGGCGATTATCATTACGAAATGGCTTTGGCTGCGCACCGCGGAGAGAGAGACGAAAGCATTCATTTCGAGGTTTCAACGCGGCGGTAAGCTTTCGGAGTTTTATGGTTCGGTCGATGCCGACGGCCGTAGTCCGCTTGTGCGAGTATTCATCGCTGGCTACGACGAAATCACAAGCCAAATTGGCGAATCAAGCGGCGATGTGCGAAGCATCGACGCAATTGGGCGCGTGCTTCAATCGGCAACAATCGCCGAAGTTTCGCAGATGGAACGGCGGCTCTCGTGGCTCGCCACGACTGCGAACGCTTCGCCGTTCATCGGACTTTTTGGAACCGTAGTCGGAATAATAATCGCTTTCAGGGGGTTGAGCACCGCGTCTGCCTCTTCGGTGCAAGCGGTCGCACCGGGAATCGCCGAAGCGCTGATCGCTACCGCAGCCGGAATCGCCGCCGCCGTCCCCGCTGCAATTTTCTACAATCTGTTTTTGAATAGAATTAAGACATTGACTGCGATAATCGACCGGTTCTCATTGGAGTTGATCAACCTTGTCGAAAGACACTATGTGAAAGAGGTGGTCCGTGAAAATGTGATGCGTGAAACCTGATGCGTGACTGACTGAATCACGTATCACTCTTCACGCATCACGTTTCACGCATCAGGCTTTTCATGGCTTTCACCGACCAGCGCGGGCGCACCCAAACTTCTCTCTCCGAGATCAACGTCACGCCGCTTGTAGACGTGATGCTGGTTCTGCTGGTCATCTTCATGGTGACTGCGCCCATTCTTCAAACCGGAATCGACGTCAATCTCCCCAAAACACAGGAGACCCGCGCTGAACAGCCGAAGCCAAAAGCAGTCGTCGTCAGCATCGATCAGGACGGCAACGTCTACTTGAGCACTCAAGCTGAAGCGAAGCAGGTGAACGTGAATGATCTGCCTTCACTGCTTGCAGAGAAACTTGGGCAATCCGGCGAACGTCGCGTGTATGTGAGAGGGGACGGAGAGACGCCTTATCGAATAATCGCTTACGTGCTAGACATTGCCAAGCAAGCGGGCGCCGATGTGAGCCTCGTGACCGAACCAACTGTGAAGAAGAAGTGAGGTTAGTAGCACCGCATTCATGCGTAAGTTCGTAGTTAGGGACTATCGCATAAATGCGGTTCTACGAAACGGAATTGTGGCAACGCTGGTAACATTCAAAAGCGAGCTTGGAGCCAGTGAAGGGCTGCAGCGATTCGGTGTTCTGTTGTCCGTTGCTTTGCACGTCGTGATCTTTGCTTCGTTGTTCGTGACTTTCAATCGAGCGGTTTCTTCAGAGATCGTAGCCGCCGGTCCGGGCGAAGGTGGTGAAGGCGGAGGAGGTTCGATCGAAGTCGGAGTCGCAGACAAATCGGCTATTCTCGGATTCGCCAAACCAAAGCCCGTCTCTTACGTCGGCGATACCGAAGACGCTATAAACAACACGCGAGTTGAACGCGCTCGTCGCGAAGATCCCAACTCAGAGGCGCTTCTTCCACCGACGGAAAAAGAGGTGCCCGATCCGAAGTCGCTTAAGACTGATCGCCCTGTGGTGAATCAACAGGAAAAAATATTCACCGGCAAAGATGAGCGCGGCCGCTCGGCAAATCAAACTGCGCAAGTCGGCAGGACGTTTGGGACTCCGACACCCGCGGCATTGATTGGAGGCGTTGGAATCGGCTCCGGGGGCGGGTTTGGAGGCGGCACCGGTTTGCCGGGCGGTTCAGAATACGGGCGACGAATTCAGTCAATTCTCGGTCGAAACTACACTCCGCCGGCCATCGACTCAGGAGGAGTACAGTACGTCATCATTCTTGTTAGGATCTCGCGAGATGGAAGGATACTCTCGGTTTCGGGCGGCCGCGTAGCGGGAGCTTACATCAAACAGCGATCATCAAATGCACAAGTGAACTACGCAGCGGAGCGCGCGGTGATCGCATCAGACCCGTTGCCGCCTTTTCCGTCCGGTTTCCTGACTGGAGCTCAAGAGGCTACGGCGGAAGTTTGGTTCCGCTATCCAAAATGATATTGTGGATCCGATCATCGAATAACGGCTTTCATCATGAAAATCAGCTCGTCAATTCTGTTTGCAACAATTCTCGCGATGATGCTGCCCGGAGTCTCAATCGTTACAGCGCGTCAGGAGACCCAGCAGTCGCAGGACGACATTCATAAGCAGATTGGCACAATCATCGTCACACCGGGCAACGGACCGAACCTGGCTGTCGCCGATTTCATCGCGCGCTCAGCCGGGCTCGAAGCAGCTACCTCAACCTTCAATCAAGTTCTGTGGGCCGACCTCGATTTCGCGGCAGTATCTGGTTTGGTTGGAAAAAGTCTCTACCCAAAGACTCTCGTTCCCGATCCCGCTTCGTTGAAATTCGATGAGTGGAGCGCCGACCCGGTCAAGGCCGACTATGTTGCGTTCGGTAATCTTCAAAACAACGGCGGAACCTCGGCCGATACTTATCTGTTCGACGTGAAAACGAAGCAGCAATTGATCGCGTCAAGGCACACTGGAGACGCGCGAACCATCGCGCACGAATTCGCGGACGAAATAGTCAAGCTGCTCACGGGGCGTGACGGGATCGCGACATCAAAGATCGCTTATGTTGCCGGTGACTCGATAAAGGTGATGGACTACGACGGCTTCAATCAAAGAGGATTTGCCAGCGACGGTCCGATAGTTCGCTTTCCACAGTTCTCACCCGATGGGCGTTACCTCGCGTACGTGAGCTTCAAAACCGGCGTGCCGAACATCGTCGTTCGATCCGGCGAAGGCGGCTTGATTGGCGGCACGAGTTTCAACTCGACCACAACTTCGCCGACGATTTCTCCAAGCGGTCAGCTCGCATTCAGCTCGGCCATCGGCGGCGACGGCTCAATGGAGATTTACGTTTCGAATCTCGACGGCTCGAACGCGCGGCGGCTGACTCGAACACCGAAAGGCATCAATATCTCTCCGCGATGGAACCCGAAGACCGGGCGCGAAATCGCGTTCATATCAAATCGCGCGGGCACTCCGCAGGTTTACGTGATGGATTCGAGCGGCGCCAATCAGCGGCCGTTGATCGCACGGGGCGGGCAAGCCGATTCGCCTTCGTGGTCACCCGACGGCCGCTACGTCGCGTTCACCTGGGGAGGCGCGGGGAGCTTCCAGATATTCGTCGCCGATGTAGCATCGGGTCAATTGATTCAGCTAACATCGCAAGGGCGAAACGAAAGTCCGACGTGGGCTCCCGATAGCCGGCACATTGCGTTTCAATCAAACCGCTCGGGACGATGGGAAGTCTGGCAGTCACATATCGATGGCAGCGGAGCGCGTCAGCTCACACGAAGCGGCGGACGCTCGCCGACATGGGCAAAGTGACTTTACGATAGCGGCGGGATCGACCTCGCAGTGTTTGTCTCGCACTCGATCCTCGAAGCGCTCAAGAAAAGGAGTTACAAATGACAAGAACACTTTCGAGATCAATCGCGATCATCTTTGCTGTCGCGATTCTGATCGGAGCAGTGGGATGCGCAAAGCCCAAGGTGCAGCTTCAAGTTTCGCGCGACCGTATTCAGCAGGGCGAAGAGGTCCGCGTGAATTGGAATTCAAAAGACGCTAAACAAGTGACGCTCAATGGCAAGACCGTGGACAAGACGGGAGTGCAAGTTTTCACTCCGGACAACACGACCACTTACACGGCGGTCGCGACTCGCGGTAAGAAAGAAGCGCGAGACAGCAAAGTAGTGGCGGTGACGCCGCGCCCGGCAAGTCCAAACATTCGCATCTCAGCAGATCAGGATGCAATCGTGCGCGGACAGAGCACCACGCTTCGATGGTCGTCGAACAACGCCGATCGCGTGACGATAAGCGAATTAGGAACGGTTTCAACCTCGGGTTCGCGGGTCGTCAGCCCATCGCAGTCCACGACTTACAACGCAACCGCCACCGGACCGGGCGGCACTGACTCGGCTTCAGCGCGAGTCACGGTGACTGAAGAGACTACTGCCGAGCCTACGAGACCGAGGACCAATCCGGCGAACCCGACCATCGCCGCATTGTTCAATCAATGGGTGCAGGCGGTCTACTTTGATTACGATAAGTCAGACTTGCTCCCGCAATCGCAGGAGAAGCTGCGTCGCGCAGCTCAATGGCTGACCGAAGCTCCGAACCGATCGATTGTGTTTCGCATCGAAGGAAACTGCGATCCGCGCGGCACGGAAGAATACAACATCGGCTTGGGCGAGCGCCGCGCGCAAGCGGCGAAGGAGTTTCTGGGTTCACTGGGCGTCGAGGCTTCGAGAATTCAAACCGTGAGCTACGGCAAAGAGCGCGCCTCGGGAACAAGCGAAGGCTCGCCTGAGGCTCGACCGTCGTGGTCTCACGATCGCCGCGATGATTTCATTTACGTCAGCGGCGGAACTGCGCCAAGGTGAGCGCAATGCTCCGCGCGAGTGGCAATAGATATGTCAGTCGATTGATGAGGCTGCCCAGCGGCGGCCTCTCAATTCTTTGCAGTATGCGATGAGTCGAGAGGAGAGTTTATGTTGTTCAAAGTCATCATGGCTTCATTATTGGTTTTGTTTTGTTTGCTGTCGATTGGTCCAACAAGCGCGGCGGATCAAAAAGATCGCGACGCACAGCTCAAACTGGCTCTCGATGAATTAAAGGCAGAGGTCATCGTGCTCGAGCGACAAGTTCGCACGATGCAGGAGACTACCGACAAGAACAGCGGCCAGTTGAACGCTCTGATCACTCAGATCGTCGACAACGTGAACGCGATCCGGCAGGCACAGGGTCGTGTGTCGGAGGGAAGCTCGAGTGCGCTCCAATCGGTAACCGGATTGAGCGAACAACTCAGCGCAACCAATCAGCGGATCGATCGAGTTTCGGAACAGTTGGCTCAGCTCAAAAAATTGGTCGAAAATCTTCCGAAGCTGCCGACCTTCACCGAGATAACACCGGGGAATCCCGATCAGCTTTTCGCCGCTGCCTACGGCGATTATAGTAAGGGTAATTACCCTCTTGCGATCAGCGAATTCCGTCAATACGTCGAGACTTATCCTTCAAGCGAGATGGCCGACAACGCACAATACTGGATAGGCGAGGTTTTCTTCGCGCAGAAAAAATTCAATGAAGCGATCGCGGAGTTCGATAAAGTCTCGCTGCTGTTTCCGAAGGGCGACAAGGTGCCGGCCGCTCGCTTCAAGAAAGGAATGGCATTGATCGAGCTGGGGCAGAGCGACGCCGCGCGAGCCGAGTTTCAAGCCTTGATCAGGGTTTATCCGCGGAGCAATGAAGCGGTACTTGCAAGGCAGCAGTTGGAGAAGTAACCGTCCGATTGAAGAGCGATGTTTTCTATTTGTTTCCTGCAATTATTATTGACTCATCCGTCAAAATGACTTAGATTGGCCGCACCTTTGAAGACACTTTCTCTGCCCCCTTGAGCCCTCCTAAAGCCCCGGTTTCAACGCAGGCGCTCTATGTCTAACCCCAGGGGGTTATGCGACCGCATTCTCATACTCAGCGATGAAGACAGGCCAGCGCGAGCTATGCAAAGATTTCTCTCGGCAGCCGGCTTTGAAGCCGACCAGGTCGCTTCAATCGAAGCTGCTCGCAACGAGCTGCGTTCTCGAAAAGTCTCGCTGATCATTGTTGAGCCGTCAGCGCCGCTGCTCGCTTCTCACTCTCTTTCGTCCGCCGATCAAGAATCTCGTGAGACTTTGCGTCGAATCGAATGGGCTGACGCAGCGCTTACTTTTTGTCGCGACGTTCGAACCGGCGACACGACATCACACCTATCGGTAATCATCATTTCAAAGAGTCATCGGCCTCAGGACAAAATTACATGTTTGAATATGGGCGCCACCGATTATTTGACGAAGCCTTATCAAAGAGCAGAGCTGCTATCAAGAATCAAAGCTCATCTGCGCGCGTCTACTAACGGACACGATACCGCGGAGCGATTCAAACAACTTATCGCGCTCAACGAAGTGTCGTCGGCGCTGTCCGGTTCGCTTGACAGGGATGTGCTGTTGAACGGAACGCTTACCGCGCTGATGAAATTCGCGGATGCAAGCGCCGGCATCATTTACTTGCCTGAAGCGGAAGGCGGTTCAATGCATATCGCCTCGGCACAGGGGTTGATCGTCGATGACTCGTCGCGCGCAAGCCTGCTCGAATTTTATTCGCGAGTGCTGCCGTTGCTGAACGGTAAGCCGCTTGTTCTATCTCCGCTGCCCGAGTCTGCTCGCAGAGTCCTCGCGTCCGATCAATTCAAGGATCTAAATGGCGCGGTCTGCGCAAAGCTTGCAGTGAAGGACAAGTTGCTCGGCGCGCTTTGTCTCTTCTCGAGAGGAACGCTTGGCATTGCCAGCCAACAGGGCGAGTTGTTGCCGGCGATGTGCGACAAGCTCGCAGTCGCGATTGAGAACGCTCGACTTTACACGGAGACGAGAAAAAGCGCGGCGCAGCTCTCCTTTGTTTATAACCTCGGCAACAACCTGATGAAGTCGCTCGAGATGGACGAGTTGCTGAGTTACGCGGTTTTCAGCGTGGGTAAAAGCTTGAAGAGCGACGTGTGCGCGGTTGTTGTAAGAAGCTCGGCCGAGTCAGCAGAGCTGGCGTCCGCAATTTGTTCGCGGTCGCCTGAAGAGAAACCGGTAGGGGGCGACTGGTTCGACAAGAAACGCGTGCTGGAGTATTTCGGCTCGGAAGATTGGCGCGTGCAGCCCGCTATACAGATAAGGGCCGCCGGCCGTTTCCTTCGCGATCAGCGAGTCGTGCTCGAGACTGTGGTTCCGCTGATGTTCGACGATCGAATGCTCGGGCTTCTCGTGTGCGGAAGCTTCGCCGCGCGCCCGATAAGCATCGACGATCAGAAGCTACTGGGCGCGGTCTCGCAACAACTCAGCCTCGCGATTCGAAACACGGAATTGTATCGGCGAACCAAAGACACTTCGATCAATCTTGCGGTTGAAGTTTCCGAGCGCACTCGCGAAGCAGAAGAACAAAAACGTTTCACTGAAAAGATCATCGATTCCCTTCCGGTCTCGCTTTATGTCGTCGATCGCGATATGCGAATCGTCGCGTGGAACCGCAATCGCGAACTCGGCGGATTGGGAATCAATCGCGAACAAGTGCTTGGCCGCAACGTCTTTCAGGTGCTCGCTCGCCAGCCGCGACGCAAGCTGGAGAACGAATTCACGGACGTTTTCCGCACCGGTGACATCGTCAATATGGAGCAGGAATCCTGGTTCGATGGTCAAAAGAAAACATGGAAGATAAGCAAAATTCCGATGCGCGTCGATAATGCCGAAGTCACGCACGTCATCACGGTTGGTGAAGACATAACCGAGCAGAAGAAAATGAATGAGGCTGTGATTCACTCGGAGAAGCTTGCCTCAATCGGAAGACTCGCGGCTGGAGTCGTGCACGAGATAAACAACCCGCTTGCGACGATCGCTGCCTGTTCAGAAGCTCTCACGACGCGAGTTGAAGACATCGAAGACGCGACTGTAAATCAGGACTTTGGCGAATATCTTCAGATCATTCGTGACGAAGCATTTCGATGCAAGACCATTACAAACAGTCTGCTCGAGTTTTCTCACCAGCGCCAGGCGGAGAAGCTTGCGGGCGACATCAATCACATCATCGATCAGACGCTTCAACTGATAAAACATCACCCGAAGCTTGGCAAGATGCGAGTCATCAAAGAAATGGACGAGTCGCTCTCAACTGTCTTCGTCAACGAAGGTCAAATGAAGCAAGTGTTCATCGCTCTGATGACCAACGCTTTCGACGCAATGGAGGACGAAGGAAGTCTCACCGTTCGAACGCGATGGAATGAAGTGGATTCAGAGCGCATGGTCTGCGTGGAACTAAGCGATACGGGGTGTGGGATAGCGGCCGTGCATTTGCCGAAGATTTTTGATCCTTTCTTCACGACAAAGCCACTGGGGCGTGGAACCGGACTCGGTTTGTCAGTGTGCTACGGGATCGTTTCCGAGCACGGCGGACGAATCGAAGTCGATTCGACCGAAGGCGTGGGGACGACCTTCCGCGTGTTGATACCGCCTCTTCAGGAAGCTGCGCTCGCAAGGGGACAATCATTCGAAGCCATCCTTGAAATGGAGGGAGTGTTGTGAGTTCAAATCCAGGTATACGATTGTTGATAGCCGAGGACGAACAAAATCTCGGTATGGTTCTTTACAAAGAAATGTCCAGGCTCGGGCATCTGGTTACGCTTGTGCATGACGCTGAAGCCGCGATCAGGACCGCGCGCGAATCGGAGTTCGATGTCGCCCTGCTCGACATAATGATGCCGGGCCGCAGCGGTCTTGAAGTGCTGCGCGAGCTTCGCCAGCAGGAGCAACCTCCTGAGGTGCTGATGATGACCGGTCATGCGACGGTGGAAACCGCGCTGCAGGCGATGAAGCTCGGCGCTTACGATTATCTGACCAAGCCGTGTCACATTCGCGAGCTTGAAGCGATAATCAACAAGGCTTACGAGAAGCGGCAGCTCAAAGTCGAGAATCTGATTCTTCAATCTCGGCTGACATACAAAGAGAAGGCGCCGGACATTGTCGTTCGCAGTCAAAAGATGACTGATGTCATCGCGCTGGTACGCAAGATTGCGACGTCAAACGCGACCGTGCTTGTGACCGGAGATTCGGGAACCGGAAAGGAACTGGTCGCAAACACGGTTCACTGTTTCTCGCAGAGACGCGATGGGCCGTTCATCGACATAAGCTGCGCGGCGATCCAGGAAACGCTGCTCGAATCGGAGTTGTTCGGCTACGAGCCCGGCGCATTTACCGGCGCGCGAAAGCGCAAGCTCGGCCTGCTCGAGCTTGCGCACGGCGGCACGCTGTTCCTCGATGAGATCGGGGAGATGAGTTTGACGCTTCAATCAAAGCTGCTCCGTGTGCTCGAGACACAACAGTTCTACAGAGTGGGCGGCACCAAGAAGGTAGAGGTCGACGTGCGCTTCATCGCGGCGACAAACCGCGACTTGAACCAATGCGTCACCGAAGGCAGGTTCAGAAGCGATCTGTTGTTCCGCATAAACAACTTCACAATCAAGCTTCCTTCATTGAAAGACAGGCCCGAGGACATTCCAGCACTCGCGGAGCATTTTCTGGCGCAAGTCAGTGGAGGCGCAAAAGCTCACTTGAGCGACGAAGCCATGCAAGTGCTGATGAACTATTCATGGCCGGGGAATGTTCGTGAGCTGCGAAACGTGATTGAGCGCGCGGTCATCCTGTCGAATGGCGATCGGATCGAAGCAGATGAGCTTCCGGTCGAGCTGCATACCAATCGAGTAGTCAACCTCGACTCCGGCAACTCAGATGAAAGCAATACCGGCAGTCTGGATGAGCTTCGCCGAAAGCAGATACTTGTGGTGCTCGAGCAAACAGGATGGCATCAGGGGAAGGCATCAGAGATTCTTGGCATTTCGCCGAGCACTCTTTATCGGCAGCTCAAGGCGTACGGCCTTACAAGGTCGAGAAGACTACACGAAACGAGTTTTTGATTGTAGACCACTCGTCAGACAACGAATCTCCAAGAAGCACTGGGCCGCGCTCGTTCGCGGCCCAATTTATTTTCGATTATCTGATACTTCCGGCAACCACGACGCGGGACGCGTTAGCTGAACTAGGTCGCGGGTGGATCCGCATCATCGATAGATCCAACGTCAATGGTTGCGTCGCGACTCACACCTTCGCTAATCTAATTGTGTAATCCCGTGAATGTGAGGTTAGACAATCATGTACGACGCTCGCAGTAATTCGGAATTTGGCGGTCAACCAGAAGCCCGCGATCCGTGGAAGCAACGAAAAGGCTCACGTGGCCTGTGGATCGCAGTTACTTTTATCGTTGCTGCCCTGGTTGTTACTGTAGCCATCATTCAAGGCGCTTATCATCGATCTAAAAACATTCCCGAGCTCCCCGAGCCTCGCAAGGTAACCACTACGTCGCCGGCGCCGACGGAGCTGTCGCTCTCTTTCCGGGAAGTCGCCAAAGCCGTCAAGCCCGCGGTTGTCTTCATCAACATCGTTGAAACTGCTACCGGGGAGTCCGCGCCCGATATCTTCGGTCTGCCGAGTCCCGCCGTTCCACGCAGACGCGAAGGAGCAGGCTCTGGTTTCATCGTAACCGAGGACGGCTACATACTCACCAACAATCACGTCGTCGGCAACGCCAGCAAAATTAATGTTACTCTTGCCGATGGAAGAAAATTCAAAGCCGAAGTCGTTGCCACCGACCAGGAAACCGACATCGCTGTAATAAAAATCGACGCGTCCGGTCTTCCTGTTGCCGTGTTGGGCGATTCGGATCAAGTCGAACAGGGCGACTGGGTGCTTGCAATCGGAAGCCCGTTCGGACTTCAGCTAACTTTGACCGCCGGCATCGTAAGCGCCACCGGCCGCGAGCTGCGTGAGTCTACTTACAACCATTACATTCAAACCGACGCTTCAATCAATCCGGGGAACTCGGGCGGGCCGCTGGTTGATATGCAAGGCGAAGTCATCGGCATCAACACGATGATTCTGACCGGAGGTCCGCTGAGTCAGGGCAACATTGGGATAGGCTTCGCGATCAGTTCCAACACGGCTCGCGATGTGTTCAAGCAGCTAGTCCGCGGCGGCAAAGTATCACGCGGATATCTGGGAGTTTTAGTTACTGACCTCGACGAAGCGAAAGCTCACGCTGTGAAGCTCGAGCCGAACAGCGGCGTCTTCGTCGGCGATGTTCCCGATCCTGACAGCCCTGCCGGAAAAGCTGGAATCAAGCCAAGGGACGTGATCACAGCTTTCAACGGCAAACCTGTTAAAGCGGCAAGAGAGCTAACCGACACGGTAGCGGCAACTCCTGTCGGGCAAACCGCGCGAGTCGATTTCATTCGCGATGGACAACCTCAATCGGTGAACGTTCAACTAGTCGAACGTCCGAAGAACGTGAATGCTCGTGTGTTTCCGTCGGACAACGGTCAAGGCGGCGACGACAATGGGCCAGTTCAGCAAGGCCGGCTCGGAATTCAAGGCAGGACGATCACTCCGGAGTTGGCCGAGCAGTTGAAGCTTAAGATGAGAGTTCCAAGCGGCGTCTTTGTAGCCGCGGTCCAACCGGGCAGTCCGGCGAGCGATGCCGGAGTGCAACACGGTGACGTGATTCACAGCATTGATCGCGCACAGATAAAAACGCTCGAGGATCTGGCTCAAGCGGTCAAGGCACTCGCGCCTGGCGAATATCTGCTCGAAGTCGAACGTTCCGGGCGCACGCTCTTTCTTACAGTCACGTTCGACTAATTTGGCGCGAACCTTCGCCGCGCTACATCGCAAGCCCGCCATCGGCCTGAATCACCTGTCCGGTGATGTAGCGCGCGTCATCGGACAACAAGAACCCCGCAACTCTCGCGACTTCTTCAACCGTTCCGTAACGTCCGAGCGGAATCTGCTCCAGCATCTTTTGTCTATACTCGTCGGGCAATGTTGCGGTCATATCGGTTTCGATCAGTCCCAACGCGAGCGCGTTAACGGTTATGTTTCGACGGCCGACTTCTTTTGCAAGCGCCTTGGTGAACCCGATCAGCCCCGCCTTTGAAGCTGAATAGTTGGTCTGACCCGCCATCCCAACAACTCCGCTGATCGACGCGATATTCAGAATTGATCCCCGGCGCTGACGCACCATTAGCGAGACGGCGTGTTTGGTAATATTGAAAACGCCTTTAAGATTTGTGTCGATCACCGCATTCCAGTCTTCCTGACTCATCATCATGATGAGTTTATCCCGAGTGATGCCGGCATTGTTGACCAGATAATCAACCGAGCCGAATTCGCTCTTGACCGATTTCACCATCGCTTCCGCTGACACGAAGTCGGTCACATCGGCCTGACAACTAAGAGCGCGCCCACCTTCTTTTTCAATCTCGGCTACAAGCTCTTCAGCCATCTCGCGATTCTTTGCAAAGTTGAAGGCCACATTTGCGCCGCGCGATGCCAGCTCGCGGACGATGGCTCGCCCGATTCCACGCGATCCGCCCGTAACGATTGCTGTTCGCCCTTTGAATTCCGACATTCGGACTCCTCTAATAGATCAAAGCCGCACGTCTTCCCTTCGCTTGACCAACGACTCAACTCTAGACTCATTAACTTCGTAGCCGATTCCGGGACCAGTCGGCGGAGTGATTGTCCCTCGAGCGCTCACGGTCACCGGCGGATCGATGATATCTTCTTCCCAGTACCGTGAGGAGGCAGACACATCGCCGGGCAAGGTGAAACCCTCAAGCGTCGACATTGCGATGTTGTGCGCGCGTCCAACTCCCGACTCGAGCATGCCTCCACACCAGACTGGTATGTCGCGACGGGCGGAAAAAGCCTGAATAGATCTTGCTTCATGATGGCCGCCCGCTCGCCCGAGCTTGATGTTGATGATCTTGCAGGAACCGATCTCATGAGCCTGGCGAGCGTCCGCCGTTGTGAGTATCGATTCATCCAAACAGATTGGAGTGTCGATTTCACGTTGAAGCTTCGCATGATCGAGCAAGTCTCCGGGCGCAAGCGGCTGCTCGATCATCATCAGCTTGAACTGGTCGAATTCCTTGAACAAGTCAACGTCGGCAAGCGAGTAAGCGGAATTCGCGTCAACAGATAAGCGAATCTCCGGAAAGCGAGATCGAATAGCCGCGACAAGTCTTAAGTCCTGGGCAGGTTTGATCTTAATTTTGATTCGCTGATAGCCGGCTTCGACTTCGCGAGTCACTTTCTCCAGAAGCACATCAGTACTTGATTGCAATCCGATCGAAACTCCGCAGCCAATCTCTTCTCGAGTGCCGCCGATGTGTTTCCAAAGGGGCGTCTCTGCGAGCCTGGCTTCCAAATCCCAGATCGCAGCTTCGACCGCGCCTTTCGCCATTCGATTGCCGCGTATGCGGGCCAGCGCTTCGTTTACTTCGTCCGCTTTATGTATTCGCGCCGCGGCGAGTATCGGTCCGACGTGATTAACGATGATAGTCCAGGCAGTGTCGATCGTTTCGTGATTATAAAAAGGCTCCTCGCCAGCCGTGCACTCTCCGTAACCGAAAGCACTCGACTCGTCAAAGACTCGCACGATCATAATTCGGCGCCGGGTCGTGCGCCCGAAGCTGGTCTCGAACGGCCACTTCAACGGCAACTCGATTTCTCTTAACTCGATTCGTTCAAGTTTCATGCTTGTCTTCTTGAACTCGGCCGATCAAAAGTGAAACTGCGGTTCATCACGGCCAAACAAGTAACGACTTGTTCCACCTTCGCGTTCGAAGCCTCGAACTACCAATCCATCCGCCAGCTTGTTCCTGAAATCTTCCCGAACAAGCAATCGCCAGCGGCGGTGATCCTCAATCGAACGCGCCCGCACGTCGTTGATATCTTCCGGAATCACGACCGAGTCGACGAGTTCATCGAGCCGAGGGCGATTTCCCGCGAGCACTGATTCTACATGCGGCGATGAGACCCACCACTCGGCAAATACTCGATCGGAAGGCACCTCGGCGTCGAACACTGACGACAATCCCTCGCCGTAGTAGTTCATTTCGTAACGCCGGATGATCGTGCCAAGCTTGTTGATGTTTAAGTGCGCATTGCGGGACTGAAGAGGGTCAAACGTCCAGATGATGAGTGGGATTCCGGACTTGATCGCGTGCTCGCGTTGTGCGAGTTTCATCCTGAAGCCGATATCCTGGTGCCGCAAATCTTCGACAACGGCCGCCAGATGCGAATGGTAGGCCACGCGCTTGTCAATCAAGGCAATCATAGTATGAACGAAACCGACCAGCCTGCCCGATGATTCGAAAGCTCCAATAGTCGGCGCATTGCACGTCCGGGAAATCATGTAGAGCCTGATCGGCATTATCCCGATGTCGGCGTCCCTCCATACCGCACGTTCCAGCTCAATGCACTGTTGAAAGTCTTCGACCGAAACACACTCTCTTATCGCGATGTCGGAGGCGGACATAGCTGAGCAGTATATTGAGCGTGCTTGTCACATTCAAGGTATCGACTTGCCGGCTCCGTTTAAGCTCGCATCGAACGCCGTGATATAATTTCGCGAATGGCAAACGCGGGCGACAACGTGCTCGACAAAGCCGAGACTCTCGCGAGGCGAATTTTGGAACGTCTCGGGTCCAATGTCGACAGCAAGCTCGCTTCGAAAGATCAGTCGAGCCTGAATCCTCATCACATCGGCGAACTCGCTTCTCGAATCGAGCGCGTTATCGAAGCCGAACTCAAGGCTGACGAGCACGGCGTGCGAAGGATCGCACCCAATCGATTCAAGGTGCTTTTCACTTACGAGGAAACCTCGAAGCTCACTCCACAGTATATCGAAGCGGTGGGCAAAGAATTGACCGACACCGTTTTCGAATACATTAACAATCGCCGCTATACGACTCGCGGTCCAGTCGAAGTCAAAGCGGATCGCGATCTGTTTGCGAAAAGCACTCTGGTCAAAGCAGCCTTCGACGGAGACTCGCAGCAACAAGTTGAAGCGCCCAAGTCCGGCACAATTCGCAGCGCAGATTCAAAGAGGATCGTTCTCGCGAACGAAGAAGGCCGGCGCTACGAGGTCGACTTGAAAGCCGAAGGGGCGCCCGCTTTCATCGGACGCGCCGCCGAGAACGCGGTGCGAATTGATGACCCGAGCGTCTCCCGTTTGCATTCTTCGATCTCGCTTCGATCCGATTCGAATGTTGTAGTCGCGGACGTCGGAAGCGCGAACGGTACTTTCGTGAATGACCAGCTTCTAGCTCGAGATGAAGCGCGCACTCTGAAAGAAGGCGATGTCATTCAAGTGGGCGACTTCAAGTTGACCGTGTCTCAGATCTCGTGAACGCCTGCGCACTCTGCTTCACAATGATGGTTGCGCTAGCTGAGTGTTTAGAATGGCAGGTCATAGTTCGCATCAATTCAATCCACCGGTTTTGCGGAAGGAGAAACCTCGCAAATGTGGATGCCCGTTATCCTCACATTCATTTTCGTAACCGTCGGTATTCTCATCACTTTGATATTGGCGTGGGCAGCTTGGCGATATCGAATTCCGCCGATTGCAGTCGCCGATCAAGTTTCGGGTGAGCAAAAAGCGCTCGGACCGGCTGAAACAAACCGCTGGCTTAGCGGCTTGCGAGCTTTTTTCCTTCTGCTGATTCTAGTCGTTTTCGGTTTTCATACTTATTGGGTTTTCTGGGCCGGATCTAATAAGGACTCGCCATTTAACAAAGCGCGGCGCTTCGACTCGCGAAACTTGAGGCTCGCCGAAAGCAGCTTGAAAGGCTGGGTGCTCGACCGCAGCGGAAAGCTCGAGAGCGCGCTCATAAGATACCGCTCCGACGCCGGCGTGATCACTCGAGAATATCCCTTGGGAGCGGCTGCGGTTCATATCACCGGCTACTCTGATTTCATTTTCGGCGCCGGAGGTATGGAATCCGCGTTTCACGATTGGCTCACAGAACCCGCAAGCACTTACAACCGAATCAGCTCGCCCAGTCCTGTTGGAAAAGATCTGAAAGTTTCGATTGACGCAGCTCTTCAGAGAGAAGTCTTCAATTTGATTCAGTCGACCGGCAAGCCTTCGGCTGCGATTGTGTTGCTGCTGCCAAACAACGAAGTCCTCGCGATGGCTTCATCGCCCAGCTTCGAACCGACGGCGATCAATGATGAGGGTACGTGGAGGCGGCTCAGCGAGCAGGCTGAGGACTTCACAACTCAGCCGCTCAGTCCGCTCGCGAATCGCGCGCTTGGAACATTGGTGACCGGCGGCGCTGCTTTCTATTACAGGCCTGGCTCGACTTTTAAGACTTTCGTAGCTGCGGCGGCGATCGACCTTGGAATAACCAACGAACACTTCACCTGCACGGGCGAAGGATTCACGCCCGAGGGGTCAAATCGTTCGATCAGGGACTTCGGCGGAGAAGTTCATGGGACGCTCGGTCTCGAAGATGCGTTTCGAGTCTCGTGTAATCAGTACTTCGCGCAACTGGGCTTGAAGATCGGGAAAGAGCGCTTGGCCAACTACGCCAAGAGGCTTCGATTCGCGGTGTCGCCCGACGACAAGACGTTGCGCTGGTCGGACCTGTGGCAAGTTACGCACGGCTCGAACGATCAATTTGACTATGTGTTCGCGCCGCCGGTGACGAGGATGAATCTCTCGAACAAGGCAACACATTACGATGTTGCGCTGCAGAGCTTCGGACAAGGCTACGATGATTTGACGGTGATGTCGATGGCTTTGATTGCAGCAGCAGCGGCAAGTTCAGACGGCTCGTTCACGGCTCCTACCTTCGAGCTTGGCGCCGAGAGAAAAGTCGTTGGGCCTTTCATCTCGCCTCAGTCGGCGGCGAAGCTTCGAGCGATGATGCGTTCGGTGGTTGAAAGCGGAACGGCCGCCGGTGCTTTCGCGCCGCTCGCGGGACAACTCACGGCAGGTGGAAAGACGGGCACGGCCGATCGCGATGTCTACGTCTACGACAACAAAGGAAACCCGATTGTCGATTACGTAGATAAAGCAGGTCACAAGCATTATCAAACTGATGGCTCAACCGACTCGTGGTTTGTCGGTTTCGCTCCCGCGGACAATCCCCGCATTGTGTTCGCAGTCATGGTAGAGAATGGCGGACAGGGAGCGAGGGCTGCTGCGCCAATCGCAGTAAAGATTCTGATGAAGGCGGCTTCGCTCAACTATCTCGGCGGTGCAAGCACGCCGGGCTCAACTCCAGCAGCGCCACCGCGCCACTAAGGAAAGCAAATGGAATCGAACAGACCACGACTTGCGAGAACCAAGCCCTCGCTGCACTTGTTGCTGATGGTTGTCATCTTTGGGATGGCTTTGTTGGGATACGTTGCCGTTATTCGTTCAGGTCAGCTCCGAGGCTATGATCCGAGTACTATCGTCGCGGCGCGCGATCTTGCGTTGTTTGTACCGGTGATCGTTGCGTTTTTCTGGTTGACGCGAAAGCAGCGCTACCGAGGCGAGATGCTCTTATTGACCGCCGCCGTTTTTCTCTTCGCCATCGGCCTATTGATGCAGTTTCGTTTGTTCTCAGATCCCGAATACGGAGCGCGAGGCGGAGGGCGCGCAAAAGCTCGCGAGGCCAAAGCGCAAACCGTCAGATTGCTCAACGTTGAAACCGGCTACGATGACGCGAAGAAGAGTTTAATGTTCGGCTCTGCGTCAGCCGTTCCAAAGTCGACCAGCGCTGCCAGCGTGCCTATCCCTGAGTACTCGATGAAAGGCATACTCACTTCGGTAAACACGTACATTCCGATTGCAGGTCTTGTAGTAATGGCGATTTGTTTTCGACTATTCAAGAGCGACAACACCTTGCTCTGGTTTCAGCGTCACGCGTTGCTGATCGGACTTGCGACATTGATTCCATTCTCGGTTGTAGTGCTGATTAGCCGAGAAGGAAAGTTCCTGGGACAAACGACGCCGTGGGAAGGTGTGAAAATATTTTTCCTTCTTGGATTCGCTGGAATGCTCGCGGACACTTATCATCACTTGAGGCGAACCCGATGGGGCCTGCCGCCCGCGCGTTATTTCCTGCCTTTCGCTTTCATAGCGGCAATGCCTGTGCTGCCCTTCTTCGCGTTATCGGATTTCGGTCAGATGCTTGTGTTCTTCGGCGTTTACGTGATGCTTTACGTGGTTGCGGTCAGAAGGACGACGCAGTTGGTTTATGCAGTCGTACTAGTCGCGATAGTGTTTGGAATTTTCTTCGGTGCTTCTCGAACAACCAGCGGCTTCGGTATCCCGGGCAGAGTTTATTTTCGTTTCTATCAATGGGTTCACACCTGGGAAGCCCCTCCGCCCGACACCTGGTGGTGGAAGCGCGATCTTGAGAGATATCTTCAGGCTAAGAACCTAACGCTCGACGCAAACAATCCTTCAGAGGTGAGGCAGCGCAACAACGAAGCGTGGGCCGACAAGGTACTGCAGGAGTCTCAGGGTCTGTTCGGAATAAACGAAGGTGGAACCTTTGGGCGAGGGCTTGGACTCGGCTTTCCCGAAACAGTTCCAATTTCGGATTCTGATTTCATCTATGCGGCGGTTGCCGAAGAGACGGGGCTTGCAGGTGGACTGGCAATACTTCTGGCGCTCAGTGTTTTCGTTTTCGCCGGCACGGCAATCAGCATCGGAGCCTCTGATATGTTCACAAAGCTGTTGGCGGCCGGGCTGACCGCATTCGCGGGCTTTCAGGCAATCGTCAATATGGGAGGCGTGCTTCGAGTTCTACCAATGACCGGAATAACGCTTCCGTTTGTGAGCCATGGAGGCTGGTCGCTTATCACTTCTTTTGCAATGTTGGGCATACTGCTGGCACTTTCTCACAGAAATGCCGTGGCACAACCAGTCATCGAAAAGGCCCCGCAGTTTGTTCCGGTCCGCTGATCGATTTGTGCCAGCTTTCCGCATCACCGAGCATTCATGTCTCAACAATCAGACGTTGATAATACTTTCTCGCAAGCATCCGATCACTGGATTTTGGCAATGAATTGAGCAATTACGATTTAATTCAACTTAGTTGGCTCCGAGCGGCACGGTCGTTGCTCTAGTCTTGGACAGACTTAAGAGCATCACCCACCAACGATGCTCGCAAGATACAACCTGAGGGGCCAAGAGGCACTGGATGATTCCAGTGCCTTTTTCTTTTACATAGAATCTGACAATTGACGATCGCTCGCGTTAGTACGGACTACGGTAGCGCGGCGGATGAGAGCCTTTGGTGCGAAGCTCGATACTCTTATTGTGAGACATAAGCAGGAGCCTGCGAGCGTTGAGGGTATTAATACCTGATGGCGTGTAGACGAGTCGATACCAGTTCTTTCGCAGGTCGTCAGCAATGATTTTTGCAGCATCGGCGGTTTGGTCAAAAGGATAAATCGCTCCGCCCGTTCCAACGGTCAGTTGTTCGAGCACGGCTGGAGGCTTCGGCTTGTCTCTCAACAGAGCCCCGCGAGTGCGGTCAGAGGCCTGAATCGCATAGAGCAAAACATTTTCTTCCTGAAGCACTCGCAAAGCATCGGGAAACTTCGTCTTGCTTTCGCTATCATAGCCATCGCTTATTAAAATGATCGCGCGCTTCTCGACACCGCTGTTCGCTTGATTCGCAAACGAGTCGGCCACCGCTACGAGTGCGTCGAACAGGCTCGGAGATCCCTTGCGAATCAGTTTAGCGGGCGCCGTTCTCATCCTCGCAAGCTCCGCGGTCATGTCTTCAATTATCTCCGCCGACTCATTGTAGAAGACCACCATCATTTGATCGTCCTGATAGAGTTCGTTGATCAAACTTTGCATCGCATTCTGCAGGGCTGCGCCTTCTACTTTCAGATTCGCGCTGCTGTCAACGAGCAAAACGATATGAGAGCCGGTGTCCAAATGACTGAAGCTTTCGACCTCCTGGACCGTGCCGCTGTCGTAGAGATCGAAGTCCTCCTTTGTTACGAACCTTCCGGCAGGCGCATGGGCGATTACATTCAAAGTCACGCTGCGACGCCCGGCGCCGGTTCCTTTCCCTGATTGCGCCAGACCAGCCGCGACAAATGAAACGACCGTAAAAGCAATAAGGAAATTTCTAACTAATACTGGTTGTGTTATCGACATTACCACAAATTTCACGGGCGGAACGGCTAGCGCGGGTATGATTGCCACGATCTGAGTTGCACCTCGCGGTCACTGTGATTATTCCAGAAGTTTCAGCTGGTTCGCAATAAGCCCCCGGCCCCTTGAATTATGAGCTTCGCTTGTCACTGCAAGACCGCATTGTTATTCTTCATTCTCATTCTAGCGCTCTTCTGATATGGATACTCAGACCATAACTGCTAACCGCGAACATTTCGAAAAACTCGTCACCGAATTGAGGCTGTTGGAGGATCGCATCCGCCTTGGCGGAGGAGTCGAGCGCATAGAGCGAGAACATTGCAAGGGCAAGCTTACCGCGCGCGAGCGAATTGACCTGCTCTTCGATCGAGACTCTTACTTTCAGGAAATCGGGCTGCTTGTCGCGCACGATCTTTACGATGGTCACGCGCCCGCCGCCGGCGTCGTAACAGCTATCGGCCGCATAGCCGGCCGCGAAGCGGTTGTCGTCGCAAACGATGCAACGGTGAAGGCGGGCTCGTGGTGGCCGGAAACAGTCCGTAAGGTTCTGCGCGCCCAGGAAGCTGCAATGCGTTCCCGCGCGCCGATCATCTACCTGGTCGATTCAGCGGGTGTGAACTTGCCTTATCAAAGCGGAGTCTTTCCCGGTCAATACGGCGGCGGCAGAATTTTCTTTTATAACTCGGTGATGCGCCGGTACCTCAAGGTGCCGCAGCTCGCGGCGGTGATGGGTCAGTGTGTGGCTGGCGGAGCGTATCTTCCGGCGCTGTCAGATTTCATAATCATGGTTGAAGGCACTTCCTTTATGGGACTTGGCGGACCGAACCTGGTCAAGGGCGCGGTAGGCGAAGTCGTGGACAGCGAAAGTCTCGGCGGCGCGCTCACTCACAACGAAATTTCAGGAGTCGCGCACTTCCGCGCAAAGAACGATGAAGAGTGTCTCGTTAAGCTCCGCGAGTTTGTAACCGAGCTTCCACCACGGCTGCCTGCGCGGGTTCAATTCAGAGAGCCTCTCGCATCTCGCCGACCAGCGACTGACATTTACGATATCATACCGGCCGATCATCGGCTTCCCTATGATATGCGTGATGTTTTGGATTGCCTGCTCGACGCGGGCGAGTTGGATGAGTTCCAAGCGGACTACGCGGGCGAGATGATAACCGGCTACGCACGAATCGAAGGCATTCCGGTCGGGATAATTGCCAACCAGCGTGGACTCATTCGAGGCCCAAAGGGTCATGCGCCAAGGTTCGGCGGGATTATCTATACTGACTCCGCGGAAAAGGTCGCTTACTTTATCGAGAGGTGCAACCGGCACGAAACTCCTCTTCTGTTTTTGCAGGATGTATCCGGTTTCATGGTCGGGACGGAAGCAGAACACTCAGGAATTATTCGAGCGGGCGCTCGCTTCGTGGAAGCGATGGCGACTGCATCGGTTCCAAAGCTCGTGCTGACAATTAATCACGCTTCGGGCGCCGGCTACTATGCGATGGCTGGCCAGGGCTTTGACCCCGATTTCATTTTCACGTGGCCGACAGGCCGAATGGCGGTGATGGAAGGCGAGTCGGCGGTGATGGCCTTATTCAGCGCGGAACTCGAAAAACTCGAGCGCAAGGGACTCGCGCCAGACGAAAGCATGCAGGCCGAAATGGAACGCGTCCGAGCGAAGTACGAACTGGAGCTCGAAGCACGGTTCGCTGCGGCTCGTGGCTTTGTCGACGCTGTCATCACTCCCGAACATACGCGTGCGGCTCTTGAGCTTGCACTGCGAACGGCGCTGAATAATCCCGGACCGCACGTTGGAATCCCGATGATGCCTTGCGACTCGTATTCATGAATCCCAAGACGACATAAGATTGGACGGTTGAAAGGAGGACTTCGAATGCGACTAAGAGCTGAAGTGATCCTGATGATGGTAGTCCTTGCGCTGGCCATGCTCGCGTGCGAGAAGAAGGAGGCTGGTGCAGAATTCAAGCCGGAGGTCTTGCCGTTGCCTCAACCGCTCGCTCGGTACGAGGCGATGGAAGTGCCCGCCGACAACCCGATGACGCCCGAGAAGGCGGCTCTCGGCAGACAGCTATTCTTCGATAAGCGCTTGAGTGGCGATGAGTCGCGGTCATGTTATTACTGTCACGTCTGCGAGCACGGATTAACCGACGGATTGCCAAAAGCAGTTGGAGCCTTCAACAAGCAACTACCTCGAAGCAGTCCCACGCTTTGGAATATCGGTTACCATAAAATGTTTTACTGGGATGGCCGGAGTCCCTCGCTCGAGAAACAGGCGATGGCGGCGTGGCAAGGCGGAAACATGGGCGCCAAGGATCACGAAGCTGACATCGTCGCGAAGATCAACGGCTTGCAAGGCTACCGCTCGCAATTTCAAAAGGTGTTTGGCGGTGAAGCAACTGCTGAAAACATTATGCAGGCCCTGTCAGCTTTCGAGCGCACCATCATCAGCGGCGACACCGCGTGGGACAAATGGCAAGCCGGCGATCAGTCCGCAGCATCTGAGGCAGCCAGGCGTGGATATGAAGTCTTCAAACAAGCGAAGTGCGACAACTGTCACGACGGAGTGCTTTTAACCGATCAGCAATTTCACAACGTCGGGATTGGAATGGACGCGCCAGAACCCGACAAGGGTCGCTACACCGTAACAAAGAAAGACGAAGATACTGGAGCCTTCATGACTCCGACGCTCAGAGACGTTGCCAAGTCGGCGCCTTACTTTCACGATGGCAGCGTTGCTACGCTCGACGATGCGGTTGATCTGATGTTGAACGGCGGCAAGCCAAACCAGTATCTAGACAAGAAGAATCTCGAGAAGCGCACGATTACTCCCGATCAGCGTCGCGATCTCATTGAGTTCCTGAAGTCACTGAATGCGGATTGCAGATTGTCGGAGCCGCCGCTTCCCATGAAGTAGAGCGACGAAAACAAAGTGGCGCAGGCTTTAGTCTGCGACTTGCGGAATCGCACAAGACTTTGAGTCTGTGCCTCGTTTCGCGAGATCCGCTGCCACAGACTAATGTCTGCGCCACTTCAGCGATGGGAACTAACTTAGTCGTTGAGATCAACCGTCGTTACGATCGCCATGAACGTTCGTTGATAGTCCTGAATCTCATCCTGCGGCGCAACCGCAATCAGATAAAACAGGTCTCCGTTTCGAAGCATCGTTGTGTAGACCGTGATCACTTCAGGCCGTCCCGTCAACTCCGAAACATTGCTGAGCGATAGCGAAAGAGCATCCCGCCGGCCAAGAGTCTCACGTTGATAGCCGCCGCTCCTTCGAAGTCTTTGATTGTCCTGGGTCAACCCGTTTATCAACTCATCGGATGCGCTTTTCAAGGAACGCGACTGCGCGCGCGAGGAGCCAACCTGAATTCCATGCGTGAATACGAACTGCCCTTGCGACTGACTGTAAGCGCCTTCCGGAGCAAAGGTCACGTTGTCATTGGACGCAAGCTCTCGCCAGTTTTCTGGAACACTGATCCGGTAATTGCTCCCGCTGTAATTTCGTAAGCGTGATGAAGGGTATTCAACCTGCGCGCGGCCCCGCTGTTGAGGGTACCGCTGATCGCCCGATTGAGGATAACGTTGATCATCTTGTCGAGGATAGTTGCGATCGTCTTGAGGATAACGCTGATCGTCTCGTCGAGGATAGTTGCGATCGTCTTGAGGATAACGCTGATCGTCTTGTCGAGGATAATTGCGATCGTCTTGTGGATAACGCTGATCGTCTTGTCGAGGATAGTTGCGATCGTCTTGTGGGTAACGCGTCTGCTGCGGATAACGCTGGCCGCTGCGGGCGATTTCCTGCATCGACCGCGCTCGCGGGAGATCGTGCAACACGGTCTGCGCTTGAATGAATTGATCGGTATTTCGAGTCGGATTCGTTACGTGCAACGCTTCAGCTTCGCGGCTTATGTATTCGTATCGATTGCCCGGATTCGGATGATCGCTGAGCCACTGTGGACCACCGCTTCCGCCTTGTTGTTCAAGCGTGCGAAAGATATTGGCAAGATCGTGCGGGTCGTAGCCGGCGTTTGCCATAATGTGAGAGCCGAGTATGTCAGCTTGCTTTTCGTACTCGCGGCTGAACTTCAGGAAGTAAGCGCCAATTCCCGCCGCTCCGAGTTGCCCCGCCCCGGGAACACCAAAAATCGCGCCGAGTACTCCAACGGCAGCCGCGCCATATTGATACTTCCGAGCCTTCGCGGCTTGGGCGGTTCCGTGACGCAACGCAACGTGACTGATCTCGTGCGCCATCGCGCCGGCCAATTCTCCCTCGTTGTGTGCAGCTTCAATCAAGCCGCGGTTGACGTATGTGTAGCCGCCCGGCAATGCAAACGCATTCAAGTCTCGAACGTCCAAAACTTTAAAAGAATAGTGGAACTGCGGATGTTGAAACTCCGGCGGAATAGCTTCGACCAGCCGGCGCCCGACTCTTTCAACGTATGCTTGAACGCTCGGATCATTCAATAACGGCAACTGTCGCTCGACCTGCTGGGCGGCTTGGCGACCGAGCTCGATGTCTTTCGATTCGCTGTATGGATTGCTTGGCGCAACTACGCGCGTTTGAGCCAGCGTAGATAGCGGCAATGCCGTCAACGCCAGCAACATCAAAACGCTCACTGTTTTCCTGGGATTCAGTGTTCGCATGCAAACCTCCAAAATACTTCCACTGGTGACCGCAATCAGATTGGACTGGATAGCCAGTTCATACGATTCTTAGCTCGGACAAAAAGTTGTAGCTTTTTATCACCGGTCCGCGTCCAGGTTATTTTAATACACAGCGCCCGGTCATTGGTATGGAGGTTTCAGGCGAGCAGGCGAAGAAGGCAGACGCTGCGGTTTGATCTGTCTCTCACTCAAGGAAGCTCCCGGTTCGACCTCACTTTTCGCGTCGCTCCTGGGCACCCGGTCTGAATAGTGTAGCTCAGCCCTGCACATTTCGGTTGGCTCCTTGCCCAGAGCGAACGTTCTCTTTTCGGTCTTCGGACAGTCGGGAGAGGCAAGCAACCCAGTCAACGAACATACTTCGACCACTATGTTGTCGATCGCTCCATCGGCTTCGTCAGCGTCTGTTTTGTCTGAAGAGACAGGCGTGAGCGCATCGGCGTTTGAATCGATCTCAGCTTCCTGTGCCGGCTCCTGACAATTTGAAGACGGCTCAGTGCCGGAAATGAAAACCTCTTGACGTCGTGAGGTCGAGTCAGGCGAGGCAAGACAACCCGTGGTGGTATCGATCTCAACTGAAACAATGCCACTCGGTTTGGCGAATGAATCTCCTCCGAGCTCCGGTCGCAGATCCAGTGCGGCCTTCATGAAGTCCGCCCAAATCGGCAGCGCAGCCTCCGCAGCCTTCATCCGAAGATCGCGATTGTCATCGAAACCTACCCACACCGCGCAGACTATGTTCGGCGTGTAGCCCACAAACCAACCGTCGCCCGTCGTTCCGGTCTTGCCGGCAATGGCGCCTTTCAATCCCAAGCCGCGCAGCCTTGACGCCGTTCCTTCGTTGACGACCGACTGCAATACGTCGGTCACGAGATAAGCAACCTGCGGAGAGAACACACTTGCGCTCGAAACTTGAGCTCTAAGCGGAGCGTCTCGCCGCTCAATACCGCTTATGCTCTGTATTGGAATCGGTCTGAGCGCCATTCCCTGATTCGCGAAGGCCGTGTACGCGCCTGCCAACTCAAGTAGAGTCACTTCGCTTGTGCCCAGCGCCATCGAAGGATAAATTCGCGGTCTTTCGAGTCCACATCTTTCAGCAACATCGGCAATGTTTCCCAGGCCGACGCTCATCGCCAGTTGAACCGCAGGCACGTTTAGCGAATGTGTCAGCGCCTCTCGCAGGGTAACGTTTCGATTTGTGAAGCCGCCGTGATAATCCGCCGGCTTGTACTCTGATCGCCCGCCGTCGTAGCTGAATGTTTGCGGCGTATCTGAAATCAAACTCGCCGTCGTGAAGGAGCGTGAGTTGAGCGCGGTCGCGTACACAAATGGTTTGAATGCAGAACCGGGCTGACGCTTTGCGTCGGTCGCGCGATTGAGCTGGCTTTCATCGTAGCTTCGTCCTCCAACCATCGCGAGCACTTCGCCGGTATGTGCGTCGAGCGCAACCAGAGCTCCTTGAACTTTCTCAGGTTCCTCCCCTTTCTTCGTCGCGTGAGCGAACACTTTATCAAGCCGCTCGGTTTGATGCTTGACTGCAGCATACGCGGCCCGTTGAAGACGCGAGTCCAAAGTTGTCGTGATGCGATCGCGTGAAGACAAAAACTTCGAGCCATAACGACCGTCAATGAATCGCTGCGCGTAGTCGATGAAGTAGCTCGTGCCGTCGTCGTTCTCTGTCTCGTGAGTCTTGATTTGAAGCGGTTCACTCTTCGCCGCCCCCGCCTGTTGAGCGGTGATCGCACCGGCCTCGACCATCGAATCGAGCACGACATTGCGGCGTTGAAGCGCGCGCGTCTGGTCTCGATGCGCCGAGTAGCGGTTCGGCGCGCAAATCAACCCTGCCAGGAAAGCAGATTCACTCAGAGTCAAGTCCTTCAGGTCCTTATCAAAGTAGTCCTGAGCGGCCTGAGCGAACCCATTGATCGCAAACGTGCCGCTTTGCCCGAGATAAACATCGTTGCAATAAAGTGCAAAGATCTGCTCCTTCGTGAGGCGCGATTCAAGAATGATCGCCATAAAAGCTTCTTTGAGTTTTCTGCCAATCGTGCGATCGCTGTTCAAGAAATCGTTCTTGATAAGTTGTTGAGTGATCGTCGAGCCGCCTTGCACAAACTCACCCTGATCGATGTCGGTCTTTAGCGCTCGAAGAATCCCTCTCCAATCAACTCCGTTGTGAGCGAAGAAGCGATGATCTTCAGCAGCCAGGATTGCGTCGCGAAGACTGTTCGGAATGTCGGAGAATTGCACCACGATTTTCTTGCGGCGATCTCCGTCGCGCACCGAAGCGAGCATCTCGCCCTGGATTGACGCGCTAGACAAGCGCTGGCCGGTTACCGCATTTGTCAATGCTTCGATGCGACCATTCTTATCGATTCTGATTCGGAACGAATTTGTTGCGCTCTGCTGATCGCCGTCGCCCGGATAAACCAGGACTGAATCGCGATCAAGCTCAAACGCCGGGCCGCGGTTTTGAGCCGCCCCGGTTTGTTGTTGGTATCCGCCGGCGCGCAAACGCGAAATCAAGTCTTCGAGCGGCAACCTGTCTCCCGCTGAAAGCTTTATCGGCGCTGAATATATTCCAAGCGAGTTATCCAGGAAGTTTCCTTTCAGACGCGCGTCAATCTCTCGAGCAAACTCGTTGTAGTAGAAAAGAGTCGCAATCAGAAAGACTGCAAACAGTGAGGCAAAAACAATCAGAACCCGCGGTCGTGTCAGTCTTCTTCCGAGCGACCTGAAGAATTCAAAGATGTGATCGAATCGCAGAAAGCGCGATTGCGAAATTCGTCCGCCAAGGACCACGGTGCTGCCAGTAAGGCTTGCGTTCTTTGTCCCGTGGATGTCACCGGCAGCCCGCATCTTTTACGCCTCCAGCTCCGTCACCTCAAGGGCAAAGTGAGTGCCACGCGCGATGTTTGGAATCAGCTGATTAACTGCCGGTATTTGAAGGTGAAGGAGAGGATGCTTGTAGTCTTTGAATGGTTCTGACCTGACTCGCCTGAACTCTTACCGTACAGCGCGAGAAAAAGTTAGTTGACGCCTTCCATTGTTTCGGCGACCAACTGATCTACAACCGCGTTCAGGTCGCCGGTTGCATCGAAGGTTTTTAGTTGGCGATCGGCGCTTGTGCCGCCTTCCAGAATTGTATGCACGTATTCGAGTTCTTTGCGGCTTCCGAGTTCGTCAACCACATCGTCTACAAAGGCAAGCAACTCTAAAATCAGATCGCGAACCGGTACTTCGATCTGCTTGCCGAAGTCAATCAGTTTTCCATCAATTCCCCATCTCACAGCCCGCCATTTGTTTTCCTGAATCAGGGCGCGACGATAGAGCCTGAAGCCCAGGTTCATTCGATAGAGCTTCGAAAGCTTAGCGACGATTGCCTGTATCAATGCGGCAAGCGCGATGACCTCGTCGACTCGTGAAGGAATGTCGCAAATGCGAAACTCGAGGGTCGGGAAGTGAGGATGAGGCCGCACGTCCCACCAGATTTTTTTCGGCTTGTCGATGCAGCCGGTCTTGAGCAGCAGACTGACGTAGTTTTCGAATTCCGAATAAGAGCTGAAGTAGTCGGGAATGTCAGTACGCGGAAACTTTTTGAATATCTCAGAGCGATAACTCTTCAAACCCGTCCTTGTTCCCATCCAGAATGGTGAGCTCGTCGAGAGCGCAAGCAGGTGTGGCAAGAAGTAGCGCGCGGCATTCATCAAATGTATTTGCGCTTCGCGATCTTCGATGCCGACGTGCACGTGCATCCCGAATATCAACAGCGATTCCGCAAGCACCTGCATCTCATCGATCAAAGCAGCGTAGTGCTCGTGGGGCGTGATCTTCTGATCTTTCCAGCTCGAGAACGGATGAGTCGAAGCGGCGGCAATGCAAAGTCCTTTGCTTGCAGCGAGGCTCGCGACCGCGCGACGCAGTCTTATGACGTCGGCGCGCGCTTCCTGTATGTTGGCACAGATTCCGGTGCCCACTTCGATCATCGACTGATGAAGCTCAGGCTTGACCTGCTCCCCGAGGATCATCCGACCTTCATCGATCATTTCGGTTATGTGCGAACGCAGCTCGCGGGTCTTTGGATCGATGATCTGAAATTCCTCTTCTATTCCAAGTGTGAAGTCAGGCATAAAGATTTGCGATTTCGGATTTTGGCTTTTTGGATTTTAGATTTTGGACTCTAGATTCGGTCTCTTCTCTTAATCCAAAATCTAAAATCTAAAATCAGTCTGCGATCATCGTCGGGACCATACCGGCGCCCGAGGTCACATTCGCGAGCGATGACGATGACAGCCTCGTAAACGCGCCCTTCACTCGACCGAAAAACAGCAACGGATCGAGGTCGAGAAGTTGCTCGATCATGTGCACGCCGGTCTCATCAACGAACGGAAAAAGTTCGCGCGACGTTGTGACTCGCTCTTGCGCGAGATAGTCGCCAGTCAAAGCTTTGTTGATTGCTTGTTCCCACGCGCCTTCGTCTGATTCCCAGCCAATGAATATACCGTGTCCGCCGTAGTCGTCATTCGGTTTTAAGACCAACCTGCTGCGCGTCCTTCGAAGAAACTCGAGCAGGTCGATCTCCCTTCCGTCATAAGTTGTTTTCACTTCTTCAACGCGACGAGTCCACGGCACAGAACGGCGAACCGCATCTTGTTCTGCCTGGGAAAAAAGTTTATGATGCCGCTCGTCCGTGAGTATTCCAAAGAGCATCTTCTTGTGAACGTACTTGGTTCGAAATGAGTTCACAAACACCGCCGCGCCGGTTTTGTAAGCCTCAACGAACTGCCTGCATTCATCAATTTTTTCGAGAAGCTCGGTTGTGAGCACTCGACGGTAAACAAGATCGATTCTGAAATCGCCGTGATAAAGCTTGCCTTCACGCAATTCGACATCTCTGGGATCCGCGATCGTAGTCAAATAGCCGCGCTGCTCGAAGAATTCTTTGAACAACTCGAACTCGCGCTGAGTCGGAAGCCCTTTGTAATCGATAATGCCGATTTGCGGCTTGTTGGCGCGCCCGTGAACTCGCTCGTAGATTCCAAGCAGCGCGTCGAGCATTTGTTGCCGGCAAAACATCGGAGTCACGTCATGCTTTCGCTTGAATTCTCGCATCACCGGTAAGTCGTAAAAAATCTCGGCGGCCACATCCTGATAAGCAATCCCGGCGGGACACTCGGCGTTCAGCTCGACAAATTGATAAGTTTCGTCGGTGAGAAAGGAATCGAGTCGCGACGTGACTGATACTTCCTGGTAGCCGGGATCAACCGCGACAAGCTCGCGCTCGCCTCCGGTCAATCCAAGCTGCTCGAGCATCAGCCTGTTGTCTGGCGCGAGGCGGCCAACCTTTTCAATTGCACCCCAGACCGTCTCGCAGGTTTTAGTGATCTGCCGCCATTCCGAGCGCGTTACGAAATGTGGTCTCAGATAAGGCGACAACATTCGCCCGCCGAAGACGAAACGCACATCGTTCAATCGCTCTTCGAGGAACGCCCGCGACTCCTCGAGCAGCGCCGGGTCGTGCTCGATTAACGAGTTGTAGTCGAGGGCTGCCTGATTGATCACTTAGTCGGCTCCGGCCGGCTTGCTAACGCTCGGGCGTTTGATCTCGTGATTCAGAAGTTCGTTCCACCGATGACTGCGAATCGTAGGCTCTCCGTGCAATGCCGTTTCGATTGCAAGATCCGCCACCTTCTCCACCATCCATTTGAAGTACACAGAACCCACCGACCACCAGTCCGCATCGGGCGCGGGATTCATGTAATCGATCGCGTAAGGCGTCCCGTTCGCGATCGCAAACTCGACGGTGTTGATGTCGTAGCCGAGCGCTTCGTTGATTTGAATCGTCTCCCGTCGAACCCGGTCATCCATTTCAGGATCGAGATAGTTGTCCACAACAAGGTAGCGTTGAAAAATCGGGTCGTAGGGCATCGGGCACACTTCCTTCTTGCCGATGCAATAAGACCTGACGTAGTGATCAAAAGGAACGTACTCCTGCAAAACCATGCAATCGGTTCCACTTGCGTCGTACTTCTCCATCAACTCCTCCCGCGTGTTCACGCGAGACACTCCGCGCCAGCCGCCTCCATCGAAAGGTTTGATGAACGCGGGCAGACCCACGTGATCGATGATGCCTTCCCAATCAAGCGGATACTCGAGATTTCGAAGCGACTCAGACACCACTCCCTCTTTGTAATCCTTTTGCGGAAGCAGAATCGTTTTCGGCACGGCAATGCCGAGATAAGTTGCAAGCGAGTAGTTAAAAAACTTGTCGTCGGCATTCCACCAAAACGGATTGTTGATTACTTTTGTCCCTGCAAGGACTGCGCTTTTCAGATAAGCTCGGTAAAACGGAATATCGTGGGAGATTCGATCGATTATCGTATCGTACTGGCAAGCCTCGGCCATTCGAACGCCACCGATCTTGATGTACTCAGCGGTGGCGCCGGTGTTGCGGCTGTTGATTTCATTGATGAGGGCTTGAGGAAAAGTGCCTTCGCGGCCGACAAGAATGCCGATCTTCATTGCTCTCCTCCAAGGTGAATGACGCCGCGAATTGTATAGTAGAGTTCCGAAGCGTTGCAATGTTCGCGAAATTCGGTTTCGGCTGCGCTCTCAGCTTGTTCGCGCCGCTTTAAAAGAATAAGCTTTCGCAAGTCGGGTTCTGCCGACCGATCCTCACTGAACTTCCCATCGTCTCGAAAGGAGCCTTCAATGTTATATCGAAAAATCGGACTTAACCTAGTTTCGTGTGTTGCCATTGTCGTGATTGCTCTATTAGTGATGAGCTGCAATCGCGCAAAGGATTCAGCGTCGAATTCGAGCGCCGGGGCTCCGTCGGCGTCGTTATCCGGCGGACGTAACTTCGAAGGAACGATCACGATGCAGATGAAGGGCGAGAGCGAAAAGGCAATGGAGATGACTTACTTCCTAAAGGGCCAGCACACACGCATCGAGGTTACTGCGCCGGACAATGCTGAAGCTCATTCGGTGATGTTGTGGGATCTGGATGGCGCCAAAATGACAACGCTCATGCCCACGAGAAAGATGTATATGACGATCGATATGAAGGACGCGGCAGACAAAATGAAGGACGCGGCAAACGATATGAAGAAGCCTGACGAAGATCCCAGATTCCCGAAGCTCACCGACACGGGCAGGCAAGAAACGATCGCCGGCTACACGTGCGAGCACTGGTTGATGGGCGAAAAGCAGAACCTCGACATCTGCGTGGCGAAGGGCCTTGGATACTTCGGCATGGGAGGCCAGGGCCGCAGTGGACTGACCTCGCTGAAGAATCTCGCGTTCAGTCCGGAACTTTTAGCCGAAGCTGCGGCACATCCGGAATGGGTGAAGTTCCTTGAAGGCGGCGCGTTTCCGTTGAAGATGACTTCGACTGAAGACGGCAAGGTAATGATGAACATTGAAGCTACAAAGATCGAAAAGAAGTCCCTTGATGATTCGCTTTTCAATGTTCCGCCGGACTACAAAGAATTCAGCATGGGAAATCTGACTGGCGGTAAACAGTAGTTTCTTATAAAGAGACTGCGTTCGAGCCTGATGATGTTGCTGAGAAGTTGTTCCACTAAACTGCGATTGGCTATGTAACGCAAAGCATGAGCGACCGTAATCAAAACGATGGCCAGAGGATGGGAAAGCAAGTCCGTTGAAAATCAGATCGCCGAGGCTCAGACTAGCAGGCAAGCACAACGCGGTCGAGCGTTGACAGCCGAAGAGGTCGAGCTACAAAAGCGCAAACAAGCGCTGCAGTTGGAGAGAACTCGTTTGATTAAAGAAATGGAGAGGGCATACAAGCGGCGTCACCTTGAAATCCTTGAACGCGGACTCGCGCACATCGAAAGAGAATTGGCTAAGTTGAATTAGCGGCCGCCAGTCGTTACGACCCGCTGCTGCCGCAGTCGCCAATCGTAATTACATGACTCTCGCACTGCCTACTCGAAAGAAATTCGGGCATTTTTCGAAAGTAATTTGCTTGACAAGAAAATGCGAGAGAGTATAATCGGTGCGTCCGCAGTTGAAGAATATAGTGCTGGCGCAGTTGGGCAGTATCAGTGGGTTACAATTAACCGCTCAGCTCATCGCAAACCGCAGTAAATAACAAAGCAACAATCTCTCGCCTAAAGAAAAAGCGATCGTTCCGTTAAAACTACTGCCTCACAGTCTAGGTTAATCTATCGAATTCTGTTGCGACCGGGCGCGTCCTTGATCGCGCGAAAACGAAAGAGGCAAGACAGCCTTGTGCTTGGTCGCCGAAGTCTGCCTTGCCTGCAACACAACCCTCGAAAGGAGTGTGTCATGCGAATCTTACAATGCATAAAGACTCTAAGCAATCGTTCTATCGCAAGAGCCGCCATCATCGGGCTGTTAATGAGCATCGCGGTGGCGCTCATAGTTCTCGATGCTCTCAAATCACGGGCGACTGCCGAGAGCGATCGACCTTCGACACAAGCTAATAGCACTCCGACGTTCGCCATTTATGCACCGTACTGGTCGGTAGAAGACGGTTTCGTTTCAACCATCGAGATGAAGAATTACCGCGTTGATCGATCCCTCACCATCAGTCCGGTTCTCTATCCGTTGCACGGTCCTGCCGTTGCTCTTGACGCGGTGACGCTGAACCCGTCTGAGACTCGATTGCTCAACATCAATGATGCGCTTGCGACACAACATAAACATTTTGCCGTCGGCGCGGCAGAGATTAGATATGCAGATGTCACTGAAAGCGTCTTCGGCGCGAATCTGACTGTGCTGAACAAAGAGAAGAGCCTGATTTATGATTTTCAATTTCGCATGCCC
>Ga0075426_10000272_pt1 | contig 34580 bp, 39 predicted proteins | sample SoiMethybrSBSTD5_FD_75304 | JGI IMG/M metagenome (GOLD analysis project Ga0075426, IMG submission 75304) | Bulk soil microbial communities from a Populus tree surrounding site in Tennessee, USA - Soil MetaG P. TD hybrid SBSTD5 | ecosystem: Environmental > Terrestrial > Soil > Tree plantation... | reverse complement strand
CGCCGCAGTCCAACGAACCAAACAAATCCCTTGCTGACGAAATCATCGATTCTATGTAGACGAGTCGATGTCACAGCCCGAACTCATACACTGAGTATCGGGCCTTTTTATTATGCGACAGAGAGGGAAGCGAGGGGATTAATTTTTGAGATTCTTGCCGCCGTGAAATTGACGATGGATATCGCGGAGGCGCTTGTTGGTGACGTGAGTATAAATCTGGGTAGTGGCGATGTTTTTATGGCCCAAAAACTCCTGAACGGTGCGCAAATCAACTCCTTGATTCATTAAATCTGTTGCGTATGAATGCCGTAATGTATGCGGCGTAGTAAAGGTGGGAATACCAGCCATAATAGCGTGTTGTTTGACGATACGTTCAACAGAACGAGGAGTTAGGCGGGTTCCGGTACCATCTTTATCGCGGAAGTTTATAAACAAAGCCTTTTCTTTTGAGTTTCGTATAGAAATATACTTTTTAATCCACTCTAATGCGCGGTCAGAAAAGTAGACGGTGCGCGCATGGCCACCTTTGCCAATAATGCCGAGTTCCAAATCTTGTTTTTCTTTAAGGTTGGCAAACTGTTCTATATTTAAATTGCACAGTTCGGCAATCCGCAGGCCCGTTGAGAAAAAGGACTCTAAAATAGCCCGGTTTCTGATACCCGCGGCGTCTTTGGCTTCAGCAGAGGTTAAAAGCCGCTCAATCTGGTCTAAGGTAAGGAATTTTACGCTTTTTTCGTTCCTGGAGGCCTTAGGAAGCGTTATTTTATCAGGTGGGAGTGAGATTACGTCTTTGGCTACAAAGTAGGCTAAAAACGCCCGTAAAGCGATCAAATAGTAGTTTTGGGTTGATTTTTGTAGGGGTTGGCCTGTCTTCTTGGGGGACCGGGATAAATAGAGGCGGTATTCCCATATCTGTTCTGGCGTAAGCTGATGGGGAAGTAAGCGCCCTAAATTCTGGGACTCTAGCCATCCAGTAAATTTTTTTAAATATTTTTTGTAATTCTCCTGCGTATTTTTGCGCAAACCTTTTTCAACTTCGCAGTAATCTAAGAAGCCCTGAATGTGGTCAATAAGTGATTTGTTTGATTTGTCCATTTTTAAAAGCTTTCCCGAATTGTACCATATATACGTCGGTTTACCTACATTTTGCGACGTTATATCTAGGGCTGGGGGCAGGTTTGCCCCGTAACATTAGTTCCTGATATTTTTGAGAACTTCCCCGCTAAATAATTTTCCAGGTCACCCCACATATTTTGGAAGAAATTATTCTTTTGTTTCACTATCTCCTGCTGGGCGGGCACCTTAAGTTTATCGACTTCCCCACTCACCCCCGACCACACGTTTCCAGAGACCCATTTTTTAATAGTATTACCGATTCCCCCATCAAAATTTGATTTGTTGAAAAAATTTCCCGGATGACCGAATGTTATAACTCCTAAAATAACAACAATGACTATAATGCTCACCAATTTGCTCATATACTTATTTTATCAATATTTGGCACAACAAAAAAGCCCCGTGATCATCACTTTCACAGAGCTTATGGGTTTATTCTTTCCATGGCACAAGCCACATCTCGTGAACCTCCATCTGTAAAACCTTCTTGTGAAATAGAAGGCTGCGTGGTGGGTCATAGTACGTGGTTGAGTCAGGATCATACTCCACAGTGACAATCCATCCGGACTTGTTTGGCTCACCACCGAACTGTTCTTCAAATTTTTTCAAGAATTCGCTTGAACTGCCATCAGTGTAGCGGAATGAGATGACCTTCATTGGACCTGGAGTCCAAATAAAATACCACGACGGTGAAACGTCCTTTGACCACCCTACGAGACTTCCGGGGGCAAAACGTATTAATGGGCGTTGTTGCGGTCTCCGGCTAGTGGGAGTGACGAGTGTCACCATGAGAATTCTCCTTGTCTTGGGTGCTACTTAGACTATAAACGATAATTTTTAATTTCCCAAATTTTATACGATAAAAAAAGCCCCGCAAGAAAACGTATTAATGGCGGGACTATTGAAACCTCACTGAGGTGGTGATTGCTTGGTTGGCTTGTCACCCGCAAGTGAGGTGTTGCTGAATCCTTCTGCGACCGTCTCTCTAAATCCTATTGGGTCACTGCTTCTGGCCGCCAATCGGATAAATCCGGCGAAAGCGGCGTTGATCTGGATGTGGTCGCGGAGCGTGAGAATCCACTGTTTAGGTATTCCCATTGAAAGAAATACCTCATAGAAGTCTGCATGCTCGTTCGCGACTCCCAGTCCCGCTACGATGTGCCGGCCCGTAGCGATCATAGGCTCTGCTATGTCGCACACGTCCTTGGCGGTGGCATTGCGTCTGCGAGACTCACGGTTCCAGCCGTCGTTGAGGAACAGTGTCATCGAGAACGCATCATGCCCTTCCTCCGCGTACTGTTGCGTGCGCCGCTTCACGTGTCCCAGCGTGCGGCGCGAACTTCTGAACAGTGGCGTTCCACCGATCAGAGTGTAGTTAGCAAGCGTCATGCGCGGCGCCAGGTTGAGAGGAAGATATCCCTGCGCCAGCGTTCGTCCGTGCATGTATCTGGTTTTGACCAGATACGCTGGTGCTCCAGGAGACGCAGTAAGTCCGTCAAGGACCATGTTGTGGCCCTCCATGACCGCCATGCCATTGCCATAGTGTGTCATGGAATAGGAGTCATCAATGACCATCGTCAGTAAGATCAGTGGTAGTTGGGTCCCCTCTTGGCTTTTGTGAGGAATAAACCCAGCCACTTGGTCAGCCAGCGCCGCCATTGCAGTACCTCTCTTTCGAGAAATGGGAAGGTGAATTGTTTCGATGCTACCTTTAGCGTAGCCCTTTATCCCAGTTTGTCAAGAGCATTGTGGATTCGTTGGAGCGTTTTTTCTTTACCTAAAATATCAGCAATTTCAAAAGGTCCGGCGCTGGCTTGCTTGCCTGACAGCGCTACTCTCAGTGGCCATAATACGTACCCCTTATTTTGTACGGGATAGCCCTTGGCGGTATTGAATTCTTCAGCAACAGCGATAAATTTTTTCTCTAATTCTTTTGCGTTCCACTTCCCCATCCCCTGCGCTGTTTTGTCGCATAATAAGAGTGCTTCTTTCACGTCATTATCCTGCATTTCTTTCCACTTCAACAAGTTTTTATCGTACTGTAATGTATCGGCAAATAAATAATCGGCAAGTTCAGTAACATCAGAAAGCTTCTTCATGCGGCTTTGGCACGTCGCCATGATCTTTTCGAGTGTCTTTGGCGGCATATTTTTAGCAGTTTCGGGGATATAAGGCCCGCTTAACTGAACGAGCTGGGCTGGAGTTTTTTTACGAATATACGTTGCATTAATAAAATCTAAGCGCTGAACATTAAACACGGCTCCCGCTTTTTGCACGCGCTCAAGAGAAAATTCTTTGACGAGTTCTTGCAGTGAAAAAATTTCTTTTTCGGTACCGGGATTCCAACCAAGCAGAGCCATGAAATTAACAACGGCTTCCGGTAAATATCCGTTATTATGGTAATCCGATACTGCTACATCCCCTGCCCTCTTTGACATCTTAGACTTATTTGGATTCAGTAATAAAGGAATATGAGCATACTCAGGCTGATAAAAGCCAAAGGCTTCTTGGAGGAGTATTTGCTTTGGTGTATTCGAAAGATGATCTTCTCCTCGGATAATATGAGAAATTTTCATCTCAAAGTCGTCTACCACTACCGCAAAATGGTAAAGCGGAGTTTCTAGGTCTTTAGCAATAACAATGTCGCCCAACAAGGCCATATCAAACTCAACATCGCCACGAACAAGATCGTGGAATTTTACTTTACGCTCGTGAATCTTAAACCGGATGACTCCGCTGGTTTTATGGAGATTGCGGCATTTCCCGTCATATTTTGGCGCTAATCCCCTACTCTGCTGGTCCTGGCGCTTAGCTTCTAACTCTTCAGCTGAACAATCGCAGTAGTACGCCGTGTTCTCTGCTAATAATTTTTTGAGGTATTTTTTATAAATATCAGACCGCTGAGATTGTTTATATGGCCCAAATTTCCCCCCAATATCGGGACCTTCATTCCATGTGATGCCGAGCCAATGCAATTCATCAATGATATTTTGAACCCATTCTAATTTTGAACGTTCTTTATCAGTATCTTCAATACGGAGCACTATCTCGCCACCATGTTGTTTGGCAAACAAATAATTAAACAACATGGTACGCATGGTACCAATATGGACTGGTCCCGTTGGAGATGGCGGAAACCGTAAACGGATTTTTCCTGGAGCTGTATTAGTTTTTTTCTTAAAAAACATCATGGTGTAACAAATCTCATTATTTCTTGTGCTATTTTTTGTGCGGCATCAGGTTTTGAAAAGGCACGAGATGCCTCACTCATTAACGCATGGTTGTCTTTGCAGAACCGTAACGCCTCAAAGAAAGAACTTCTTGTCAGTTGCTCTTGTTCTATAACCTCTGCGGCTCCCCCATTACTATAGACAGAAGCATTTTTAAGCTGGTGCGATGACACGTTTTTGGGCAAGGGAATAATAATACTTGGTTTACTGAAGGCTGCTATCTCAAAGATACTTCCTGATCCAGCCCGCGACACGACAACGTCGGCAGCCGCAAGAAGGTTTTTTAATTCTAGCTCATCTAACGATTCATGCAAGAAATATCCTGCCGGAAATCCCTTGCCAAACGAATGAGCAATAGCTGTATAACTAGCCTTACCACATACATGGGCAATGGCATAATCCTTCAGCAAATCATTGAGTACCGAAAGGATAAAATCGTTAATCACTTTGGCTCCCTGTGATCCTCCCCATACCAACAATAACGGCTTTTTGAAATTTTTAACAACCGTTCCCTGTAAAAGCATTTTCCTGATAGGATTCCCCACTACAATAGTTTTTAATGGATTAAGCCCCTCTGTTTTAGGAAATGACGTAAATATTTTTGCGGCAAAGCGCGAAACTATCTTATTAGATCTACCCACAACGGCATCTGATTCATGGACAAATACGGGAATTGAAAGTAATCGGGCGCATACTGATACCGGCGCAGATCCGGTTCCACCCTTAGAAAAAACTAGCCGCGGACGTATTCGTGCGAGGATAAAAAAACTTTGCAAAAAGCTTAAAGGAATATTAAAAACAATATCAATAACATTGAGAAAGGAAAAATAGCGGCGTACTTTCCCGCTGGCAATCGGATGGATGATGACGCCCTCTGCTTTAAAAAGAGAACGGGCAATGGCGTCACTCGGTCCGATATAATGTAATTGGAGGGACTGGTTTTTTAACTCACGGATAATGGAAACAAGGGGCATAATATGGCCCCCTGATCCTCCACCCGTGAATACTACCTTGTTCATGAGATTCGGTGTTTTGAGATGTTAAGCAAAAGACCAACGGCAATGAGTTCTGCGATAATGTGAGAACCGCCATATGAGAAAAATGGCAGTGGAACACCGCTGAGGGGAAATATCCCAAGAGCTGAAGCAATATTAACAAATGCCTGCACGCCAATCCAGACACTGACGCCCACGGCTATTAACTTTGAAAATTTATCAGTTGAATGTTTTGCAATCCACATGCATCCATATGAAAACAACACAAATAAAAGAACAATAATACTACATCCCAGAATGCCGACCTCTTCGCCCAAAATAGCAAAAATTGAGTCAGACATTGTTTGGGGCAAGAAACCAAATTTTTGTGTCGACATGCCAAGCCCCTTTCCCCAAAAACCCCCTGATCCCAGTGCAATAAGAGATTGCTTTAACTGCAAACCCTTGCCAAGCGGGTCGGATTCGGGATGAAGGATTGTTTTAAGGCGTTCAAGGCGATATGGCGCAGCAACTATCATTGCTGCAGCCAATCCCGCCCCGCTTACCACAGTTACTATCGTGTGCCACAACGGGGTTCCCGCAGCAAAATAAAGAGCAATCATGGCAGCAACAATAATCCCCAAGGTGCTCATATCTTTTTGGACAAGCAATAATGCGGCAATGATCGCCATAATAACAAGAAACGGCACAAAAACTTTTGTGAGATGTTTGAAACCATGTTTTCCCCCGCGGAAAAATCCTGCATGGGAATGTTCAGAAAAGCGTTCAGATAAAAAGGCTGCAAGATATATGATAACGGTTATTTTAAGGAATTCGGAGGGCTGGAAGGTTGCGTTACCAATACTAATCCACCGACTAGCTCCCCAAAATTTAGTGCCGATTTTGGGTAAAAATACTACGGCAAGCAGAATGACATTCGTAACCAAAAGAAAAAATGATATTTTCTTAAGGAACGCCAGAGAAATTTTCATAGCGCACAATCCCATGATAAGCCCTACTGCCACGGCCATTAACTGATGGAAGAGATAATAATGAGTATTACCAAAAAATTTCAGTGACTGAAGCGCCGAAAGCGTAGACAAAAAAAACAGTCCCGTTCCCAGCATAACTGCAGAGAGCGCCAAAAAATATACATTGATACGGCGTTTCATCAAGCTAACTTTTTAACAAATTTCTTAAATTCGTCTCCTTTTTGTTCAAAATTCTTCCAGAGCGAATAACTGGGCGAAGCGCATGACAATATGCATATTTTTCCTTTCCGGGTATATGTATATGCAAATTGCACAGCTTCTTTCATGTTTTTTGTTTTTAAGATATTCAACCCGGATTTATTCTTTATCATGTGAGGCCCACTATCAGGAAAAAGCACTACGTTCTTTATTTTATACTGTTTGATAACTTTTTCCAATTGTGAAAAATCATACCCCCGATCTTGTCCCCCTAAGAAAATAGTATCAACTTTTTTAAGAGTTTTAATAGCCAGGATCGTAGAATCGGGCGTTGTGGAAATGGCATCGTCATAAAAACGGATACCCCTATATTCACCTACCAGTTCCAAACGGTGCTCCAGCCCTTTAAATGAGGCTATAGCTTTTGCAATTTTTTTCTGTGGAATTTTTAAAATCTCTGCTACGGCAACTGCAGCAGCAATATTGCTTTTATTATGTTCACCAATAAGGTTACTTTTGAATAATTTTTTTGAAAATGGAACAGCTTTTCCTTTATAATCTTTAAGCCAGTGCTTTGTTTTTTGATTATAGACAAAATAATTTTTAGGTGATTGAAAATTAATAATGTTCTTTTTGGCAGCGTAATAGTTTTGGAGATTGCCATGATAATCCATATGCTCAGGAAATAAGTTAGTGACCACGGCAATGTCGGGTGAATATGCACTGTCGTCTAATTGGGCACTGGAAAGCTCGAGGACAAAAATTCGCCCTTTGGGAATAGGTTTTACAAGGGCCAAGAGCATGGGTTTTCCAATATTTCCAAATAATTGTACATCTTTGCCTGCAGTTTTTAATATATGGTATACCAGCGAGGATGTCGTGCTTTTCCCCTTGCTGCCCGTGATACCAATAATAAAGTTTTTCCCTTTAGTGTGTGAAAAGAATATATTCGTTGCAGTGGTATACGGTATAGTTACTTTATCTTTGTGGATGCCCGGAGTCTTAATGGCAATATCATGGGTATGTTGTTTTTTGAGATAATCTTTATCAAGAGTCTGGTCCCCTACTCGTATGCGCATTACCGGATAATATTTTCTTACATACTGTTCAGTAGCTCTTCCCTCTTTCCCATACCCCAAGATTAAGACATTCTCCATGCCTAACGCTTTAAATTGTTTAGGTACGGCATTCTCTGTGTTGGTTTTGAAAACATCCTGCGACCCCTTCATTTTGTCGCATAATAAACTAACTATGGAGTCGTTTTTATAATATTTTCGCGCTCTTAGTAATGCTTCTTGTGTCTCTTCAAAGGTACCGACACAGTCAAACGGTTTCATGGCACCAATGCCAAGGATATCCTTAAATAATGGTAATAATTTTTCTTCCTGGTATAAATTTTTCCCAAAAATATTCACAAGTTCTTTTTTAGGAATAAATGCCGACAAGAGTGTAAAGGTAAAGATGCATTTTGGGCATTCACCACACCACAGCCCCACATGGGATTTATGAGAGGAAAAATTACGGTTACAACTTGAAAACACCGGAAAATATTGTTTACCAATTTTTGAAAACATCTGTGCGATGCGTATTTCATGAAATGGCCGCAATAGTGAAAAATACAAAACATTTTTGGTAAGGAATTTTTTGACGTATTCTTGGAATAATGTCTCAAATTCAAAAGATTTTGACCATTGATGATTAATATCAAGCCCTTTGTATATTACATTGCCAAAATTACTGCTGTGCTCATTGCCCACTATCACATACGGATATCCATACACAATCGCGGTAAACATCCCTAAGAAGGCATAGACTGCCGAAATGGGTACATGGCCATTATACGGATGGTCTTCAAAAGCTTTAGGATCAAGGGCCCTTTGTATTTTCAGACTTTCAATACCCATCTCTTTAACAACTGAATCAATAACACCTGATTTATTATTGGTATCGACAATAAAAGCAGTGGGCTTAAACCCCCCCTGCTTAAGAAGTTCAACGGCGACTATTGACTCCTTTCCCCCTCCAATACCAACAAGGGGTTGTTCAGTGTGCACCGATACTGAATATGCACCAGGTTTTCTATTCTTTTTAAACGGAAATGTAGGAGTTATTTGAGGATTTAATTTATTCTTATAGAAGAATTCCCCCAGTCCTTTTTGATAGACCGTATTCCAAAACTCAGCCTCTTGTGGTGACAATTCATACGGAATCTGTATCGTCTCAGCACAATGGAATTTCCAATAGCTGATACCCAGCATCAGGTGTAATCCTTCAAGCATTTTTTCTAATAATTCCTTTGGAATCCTTGAGCTGATTGCTGCGGGAAATATGATTGTTTCAGTCCATCGAATAGGCCGTTCCCCTCTCCAATGAGTTGTGTAATGAAAAACAGCCCGCCGTGCGGCCCGATCAAACTCATAGGAGGCAAATTCAAAAACCGTAGTTGTCTGTTGCATCTCTCGTTATCATACCACAAAAAAACCGCTTTGAAAAGCGGTTTTTGGTACGCTATTTACTCTATTCTTGGGTTGAGAATCTTCTGATTAGGATAAAGGCAACGAGTACTGCGATAATAAGGATGATGATAATAAGGAGCCAAAAATACCACGGGAGTCCGGGAATCTTAGGAGCCTGCTGGACACAAAAGGTATTATAATCAGCCGAGTCTTTGACACACGTTGATCCGTCACAAATAAGCTCACTGGAACATGCTGCATCCAAGCATTTTCCTTTTTCGCACGTATTAGTGGCACAGGAGTAATATTTGTCTTCTAAATTGTACCGTGAATTAAACCAATAAATGTCGTCATTGTAACAATTGGTTATAAAATGACTTATTAGTTGTCCCGGTTTAACTGTTCCACCTCCTCCGCTCGCAGGCTGTGCGAAACACTGGCATGAAAACGTAGCTCCGGTAATGCCGCATCGGCACGTTTTCCCGCTCGTACTGCAGTCTAATGTATTCGTGAGTTTAAAATTTTGGTCATAGGTCATTAGGAAATTACCCGAACATGTTTGAGATGTGGATGTCGAACCTCCGCCGCCCCCGCCGCCAGTTCCTCCTCCACCCCCTCCCGTTCCGCCCCCGCCGCCACCTGTTGGCGCTTTATCCCTGCATGCGCAGTATATAGGTGCACCGGCAGCTCCCTGTCCACATCTGCATTCTTTGCCTTGGCTTGTACAATCATCTTGATATGTTCGCTGTGAGCCAATGTAGGTGACAGCAGCGCTGTGAGTTACACCATTAATATCAGTAAATGACTCACACTTGTAGCTATACGTTTGATCGGGAGGAGGTGGTGGTGGGGGTGGAGGGGGACCTCCGCCGCCCGTTGAACCGCAAGAATCGCAAAACCGGCCACCTCCGCAGCTATCATATGACTGCGATCCGCACGTCAAATGATACATTGATTGGCCATTTGTACAGACGGGACCAGAAACTGAACATATCTTGCATATTCCATATTGCTGAGAACCTGGTTTTTGACAATATGCAGGCGGCCATCCAGCCCCGCAATCACTGCTACTCTGGCACAGATCTATTGCATGAGCTATGGGAAGATCCAATAAAAAAAACGTACCACAAACAAATACGGCAAAAATAAATAAAATAATTTTACCTCGATGATTCATATTCATCCATGATAATACTTTTTTTCGTATCAATCCATAAAGATATCCACAATGTTGCTCGCCTCACCGCCCTCGCTGTGGCTCAGACTAGCTCTTCGGTTTCGGCTCACTCCTCAGAAACCCACGGTTTCTGATACCAATCTACCTGCGGGTGGATTGGCAGTTTCCTTCACGGGAAGATACCCAATCTAGGTCGGGATTCTCTGCTTACGCAGAGAAATATCGCGACCCGTCCCCGACCCCATCTGTATGCAAAAACCGCCTGCAGGCGGTTTTTGATATAATGCTTTCTTATACTCGCGTTGAAAGTCTGCGGAAAATAACCACAAAGAGAATCAACAAGATGACAATGAGAATAATCCATCCATACCATTTCTTAACGAAATCGCGGAGCTTTTCTCCTGCAGTAGCAGTAGAAACTCCTGCAGTTTGGCCATTACAGTATTTTTGATAATCAGCTGAGCTGGTAGGACACGATGATCCATCGCACTTTAATTCATTTGAACATTGAGAGTTGTCACATGAATCAATAGTACATGAATTATTGTCATCACAGCTGCGGAAAACATCGTTAGGATTTCCAGCCGCATCAAACCATACGATATTGCCGTTCTGACATTTTGTCATGTAGTGAGCATTTCCTGTTCCCGAACCAGTTCCCGTTCCTCCGGTTCCCGTACTAGTACCCGTTCCTGTTCCCGTGGTTGCGGGTTTTATACAGGCTCCCTGGCTGCATACAAGGCCGCTGGAAGTACAATCCTGGGCAACATCTTGATGAGCACCACATGAATTATACCAATATAAGAGATTTCCGATACAGCGCTTAGACGTGTGATTAAAACACGTGCCCCCGCCATAACCTGGGTTATAGGGTGATACGCACTTGCCCGACTGACACACTTGTCCGCCTGCGCACGTAGCTTCATACCGTGGTATTGAAGAAGTAACGCAGTACGAACCTGATGTTCCCGGGTTAATGCACGAATACGACGTAAACATCTGCCAAATGTCATTTCCTTGGCATGATGGCGTGCCCGTAAACTGAGTTGGGCCGCAATCGGCATTCGATGTACAATACATGTACCTGCAATTATTTCCCGAACAAACACCCGCTTGAGCATCAAGGGGGTGGGCCATCAACAAAATAAAACCTGCCACAATAACCAGTGCCACTATTAATACTAATTGAGTAATCTTCATAATTTTTGACTAATATTTACAAATGAGATTGACCTTTATAACTATAAACTTATTTTATAATAATGTCAAGGTACTCGAGGCTCATCAATAATGAGTCTTGAATGTTATTCTGGATGCTACCAAAACGACGGATGAGTTTCAATAGTTTTACAATAAAAAGAAGCCCCCGACGAAATTCGTCAAGGGCTCATGACATCTCAAGATTATTCATCGGTGCGCGGTCGAGGCATGGTTCTGCTAAGGAGATTGCAGTCATCGCCCCAGGCCTCCCCTGCCCCAGAACAACCATCACCATACCCCGAAAGGAGTAATTTGATAGCGTCCTCTGCTTCTTCGCTTCCCGGCTTTAAACCGGTGCGCCCATCCTCTTTTGGTCGGTCGACGTGGTCGCGATCGTTCTGGTCCATGAAACCACCTCCTTTATGGCACAGAGGAAAGAATTAGGTAAAAGTTACGGCGTCTTGAGGATAAACGCGAGGCCTGTATCTTCTTCGTATTCATACTCCTCTTCATCCTCATCAGCCTCGTCTTCGGGTTCTGTCGTTAGCGCCAAAGCACCATGAGGCACCGCAAAACGGTACAGATGGTTTTCGTGCTCGATTTGTTGGTGCATGACGATGATTTCATCAAATCCCATGCGCTGGACGTGAGTACAACTGAACGTACTTCTGATCAGGCACGCAAGTTCCGGTGGTGGCGCGCTGAATTGGCGCCCGTGGGCGTCAGCGCAAATGATGGAATTGGTGCGTTCTCCATCGTCATATGTGCTGCCCTTGAGAATACGGACATGATAGATTACCCCATTGGTTGACTGGAATTCTGCTGACATCAAGATGTCTTCAGCTTCCTGGTCGACATCAATATCATAGTCCCCGAACCATTGTGTCCATTCGGGGCCGGTTCTGCCACGAGAGCACAGGGTAAGGCTGACGAACTCACCCTCATCCCTCCACGTGGGTACGTCAGAAATAACAAGTCCGCCGCTAAGAAAGCGGCGTGCTTGATCTTCGCCGCCGAGTTTTTCGACGATGTCTTCTAATTGACTCCGCACGAGTTTGGGATATCGGTAGGACGTAACTGGTCCACCCATGATTGTCCCCCATGTGACTGTGAAGGTGCAACTCATTCCGTGAGATTATCTAAAATATTGATAAAAGTCAAAGGATGTGATGCAATGCACCACACGCAGGAATCGTATGAAAAACGTGGCAAAATAGAATTAAAGGCTTGCTCTTAAACTTGATCCGTTATATAATTACATTGACAAAAATATTTCTGGTAGTCTCAGATGTAGCTTCACTATGAAAGAAACGAGGATCTTGATGGGCATGCCCGTCAGTGTTGAGATTATCGCCCATAGTAACAGCAACCAAACACAAGCAATTGAGGAAGTGTTTAAGTATTTTGAATATGTTGACGAAACGTTCAGTACGTTTAAAGAAACAAGTGAGATAAGCAAGATCAACCAGGGTATCACAAAAAAGAAAGACTGGAGCGAGGACATGAAATCAGTGTTTGCCCTGGCTGAAAAAACAAAACTAGAAACTGACGGATATTTTGACATTGTTACCAACGATGGCACCTATGATCCGTCGGGCATCGTGAAGGGATGGGCCATTCTCAATGCTGCGAGTCTCATTAAAAAGCTTGGATTTGAAAATTATTACGTTGAAGCAGGCGGAGACATTCAGGTATCGGGAAAGCGCTCGTCCACTGAGCCCTGGAGAATCGGCATTAAGAATCCTTTTGATGGTTCTCAAATCATCAAAACGGTTGCCTTACTACGCAATGAAGGAATCGCCACTTCGGGGTCGTATGAACGCGGAAATCATATCTATAATCCCAAAGACCGCCACAATAAACTTGTGAATATCGTGAGTGTTACTGTTATCGGGCCTGATGTTTTGGAAGCCGATCGCCTTGCCACTGCTGCATTTGCCATGCAGCACAAGGGAATCCTTTTTTTAGAAAAGATCCACGTTGCCGGCTATATGATTGACAAGAACAAACAGGCAACCATGACCAGCCATTTCCATAAGTATGTTCAACCCTCTTAAAAATAACAACAAAAAAAACCGGCTCCGGCCGGTTTTTTATTTTTATTGCCCTACGATAACTTTTCCGAAATCACTTGCTTTTACATGGTTATGATATCCCCACTCCCCTACTTTGCTAAAGGTAAATGACCAGGTTGTGCCGGGCGCCTCTGCCTTGCATTCATCAAATGCGGCATTGCTGGTATCGGGGCAGTGCTGTTGCACATTTGTTCCACTGTACACCGTATGGGTTGGGTGCATTCCTGAAGCGGTCCATACATTATGAGTGCTGTTATTCTTCCACGTTACCGTATCCCCCACTTTAATGGTCAATGTTTGGGGTGAATAGCCAGAATCAGTATATACAACTTCATGAGTTGTTGGCGCCGGAGGTGTAGTGTTTTGTTCGCTCTGAGATGCTGTTTCATTTGTTTGAGGAGATGTACTCGACCCACCACTGTTTTGATAGAGAAAATATCCACCAACAAGAACTAACGCCGCTACCACAACAACTGCAATGATTATTTTATTCATTGTTTTTAATAGTTTATTCTACTAATACTAATGTTTTGCAAAATAGGATGCAAGAGGGCGGATAGCGTACGTATACACAATTGAAAAAAATGCTGTAATACCATAAAAAATCCATACCACGCGTAAGAATCCCGTTTGCAAGTCACTTCCTAAAAAAATACTATGCACAAAGGTGAGTAAAAACCCAATATTACTGATAGCCAAGACGAGTGTCCAATGCTTTGCAAAAAATGGGTATGATTTTCTGAGAGGTTTGATAATGTCATAACTTATCAAAAGCACCCATCCTGCAATACCAACTACTATAAAGGTGCTCCCATAGACTATAAAAAGATTAGTGATACTGAAATTCAGACTTGCCAGTAATAAAAGTGGATGAGCAATAATACAGACAAGAATAAGCCAGGCCGTCCGTTGGACATAGAGGTCAAAATTAATGTGCTTTCGCATCCATGGTTCAAAGGGCCCGCTTACTGCATGAAGCCAGAGCAATGAAAATGCCGCCAACCCAAATAAGGGAAAGAGGTTGGGCAGAATATTGGCAGGTGCCCACGCAAGCGTTGAAAGCCGCACCCACAGAGGATATAAAACAGCCACCCATCCAACTGTGATAATGATATATCGGGGAAAATTTTTAATCATCTTAGAGAAAACGGGTAATAGTAAAGATAAACAAAGATCCCAAAGCCGTTAAGCTGATGAGTTTATAGGAAGTGTGTTCAGAATGGGCCTCAGGCAGAATGTCTGAAGCGCCGATGTAAAGTAAGAACCCAGCAAAAAATCCTAAATAGAGAAAAAGTACATAATCAGGGATGGTAAATAACATAGTTGATAATGCCCCTGCAACCGGAGCTGCTGCGTCAAGCAAGAGGAATTTTTTTGCTTTTTTGTCAGTGTTCTTGTGGGAAAGCATAAGACTGACGGTATTCATACCGTCAGTAAAATCGTGTGAGATAACGGCAATAGCAACAAAAAGCCCGACTACTGCATTAATATGGAACCCAAGCCCAATGCCAACGCCGTCAATGAAACTATGACCAACAAGTGCCAATGCTGAAGCAACACCCACATGCGGATGCTTATGATGTCCATATTCAGTTTCATGGCTAAAATGCATAAGAACACTTTTTTCTAACGTGTGGAACAATAAAAAACCAACTACAAGGGCAATCATGGTTCCTATGAAGTTAAAATTATGCGTTTGCGCCTGTTCAACAATTTCTGGAAAAATATCAAAAGCTACTACCCCAATAAGTACTCCCGCGGCAAAGGCCATAATAAAATGCAGCTTGTCTTTAAATCGGATGGCAAACAATCCCCCGGCAAACGTAGAAAGGAAAGCACATGCTGAAAATGCAAGGGTAATTAAAATAGTGATAACTGACATTCTTATTGGCATTGCGCGCACAGCCCATAAAAATCGAGGGTGTGCTGCAAAATTTTAAATTTTTTATTTTTTGAAATTCTTTCCTCTTCTCTTTTTAAATCCTCCTTTATCTCTACATGATCAATAGTATTACACTCAACGCAAACGATATGGTGATGATGGTCCCGTAACGTCATTTCATATCGTGCCGCGCCTCCATTAAAGTGTAACTCTTTAATAATCCCCTGCGCCCCTAAAAAAGATAGCTCACGATATACGGTTGATTTATTTGCTTTAATTTTCTTTTTAAAGTCTTCGTATGTTAAAGGTTCTTTGCTTTCTGAAAGTATTTCTAAAATAGCTTTACGGATGAACGTATTACGGAACCCTTTTTTGCGCAATGAATCTAAAATTGTATTCACAATTCTATACTAATGCAACATAGTTGCATTTGTCAATACAATACAACTAAAAACCAGGTACGTAACCTGGTTTTTTTATATTTCGTATCCTAGTCGTTTTCTAAGAATTTATCATGCCGATTATCCTCTCCGGTTGGACCAATTCCTCCTCCGCATGCTCTACGAGCCTTCGTGAAATCGTTCCATGCTGTCTTGAGCGCCTGGTTATAGGTTCTTCGAGCAGTTTTTTCTGCGTCGTTAAACTTCTTCCATGCAGCTCTAATGGCCGCATTGCGGGTATTTTTATCAGTCATAGTCCACGCAGTGGCCAGTTCTGACTTGCGTGTCTGAAGGGCTGCCATATGCGCATCGGAGAATGCTTTAAAGGCATTCATACCAGCTGTTTCACGCGTATCAACGGCTTTGGCAACGCACGCAAGGACCGTCGTAGAAGTTTGAGTAGTGACGGCACCATTCAAATTATTTTGATCGTTTTGGTTATTATCAGCCAAAACTACACCGGTTACTACTAATGAAGAAAGAATCAATGAGGCAACAATAATTTTTTTCATCATGGTTTAATGAACGTTTTATTATAATTAAGCTTCTTGTCGACCATTACTATGTGACGATGCAACCAACGAATCCTTTCATCTTTCCTTAATCTTATCATAATTTTTTATCGAAAAGAACAACTGATGTTCAAATATTGACTTATTTTAAAATTAATGATTTAATGTAATTAATGTGTTCTTTGTCAGCCCTATAAGCCGACCTCGGCAAGAAAGGACTTACCATGTTCTCTCTGACCAGAACCGATCCGTACACCCGCAAGGTCCGTGATCTCGTGACCACGACGTTCAATCTCTCCGGCCGCGATATCCAAGAACATGCTGAAGTGTGGAAGAATTGGCTCGACCTTGGTGAACAAAAGTGCAATCTTCACGAGCTTATCAAGTCCGATGTCAAAGATGCCTTTAAGGCACGGGCCATCACAATCCTGCTCGCACCGGACATAAAGCTGGTGCCATTTGTCTGGAGGGAAAAAGACGTCAAGAACTACCTCTTTATCGAGAGCATCAAATTGGCGGATCTCTCGCCTAAGCTGCAGGATTTTACCGTAAAGCTGCTCGAGCTCGGCATCGACTCAATCTCACCAGAAGATGCTCATGAAGATGCGCGCAATGCGCTGTTCTTCTACGGCAAACTCATACTTCAGGCACTCGTCGTGCTTAAAGAAGATGACCCCCGCGCGGCATGGCTGGCTGATCGCTACGAGATCAACGATCCGATCCCATACGAAAACATAGATAGTTCTTCTGGGTATGAACCCTTCAGAAGCATCCTGTCGGCAGATGTGCCAGAGAAATGGAAACGTCTTGCCGACAAAAAGATACGGAACATAATCTGTGCAGAACAAGAAGATCGCATCCAGCCGCGCGGTGACTGGGAAGAAGCCCTTGGAAGGTACGCGTCCCACATCCAGATCGGCTTCTACGGAGAAAAGTTCCCCTACAGTGCCGAACTGTTCGCTTCGCAAGTAAGCTTCATCCTCCATCTGCCTCGTATCACCGGCCGGGCACTTTTCCCGATGTATCACGCGGGAAAAATACTAAAGATGCTTGCTGGTGACGCGTACAAGTACATACGCCATCGCTTCGCACGATACATGATCCTCGCTGATCATGGCAATCATGGTGCCTACCGCGTGTACGACGAAGAAACCATGACCGGAGCGCTCATGATGTTTGATGAATTTGGTGGAGGCGACTCCGAGCTTTGCAGCCGCCTCAAGCCAATCATCACCGAAGGACAGAGAGAGATACAAGAAAGACAAACTTCCGCGCGAGCCACGAATGCACGCGTAAATGAAGTGCTTTCTCGCATGCGTTAACGCAGTGTGCGCCCACAGTTCCAACGAACTCGTGGGCGCTTTTTTATTATTTTAATTAAAAAATACCCCGGAACACTTTCGTGTCCGGGGTTTTGTTGCTAATAACGGTCGCCGCATTTTAGACAGTCGACGACGAGGTTGCTTTCATGCATGTGTTTCCTCTCTTCCTTGAACATATCGTACCTCATCCACCCTTTACCATTGCGACAGTAGTAGCAGGGCCGCTGGATGAGCATAGCGCCCACCAGGATATCTGGTTCGATGGGTTCGCAGACCTCAGCGCCGCCAGCAAGGCGAATCCTTGCCAGAAACTCGACTGGTTCCATCGAGGCGCCAGGTTCCAGGACTTTGCGAGTTTTAACCAGCAGCTCCTTGCGATCCTTGGCTTCTGCCAGTAGTGTGCCGTATCTCACGGCTACGAATGCTATAACACAGCCCTGTACCTCCACGGGTTGCGCGGCCATGACTAACTCCTTACCTGTTCTTTCGAACAAGTAAAGGTTAATCACAAACCACTTGTGATTGAAAATGCCTTACTCATTGAAAGAAACTAAAAACACTATACCAAATTAATGATATAGTGTCAATAGTTTGTGGACAATTTGCGAACTGATTAGAATCAGTTTATCCCAGTATTTCAGGATCAATCCACTAATAACGTTGCCAATAACCACTACTCCAAGAGCTACAAGTACATACCAAAAAAATTTAGTCCAAAAATTTTCTTTTGGTATAACTATACCAGGATTCTGATAACTACTCCCCTCGCCTACATTGCCCTGAAATTTTTCTATATTTTCTATGTGATATTTAGGTTCTACTGTCTTAGCCTTTTCTTGGTCACTATCTGAAAATTCATCATCTTCAAGTTTAATGCCTTTTTTTTGGATGTCTAGTATCCAATTCTGTAAAGCATTACGCACGGAATTCAATATACCTATCAATGAAGTTCTACTAATCATTAGCGATACTTTTGTTTGAAGGTAGGCACCAGTCATTATCTGATTTGCAACGTCAGCAGGATACGGCATTTCGAATTCATGATTATTTGCCTTAAGTAACCCTTCAATTTCAACAACTGATTGCCTTCCGTATCGTTTAGAGATTTGTTCTTCTACCTTGGTACTTTGGAAAATCACAGGACACCACCCAAGATAAGGATTCCAAAATTTAACTTGGCCGGATAGTTTTCTATAATCCGGATATTTACCGCCTTTAGGGTAACCATTCAATTCCTTATCAAGCCATGCCAGAAAGTCTGATTGGTTTAATTTGGTCGCCAAATCCTTAGCTCGCCGTAGCAAAACGGAAACAAGTATATCGGGGTTACTAATATCATTTACTAAGGAGTTCATTGAATTATACTGTCTCTTTATACTCAGAAATACAAGTATCCAGTCTTCAGAATTAGATCAACTTTTTCCGATTAGCCAAATCCCTATTTCCTACAATATAATATCAACGCTAACCAATTCTCAAAAAAACAGCCCCAAGAATATGCTCGGAGCTGAACAGACTAGTTCAAAGGCCACAGACTATACCCGCTGCGAGGAACAATGCAATACCAATGGCGTTCCATGCCATTTTATTGGTACGAGTTCCTGACGCATGTGTGCAACAGATCAGTGATGAACTGATCATCATGCCGGCGATCCAACCTCGCAGTATTGTGACAGGATCAGAGAATAGTGCCACGATGGGTGCGAGGCCGCCAAGCGTCATGAGTAACGACATAATCACAAGAACCCGATCAGCTCTATCCCACTTTCGTGTTTTAGTCGAGGAGAACGTAACGCGGGTTCCCCATGTACCGATGACGAGCAGCATACCACAAATGACAGGCATCTCAGATCCTCCTTAAATGAAAGAACACCTCTGTGGACCTACGGAGAATCGAACTCCGACTTCGTCCATGCCATGGACGCGTCATACCACTAGACCATAGGCCCGAATTTTTAAAATAAAGGAGGGGAGCGCACGTGCGAACACATGCGCTCCCAGGTTAGAGTAGCAACCACGGCGAGATAGGTTGATTAACCGTCGGTCTGTTGGTCCACTTGGCTTTGCCTCATGGCAGACACAGCGCTTGAGTAGTCAATCCAAGCAGTTAATTGATTAAAGCCACTTATCCTCTCTAACCCTTATGCCACATAGTATCTTATTTTTACTATTTCCTCAAGATTCAAGAAAAAAAGCGCACGGACCCGAAGGCACACGTGCGCACTGGTTTGGTTACTAGATAATTGCTGCGCGCTGTTTTTCGATGATGTGCGAGATGAGCTTGCTCGTCACCGTGATGGCGCCGCTGATTTTTTTCACCATCTCATTGTACAGCAGTTGGCCGATGCCTTCTGCCACGAGAGGGCCATCTTTGGGATCGGAGTCGTAGGCGTCGCGGCTGATTTTCATCTCATCAACCGCAATCCACCTGTTCCGTTCCCGCGACCAGCAGAGGATGTAGAAGACCGCCACAACCTGAGCCAGATTAGGAAATACTGGCTGGAGGGCTCGTGCGTCTGCTTGCAGCTCTTTGGGCTCGCATGGCATCGCTTCCTCAATGAGGAATATGCCTGATTCCAATTCCTTCATCGTTGTTCCCCGGAGTGACCAAACCCTTATCAAGCACCAGAGCTTGATGGTTTTATTATATATACTAAGTAATAAAATGTCAATACACTGGGTAATCAAAAACCGCCTTCCTATCCATTAAAAGAAGGCGGATTTCGATGCACGTCTTATAACCGAAAAGACATGCTAATCCATGCACTCACATTCGCTGCACTTCATACCCTGTTCGTGCTGGTGACCGCACGTTGGGCACATTCGTGTTTCCTCTGCCATATGACTTTTGGACACTCAACATACACACCATGTTTTTGTTGAGCGTCTGTTAATAATATTACCTTTCATGATATCATACTCCCGCATCAGCTTTATCCACATATCCCACCTGAAACATGAGACGTCTGGAAAATTGAATTATTACAGACATATTTACAAAATCACGTTCTTTGGTATAATGTACTACAAGCCTCCATAGCTCAATTGGCAGAGCAAGTGCCTTTTAAGCACCTGGTTCCAGGTTCGAGTCCTGGTGGGGGCACAAATGAAAGAGCCGCATTTATTGCGGTTTTTTCATTTGTGCTTTTTAACACAGGGCTCGAACCTCACAGGAGGGGTCGGGAGGATTAGGTATCCTCCCGTGGAGGAAATTATTTTATAGCGAGAGAAGATGAAAGAAAATAAAAATTTTCTTTCATCAAACGAGCGACGAAAATATGCTTTGCATATTCAAAACCGTGGGTTTTGAAGGAGTGAGCTTGCGAGCGATGGTTCTAGGGCCGCCAAGGCGGCCCGGAGTCTGGTGGGGGCACCACTATTTGACACTATATCATTAATTTGGTATAGTGTTTTTAGTTTCGCCCTTTCCCAAACCGTAGGTAACCACACCTTAATGTGGCAGGAGTAAGCAATGCTTATAACCGTGTCATTGATGGGTGAGAAGGATATAGCCTTGCTAAGAGCTATTGGAGGAGGAGAAATAGCAGAAAAAATGGACTCAACTACTGAGTGCATTACGCTGACTACTTCAGCATTTGATATTCTGCCTCCACTGTCTCAAGAGCACCTAAAAAAAGCTATGGAGATCCATCTCAGACAATTCGGAAATCTCTATCTGGCGGCCTTATCGTTTGGCTTTAGCAAGGAAGAAGGAGTGAAGGAAGTCTCCCAGGTTATCAAGGATAGTTTTAAGGTCCTTTCCGATGGACTCCAAAGAATAATTAGCCGCAACGAATAAAAACCGTCACACTCACCGTTTTACCAGCGCCAAAGTCAACTCAAACTACTTCGGCGCTTTTATTTTACAAAATACAAAAAACACCTTGATGGTGTTTTTTTGCTACAGTCCTTCCCTTCTTAATTCGTCAAGGAGTTCTTTTTGTTTTCGTGAAAGCTTTTGGGGCGTTTTAATCAGTACTTGTACATACATATTTCCCTTGCCGTAACCCTGGTAATGCGGAATCCCCTTATCAGAAATACGGAAAATTTTTCCCGAAATGGTTCCTGTGGGAATTTTCAGCACAATGCTTTTACCGCCCAACATTGGCATTTCAACTTCCCCGCCAAGGGTTGCCTGTGAATACGTAATTTCCTGAGCTACATAAATATCATCACCTTTCCGCTGGAATAATGGATGTTCTTTAACATAAATTTTAGCGTAGAGGTTTCCTGCTGATCCACCGCGCCGTCCCGCCTCTCCTTTGCCAGTGATTTCTACAACCTGGTTGGTATCAACGCCTGCGGGAATGGTAAATTCTATTTCTTCTTTTCCTTTTATCCTACCATCGCCCTTACAGACATTGCAGGGCTTTTCTGGTTTTGAGCCATCTCCCTTACATTCAGGGCATGTGGCAAATGTGGTATATGATCCCAGCAGTGTCTTTTTAATCTGCTGAACCTGGCCACTCCCTCTGCATGCAAAACATTCATTCAGTTTTGTCCCGGGCTCCGCCCCATTTCCGCTGCACCGGTGGCACGTAACAAGTTTTGTGAGGATTATTTTCTTTGTTGTTTCTTTGAGTACTTCTTCAAGATCAAGCTGGATATCCACTTTAATATCTTTACCCTGCCGTACGTCCTTTTTAGACGCCCGTCGAGCCCCTCCACCGCCAAATGAAAAGAAGCTTTCAAATACATCTCCTAAATCCTCAAGATCAAAATCTGCTTCGTTCCCTGGCGGATTATTTTGCCAACTCCAGTTAAAATCCCAGTTTTGCCCAGCCCCACCAAATGGATTACCGCCATCAAAAGTACGGCCAAACTGGTCGTATTGCTGGCGTTTTTGTGCATCCGAAAGCACCTGATAGGCTTCGTTTATTTCCTTAAATTTCTTTTCATCACCGCCCTTATCAGGATGATACTTATGGGCAAGCTTATGAAACGCCTTTTTAATTTCGTCTTGAGATGCGTTTTTTGATATTCCTAATACTTCGTAATAATCCATGTTTTATAATCTATTTTCTTAGTACTTGACAATTAACTTATATTATGTTAAATAGTAAATAGGCCCTTCACAACTAACCGTGTCCTTCTTGGAGAAATCCCGTGGTTCGCAGAACATTACTTCTCAAGATGTGGGACGAGCAGATCGCTGACCTCGAGGCGCGCACCCAAGCGGAAGAGAATCCCGATGACAAGAAAGATATGCAAGAAAGTCTCGGCGAAGGACAGAAGGCGCGAATCATCCTTGAAAAGCTGGTGCCTCGTCTAAATGACAGCTCGATGCCTAACTTCAAGGAATTTCTTGAGGTAAAGCGTATTGACCCGAACGACGAGAGGGTTCCGCTCCTTAGGGAGGTCTGGAATCAAGCAATCGGCCTTGCGGCTGAATCCATGCTCATGCCTCCCTGTCCTGGATGGGGGTTCACCATCGTAGCCCTCGAGAAGTAACCACAACTCAATTCCGAACCCATTGACCACCGCGTCAATGGGTTTTTTCTTTACACAATTTTCAAATTACTATTCTTGATATTCCTAATACTTTGTAATAATCCATGATATTGACAGGTAATATTATTCGTTATAAAATTATTTTGTAGGATGATAGAGCGACTTCCGCACATATCCTTCCCTACTGCACATTGAGGAGGTAGAATGATCGACAAGATTCTGGGAACTGTGGCGATGGTGGCTGTGGTTATCTTCTTTATGGGATGTATGGTCTATCTGAAAAAGAGGGAACGCGCCAGGCTCATGGCCATACCTCAGAAAGACAGACTACCTCCCGCAGTTGATGCTCCTGTTTCTCGATACCGCTGCGATGAGACTGGCGCCCCCCACTGCCATGATAATACGGGACATTGCATTGATTGCGGTAGCAAACAGTAATTCTATCTCAGCCCTTGGGGGGACCTATTCGGTCTTCCCTATTTTTTTTCTTTGTACTCTCCGTCCTCTGCTTTCGGCTCGGAACTTGGCTTCTCCTGCTTATTAGACGTATTGGACGGATTATTTTTGTACAATTCCGTACCAATTTTTTGCATTTCAGATGATAATTCTTGAGTTTTTTGCTTTACTTCATTAACGTTATCACTGTCTTTTACTTTCTTCAACGCCTCAATTTTATCCACAGCAGTCTTTTTGGCCTCCGCAGGAATCTTAGCATCATTATCCTTTAACATTTTCTCAGAGGTGTAGATTGCCGCGTCAGCCACATTACGAACTTCAATCATTTCTTGCTTTTTCTTGTCCTCAGCCGCGTGAAGTTCAGCATCTTTTTTCATCTTTTCTACCTCTTCTTTTGAAATACCTCCTGACCCTTCAATTTTAATTGATTGAGACTTCCCCGTCGCCTTATCTTTTGCTGAAACGTTTAAAATACCATTTGCATCAATGTCAAAGCTAACTTCAATTTGCGGAACGCCACGAGGCGCTGATGGAAGGCCATCAAGCATAAACTTGCCCAGGGTTTTGTTATCGGCTGCCATGGGGCGTTCTCCTTGCAATACATGAATTTCAACTGACGGCTGACTATCGGCAGCTGTTGAGAAAATTTGAGTCTTAGCTGTTGGCACCGTGGTATTTTTAGGAATAAGTATGGTATTAACCGAGCCCATGGTTTCAATACCAAGGCTTAATGGCGTCACGTCCAGCAGCAGCACATCGCGCATATTACCCTGCATAATGCCACCTTGTACTGCAGCTCCGATGGCAACTACTTCATCGGGATTTACTTCTTTATTGGGTTCTTTACCAAAAAGCTTGCGGACTTCATCAATAATGCGCGGCATACGCGTCTGCCCGCCAACTAATACCACTTCATTAATATCTGCTGGCTGAAGATTTGCTTCCTGCAAAGTTTGTTTCACCAGTTCAATTGATTTATCAATATACTCGCCTACCATTTGTTCTAACTGTGATCTGGTTATTTTGTAGAGCAAGTGCTTTGGGCCGGCGGAATCTGACGTAATGAACGGCAAGTTGATTTCGGTTTCCATGGCACCCGACAGCTCAATTTTTGCTTTTTCAGCGGCTTCTTTAATGCGCTGCAATGCTAAATTGTCTTTTGCCAAATCAATGCCGTTATCTTTTTTAAATTGATCTACAACCCAATTCATAACTTTTTGATCCAAATCATCGCCACCTAAATGAGTATCTCCGCCGGTTGCTTTAACTTCAACGGTATCAGCGCCAACATCCAAAATGGAAATATCAAAGGTACCGCCACCAAAGTCATAAACGATAATCTTTTCGTCTTTCTTTTTATTAAGCCCGTATGCTAATGCTGCGGCTGTCGGCTCGTTAATAACGCGCTTTACGTCAAAACCGGCAATTTCTCCGGCAATCTTGGTTGCTTTGCGCTGATTATCATCAAAATACGCAGGACACGTAATAATTGCCTCAGTAATTGTCTCTCCCAGCTTTGCTTCTGCATCCGCCTTGAGTTTCTGCAGGATCATCGCTGAAATTTCTGCTGGATTAAGCCACTTATCACCCATTTTTACTTCTACGCCGCCATCGGCTGATTCTTTGATTTCATAGGGCAATAATTTCTTATCGCGTTGGACTTCTGCATCCGAAAACTTCCGGCCAATAAGCCGCTTTACCGAAAAAATAGTATTGTGGGGATTGGTTACCGCCTGACGTTTAGCCAAAACTCCCACCACGCGCTCTCCTGCTTTCGAAATAGCAACAATGGACGGTGTTGTCCGTGCCCCTTCTTTGTTTTCTATAATCTTGGGTTCGCCTCCTTCAACAATTGCCATCGCTGAATTTGTTGTCCCAAGATCAATTCCTAATATTTTACTCATGGTTTTTATTTTTTACTTGTATATCGCTATGATTCGCCGTACGACTACGTTACCTTCATCAATATATTTCCCTGTAAAATCGAACCAGACTCTCATAAATTCCTCTCTTTCTATTTTACGCAACTTCCCTACTTCGGGATCCTGGAGATAAATGAATGTATCATCAAGATCAACAACTACCGAATAATGACCATCACCAACTTCTTCTGTTCCACCCGGCGCGAACCAATCGACAATCACAGGAACCTTCTTATCAAGCCAACCTTTAATATCTTCAAACGTGCTGTTGTCGTGAATACGTGCCTGTAATCCAACCATCTGGGCAGTCTTTTGCAATCCTTCGGCGCTTGTTCCTAATTCTTTGGTAGTACCAGACATTTGTGCAATCTCATCTTCTGATTTATTGTACCCATAGTAATCAAAAACCATTTTCAGACTTGATGGCCCGCACATTGATTGATGAAGGGTTCCTTGAAATGGTTTAATATCCAACATGTTACTTATTTTTAGCAATTAATTCTGTTATGTACTGGATTGGCCGGCAAATTCCCATGTTTGCAGGAATATCGGCAACGGGACCATTGGGAATTTGTATTTTTGCTGAAATCTTTGCTGATGCGATTCCTACTACTTTGCCCGTTTCCACTGAAAATACGGGTGAACCGCTGGATCCATTGTTAATATGTCCGTCAATAAGGAAGAAATGAAATGATCCGTCTACTCCCCGTCTTTTTAGAGAACTTACAATAGACCTATTTGTAGTCATGGTGATACCAAAGCCCATATTCAAAAGCTCCACTGCTAAGGGATATCCAATAAATGCAATTTCATCTCCCTCACGGATGCTTTCAGAATCTCCTAAACCTTCTACGGTATGAAAATCTTTTTTATCTGAAACAATCTGCATGAGCGCTACATCGTTTTCTTCATCTATGCCAAGAAGTTTTATAGAATAGCGTTCATAGCGAGTTAAATTTTTCTGGTCAACGTGCGCTGGGACAGAAACTCCTGAATGCTTTTGCTCATCGGGGGCAATTTGCTTTACGACATGGGCATTGGTAATAAACTTGCCATCTGCGGAGATAATAAAGCCCGTGCCTTTAATTCCCACTTTAGTCTGATTGTTTTCCTGCGGAATCGCAACATCAATCAAGATAATTGCTTTTTTGTTTCGCTCAATGATGTGTTGTATATTCATAATTTTTTAGTTTCGTCTTCAATAATAGTCTCCATTAAGTCTTCTGCCAGGTGCTCTTGAAGCTCGATTTTCTCTTCAGCTTCTTGTTTGGTCCCATTATTCACAAATACATTGACCACATTATTGCTTCCTTGCACTGCCGTGGTAATGTGGGTGTTTTGCGATGCTCCCTTTTTTTGTTTAATCCCAACTAATGCTAATACGATATCTATCAACCCATTGATTAACTGCTCCCCCTTCAAAATCCAATCGATGATAATCATGTTACTTGCTTACTTTGACCTTTGCGGGCCTTAAGACTTTTCCCTGCATCATATACCCTTTCTGTAATTCTTCAACTACCGTACCTGATGCAACTTTCATATCTATCTCTTCCACCGCATCCATGGTTTCAGGATTAAATTTCTTGCCTATCGTTTCAATCTCTTCAATGCCTCCTTGTTTTAAGAAATCCTTGATTTGGTTCTGTATCTGTAAAAATCCTTCCGCCCATTTATCATATTCCGGGAATTCCTGCCTGCCGGCAGGCAGGTCTTTCTGCGCTAAATACATGGTATCAATAATGGGCAATACATTTAAAATGACTTCGGTATGAGCGTACTTTACTAACTGACTAATGCGTTCCATCTCATCTTTTTTATAATTCAAGAAGTCAGCGCGCTCGCGCTTCCAGCCATTAAGGTATTCTTCTGCCTTTTTCTTTAATTCTTCAAAATCTTTATTGATATGTTCGTTTTTTGACTCTTTTTCCATATAATTTGACACTTTTGTGATTTATTGTATGGCTATTGACAAGTTTTAGCTACTATGCTAGGATTAAGCACATAGATAAGTCAGTTCTTTTAAGGGTATATTTCACAACTCACGCAGTTAGACCTTAATTATTTAAGCTTTAACTGCGTGAGTTGTGTCGGCAATGTGCTGGCACACGACGTATGTCGTTACCCAGGAGGATCAGATATGCGTGCGGCTTTTCTGAATTGCGCTTATAGCACTTTCGCGACGATCGGCGCCACCGACCTCGGCGACGCGAGCAACAACGCGACCCCCTGATCGCGCTCGCGGCCGTGGGAGTGTGTGATCCCCTAAGGATTGCCGCATGAGATTTGCTCACATTGGCGCAACTTCTCATGCCGCAAACAGATCCAATCACACAATGCGGCGAAATGCTAGGAGTAAGGGAGTATGGAACTCCCTTCTAGCTGAGCCGCGGTGCTAACCCGTGGAATACACGGAGAAAGAGCAATCATGAAACGATGGTTGCTTCCACCCCCATTTCGCTAGGTACAGCACCGTTACGCTTGAAGGCCGCTCGAGAGATGCAGACAACTGCACCCTCCGAGCGGCTCTTTTTTTGTTAAAAATCTTCTAATTCTTTCAATAATTCTTGGATCAATTGCATGTGTTTATCGTACATCTGGCGTGATGGTCCTAATATTTCCATTATTTCCAGTATGCCGTTTTTATCTTGAATTTTTGTGTAACTTAATGTTGAAGAAATTTCTTGGAGTGACTTTGCTAATTCTTGGGCAGCCCGTAATTCCTGCTCTATTTTTTTACGCGCTTCTTCAATTTCTTTAAACACAAACTGGGGCAAATCCCCTTCTGTTTGCTCTACAAAATACCGATAGGCTTTTTCAGTTGGCACGCGGCCCGCTGAGGTATGGGGCTGGCTAATATAGCCCTGCTCTGTAAGATCTTGAAGGTCGTTACGAATGGTAGCTGGCGAACAATCAAAACCGCTTTTTTCTTTCAAAAAGCTTGAACTGATAGGTTCTGCAGTATCTAAGTAATACTCAACGATATCGCGCAGTATTTTTTCTTGCCGTTCGCTGATCATGCCTCCATACTAACAAATTAGCAATCTGTGTCAAGGATTGCTAATTATATGAACCGGCCTATTTGAGAAAACCAAATAAAATATAAAACGAGAGAATTCCCGTGAGCGCGAGTTTCACTAATGGAGTAAGTCCAACACCAAAAACACGGGGCATTAAAATAGAATATTCCCACCGTCCTGTCCTCAGTGAAAAGACTTCCCAGATATACGCCCAGACAATGGCAATAACTAAAAATAAGACAATATTAAACGACGTAGTTAAAAATATAAGGGTAATCCACACCGCGTCAATAGCTGCGGCTTTGAGCATAAGCGGAACGTATTCAGTAAGAGCCATGTCCCAACAGGTATGATACAAAATGCTATGGCAGAGCTCGTAAACAAGATTGAGAGTAAACGCAATGAATAGAAGCTTGAGAATTACATCGCTCATTTCTTTTTGAGGTCTAAGCACACCGAATTAATGCAGTATCGCTTGCCGGTTTGCGTTGGACCGTCGTCAAACACATGCCCTAAATGAGATTTGCACCGAGAACAGATAATTTCAGTGCGTCCGTCTGTTTCTTGATGCTGTTCAATAGCGCCCTCAATGGCTTTGTCAAAGCTTGGCCAGCCGGTTCCCGAATCAAATTGCGCATCTGAAGAAAATAACGGACTGCCGCATACCATGCAAACATAATTTCCATCCTCTGTTTTATGGACGTATTTACCCGTAAAGGGATGTTCAGTCCCCTTCTCACGCAGCACATGGTACTGCTCTTGAGTAAGCTTCTTTTTTAATTCTTGTTCATCCATATCGTCTTTTTTTGTCTGAAATGACAGGGGCATACTAATACACATATTATTTCAACAATTTTGCAAATTCTTTTTTAACCTTATCTAATTTTGGATTAATAACCACCTGACAATATGCCTTGCCCTTGTTCCGCTCATAATAGTTCTTATGGTAATCTTCGGCAGGATAAAATTCATCTAACTTTTTTACTTCGGTGATAATGGGCGCGCCTACCTCTGATGACTGGTTTAATCGCATAATGAATTGTTCGGCCCCTTCTTTTTGTTTTTCGTTTTGGCACAGGATAATCGATCGATACTGCGGGCCAACATCATTGCCTTGCCGATCTTTCGTTGTTGGATCATGACTGGCAAAGAATACAGTCAACAATGTCTCTAAAGGGACACTTATGGGATCATAGTCAATCTTAATGACCTCAGCGTGGCCAGTATCTCCTTGTGAGACTTGTTCGTAGGTTGGATTCGGCACTGTTCCTCCCGCATATCCTGGTTCAACAGATAATACGCCTTTGAGCATTTTAAAAACAGCTTCAGTGCACCAAAAACATCCTCCGCCGAAGACAATTGTTTCCATAGCTATTTTCAGGCAGTAAAGCTAAAGTATAAGAGCAGGCATCCGAGGAGCACGCCGGCAACATAAAAAAGAGAGACCCAGTCGTTTTTTTTGAGCTTGGCAATCATATGTCCCGCATTTTTGGGGGCAAACATATATGCAATACCCGAAATAACAAGCAACCACCCCAATGCCGTAATGATTGTTTTCCAGCTCGCATCCCACACGTTATAATTGAGCACCATCACAAGCCCGATGACAAAGTGTCCAATACCATGAAAAAACTCCATCTCCTCCCCTTCCATGAATTTATAGAGCTTTTGTGCACGAGCGGGTGAAATGAGCAGCGACAAACATATTGCAACAAGAGAAAAACCCCATACTTGAGCAATAAATATTATTGTATCCATGCTAATTTATCTTTAATAGCTCAACTTCAAATATGAGAGTTGCGTTCTGGGGAATACCGGCTGCGGGAAATCCACTTGCACCGTATGCCATGTCTGCGGGAATTGTCAGCATGCGCTTTTCTCCCACTTTCATACCCAGTAATCCCACGTCCCATCCTTTAATGACTTGTCCCTTGCCAAGAACAAAGCTGAATGCTTGATTGCGATCATAGCTTGAATCAAATTTTTTCCCGTTCTCAAGAGTGCCGACGTAATTAACGATGAGTGTGTTTCCCGCAATAGCCCCTCCGCCTTGGCCTTGCCGTTCAATAACAATATTTACCCCCTGTACCGTAGAACCTGATGACGTACCTGCGCCTTGCTGAGTGGGACCCTGTGAGGGTTTTGAATACATCACCCATAGTACTACTCCGGCAATAATGACAAGAATAACGATAACACCTACTAAAATTGCTTTTGACATATTTTTAGATAAATAATTAGTTTATGCGCATCGACCACACCTAATAACTGGTGGGGCTTGGTGGTCTGTTAATGATTGGTATTTCATTTGATCCAGACCCTGATCCGCCACCTGATTGAATGAAATTATTCGTGAAAAAGCACTGTGTTTCCTTATTTGATTCTATCTTTACTCCGCGTACTTTCCCCTCGCCAACAACGGGCCATCCATTCCAGATTGTCCAAAATCCATTTGCATCTTGGTTATAGCATTGGAATGTTTTTGATTCCCACCCCGAAGGCCATACTTCTTGAATTTCATAGGTGCCCGGTTCAATCTGCCCTTGATAGAAACTGCCGTATCCCTCACGTTTTGCAGCATCATAGTCATTAATGCACAAATCAGCAATATTGTTTCCCGGATCAATAAGATACGAGAAATACAAGCTATGATTAATATCGTTTATATTGCATGCGCTTATATATGGGCTTGCGTTATAATTCGTTGTCTTCTTAAGAATCGTAAGAAAACCCGGGGCCTGGCTATTGGTAAAGGTACAGGTGGTAGTTTGCGCCTGATCGACAGGAACTCCTGTAACTTTCCCCGTGTACGTCTTCTTGCCGTTCTGGTCAGTAATGGTCTCTGGCTTACCAACTTCATACCCATCTCCATCGTGACATATAACGTTATCAATATTCCAATTCGGGTTTTTTGCTTCCACTATCATGTATGTCATATTTGATTTTTCCTGCTCTGCCTTAGACCCTTCATGATTACTGGTAGTAACTGAAAGGTTGCTACTCTTACCTCCTGTTGTTTCTGGCGTTATTGTATAGTTAAAAGAATCATCCCCGGTCTTGGCAATCTTTTGAATTTCTAGATTTCCATATCCGGTATCTTGGAATGTGCAGGTAGTTGTTCCTCCTTTAGTAATGGTAAACGAAGCACTATCAGTTGATCCCCCTGACCCACTTCCACAGGAAGCATTTTTAGGGCCACTCTTCCAAAATGCTTGCGTAAATTCTTGTATTGAATAGTTTCCAACCGGGATATCGACTTGCCCTGATCCCGATCCATTACCAGAATCTGAATCACATTGCGTAGGAACAGTTACCGTATAGGGTGTCGGTGAAAGGCCAAAGTAAAATGTCGCATCATCAACATCAGGTGATGAATTGCATCCTTGCGCATCTTTTTTCACAATAAGCGTTCCTTTATCAGAACTAGTATTCCCTCCACCACTTCCACTGCAATCAGCATCAAGCGTACACGCATCCCCGCCTCCTCCTGCAAAACAAGCTGATTTGCCGTTAAGCGTTCCGCATGTTGAGCCATCATTGCCCCCGCTCCCGCCTCCGCCTCCCCCACCGCCACCACCGGGACCAGGATTGATTCCTCCGCCTCCTCCAGGGCCTGGATTAATTCCACCACCTCCGCCGCCCCCTCCACCGCGGCAATCATTGTCAAAATTACATATTCCCCCGCCGCCTCCTATAAAACACGCGGGCTGACCATTAATAATTCCGCAGGTTGCTTGATTAATCCCTCCTCCCCCCCCTCCTCCGCAATCAGCATCAAATCTGCATAGTCTACCACCTCCGCCAACAAAGCATCTTGGTTGACCATTAAGAACTCCGCATGTGGACTGATTATTTCCGCCGCCACCACCGGGACCTCCTCCACAGTCAGCATCAACAGTACATTGTTTGCCGCCGCCCCCCATAAAACACGCGGGGTCTCCGTTAATAATTCCACACGTTGACTGATTATTTCCTCCGCCTCCCGGTCCAGGAATAATCCCGCCGCCGCCACCACCACCGGGCCCAGGACCAGGGCCTGGCCCTCCACCAGCGCTGCACGATTTTTGGTCACAGCCAAAACCCCAAAAACCGTCTTGGCATACTTTATTTATACATAATGAATGAGCCTGGCAATTTGGACCACCAGTAATATAATCGCACTGGTTTGTGCACGCATTCTGATCACAGTTGTTTCCTAGATACCCTGCTGCACACTGTTTATTGATACACGCAGAATCACCTATACATCCTGGGGTTCCAGGGGTGCACTGAAACCCGCACGCAATCTGGTCGCAGTTTCCCGTTTCTCCCGGCCCATTGGGAACACATTTTCGTAACGCGGCACTGCATTTAGCGTTAGGACTGCAAAAAGCATCAGTATTGGGGTCGCATTGCAAATAGCAACTCTTTCCACAGGTACTTCCCGGGCTTGCTACGCACCGTCTGTTTTTGCCATTAGCATCAGAAACGCATTTTGAATTGTCCTTACATCCTGGAGTGCCAGGCTGACACTGGTTATCGCACGACAACGCATCGCACTTGTCATTGGGATTATCGCTCGCAACGCACGCAGGACCGTCGGTTGCCCATACACATTTAAATCCGCCGCCTCCCGGTTGAGGACATCCGCCTGCCTGCATAATTTCATCGCATGAAGCCCCCGAGCCGTCGTGGCCATCAGTACACTGAGCTCCATCAGGACTGCATTGCCCGTGGGTACTCGAATCAGAGCACCCTGCTCCGCAGGTATTTTGACCACTACTATCACTGGCACAAAAACCTTTTCCACTTGCTGTTTCACAATGTGCTCCAAGTGTGCCCGTACCCCCACCTCCTCCTATTGACCCGCCCAATCCGCAATCTGATCCTGGTGGCGGAGGGACGACAGAAATACAAACCTCTGCTACTTGCGCCGAAGAGCTCTGCGCAAGTACTGCGCTTACTGTTACTGCTATTGCGGCAATCGTAATACACAGCAAGAGTGGTCGCACAAAATTTTTCATTGATGTGAGGGAATTTAAAAAAATATTCTCTTATTCTAACACAAATAGATGAGTGTCAACTGTGGAAAACTTCACGCTACGCGCTTCCAATAAGGATTCCTGCAACAAGTACGATAATTCCACCCAAAATTACCTGAGCTGCTGAAATCCAAAAGTTCATCATAAAATACCTGTTTCGGATATAGGCAATGATAACAAGTTCGAAGCCGACAACGATATATGCAAAGTATAATGCGCTTGAAAAACTTGGTAGTGCAAAAGGAATAGTATGAAGAATACCGCCGACAAAGGTCATAACACCGGTAATAGATCCTCGCCGAAACGGATGACCGCGACCTGTATGTTCACCGGTATCAGATAATGCTTCGGCAAAAGCCATACTAATGGCTGCACCCACAGCCGCGGAAAGTCCGACTAAAAACGCAATATGGGTTGATTTTGTGGCAAACGCCGCTGCAAAGAGCGGAGCAAGTGTTGATACTGATCCGTCCATAAGCCCCAGCAACCCCGGCTGAATATATTGTAAAATAAGGTTTTTTTGAGAGATTTTCTCCATTCTCAAGTATTTTACTTTATGATGCTCCCATTTGATATTTTCTTATCAGGGCTAAGAATAACCGGTCCGCCATCATCTGCACAGAGCATCATTCCTTGGCTATCAAGCCCCGCAAGCATCCGAGGCTGTAGATTAATAATAAAAACGGCTTGCTTTCCGGTAAGCTGATCAGGAGTATAAAATTTGGCGATGCCCGCGATAATCTGGCGTTTACCAGATTCTCCAAAATCAACGCCGAGTTTAAGTAATTTTTCTGAATTCTCAACAGCCTCAGCGCTCGTGATCTCGCCTACCTTCAGTTCAATTTTTAAAAAATCATCAAACTGAACGATATCCATACCTTTAGTGTACCAAAAAAACATTAAAAAATCACCCGCGCGCGGGTGATTTTTATTTCAGTCGTATATTTTTCAGTATATTCTTTTGAATAGACCCTTTGATGAGATTAGCACTATCATCTTCCTGATCGTGATGATTATCATCTTTTTGCACCGAATCCTGTAAGTCATTATTTTCTATATTGATCTTTACTTTTTCGTTGGTAAGGACACCGATTTGCGTTTCTCCCATGACATTAACAGCTTTTTGAAAGAATAAC
>Ga0075426_10000271_pt1 | contig 34585 bp, 35 predicted proteins | sample SoiMethybrSBSTD5_FD_75304 | JGI IMG/M metagenome (GOLD analysis project Ga0075426, IMG submission 75304) | Bulk soil microbial communities from a Populus tree surrounding site in Tennessee, USA - Soil MetaG P. TD hybrid SBSTD5 | ecosystem: Environmental > Terrestrial > Soil > Tree plantation... | reverse complement strand
CACCGACAGCTCATCAACCGACTTAAAACGAAAACGCCGAAAAGCCACACCTGACAAAACTCAGCTTAACGAAAAGCAGCTTCGCGTCGTTGAGATGCTGAAAACTTCCGGCGACGGTATACCGTTCAGCGAGTTGCTTGAGACCACAGGCGTTTCGTCTTCGGTCGTTAGGACGCTCGAGAAACGCGGCGTCGTTGAAGTCGCCGCCCGCGAAATTCGCCGCGATCCGCTCGCACACATCTCTCAACAGCCCGTCGAGCGAATCACGCTTAACCGCGAGCAAAAAGATGCGCTCGATCAAATCGTGTCGCAGCTCGAAGATCGGCAATACACAACCTTTCTGCTCCACGGAGTGACCAGCAGCGGCAAGACTGAGATTTACATTCGCGCCATGCGCGAAGCGCTGAAGCGAGGAACATCAGCGCTAATGCTCGTGCCTGAAATTTCTTTGACGCCCGTTTTTTCACGCCGCCTTCGAAGCGAGTTTCAAGATGCAGTCGCCATTCTTCACTCGAGTCTTTCAGAAGGCGAGCGAACAGACGAATGGCGCCGCATCCGAGAAGGCGAAGCGCGAGTTGTGATCGGCACTCGCTCGGCGGTGTTCGCGCCGCTCGATAATATCGGATTGGTGATTGTCGACGAAGAGCACGATGGTTCTTACAAACAGGAAGAAACCCCGCGTTACCACGGACGCGATACTGCGATCGTGCGAGCGCTGCGAGCGGAGGCAGTGGTCGTGCTGGGTTCGGCTACGCCGTCACTAGAATCGTTCTACAACGCGCAGCAAGGCAAATACAGATATCTTCGTCTTCAGACACGCTATGGAGATCGAGCGCTGGCCGAAGTACAAACGGTCGATATGCGTGAGGTCTTCAAACGTCACGGCAAATCTCAAACGCTTTCCGATGAATTGAAATCGGCAATCGCCGAAACATTCGCGCGAGGCGAGCAGTCGATGATTCTGCTGAACCGGCGAGGCTTCTCATCTTTTTTATTGTGTCGTTCTTGTGGGCTTGCGATTCATTGTCCGAATTGCGATGTGACGCTGACTTATCACCGCTACAACGAGAGCCTTCAATGTCACTACTGCAACTACATTCGGCCGGTGCCGCGAGTCTGCGACGCGTGCGAAGGTGAATACATTCACTATGTCGGCCTCGGGACCGAACAGCTCGAAGCAATGTTGAAAGAGTTGTTTCCAGAAATGAATATAGCGAGGCTCGATCGCGACACCACTCGAAGCCGAGGAAGCATCGAACAGATCATCATGGAGTTTGCCGGTGGAGGAATCGACTTACTGGTTGGAACGCAGATGATTGCGAAAGGCCATGACTTTCACAACGTAACTCTCGTTGGAGTGGTGTCAGTCGATGCAGGTCTCGGGCTGCCGGATTTTCGCGCGGCCGAGCGAACCTTTCAATTGCTCACTCAAGTGTCGGGACGCGCCGGCAGAGGCGATCGTCCGGGGAAAGTTGTAATTCAAACTTATCATCCCGAGCACTACGCGATCGTTTGCGCGAGAGATCAGAACTACGAAGAATTCTACCGTCGTGAGATCGTGTTTCGCCGGACGATGCACTACCCGCCGTTCGCGGCCTTGATCAATGTGTTGATTCACGACAAGGATTTTGATCGGGCCAGCAAAACGGCCTTTGATTTCGCTCACGAGTTTCGGGATGCGGCGAAGGGTTCGGCGATTCGCGTGCTGGGTCCGGCTCCGGCGGCGATTTCAAGATTAAGAAACGAGTATAGATTCCAGGTGCTGATCAAGTCTCAGAGCCGGCCTCGCGCCCGCGAGGCTCTTGAGGTAGCAATGGACCGAATGGCTGAAGACGGACACAACCCGCGGGCAATAAATATTGAAGTCGATCCTATGAACTTGATGTAGTTTGGGAGCGCGGCCGTCCCGGCCGCATGACGCTGTAGTCGATACCCTCGAAAGGGACTTTCTCGCAGACTACAGCTTCCTCCTGGCGGCACTGCCATAAGGCCAGTCCCCGGGTCTGGTCACGAGCTTCGCCTTGACCGGGTTTTGATGAATGTATGCCACCGCGTTTGCATAATGCACATCGTTGCGGATGAAGCGATCGAAATAATCGGGCTGCCAATACCCTCCGGAGATGCCGAGTATCCGATTAGCTTCTTTTGCGGTGAATGATTTCCATGAGTGAACAATCTGTGACAACTGATAGTCGGCATCGATCTCGACCAGCACGTGAACATGATTGGGCATTACGACCCACTCGAGCAGCTTATATCGCTTGCCATCAAAGTGAAGAAGCGCATCCTCGATCAATGAAGCAACTCGAGCATCTTTCAAACTACAACTTCCGTGTCCAGCATCCAGGTAAGCCTCGATCTGTTTTCGTCTCTCAGTGTCGTCCTTCGCGATGATCTCTAGGCTTTTTAGAACATATTCCGGCAGAGCATCGGAGAGGCGATAAGTGATCATCTGAATCAGGTTTTGATGATCGAAGTGAGGAAGATATCCGCGCGAATACCATTCTTTGTGAATCATACCGATGAAGAAGGATGCGGCCGGGACGGCCGCGCTCCCAGGTATGTGACTGCGAATCTTAAGGCAACGATCCTTGCGGAATCATCCACGGATGAACATCAGTGATCAGCCTCCCGGCTTTGATCGTCGGATCGCCTTCTGCAAGCGTCTTCGCCTCTTCGAGAGAATCAACCTTAAACACAAACACACCTGCGTAGCTGCCTCCATTTTCGAACGGACCCGCGATAACGAGCTTCCCTGTTTTTGCCATCGCGTTGATGTTAGCCATGTGATCCGCTTGAAGCTTTTCAGTCGCTGGAGTTTTTTCGGGTGTCCAGTTTGGCCCGCGCCGCAGGAAAGCAAAGTAATAAGTCGTCATCTTAAACGGCTGCTGCGGCGACTTCATTATGCCTTTAGCCGCCCACCACTTCAGCACCTCGAGCGTGAATCCTCCGGTCTTGACCAAAGGATCAGCTTCCTCCCACGTGCGAGCTTCCTCGGGCGATGAAGCGTTGAGCACGAATACTCCTGCGGTGTTTGTGTCGTCAATGAACGGACCGGCTATCGCAGCCTTTCCGCTCGCAAGAAGCGCTTGAACGTGTTTGAAGTGTGTTTGCAAAAGCTGTTGTGATTCGGCAGCGTGGCTCGTGGTCCAGTTGACCGGCTTTTTCAGCAACACAAGATAGAACGTTCCCATTTCGTACTTGCGATCCTGAGCGTTCCCACTTGGGTTCAAAGGGCCAGCTACGAGCGCAAGTCCAACCGTCGCTGCGAGTGTCAGCTTCAATAAAGTTGATTTCATATTTGCCTCGAGTTTCTTTGGGTACCGCCTCAGTCGGGTTCGTTTATTATCGGCTGCTCAGCGGGCGTTGGCAAACTCATACGCGTAGTTAGCGTCGTGAAGCTTTGATGGCTACACTTCGGTTGGAGGCCGAGCGATGAATAGAGAATCTCACCATCATTACCTGATTCATCTGCTTCGACGAGCGTATTCGGGCGAGCTGGCCGCCGGATTCGCTTATCGGGGTCACTGGAAATCAATCAGGAACGAATACGAGCGGGCCGCGATTCAAAAGATCGAGCGAGAGGAATGGATTCATCGCGAACGTGACGGCGAGATGTTGATAAGCCTGGGCGCTCGCCCTAAGAAATCTCGCGAGGCGAAGTTGTGGCTGATTGGAAAATCAATCGGAGCGGCATGTCATTTGATTGGCTCGTTTCTTCCGATGTATTTCGCGGGACGCCTCGAAGGCGGCAATGTGATTGAATACGAAACCGCCGCTTCACAGGCCGCGGCACTGGGACTCAACCAGTTTGAAGCCGACTTGCGCGAGATGGCCCGCGTTGAAAAAGAGCACGAACTCTTTTTCTTAAATATGGTCGTCGGGCATCGGATGCTTCCATTAATTTCCAGTCTGTTCGGTTGGGGAAAGCTCACGCATACCGAGGCTCAGCTTCCGCAAGAGACAGTTACTTCCGAGGTAGCAGACGCATCAATCACATAATCTCGAACCTTTGCGAACGTGCTATCATCTCCGCTCGGAGCCGGCCTTTGTACATCGATTCACACGCACACATCGAAATGAGCGACTTCGACGCCGATCGCGAAGCTGTGATTCAGCGCGCGCTTGATGCCGGAGTCGAGATTATTGTTTGCGTTGGAGACGGCGAGGTCGCCGCAGACTCCCACGCGGCGGCGTTTCGAATTGCCGAGCGATATCCTTACATATACACGACTGTCGGAGTTCATCCTCACGAAGCGCGCTTGCTCGATGACAATCTGTGCGCGCAACTGAAAGATCTATCTCAGCATCCGAAGGTGATCGCGTGGGGCGAGATCGGTTTGGACTACCACTACGACAATTCACCGCGAGATGTGCAGCGAGAAGCCTTCAGAAAGCAATTGCGAATGGCTCGCGAGCGCGGGCTTCCGATTTCAATTCACACTCGCGAGGGTGAAGCTGATACGCTCGCGATCATTGAAGAAGAATGGAAAGGCTGCGGGCTCGGCGGGGTGATTCATTGTTTCACAGGCACACGATCATTCGCGGAAGCGGTTATCGAGCTCGGGTTCTACATTTCGTTTTCGGGTGTTGTGACTTTCAAAAAAGCCGAAGACCTTCGCGAGATAGCTCGCGCTACACCGATTGATAGGATCGTGATTGAGACCGACAGCCCGTTTCTCGCGCCGGTCCCGTATCGCGGCAAGCGCAATGAACCCGCGTACGTTGTCGAGACTGCACGAGCCGTCGCCGGGCTTCGTGATCTGAACGTCGAAGATTTTACTCACAGCGCGTCGGAGAATTTCAAAAAACTCTTCGGGCGATGAGAAAACCGAAGTCCGGTTCAAATGCGACGAAGTCGGAATCATGATAAATTGCAGTTCGGGGAAACTAGTATGAACGACGAACAACTACTCGAACGGATTACCTTAAATCCTAAGGTCATGGTGGGAAAGCCGGTGATCAGAGGCACTCGTCTAAGTGTCGAATTTATTCTAAACCTGCTGGCACACGGTGCCACGACCGCAGAGGTTCTTGCAGAATACGATGGACTCACGCAGGAAGATATTCAGGCGTGTCTTTTGTTCGCCACGAAATCTCTACAAGACACGACGTTCATGCCGCTGACAGTGGAGGCCGCTTAAGTGCGCTTTCTCGTGGACGAGTGCACTGAGGCGTGGTTTTTCTGAGACTCAAAGATGAGCGAGGAAACAACAAGATACAAATCCTGCGTCGGCTACTGGATGGGTATGCTGACCGGCTTGCCGATCACTTCATAGTCGTCTCCGAAACTCGTGTTCGCTTCGCAAAGAAATCGTGACCACATCACTTTCCTTTGGGTCTGGAAATGTTCTAAGCCGTCGTGAGGCCTTGAGGGCCGTCGGTCTCATCGCGGGCGGCGTCCTGCTCGACTCTGCTTGCACGCGACGTGTGCAGCGCTCGGTTAGCGGCTCGGTGAGCGGCGCACCAACGCGCATCCGGCATCTCGCGCCTGTGAACGTCGCCGCTGATCGTGAGATCAGAACCGTAGTCGGGCTCCGACCGTTTCGACCTTCCGGCTTCGTCGTGAGAGCTGAATCACTCGGAGACAAGTTACTCGTTCATAACTATGGACACGGCGGCGGAGGAGTGACGCTGTCGTGGGGCACGGCTTATCTCGCGGCTGAGCTTATTCGCGAATCGGGCAAGACCGGACCTGTTGCAATCATCGGCTGCGGAGTGATCGGGCTTGCAACCGCGCGCACTCTTCAGCGACGAGGATTCGACGTCACGATCTATTCCAAAGATATGCCTCCCGAGACTACTTCAAACATCGCGGGCGCGAGCTGGTCTCCAACATCGGTCATCGACGAAGACCATCGCACTGCGGCATGGGACGCGCAGTTCGAACGCGCCGCTCGCGTTTCCAATCGCTCGTTTCAGTTGCTTGCCGGGGATGAATACGCGGTGCGTTGGCGCGAGCAATACTCCTTGAGCGATGAAGATTTCGGGCCGAGCTGGGACCACGAAATGCTGCACGATTTGTTTCCGGCGTCGCGGAAACTCGAGGCGTCCGAGAATCCTTTTCCCGCGAAGTACGTCCAGGTCGATAACAGAATGTTCATCGAGCCTTCGATTTACCTCAACACGCTCACGCGCGACTTCTACATCTTCGGAGGGCACATTCGCCGAGTGATATTCACTACCCCTGCCCAGCTCTCGACATTATCCGAACCAATCGTCGTGAACTGCACCGGCCTGGGCGCACGCGAATTGTTTGGCGATCGTGAGCTGATGCCGATCAAGGGGCAGCTCACCGTGCTGTTGCCGCAGCCTGAAGTCGATTACGCTCTGGTGGGCAATGGGCTTTATATGTTTCCTCGCCGCGACGGGATTATTCTCGGCGGCACGTTTGAGAGAGGCGTCGAAACGATGGAACCAAATCCCGAAGCGAAGAAGCGAATACTCACGGGCCATCAACGGATTTTTGGTGGCATGCGCTGACTTCTTCACAGATGAATATCGATCGGTACGAGATACATCGCTCGCAATATTTCGAGTCGTCGCGATTGGATGCTCCGGCCTTTTGTTATACATGATGGAAAGAGTAAAGTTATCTAGAATTCAGAAGCCGTACCGAAGTCTGTTGGTTGAAGGAGAAATTGAGAAATGGTAAGTGAAAAAAAGGTCGAGCGGCGGTCGTTCCCAAAAGTGACTCTTGAGAACGCGTTACGAATTCCTATTGCGATAAAGGAGAAAAACGCTGGCAACCCGTGGCCGCCTGAGGAGGTTGCTAAGGCTCTGGGAGTAGGTGCTAAGACCGGATCCTTCTACTATCTGACTTCAGGGGCCCGCGATTACAAGCTGACTGAGGGGACGAGCAAGTCACGAAAGATATCAATCGCCGCCTTGGGGAAGCGTGTCGCCTACCCAAGCAAACCGGAAGAAGAAATCGTTGCCAAGCGAGAGGCGTTTCTGAGTGTTCAGCTATTCCGACGAGTTTTGGATTACTACAAGGGAAGCCAGTTTCCAGAAATGCAGTATCTGTCAAACACTTTACAAACCGAATTTGGTTTAGACGCAGAAGTGCACGACGAGTTCGTCGACATATTTCAAAAGAACTGCAAGTTTCTTGGAATCGGTCCGAGATTCGACCCTTCAGTAGCCGGCTTTCCAGACGAAGACTCTGTTGCTGGAAGAGCAATCACTTATGTTGCTCCAGGCTCGTCAGCAGACGGACCCTTATGTTTCGTCATCATTCCCTTTGTCGAGCGTGAGGATAGCCGTCCGGCCGGTTTCTTTCAAGAGGTACTCGAAAGCCTGATTATCCCCGCAGCCAAAGAGGCTGGGTTTACCGTGCGAACGGCGAATCGACAAGGAAGCGACGTCATCCAGTCAACTATCGTGAATGACTTGCTGCAGGCTGATCTAGTAGTGGCGGATCTCACTGAGCATAATCCTAATGTGCTCTTTGAACTTGGCATGCGTATGAGAGAGGACAAGCCGGTCGCATTGATCAAAGCTAGTGGCACCGGAAGGATATTTGACGTGGACAACATGTTGCGTGTCGTTGAGTACAACGCATGCCTTTGGCCTTCCACCGTGGCAGACGACTTGCCGAAGCTAACCGAGCACATCAGGATTGCTTGGGCTAACAAAGACACGGACATCTCCTATTTTAAGCTTTTGCGACAAGCTCCAATGGTCCGAACCGTGGACTTAGAACGACAATACTGAAGTATTCCTGACCCACGCGTAACGTCAGTTGGCGACCTTGCTTTCTGAGCCTTGCACTTCACGCAACCACTCTGAAACAATCAATCAGTCACGGGACGGGTCGAATCTATGATCACTCTACCCAAGGACATTCAGGAAGCAGTTCGAACTTCGGAAGATCAACCCATCCGTCTCACCGATCCGGAGACGAGAACCGAATATGTTCTCCTGCCTGCTGAGCTCTATGATCAAGCGCGTGAGTTGTTCCATGAGCATTCAACTATGTCGCCGAATGAGAAATGCGCATTGATGCTGCGTGCGGGGCTGCGCGCCGGATGGGATGACCCGGAGATGGATGTTTACAACGATCTGGATCCTCGCTTACAACGATGAAAGTTCCATTTCGCGTCCGATGGCGGGACTGAAGGTTGCACTCTGCGGTAGCAATCCCAACGGGATTGCATCTCACAGCCCAAGGTTGCCGTACTCGGCTACCTTGGGACCTCCAATCGCGATAGACCAACCCCAACGGGGTTGTGGCGTTGATCATTAACGACGAGACGTGGCCGGGAATTAGAAACGGCTACCGCAGGCCGCAACCCCTTCAGGGTTGCCATCAACACCAACACCGCACCAACGCGGCTCCATTAACCTAGGGTAGCCGAGTACGGCAACCCTGGACTGAGAGATAAAACCCCTTCGGGGTTGTAACTGAAACTTTGTGGACAATCGACTCCTTCAGCAGCCCGCCAGCGAAGACTTGTAGTCCGTCTCGCTTCGAGGCATTTTCGGTCTGTCTTCAGGTACCGTTGCGTTCCAATGGAAATATCCTGACACCTCGACGCTTGGTCCAAAACGAAACGCTCCATTGAAGCAACACCAGGAGCCGGTTCGCGAAGCCGATCAAAAAGTAAATGTGAATTCCTATCCACAACATCCACGCAAAGACTCCAGCAAACTTGAAGGGTGTTAGATCAGCTACCGCGAATGTGCGGCCCACGATCGCGAGACTTCCTTTGTCCCAATACCAAAACGGCGACGGCGGCGGCTGACCTTTGACGCGACGATCGATAATCCAAGCAACGTACTTGCCCGCCTGTATCGCCGGTTGAGCGACGCCGGGCAACAACTCGGGTTGCTTGCGCTTGATGCCAAAAAGGTTTCGACTGGGTGCGACGATCGCGGCGGTGTCACCGATTGCGAAGATGTTGGAATGTTCTGGCACTGAGAAGTCGGCGTTCACTTTCACGCGGCCTGACTTGTCCGTCTCTGCTGCGAGCCATCGGCCTGCGGGAGATGCAACCACACCCGCGGACCACAGAACTGTTTGGCTGTTGATGCGTTCGCCGTTGACGATTACGCCGTTGGAATCGACGCTTTCGACTTTTGCGTTTGTGCGAACGTCAACGCCGATGCGCTGTAAGTGTTCGCGCGCGCGTTCGGAAAGTTGCTCGGGATAAGTCGGCAGTATTCGAGGCGCGGCTTCAAAAAGAAGAATATGAGCCTCGCGCGGATTGATGTGACGAAAGTCGCCCGTCAAAGCGAGCCTTGCCATCTCAGCGATCGTGCCCGCCATCTCAACGCCCGCGGTCCCGCCTCCGACAAGTATAAAAGTCAACAGCGCGTCGATATCCTTGATCGAAGCGCTTCCTTCGGCGGCGAGCCGCTCGGCTGTTTCAAACGCGCGGAGAATCTTGCCGCGAATGCGGTCGGCATCGTCGACCGAGTCCAACCCAGGCGCAAGCTCTTTCCACTCGTCGTGACCGAAGTAGTTGTAAGTGATGCCGGTCGCAAGAATCAGATAGTCGTAGCGGATCTCACCATCGCGGGTTTGAACGGTTTGCTTCTGTGAATCCACGCCGAGCACTTCGGCCATCAGCACATCGACGTTTTTCTGCTTGCGAACAATCGAACGAATCGGCGCGGCTATCTCGTCGGCTGAAAGCAAACCGGTCGCGACTTGATAAAGCATCGGTCGAAAGAGGTGATAATTGTGTTTATCGATGATCGTCACCGCGACCGGCGATCGAGCAAGTCCGCGCGCGGCATAAAGCCCTCCGAACCCCCCGCCTACGATGACTACGCGCGGCCGACTGGCGGCTTGGTTGTCTTCATTTCGCGAGTTCATGTCGTATCCCTTTGTTAAGTATGACGAGACGACTTAATCTATGAAACTCAACGGACCATTCCGACCAATAAGTCTGCGCGCTCAACTCAGCCAGGAGTTGAATGTTTGTAGAGAACGCGTCGAGTGCGATGCGCACCAAGCGGGGTGCAATGGGCCGTCGATGTTGACTCTTGAGAGAGCGAGCGGACTACATCGCACCCCGCTGGGGTGCGGCCGCAAGAGCTCAATCTCTACAAACATCGCACCCTTCCGGGGTGCCGCTCAAACTCGACGACTTCAGAGTCCTCGCCGTGTTGCTAATGCGCAAGCGACTCGATTAACTTAGAAACGAAAACGGAAGGTCTATGGACAACAGCGACATCGAATTATCGCATAACGAAATCAGCTTGTTGGTATTTGCAATCGAGGGTGGTAACGCGGCTCCGATTCCCGACGCCTCTTCGTGTGAGGAAGCTTGCCCGATCATCGAGAGCGTTGAAGAGTTATTGTGCGGCGGAACCATCGACGTGAAGCAACAACTTGTTCGACATCTCAACAGCCATATCCGCGAGGGATTGATCGAGTGCGGGATGTTCGAGTTGATGGCGGCTCAAAGTAGTTCGACGGCTTTCTCACCCGAAGCCGAAACACAGCTTCAGCGTGCAAGCGAGCAGCTCGCCGCGTGGACTTGTCGAATCAAGCTCGATGGTGAAGAACGCCGGCTTCTCCACGACGCTCTATCACGTTTGCCGCGATCATCCTGGATCACGATGCCAAAAACAATGTGGCGATTGAGCAGGAAGCTCAAACGGGCCTGACCTCGCTTTAGTGGAAGGTCGATCTCGATCAGAAATGTAAAACACCATCGCAGCCATTTGAAGCGAATGAACACCGAGTTTTAGACTTACATTCACGTCATTCAAAAAGGAGACCAAGCTATGACTTCACAAGCGCCGCAAACTACGCCGATGCTTTTGTTTGATTCTCTCAACTCATATCAACGCAGCGAAGCTCTCAAGGCCGCAATTGAACTCGATTTGTTCACCGCCATTGGCACAACCGATGGAACCTCGACCGAGGTCGCCGCTCGATGCAACGCTGCGGAGCGCGGTGTGCGCATTCTTTGCGATTACCTGACGATGAACGGGTTCCTTAGCAAGGAAGGTAGCCGCTACAGTTTGACTCAAGACTCGGCGGCATTCCTCGACCGGCGCTCGCCGGCTTATTTGGGAAGCGTCGCCGACTTCCTGTTGGCGAATCACATCACCGGCGCTTTCAAATTGCTTGCGGAAGCCGTTCGAAAAGGTGGAACCGCGGTTTCAAGCGAAGGCAGCCTTGAGCCTGATCATCCGATGTGGGTTACTTTCGCTCGCGCGATGGCTCCGATGATGTATCCCGTATCGCAAATGATCGCGCAGGTTATCGATCCGGCTGCCAATCGCAAGCTGAAGGTGCTCGACATTGCGTCGAGCCACGGCTTGTTCGGTCTCGCCTTCGCAACGCGGAATCCGAACGCGGAAGTTTACGCCGTTGACTGGGCGAACGTGCTTGAGCTCGGAAAAGAAAACGCCAATAAGATGGGAGTCGCCGATCGATACCATACGATTCCTGGAAGCGCTTTCGATGTCGAGTTCGGTACCGGCTATGATGTCGTGTTGCTGACAAATTTCCTTCATCACTTCGATGAGCCGACAGTCGAGTCGCTGTTGAAGAAAGTGCATGCGTCGCTCGCAGACGGCGGAGTTGCGGCGACTCTTGAATTCGTGCCGAATTCAGATCGAGTTTCCCCTCCGGGAGTGGCTGGTTTCAGCTTAATAATGCTCGCTACCACTCCGAGCGGGGACGCTTATACGTTTGAGGAGTTCGATCGAATGTTCAAGAACGCGGGCTTCGTGAAAAACGAAATTCACTCGATGGAGCCCGCGATCGAGCAGTTGATTGTGTCGCGAAAATAATTCCGGGTTGGAGTGGAAGGCGGCTATCGCGCCGCCTTCGCCCCTCTTTCCGAGCGTGCTTTTGCGACCATCTCTTTGATCTCTTTCATCAGAGTTGGGCTTGTCTTACATCCCAGAATCTTCGCGTTGTTGCCCATCGCGTGTTGCATGCTGAGGGAGCTTCGATATCAGCAGCACGATGCTAAAGTCTGCTCTGCACTTTTTCCTGCACCCATCGGTTTATTAGCCTCTCCGCGGGGATTCGCTTTGATTTTGCAATCTCAGAGACTCTTTTCATCAGGTTCTCATCGATAGCAACCAGATGTCGTCTCTTCTTGATATCGATGTCCAGTTTTGCTTCAGGTAACCTCTCCCAGTAGTCGCCGAGATCGTGACTGTCAAAGAAGTCAACAAGTTCAGATGTCGACTTGAAATCTGGAAAAACCTTCGTCTTACTTCTTGGCATAGATCTTTCTTTCCTTACTTGCCATATCTCTAGCACTGAGAATCAAGATTTCTCTGCTCAGCTTCCTGATGAACAGCACTGATAGATATCTTCCCGTGTCGGTTCGCCCAAGTGCCGCATACACATCTTCGCCCTTTCTTTACCTTTTTCAATGAACCTGATTATCGGATTGGAATTCAGCACTTCTTCGACTTCCTCCGGCTCCACGTGGTGCTTGGAGGCCAGCTTCTCGACAATCTCCCTGATCCAAATAATACCTTCGATCTTCAAGCCGTATTCAAACCCCACGCGTTATTGCTGCGCCTTTGCTGCTCGCGCTGCCCGAGCCTTCGATACCATCTCTTTGATCTCTTTCATCAGAGTTGGCCCGTGATAGGGAATCCCGTCCTTGATCGTCCACTCGACTCCGCCGGTGTGAACCGTCTTGCCGTTTTTGATCTCCTCGACGCCTGTAGGGTAAAGCACTTTTAGATTCTCGATCGGATTGCCGTTCACGACGATCAGATCAGCGGTGAATCCTGGTCGAACGCGGCCAAGCTTGTCTTCCATCCCGAGTATTCTGGCGTTGTTGCCGGTTGCGTGCTGAATGATCTTTAGCGGATTGAAGCCGGCCTCCTGATGAAGCTCGAGCGTGCGGATCAAACCGAAGCCGTACATCTGATAGATGAATCCCGAGTCTTCGCCTGCGCCGATTGTTCCGCCCAATCGATCGAACTCGCGAAGCGCCGCCATCCAGATCTGGTAGTTTTCTTTCCAGAATGTTTCGTCCGTCGACGACCAGCCGATGAAGTAAGAACCGTGATTAGCAGGATTAGGTTTGAAGTACTCTTCAAGAGTCGGATGCAGATAATCCGCGAACCACGGTTGGGTCTGCGCTCGTTGCAAGTCGCGGCTCGCTTCATAAATATCGAGCGTCGGGTCCCACGCAACGTTGGCTGCAACCATCGCCTCAAGAACTTTGGTCAAACGCTCGGGACTGGCTTCACGCCACAACCGGCCTGCATATCGAAAACGATCGACTTCGTTGGCATAGTTGTAACTCGATGGGAAGTTCTGACGCCCGCCTTCAATCGCCGCATCTGGAATCCCGTACCAGTGTTCGATCGAAGTAGTCCCAAACTTGATGTCGTCCCACGCGTTTGTTTCTTCAACGCCGACGTGATGGGCTACGCGCAAGCCGAGCTTGTGAGCCTCGTCCAGTAGCGCGGCCATGATGTCGCGATCGACGCCGAGAATCTTTATTCCGTCCGCGCCCGATTGTTTTATCTCTCGCACACGCGCCCGAGCTTCGCCAGCGTTGCGAGGAGCGGGCGGATAACCAAACATCGTGTAGATGAACAGGCGCGGCGCAACCACTTCATCTTTCGCGCTCTTGTCGCGAAGCGGCAGCGTCAGTTTCGTGTCGCTTCCAACATCGCGAACTGTAGTGATGCCGCAAGCGAGCCACAGCTTCAAACAGTAATCAACAGGTTGCGGAATTCCGCCTCGCTCGTATTGAACGTGTCCGTGCGCGTTGATCAGGCCGGGCAACACATACTTTCCCATCGCATCGATCTCGACGTCGCCTTCGGGCCGCTTCGCTCGACCTTCCCGAAGCGCGACCGGATCAAGCGCGACGACTTCTACAATCTTGTTGCCTTCGATGACGATGTCCTTCGGGCCGGACGCAGGAGTGCCGTTGCCGTCAACGATCGTCGCGTTGCGAATGACGAGTCGCGAATAGCGCTTGCCGCTGGTGACCGATTGCTTCGACGTTTGAGCCGCAAGCGGCTGAACTATCAGAAGGGCCATGATAAACGAGATCGCAGCTCGAGACGTGGCATTGCTAACAAAAGAGGTCGTCATTTGAGTCTTCCTAACTCGTTTGGTTTTCGGATTCGATTTTCTGCCGAGTCATTTGTAGACCAAGCTTGAATGCGGCTCAAAACGATTTCTTGAGAGCTTATCGCAGGCGCTCCGCGCGCGCCGTTTCGACGAATGCCGCTGCTCCAGGATCGGAAGGCACCTGTTCGTCAAGATCAGTCGAAAGAAACTTGAAAGTAGCGTGGCCCGCTTTGTCGAGGTAGATGCGAAGGTCGCCTTCTCGAATGTTGCCTGGCGCTGCGCTAACCACAAGAGTGTTTCCCACTCGCCGCGGATTGTATATGCCTCCGGAGTCGGCGGCGATGACAACATCGGCCTCGAGATTCTCTTGAGCCAACTTGAGCGCCGGCTCCAGCTCACAATGCGCAACGATCACCAGCAGATCACACTCCTTGCGCGCTTTGAGAACGGCGCGAGTCGCCGCCTCGAACATATTGCTCACTGCGCCGTCACGCATTCCCTCGCCCGGATTGTTGGGAGCAGCGACTCCAACAAATCCCACCTTGAGTTTTTTCTTGCCGTCGAAGATGCGAGGTCCGCCGATTTCCTTGATGACATACGCCGGAGGCGCTTTCAGATTCTCGCCGAGAACAGCGTTCGCGGAAATCATGTTGTTGATCATCGGGAAGCGCTTGATTCGCTCGTCGAGACCTTCGCGTTCAAGCAACTTCTTGACGTAGCTCAGGTCGTCGCGGCCGAGATTGATCACGTCCATAGGCCAGTGACTGTAAGCAAGAGCTACTTGCTCGTTTTGCAAAACTTCGAGCGGAGCCCCGGCGCCGTTGGTGAAGAAGAACCCGCCTTCGACTTTAATCACCGGCGTATCTTTGAATTTCTTTTTGAATGCCTCGATGTAGCCAACGCGCCGCGCCAGCCCCCCGCGGGGATGGTTTCAATCGCAGGTCTCCAGGACGCCGCGCATGTTGGCTCCAAACAGGATCGCCAGCGCTGCGCCGTCGTCGGCGCCTAAGCGTTGGTCGAACGTATCTTTGGCCGGTTCCTGAGCTGCGCCGATTGGTCCGAACACGGTTAATGCCCACAGCAGTGTCAGCATCATCGAGATAGATACAATTCTTCTGAGCACTTTTTGAAGTTACCTCGTCGAATGAAATATTGATCTAAGAACTTGGCTTCGAAATCAACCTAGCATACGAGCATTGGAGTCGCAATTCGATAGCGCATGATTGTGACCGCCCTCTGAAGTGGCGACGCACGTGATTTGAAGCGGACGGCATTGTCCGCGCGCGGTGCTTGCCTGTCGCACTCTCTTGGACTAACATCCTCACACTTCAGTCAGGTGCTCGATTGGACCCGCGGTCCGCCGGAAGGAGTTAAGCCGTGAACATTCTGCTTCTTTCCATGCCCGATTCGTTCGAGCACATGCCGAGCATCGCGATTCGTATGCCCAACGGCGCGCTTACGTCGCTGGCCGGGAACATCGATCCTCGTCACAAGGTAGCGGTCGCGGATCTGGTGCTCGTGCAGGATCGAGTTCGAGAGACGGTCGAGCGGCTGGTGCGCGAGGTCTCGCCTGATGTTGTCGGTTTGTCGGTGATGACTTTCCAGCGCAAGACCGCAAAGAAGATTATCGATCTCATTAGAGTTCTGAAGCCCAATGTTCGAATCGCTGTTGGCGGCTACGATCCAAGTCTTGCGACTGATGCTTACACCGGCAACTCGTCGGGAGTCGTTGATTTCATTGTGCGCGGTGAGGGCGAAATAACTTTTCGCGAGCTCGTGCGAGCCATCGAAGAAGAGCGCGGGTTCGATCACATCGCGGGGCTGTCTTACCGAAGCGGCGACCGCTTCTATCACACGCTCGACCGTCCCGTGAACGGGCTAGAAAGCGGCGAGATCAAACCGCCCAATCGCGATGCCCGCGTGCTTGAAGGTTACACGATTCTTGGCCGCCAGGTTGATGTCATCGAAACTTCGCGCGGCTGCACCTACGACTGCAGCTTTTGTTCGATTATCGAGATGCGCGGCAGGAATTTCTTCACGTACACTTTCGACCGAGTCATCGCCGACATTCGCGACGCCTACGATCACGGCGCGCGAGCGATCTTCATTGTGGACGACAACGTCGTCTTGAATGTGAAGCGCTTCGAAGCGCTCTGCCAGGCGATCATCGACGCCGGTCTTAACGACATCGATTACACGGTTCAGGCGATGACATCGTCGATTGCAAACCACGGCGAAACTCTTGCGCCGTTGATGCGCAGGGCAGGTTTCCGCTACGTGTTCCTGGGAATCGAAAACATTCTGGAAGACGACTTGAAGTTTTTAAAAGCCAGCTCGAAGAACACCAAACGCGAGAACGGTCAGAAAGCCGGCAACGCGACGCTCAAAGCTATCGATTACATTCACAAGAACAAAATGTACGTTGTCGGCGGTCTGATCGTGGGTAATCCCGATGACACTCGCGATTCGATTCAAACCAATCTCGAGTTCGCCAAACAATATATTGACTGGCCCTACATTCAGCATCCGACGCCTTACCCTCGCACCCCGATGACCAAGGACTTCCGCGATCGCGGGTTGATCATCAACGAGCGCCTCGAGGAATACGACGGCACGACAGCCGTGGTGAAGACCGAACACGTCTCGGCTGAAGAAGCCGAATACATGAGGTGGAAAGCGGAGCGATGGATGAAGGTACGGCACATCCCGGCGGCGTTCCGTCACAATCCGTTGTTCGTTTTAAAGAACGCGCCAAAAATGTTTTCACACACATTTCGCGGAAGCGGTCTTAGAACCTTTCTTGGAATTGAAGACGAACGAATCGCGTTTCAGCGCTACCGTGAAATCCGCAAGGCGGAGCGTGCCTACATTTGACGACCTTACCGGCTTCTGAAAAAAGTTGGAATGCTTCGGCGTATGATTCCGGGCACTCGTTTGTCTGGAAATACGGCGAAGAAGTGCTCGCTCTGCTCGACCCTCGAGCCGGCGAATGCATTCTTGATCTCGGCTGCGGAACAGGACATCTCACAAATCAGATAGCTACTCGCGGCGCCGAAGTCGTGGGCCTCGACAAATCCAGGGCGATGATTGAACGCGCGAGAGCTCTGTATCCTAAACGTCATTTCGAAATTGGCGACGCGACGAGCTTCAAGTTTGATGAGCCTTTCGATGCGGTCTTTTCGAACGCCGCGATTCACTGGATGAAGGATCAGAACGCCGTTGCCGCTTCGATTTGGCGAGCACTAAAGCCGCGAGGACGTTTCGTTGCCGAGTTCGGCGGCAAAGGCAACATCGAAAAACTTCGGACCGCGCTACGACACGCGCTCGATGCCGGCGCTTATATTTGGAATCGCGAAACAACGCGGCGATATTATCCTACGGTTGGCGAATACGCGACGTTGCTTGAATCGCACAAGTTTCGAGTTGCATATGCGGCGCACATAGATCGGCCGACAAAGCTCGAAGGCGGGGAAAGCGGCGTGCGCAAATGGCTCGAAGTTTTTGCCGACAACGAGCTTGCTGCGGTGCCCGCGGAGAAACACGATGAACTCTTTCATCGCATTGAGCAGGAGCTGAGGCCGTTGCTCTTTCACGATGGAAGCTGGTTTGCGGATTACAAGCGGCTTCGTGTTGTCGCGTTCAAAGAAGATCGATGAACCGAATCAAGAAAGGTAGCGCGACATCGCTTCATCCCATTTGCCCTGAGACTTCAAGATCAATTCGATTACTTCGCGAACCGCGCCTCGGCCGCCTCGGTTTTTGGTCACGATGTGTGAATGAGCTTTGGCTTCTTCGACTGCGTCGGCTACAGCAACGGCAAGTCCGGCCCGTCGCAACAGAGGTATATCCACGACGTCGTCTCCAACGTAGCAGACCTGGTCGTCATTCAGCGCTTCTTCAGCAAGAATCTTTTCATAAGGGTCGGTCTTGACCCACGCCATCTCGTGAACGTGAGCAACGCCCAATTCTTCAGCTCGCGCTCGCACGACTGAAGACTTGCGGCCTGATATGATGGCGATTCCGAGTCCCGCTCGCTGAGCCATCACCATCGCGTGTCCATCCTTCACGTCGAACGCTTTGGTTTCATCGCCGCCGGGCAACATAATGATTCGCCCGTCGGTGAGAACTCCGTCGCAGTCGAGAATCAAAAGCTTGATCTTGCGAGCACGTTCAGTCACGTTTTCTTGAGTCTGATCCGTCACACCGGTCCTTTTACTCGAATAAATCGTTGAGCTGCTCGAATCGATCTACGAGCAGATCGGGATTCGCAGCGCGCATTTGTTCCGCCGTTCGAAAGCCGTAGGTGACTGCGCACGTCAGCGTGCCGGCTCGTTTGCCTGCGATCACATCATTTTCGCTGTCACCAATCATTACGGTGTCTCGCGCAGAGCTGCTGAGTTGTCTCATCGCTTCAAGCACCGGCCCGGGATCTGGTTTGCGCGCAGGTGTCGTATCGCCACCGATGATCGCATCGAAATAATGTTCGATGTCGAAGTGCTCGAGAATGATTCTGGTGAAGCGAACTTCCTTGCTGGTCACCACGGCCTTGCGTTTTCTATCCAATGCCGCGAGCGTCTCCGGCACGTGCGGATAGAGCCGAGTAGTCTTCAGCATCTCGTTTGCGTAGTGGCTGTGCATCAAGGCGATCCCTTTGGTGTGAAGCTCTTCGTTGGGAGGCTCGTGGTTCGGATCAGTGGCGGTGAGACTGCGTCGAACGAGAACACGAACTCCGTCGCCGACGAAGCTGCCCACCGTAGCTTCGCTGAGCGTCGAGCGTCTGAGATCCGCTAACATCAAGTTGATCGAGTTGGCGAGATCGGTCTTCGAATCTATGAGAGTTCCGTCGAGATCAAAAAGCAGATGCGAGACGTGCAACATAGCTGAGGGGCAGAGGAGCGGAGGTGCAGAGGAGAACAGGCGCTGCGGTCGCCTCTACTCCTTTTCGCCTCCGCTCCTCTGCTTTATTCCTCCTCTTCCTTGAGCTTTGCGAGCACGGCGAAATCCTCGAGCGTCGTCACGTCGCCCTTCACTTCACCGCTGGTTGCGATCTCTCGCAAAAGACGGCGCATGATTTTTCCGCTTCTGGTTTTGGGCAGGGCATCGCTGAAGCGAATGTCGTCAGGTTTGGCAAGCGCGCCGATCTCTTTCGCGACCCATCTTCGGAGCTCATCCTTCAGGTCGTCAGACGGTTCGTTCCCCAACTCCAAGGTCACGAACGCGGAGATCGCTTGTCCCTTCACCTCGTCTGGTCTTGCAACGACCGCGGCCTCGGCTACTTTGGGATGGGCCACCAGAGCCGATTCCACCTCCATCGTCGAAAGTCTGTGTCCCGAAACATTGATCACGTCGTCGACTCGGCCCATGATCCAAAAGTAACCGTCCTTGTCTTTGCGAGCGCCGTCACCGGCGAAATATACGCCGGGAATCTCAGTCCAGTATTGACTCACGTAACGGTCCGCGTCGTTGAAAATCGTTCGCAGCATCGCCGGCCACGGGCGCTTGATCACCAGAAAGCCTCCCGAACCGAGCTGCACCGATTCGCCCTGGCGAGTGACCACATCGACGGCGACTCCGGGGAAGGGACGCGTTGCCGAGCCGGGCTTGGTCGCGATAGCGCCGGGCAACGGAGTGATCATTATCATTCCGGTTTCGGTCTGCCACCACGTATCGACGATCGGGCAGCGCTCGCGCCCGATGACTTCGCGATACCACATCCACGCCTCGGGATTGATGGGCTCGCCTACCGTGCCAAGAAGTCTCAGGCTGTTCATCTCGTAGCGCCGTGGCCACTGCTCGCCCCATTTCATGAAAGCTCGAATCGCAGTCGGGGCCGTGTAAAAAACGTTGACCTTGTGCCGCTCGATCATCTGCCAGAAGCGATCGGGCTCGGGGTGATTGGGCGCGCCTTCGTACATCAGCGTGGTCGCGCCGTTTTGAAGAGGGCCGTAGACGATGTAACTATGCCCAGTGACCCATCCGATGTCAGCCGTGCACCAGTAAACATCTTCGTCCTTCAGATCGAACACCCACTTCGCGGTAATGTAAGTTCCAACGGAGTAGCCTCCAGTTGTGTGCACCACGCCCTTCGGTTTACCGGTGCTGCCCGACGTGTAGAGAATGTAGAGCGGATGTTCGGCATCGAGAGGCTCGGCTTCGCAGTGATCAGAAGCGCCGGCCATCAACTCGTGCCACCAGTGATCGCGTCCCCGTTCCATTTTTGTTTCAGAGCCTGTGCGTTTGTAGACGACGACTGACTTCACTGTAGGGCACGAGACGAGCGCTTCGTCTACGGTGGCCTTCAATGGAATTTCCGCGCCTCGCCGATAAGAGCCGTCCTGGGTGATCACCGCTTTGCATTGCGCATCGTTGATTCGATCTACAAGCGCGGCAGCCGAAAAGCCTCCGAAGACAACCGAGTGCGCCGCGCCAATTCTCGCACAAGCGAGCATCGCGATTGGAAGCTCGGGAGTCATTCCCATGTAAATCGCAACCGTGTCGCCTTTCGTGATTCCAAGCGATTTCAAAACATTTGCGAACTTCGAGACTTCCAATAACAGTTGTTGATAAGTGAGCGTTCGAACTTCGCCGGGTTCGGCTTCCCAGATGATGGCGGCCTTATTGCGGCGCCAAGTTGCGACGTGACGGTCGAGACAGTTGTATGAAAGGTTGATCAGGCCGCCCTCAAACCATTTCGCCCACGGCGAATTCCACTCCAGAACTCGATCCCATTTTCGAAACCAGTGAAGCTCTTCGGCGATTCGTCCCCAAAACGCTTCGGGGTTCTCTTCAGCTTCGCTATAGAGTTGCTCGTACTGTTCGAGACTTTTGATGTGGGCTTGATTGCTGAACTCGGGAGAAGGTTGAAAGATTCTGCTCTCTTTTAATATCGAATCAATCGACTGCGACATTAAGACCTCCGTGTTGATAGCTGATAATGAAATCGAAACGTATCACAAGGCCTCGCGCCGTCTCAACTTTGCGACTTTGCGGTTCTTGGCGTCTTGGAGCGAACCGAGCAATCGAATATCTAATTCGCTCACGCCAGGAATGCATCCAACTTGACGCGACAGCTTCCCTGGTATAGAAGATCACACTCATCGTTATTCTAGATCTGGAGGAACCATGACACAGCAAACATCGGCTTCTGCATCAAAGATCATGCTCATCCGACACGCCGAGAAGCCTCCCAGCAATCCGCCGCCGCATGGAGTAAACACCGACGGCGATCACGACAGTGAGTCGCTTATCGTCCAGGGCTGGCAGCGAGCCGGCGCGTTAGTCGTATACTTCGCGCCGTCAGTCGGACCGTTTCAGAACTCGCAGATTGCGACGCCGAAGTTCATCTACGCCTCCGAAGTCGCGAGCGGAAGCTCCAGCGAGCGCCCTCAAGAAACCGTAACGCCGTTGATTCAGAAACTGGGTAGCAACGTTTCAGTGAACTTCAACTTCCCGAAGGGCCAGGAACAGAACGTTGCGAACTCGGCGATGGCCTGCAACGGAATCGTGCTGATCTGCTGGGAGCATCAAAACATTCCGCTGATCACCAAGTGGTTTCCGATAGCAAAGAACCCTCCGAACCCGGTTCCTACCTCGTGGCCTGACGATCGCTACGATGTAGTGTGGGTGTTCAATCTGCAATCTCCAAGCACAGGCTATTGGTTCTACCCTGAGCCTCAGCTTCTGCTTGCGGGTGACGAGCCTTACAGCGGGTGAATGTGATCGGGAGCTCTTCGATCAAAAGATCTTCGACTGGTCAAAAACTACGCGGCTGGCCCCGCTCCTTCAGAATGGCTTTGCCGTGAACTCCGTCAGGAGTTCCATGTTTATAGAGGCGTGTCGATCCGTTTATCGCACCCCAGCGGGGTGCTATGTCGGTCAGTCAGTTGAAAGCGAATCTAACAAGGTCATCCGGCACTGGTTGCACGCTGCGCGGAGCGATTCGCACATGCTAACATCGTCTACTCAATGTGCGGCTTCCTTTACTATCAGATGCCTTGCACTGCGCGCGCGAATTCGATATACAAGGTCGAAACGGGATCTTGGGAGTTGATCGCTTTATGACAGGTGAAGAATTAAAGGAAGCGATGAAGTCCTTGCTCGAGACTGAAGCCAGCACCACCGCCAAGCTCACGCTGACGATCGGAGTCGTCAACAGGCTGGCTGAAACTGTCGAGCAAGACCGGCGCGAAAACCGGGAGCTACTCGAGGCGCATAGACAAGAAAATCGAGAACAGCTGGATGCGCAACGAGAACTGCTGGACGCATATCGTCTAGAGACTCGCGAAGCGATCAACAATCTCATCATCGCCAACGAAGTTACCCGTGATCTTGCGGAAAAAGTCGCGCAGCTCGCCATCTCTACCAGTCAAAGGGTATCTGCCTTGGAGAATGCCCGGGAAGACTGACGGTTGTCAGCTGCGCGACTCCGAGTGCATTGAATGACGATTTACTATTCCCCTTCGGTTGACCCGGTAAAATATCGCTTCCGGTATTCAGAGGGTGAAAGATTAAAGTGCCTTTTGAATTGGCTCACAAAGTTAGCTCTGCTCCCGGGATCGTAGCCTACTGTAGCCATAATCTGTTTTATGCTCAAGAAGCTTGTTACGAGAAGGTCTCGGGTCTTTTCCATTCTCAGTCTTATCAAATAATCCAGTGGCGAGAGTCCCGTTTGAAGCTTGAACAGCCGGGAAAGGTGAGATGTAGAGAGACTGGCTATCTCAGCCAATTCGGTCACGGAAATCCTTCGATGGAGATTAGCCTTCATGAAGTCAATCACAGCCCTGACTCTTGCAGTCTGAAGCTTGTTCTCCACGACCTCTGACTCGGCTTCGCGTTCTTCTTCAATCGGTGGCCGAGAGATCGTGACCGTAGATCGCCGCTTCCGTTTTGATCTGACATCCGAGAGCGTTTCTTGCCACTCGGGATAGTAGCGCGAGAGGGGCGATGCGATCACCAGCGACGAGATGCTCTCCGCTTCCTGTAATCGGCCGACCTCTGACAACTCGACCGCATAGGAGTTCAAGCAATCGAGTCGCAGCTTCAACGGAGCGAACCGTACAAGCGGGAGTATTCCCTCGATATCGGCGATCGCGGATTTGTGAAACCCTTCGATGGACTTCAGGATCGACATGCCTCTGATTGCCTGCAAGCCGGACTCTCCTATTTTCTCCGCGCTGATAGCCTCCTGGAAATAGTTAGAGGCAGAATCGAAATCATTTCGGCGAATCGCCAGCGTACCCAGCCAGAGAATTGCCTTCGCCTTGTATGAATCAGGCGCGTTATCAACAACGAGCTGAAATAATCTTTTAGCTTCGTCCTGATCGCCGTTACCCAAGTCGTTCGCGGCGATCGCCAGGAAGTAACACCCAATAGCTTGATAATCTTTGATCGGAATATTGGAAAGGATCAGACCCACCTCTCTTACGATTTCAAATTGCCGGAATGAGTGCGCCCGTTCGCCTATCTGGATGAGTCGATTGACCAGTTGTGTATAGTTTACCGTGCCACTCAGCAACGCCTGATAGAATCCGGCATATTTTGATAGAGGAGAGAACATGAAAAGACTACTTTTCGTTGTCGTGCTCACGTTGTGTTTGTCCTTTCCTGTATTTGCGGGGCACACGTTGCCGGGTGAATGGTGCGAATGCGGCACCTTCGATGGCTGCCTCTGTGACCCCGGAGAACGGCCTTTGGGCCAGAGTAAACGCAGTGTGCCGGATGGCTCCAAGCCGAATGTCTCTACGCAAGGTGCACCTGTCAGTTTAGGTTCGGAGACGCTTTTGATTTTGGCTGTGCTGCTTCTATTGCTCAGATACAAAGCCTAAGCGACAAGGACAATTAAAACTGCGTGTCGCTCTCGTGGCGACTCAGTATCTGTATACTCAGTATCTGAATGCCGCGTCGCATTGTATCAGAGAACACAGAGCTTGCAAGCGGAAAGTTGAATGACAATATCCCAAAGCAGTCTGCGTCCTCGGCGCCCTCTGCGGTTTTCTCGATCTGCAATGGGAATCAACCGCAGAGGACGCGGAGGACACAGAGGGAGCAACGCTATTGTGAGCGAGCAACAAAGCTTCAATGACATTCCATTCGAGTTCCGGCGCGAAAGCGGTTCAGCGGCCATATCGACTGCGAACTCGGCGCTGGATTTCTACCCAGCTTAGCGCTGAACGGGAATTGTTGAGGAGATTCTGTTTTCGCCGAGCCAGTTCTTCTTTTTGCCAATCGTGTAAGGGAACGTCCTCAGGGTTGGACGCGATGTCATCCCAGCCTATCAAGATATCCTTGAGGAAAATGTTATCGCTCTATATTTCACTGACCTCCTGAAGGTAATCTCCCGTGTTCGTAAGTTGTTGTTGACGGGATCCCATGAAACATCGAACAGCTTATTTGTCTTCGTGCTCGGATCAATCGAAGCGATTACGAGATCACCAACGAAATCAGAGAACTGCTTGGCAGGTGCAGTAAAGAGTGTCTGACTCACAAAATCGGCACCAAAGAAATCTCCGTCGACGGGAACGATTTGGAAGAATCTCGGTTCAAATATTCCCGGAATTGAGAAAACTGTGAAAGTACCCATCGGATGCATGGCATCAATGGGATCCACCGCGAGTACAGTTTCCAATGTGCTTGGAGTCCCGATCGCTGTACCGCCAACGAGGATTTTTCCACTGAGTGGGCCAAATCTGGGATCGCTCGGAATCGTTATGATACCTTCTACGGGCGCGTTTAACGGATGCCTCGCAATAAGCGTTGCGACGCCAGAAGAATTGACACGATATATGCCGCCCGTGGTGGTAGCCACCATCAAGTCTCCACCGAAGTTACCGGTTCGATCAAAGTACAGTCCTCCCCATAAGAGCCCGGTTTCTCCCGGTAGTGTCGCGAACGGATTCTGGATGGTCGCTCCATCAGCAGAAATGCGGGCGATCGTTGAACCTGACCCTGTTCCGAATCCTGATCCGGCGAAGACGTCGCCAACTGTGAAGCCCCCGAGGCTTAATCCTTTAGGACTAGCAGTCTGACTTCGTGCAACAGCTAAGTACACCCTTTCGGGAAATCCACTCGCGGTGGAGAACTGACTTATTGTTCCATTTCTAGAGACCCGTACGAAATTGTACGGTCGGCCGCTAGTCGCGTTTACAGAGACAATCACGCTGTCGCTCGTTTCCTGATAATCAACAGTAATTAAGTCGATTCCTTTTGGATCGGATGCGATGAATTCACCAAGTTGGGTAGAGGTCGCTAGCGGTGATAGCGTGATACCCGCTTGTGCACGGGGCGAGTCCAGATAGAACACAACGATCACGATTACTGCACAGGCTAGCACCGTGCTGACTCTTAGGTAGAACTTCGCGAAGTCGCGTTTTGGGCCATATCTATCTGTTAGAAGAAAGTGTTCAACCGACTGTCGCAAGACTACCAAAAGAATCGCACTAAGAGCTGCGATTCCGGGAGCGCTAGACTTATTGAGCGTTCCCGAAGCCAACGCAGTTATCGTTCCTGCTGCCGCTCCAAAGAGTGAGAGCCACGATGAGGAAGACACAGCCCTAAGTAACGCCAAGGGAACAGAACTGCCGTCAGTTTCTCTCACGTCGGAGCCCTCTTCATCGTCATTTGAGGATGAACTCACCTGAAACCTCCCTGATAAAAAGCGATGAAGCTGAACACCACGGCTAACAGAGCAACGGCTACCGAAGTGTTGGCAATTGCCTTGTCGCCGTCAGTAAGTGTTCTGACTTCGGCCGGACGGCGTCGGGTCACTAGCTCGCGACGTATTCTTTTGCTAAGAGCTGAACCGAAGCAAAGCGCAGAAACCAGTAATATCACGATTAGCATCACTAATGTGAATACGTTTGGCGGCGGCAAGCGCCTCATTAAAAGCTCCACCCATTTTCCAATGGAAGTCGCCGACAATGAACTCGAAAAAAAGAACAGTTGACCATCTCGAATTTGTTTCCGATTAAATCGGGTTCCGGGAACATCGTTAAATATTTCGAAGAGAGGAGTCATCAATAAAGGCAGTAGGGCTAACGCGACATTGAAGGCCAACCAAATTTCAATTGAGTTCATCGGCGCTAGTTCCAACTCAGAACCGCCGGAGAGCAGCCAGAACACCAACTGCAAGGGAAGCACCACTAAATACTCGGAGATGGCGTTTGAAATGGGCATAGAACTTTACTACCAACAACCCTGTGCTGAATGTCAGGTTTCGTATATGCTCCCAATGTGAATAAAGTCAAGTATGCAGCGCCGTTGGAATGCAAGCTCCACCACTAACATTATTTTGCAAATCGCTGCCTTGCTCCATCATCATTTGTCCTCTCGAAAGCTCCGGCACCCGCGTTGCTGCTGGTATACTCATGACTGTTTCAATGCTGACAGGATTCTATGGTTGATGATCTGCACATCCGAAACTTTTCGATCATCGCGTACATCGATCACGGCAAGAGCACGCTTGCCGATCGCTTGCTCGAAGTCACCGGAGCGCGCTCCGAACGTGAAATGTCCGAGCAGGTGCTCGATGCGATGGGTCTCGAACGTGAGTGCGGCATAACCATCAAAGCTCACGCGGTCCGTCTCAACTACAGACGCGGAGGGCCTGACCTGCGATTAATTCGAGTCTATCTAACCGCGTACTCTGTATAAGGCCTGAGGTGAGGGTGACGAAAGCCTAGCACGATGTCTTCCTTGGGTACTCCCGCTGCCTCAAGGTCTGTAGCGATCCCGGTTTCTGTATTGTCTTCCTGAATCCAGATCTTTCCGTCCTTGATTTCCAGATGCGCCACAATTCCGTGTTCGCGATGTTTGTCGTTCCAGCCCAGCGCTATGAGCGCATATTGATCCCGCTTACGGTCGAATAGAACACGGTTTTCGAGATCGCCATAAGAGTAGCGGATGTCCGCGTATTCCCTTAGCACCTTCTCGATCACATCACGATAATCGTCTAGCTTATCCATCGCCGAATCTACTCGGTATCTGAATTGAATACAAATATCCGCAGCGTTGCTTGACTAGCAACAACTCGCCAAGCGGTTCTTCAAACACCGTTTGGTAGGCGGCTTCTTCAACGGCGAGATATAGAATCCGATCAGGCTCCGTCTCGCCCAAGAGCTCTGCATACAAAATAAACTGACCAAGTGCTTGTTCCAAATCCAGAACATCCGATTTGCCCACGAAGCTTTTGATCTCAACTGCAATCTTCGAGCCTGCGCGTTCAGCCGCCAACAATCTTTGAGCGGCCAGATCGACATACAGAGTTTTCTTGCCAAACCTTCTTGCCAAACCTTATTGTCAGCGGATCATCCGTTATCGTCCATCAATCCTTAATGAGCGCGTTCTTAACCTGATCGTGGAAAATGTCGAGCACCGGCATAGTTGCTCCTTAACGTTGCGCAATCATTCTATCGCCCTGCTTTGCCTCGCTCAATAACGATTCGCCACACTGCGGCAAATCTGTCGTGCGGCTGTTATACTCACTTCTCTAAATTATTGAACTGATTTCTCAATGGTTGATCGCTTACACATCCGAAACTTTTCGATCATCGCTCATATCGATCACGGCAAGAGCACGCTTGCCGATCGCTTGCTCGAAGTCACCGGAGCGCTCTCAGAACGTGAGATGTCTGAACAAGTCCTCGATGCGATGGATCTCGAACGCGAGCGGGGCATAACCATCAAAGCTCACGCGGTTCGGCTCAATTACCAGGCGCGTGATGGTCAGCAGTACGTGCTCAACCTGATAGACACTCCCGGCCACGTTGATTTTTCTTATGAAGTTTCGCGATCGCTTTCTGCCTGCGAAGGTGCGTTGCTGGTCGTAGACGCTTCCCAGGGCGTCGAAGCTCAGACGCTCGCGAACACTTATCTCGCGCTCGATCACAATCTGCATCTGATTCCGGTCATCAACAAAATCGATCTGCCAGGCGCGGAACCCGAACGCGTTCGCGAAGAGATCGAGCAATCCATCGGACTCGACACTCACAACGCGTTGATGATTTCAGCAAAGGTGGGAACCGGGATCGACGAAGTCCTCGAAGCAGTCGTGCGTGAGATCCCGCCTCCGGCCGGTGACAAGTCTGAACCGCTCAAGGCGCTGATCTTCGATTCGTGGTTCGACAGCTATCGCGGAGTAGTCGTGCTGATGCGAGTGATCGACGGCGTCATTCGACCGGGCATGCGAGTGCGCTTGATGGACGCCGAAAAGGAATACGAGGTGGACGCGCTTGGAGTGCTCACACCGAAGCCGCGCGAGATCGATGAATTGGGCGCGGGCGAAGTGGGGTTTTTCACGGCTCAAATAAAAACCGTGAGCGACGTGGAAATCGGCGACACGGTTACTGAAGCGAAGCGGCCGACGCTAACGCCGTTTCCAGGCTTCAAGCGAATTAAGCCGATGGTCTTCGCGGGTCTTTATCCAATCGAGTCAAACAAGTATGAAGAGCTTCGCGATGCGTTGGATAAATTACGTTTGAATGACTCCTCTTTTTTCTATGAGCCTGAAGCATCGGCGGCTCTCGGGTTCGGGTTTCGGTGTGGGTTTCTCGGCCTGCTGCACATGGAAATAGTTCAGGAGCGGCTCGAGCGCGAGTTTGATCTCGAGCTGATCACCACCGCGCCCAACGTTCGCTATCGCGTGACGACAACGAACGGCGAAGTCACCGAGATCGACAGTCCGGCGAAGCTTCCCGATCCGGGCCGAATAGAAAAAATCGAAGAGCCGATCATCCGCGCGATGATCATGAGCAACGACGATTATGTGGGCCCGCTGTTCGCGTTGCTTGAAGAAAAACGCGGCACGCAGCTTGGGTTCGAATACCTCACGCAGAAGCGAGTCCTTTTGACCTACGAGTTGCCGCTCGCCGAGATAATGCTGGATTTCTACGATCGAATGAAGTCGCTGTCACGCGGCTACGCTTCGTTTGATTACGAAGTCACCGGTTATCGCGAGGGCGATCTGGTGAAACTCGACGTCCTGGTAGCCAATGAGCCGGTTGACGCGCTTTCTTTGATCGTTCATCGCGAGTTCGCTTATGCGCGTGGCCGATCGCTGGTCGAGAAAATGCGCAAGCTGATTCCTCGCCAGTTATTCGAAGTGCCCATTCAAGCAGCAGTCGGCAACAAGGTGATCGCTCGAGAAACAGTGAAGGCGCTGGGCAAGAACGTTATCGCCAAATGCTACGGCGGCGACATAACTCGCAAACGCAAGCTTCTTGAAAAGCAAAAGGAAGGCAAGAAGCGAATGAAGCGAGTCGGCAAAGTAGAGATTCCGCAGGAAGCCTTCCTCGCCGTGCTCAGAACAGACGACTAAGACTTCAGAGCAGCGCCTGCTGCGCTGAGCGACTTTTATTCATTCAGTTTGAAGATGAATGTGATCACTCCGGTCACGCGCACCGGAGTCTTGTTTAGCAACGTTGGTCCAAACCTCCAGCCCAATGCGGCCTCTCGTGCGCACTGCGCAAGCATCGGGTGACCGCTCACGACTCGAGCCGATTCGACTCGGCCATCAGGTGAAATCATGATCTCGACCGACACTTCACCCTGGAGATGAATCTGCCGCGCGAGCTGCGGATAGGTAGGCGTTCGTCGCTCTATTGCCTTCCCTTGCAGAACGGTCGAGGTAACCCGCAACGGCTTGTTATCGGCGACTGTCGACGGAACTGGCCTGATGACGGGCGCGTCTGGCCGCGGCGCCGGATCGATGTTTGTACCTCCGTTCAACACTCCAGAGCCCGACCCAACACCAGGAGGACCTTCGGAAATCAGCGAACCAGGCCCGGCCGATAGTTGATCGATGTTCGGGATGACCGGAGGAGAAGTGTTACGGTGACTCATGAGCTGTTCTAGCGTCATCGGATTGTTCAGATCGTGACGCACGTCGGATTGTTGCTGCCGTGTTAATGACCGTGGTCTGGGTGGCGTACCGCGCAGCATCGGAGGTGGTCCGACAAGCGTTAAGACGCTGCCGGTATCAGCAAGCTTCGGTTCCGAGACGAGAACCGAGACGCTTAAGCCGAACAAAAGAGCAACGCTGTAGAACGACAGAGTGCCTACAAAAAACTTAGCTGTCGTATGCTTGCGCCTTTGAGTCGTGGACACAACTAGCTTTTCAAACATAATTCTCCTTCGCGGAGCGGTACTCCGACAGGCGCTCTAGTTATGTTTTAGATTGACGCTCGGAAGGCGCTCTTTGGTGCGTCAAAACACGAGAGTTGCGACGAATTACAACTAACAACTGACTACTGACTTCTTCATCCGCTCACATCGACCTTCTCGACAAGCAAGACAATACGAGTAGGAACCGGGTGACCCGAAACGGTTGCCGGTTGAAAAGTGCGATCTCGCAGCGACCACCACAATTGCTCGATCAAGTATGGGTCCTTGGGCGCATCGAGAACGTCAACCAGCCGGCCGCGTCCTTCGGAATCGACTTCGACCAGCGCGGACATGCCTTCATTACCGGCCTTCTGATAAGCAATGTGACTGAAGCTAACCAGCGCGCTGTTGTCGAGCACTCGAGGCAGTTGATAGTAATGATCGGTGTCGGTAGTTGCAGAGTCCGCCGGAAGATTGTTGTAGCTGTGATACTCGCGGTTCGAGCCGTCGATGATCGGGTATATCGCGACCGCTTGTTGACTCTGAACGAGACCAAGCGGAATAGGCCTGAAACTCGCGAACAGAGAAGTGAATGACAAAATGGAGACGAGCAGTCCCGCTGCGTAACCGACAGGACGCGGATTAAGTTTCAGCAGCCACTCGAAGAATCTGACGGTAAGGGTTACTTCTTTTCGTTCGCGCCTGGCCGCTTCAACCATGATGTAATCGCGCAACTCACGTGGGACTGCCGGCTGTTCAGCGTTTCTTACAGCCAGCGACACAGCTTCAATCTCAGCCCGGTGCAGACGGCAATCTTCACACGCGATCAGGTGTTCGCGATATCGACCCGCTTGATTCTCATTGAGCTGCCGGTCCATGTAAGCCGACGCTGCTGTTTCAAACTTATCGCATTCCATAAGTGATGCCCCGTGATGAGTGATTCGTGATCCGTGCTAGCTCCGGTCACGCTTCACGTGTCACCTTCATAGCAATTCCTTGACTCGGCGGCGGAGCTCTTCTCGTCCCCGCGCGATGCGTGACTTCACTGTTCCAATCGAGATCGATAAGGTCTCGGCGATTTCCTCGTAAGACAGCTCTTCGATCTCGCGGAGTATTAGTGCAATTCGATATTCCTGTTTTACCTCGCCGAGCGCGCGAATGATCGAGCTTTCACGTTCATTGGAAATCGCAAGCGCTTCAGGCGAGGCAGCAGGTCCCGGGAGCAGCTCGCCAATAGTCCTCTCGCTCGAGCCTCGCGCTATATCGAGCGATATTGTTTCTTCACGATGGCGGCGCCGCCACCATCGCTGTTGGTTCATCGCCTGATTGATGGCGATTCTATAAATCCAGGTCTTTAGTCCTGCATCGCCGCGAAAGCTGCCGAGCCCGCGATAGACTTTCAGAAATGTTTCCTGCGCCGCATCGCGCGCTTCTTCCGCGTCGTTCAGCAGTCGAAAACAAAGCGCGTAAACGGATCTTTCAAACTGAGCAACCAACTCTTCAAACGCCGCTAACTCCTGAGCGCGCAGCCGCGAGATAAACCTCGCCTCCGGGTGATGCTCGAGGGTTCCCGCATCGAGCTCGAGCCCGGCGAGAGTGGTTTGGTCCAGTGCGGCCATGTCTCGGGCTGACATCGAGTGGCGCTCCTTCGATTAACGGACCGGAGTGGACCACCGCCCGGCCTCACGAAGCCGAGCGCCGTTTAGCTCCAAGCGGAACGGGCGATGGCCCTTCACCTCACTTGTCGCTAACTTAGACACCTTATCCGGTCAGAATGTTCCGGCTTCAAAGACTCTAACACAAAGAAGAACGCCCGACACCGGCAAGAATTGCAGGACTTGGTGTGGACGGGTTTCTTGACATCGCGCGAGCCGGGCCGCTATTTTCTTTTTTTGTTTAGTCGATGGCGCAGGCGTCCTTCAGGCTTTGCTCCAGCAACATTCAAGGAGGCTGATAGTTTTGGCGAAGACACCCAGAAAGAAGAAGAAAGTCTCGGTCAAGGAGATGAAGTTCAGGCACGACCCGATGATTCGCTTCTACGAGAGGACGCAGGACTGGCTTCAGGAGAAGGGCCGGCCCTTCGCAATTGTTATCGGAATCATCGCGGGAGTTATCGTGTTGTACGCCGGCGGCAGCTATTTCTTCGACTACCGGAAAGCAAAAGCCGAACGAGCGTTCGCCGACGCGATAGAAAAATTCAACGCGCCAGTCCAGGATTCAACAACACCTCCCACGACGCCGACCGCGGGCAAGTCCTACAATGACGAACAAACAAAGTGGCAGGAGTCGGCCGAGGCATTCGAGCATCTGGCAAGCGACTACTCGGGCAGGTATGGCAACATCGGCCGCTACTACGCCGGCGTTTGCTATCTTCACATCGACCGTGACAAGGGAATAAGTCTGCTCGAACAGGTTGCCGCCAAAAAAGATCAGCCGACTTCCGACCTCGCCCGGCTGGCGCTTGCGGAGGACTATGCGGTGACCGGTGACTACGAAAAAGCGATCTCGCTTTATCAGCAAATCCTGGATTCGCCGACTAATTTGAAGCCTGCCGTGGAAATTGGTTTGGGCCACGTGTATGAAAAGACCGGTGACACGGAAAAGGCTGTGGAAGCCTATTTGGAGGCAGCCAGGCCCGATCGTTCAACGGACGCAGGTTCGGAGGCGGAGAAGCGCTTGACCGCAATCGCGCCCGACCGGCTCAAAGATTTGCCGCCCAAGTCCAGCGACCTCGTCCAACCTTGAAACGCCGATCTGACTGGAACTGAATCTATTTTTTCTTGAACGCCGCCGATTTAATTAAGGCGAGGCGTTTGCCGTCCCACGAATAGTAGTAGACCCCCTCGCTCTTTTCGTTCGGCGAGCCGCTTACAATTAACAGCTTGCTGTCGATTCGAAACTGCTAGGGTTCGTCGGGCTGATCGGTTTCTTCATCGAAATGTGTGCGAGCCGCGACGTAAAAGCGAGGTGAGTAAACAAGACCGGTCTTCGCGTCGACGATCGCGAATTGAACGCAACCCGCTCCACAACCCCACGTCACTATTGTGAAATGGCCTGCGAAGTTTGGACCTTCGCGCGCACCCTCTCTGATCACCGTTCGATATCTTCGAGCTTCGGTGGTCAAGAGCTTGACGGGCGCAGGCTTGCCCGCAAATTTCTCCGTGACCGGCATGTCTTCGAAGCGCGGGTCCTTGTCGCTGTCGAACCCGGCTCTGATTGCAAGACTCGTTGACGCCCCGATGTTGGCGAGTGCCAGGGCGAGTAAGGATGCACAGAAAGTTCTTATAGCAATGGTCATAGTGATTTCTGAAGACCAACTCGCAGTAGCCAAGTGTCGCGATTATACGAGATTTCTAATTATTGACAAGCATTCGGCTCCGAATTAGACTGGCCACGACTCTGGCAGCCAAACCATTGACTGTTGGTCGATGCAACCGACGGTCGACGGGTGTGCTTTTGAAGTCGAGCTCCCTCGAAGTTTAGTTGAACCATCGCTCCCACCAGGTGTTCAACATTACTTCAACTCGCGTCCCCTTTTTGTGAAGGCAAACTCTCGTTGTGCGTCGCATGAGAGAGTTCAACTTCGGAGAATGAGATGAAATCTACATACTGCGTAATGATCTTCGGCCTTCTGCTGTTGATCGCAGGAAGCGCGCGAGCGCAGGAAGCAAACGCATCTTCGAACGCTTATATTGCCAGCGACGATCTTCGGCCAACACCAACAATGGTTGTTCATGAAGTAGCGTCGGCTTCATCGAGCATCAAACCGGCGGGAGCCGACAAACCGGCAACCGCGGAGCAGAAAAAGCCGACAGAGTCGAAGCTCGTTGCAAGCGCTGCAGCAATGGAAGCTCCAAGAGCATTGGTGTTGCCCGCAGCGGCCGTTTCATCTCAAGGTGGAATGGGCTCAACCGGCAATTCTAAATACGACGAGTTTGTCGCCCAGTCGGCCGCGCGAAACGGCGTTGATCCTAATCTGATTCTGGCAGTTATGCACCAGGAGTCTGGATTCAATCAGCGAGCGAGATCTTACAAGGGCGCTACCGGGCTCATGCAATTGATGCCGGCAACAGCAGGGCGATTCGGAGTGACAAACATAAACGATCCCGCGCAAAATATCGAAGGAGGGGCGAAGTACCTGCGTTTCCTGCTTGACTCATTCAACGGAGACGTCAGTCTCGCGCTGGCGGGTTACAACGCCGGCGAGAATGCGGTGGTCAACTCCGGGTATCGAGTTCCCAGGTACCGCGAAACCCAAAACTATGTTCGAAGCATCACGGCGCGCTATGATACTACGAAAAGCAAAGTAAAGCCCGTTGCGTCAAGCGGCACTGTAGCTCCGTCGGCAGCGGTGTTCGCGGGCGGAGCATCAAGCAGCCGCTTATCAAACAATTATTGAGCGCTCGCATGATTTCGTTCATCGTTCCAGCCTACAACGAAGAGAAACTGATCGCTCGAACTCTC
>Ga0075426_10000267_pt1 | contig 34682 bp, 47 predicted proteins | sample SoiMethybrSBSTD5_FD_75304 | JGI IMG/M metagenome (GOLD analysis project Ga0075426, IMG submission 75304) | Bulk soil microbial communities from a Populus tree surrounding site in Tennessee, USA - Soil MetaG P. TD hybrid SBSTD5 | ecosystem: Environmental > Terrestrial > Soil > Tree plantation... | reverse complement strand
TGCGCGTGCGCGGCCCGAACGTGACGCCCGGATACTACCGGCGGCCCGACCTCACTTCGGCCTCCTTCGACGAGGAAGGCTTCTACCGCATCGGCGACGCCGTGAAGCTCGCCGACCCGCGCGAGCCCGCGAAAGGCATCGTGTTCGACGGCCGCGTGGCCGAAGACTTCAAGCTCTCGACCGGCACCTGGGTCAACGTCGGCATGGTGCGCGTGAAGCTCATCGCCGCCGCCGACCCGATCGTGCAGGACGCCGTCATCACCGGCCACGACCGCGCCGAGGTCGGCGCGCTGGTCTTCCTGAGCGCAGCGGCGAAGGACCTGAAACCCGACGAGATCCGCTCAAAACTCTCGCAGGCGCTCGCCAGGCTGACGGCCGAAGGCGGCAGCTCCATGCATCCCGTGCGCCTGCTCGTGCTGACCGAGCCGCCCTCGATCGACGCTAACGAGATCACGGACAAGGGCTACATGAACCAGCGCGCCGTGCTCGAGCGGCGCGCCGCGCTGGTGGAGCGGCTGTACACCGGCGGCGAGGGCGTGATCGAATGAACTCCATGTTGCGGGCGTATTCTCCTCGCATGGTCATCCCTTGGTAAGCAATTGAACGTCTTTGGGGCAGTTCAGACGAGCGGACTCGGGCCCCGAGCGACGCGCAATGCCTAAGCGCTGCGACCAGTGACACTCCAGGCAAAGCAGTTTCTTTTATCAGCCGAGCTGTTGCGGGAGAAGGTCCCATCCTTCTCGGCTTACCCCTTTTCGCTTCCCGCCATTCGAGACCTAAAGAAGATCGACTTTCATCCTAAGGTCACGTTCATCATCGGCGAGAACGGCACCGGCAAATCAACGCTCCTGGAGGCGATCGCCATAGCTTGGGGCTTCAATCCCGAAGGTGGATCCAAGAACTTCAACTTCTCGACACGCTCTTCGCACTCGGCGCTGCACGAGTACATCCGACTCGCAAAGACCTACCGGGGACCCAAGGACGGCTTTTTTCTGCGAGCAGAAAGCTTCTTCAACGTTGCCACGAACATCGAGCAGCTAGATGCGGAGCCAGGCCTCGGCCCGCCCATCATTGACTCATTCGGCGGACGCTCATTACACGAGCAATCGCACGGCGAATCGTTTCTAACCCTGCTGACGAAGCGCTTCAGGAAGGAAGGTCTCTATATCCTCGACGAGCCCGAAGCGGCGTTGTCCCCGACGCGCCAAATGGCGGCGCTGCGTAGCATCCACGAGCTAGTAAAGGATGCGTCGCAGTTCATCATCGCGACCCACTCGCCGATTCTGATGGCATACCCGGATGCGCGAATCCTGCTAATCGAGGAAGGTGATATCCGCACCGTCGCATATACGGAAACCGAGCACTTCGCCGTCGCGAAGAGCTTTCTCAACAACCATCAGAAAATGCTCGCCGATCTGCTTTCAGAGTAGCTCTGGCACAAACGAGTCATGTGAGCTTCTTGGGCCTTAGATCAGGATATTCCTTGTAAATCGGATTCATCACTTCAAATAACATTATCTCCATCAGCTTGGCGACTGTCTCTCGGTAGCGCTTGAAATCATCGGCCGAGGCTGATGACTTCATCTCATTTAGCGAGCTGTCAAGCTTTGATCCGTATTCCAGCATCAGCGCATTTATGTCGACTGCCGTTTCGCGTTTCATGATCGACTCCTCTACATACAACCGTTCTCTGCATAGCACTGATTCAAACAGCGCCAGTACTTGAATCCATAGTCACCCGTCGGTAGTGAAGACATGCTGCATTTCTCGCGACATTGGCGACGGCAGTCATTGTCACTTGAATCGTCATCACGCCTACACACTCGCTTCCCATCGGGATCAACGTTAACCAGCGGACTGCCAAACGCATAAGCGTACGTATTGATGCCGCCTCTTAGGCCTATTGGATCGCTCTCCGCATATCGACCCAGTATCGAGCTGTAGTTGCGCGCCATGTTGTACGACAGACTTGTTTCCTTGTCGAAGTACTGGCCGGGGAATCTCAATGGGAACTCAAACGGCCCTAAGCCGCTTGGGTTTTCATCGGGCGGGTTGCTTCCGAACGGCTCGGCGTTGTCGTCGCGCCAGACGGTCGTTCCGGTCGAATCCGCGATCAGTCGCGGCGTGTTGAGATGATCGACGTGCACGAAATTGAGCGCCGCTGCCCGGTTCACGGTCACGCTGACGGGCGCTGAAGTTCTAGTACCGTTCAGATTGTCGGTCGCCACAGCAGTCAAGCTATACGTGCCTTGAGGCACCGCAGTCCAGGTAAAACTGTACGGCGGCGTGGTCAATGTGGCGATGAGGTTGGCGCCGTCCTGGAAGAACTCCACTTTCTGGATCGTGCCGTCTGAGTCGAGCGCCGTGGCGGCTATGGTGATGTTGGCCGGAGCGCCGAAGTTTGCGCCGCTGGTCGGGCTTGTGATGCTTATCGTGGGCAGCGCGTTGGCCACGACGGTCACACTGACAGGCGCTGAAGTTGTCGTCGCGTTCCGGTTATCGGTGGCCACGGCCGTCACGCTGTAGGAGCCCGGCGCGACGGAGCTCCAGTTGACGGTATAGGGGGCACTCGTTGCAGTCGCGATGAGGTTGGTGCCGCCCTGGAAGAAGTCCACCTTCTGGACCGTGCCGTCAGAGTCTGCCGCGGTCGCCGTGAGAGCAATGTTCGCCGGGGCGATGAAGCTCGCGCCGCTCGCCGGACTGGTGATGGCGACAGTCGGGGCGGCGTTGACGACGACGGTGATCGCGCTCGAGGTCGTGACGGCACCGAGGTCGTCCGTCGCGCGGGCGGTGAAGCTGTGCGAGCCCAGGGCGGCATTGGCCAGGGTGACGCTGTAGGGCGCCGCAGTGGCGGTGCCGATGAGCGTCGCGCCGTCGAAGAAGTCGACCTTGGTCACGGTGCCGTCGGTATCGGTTGCTGTGGCGGTGATGGTGATGTTCGCCGGCGCGGTGAGGACGGCGTTGTTGGCTGGGGCGCTGATGTTCACGCCCGGAGGCGCGTCGACGCGGACAGTAACTGCAGCCGAGGTCGTAGCGACGCCCAAGTTATCGGTGGCACGGGCGGTCAGGACATGGGTGCCAGGCGGTAGGCTGGCGAGCGTGGCGCTATAGGGCGCAGCCGTCGCGGTCGCAGCGAGCGTGCCGCCGTCGAAAAAGTCGACTTTGCTCACCGTGCCGTCGGCGTCGGCGGCGGTAGCGGTGACAGTGACGCTGGCCGGCGCCGTGAAGATCGCGTTGTTCGCCGGCGCAGTGATGCTCACCGTTGGGGCGCGGTCCACGGTGATGTTGACCACCGTCGACGTAGTGACTCCGCTGTTGTTATCGGTCGCCCGCGCGGTGAGGCTGTACGTGCCGGCCGCGACGTTCGTCCAGTTGAAGCTGTAGGGCGAGGTGGTGTCCGAGCCGATCAGCGTCGAACCGCCGCGGAGGAACTCCACCTTCGAAATCGTGCCGTCGGAATCGGTCGCAGTCGCCGTGAGGGCGATGGTCGAACCGGGAACGAAATTCGCGCCGTTCGCCGGCGCGGTGAGGCTTACGCTTGGAAGCTTGTTAACGCGGATCGACCTGGCGGTCGACGTGACGGTCGCTCCGGTGCTGTCTGTCGCCTTTGCAGTGAGGCTGTAGGTCCCGGACGGGACATTGGCCCACACAATGCTGTAGGGCGAGGTTGTGTCGGTGCCGATCAGCGTCGTCCCGGCGATGAACTCGACTTTGGTGATCGGGCGTTGAGCGTTGGTGGGCGTGACGTTGGCCGACACGGTGATGTTCGAACCGGGAGCGGAAACCGCGCCAGCGGCGCAAGAACACAATTCGTGCGGCAATCGCTTCGGGCTTGCGTGCTAGCGCTTAGAAGCGCCGAGCCATACGATCGCGCCGACGGTCAGGAAGGCGCCGGCGACCTGCAGCGGCGTCACCGTGTTCCCGAGGAAGAGCCAGGCGAGGAAGAGCAGCGCGATCGGCTCGATGTTGAGCGCGGCGGTGTGGGTCGGGGGAAGCTTCGGCAGCACGAAGAAGAGCGAGCTGATCGCCAGGCAGTAGAACACGGTGAGGCAGGCGAGCCCGAGCCACCCGGTCGCGTCGACTGGGAACACGATGGTGTGCGTTGCGCTCCCGGCCGCGATGGCGAGCGCCGCCGTCACCGCCGTCATCGCGAAGGTGCGTACGCGGCCGTCCACGCCCTTGAGCACGTGCGTGTTCAGGTAATAGACCACGGCCATGCTGCTGCCGCTCGCGAACGCCCACAGCACGCCCGCCCCGATCTCGCTCCAGCGCGCCTGCAGGTGCTCGAGGCGCAGATCGAGCGCGAGCGCTAGGCCGGCGAGACCGAGCGCCATGGGCGCGAGTGCGCGCCAGCGCGGCGGCTCCTTGCGCATCGCCCATGAGAGGAGCACGTAGAGCATCGGCGAGGTCTGGAACACGAGCAGCGCGAGCGCGGGTGGGATGCGCGCCACCGCCGAGTAGAGGCAATAGCTCTGGGTCGCGATCAGCATCCCGGCGAGGAGCGACCACGGCCGCAGCGCGCCCGGAATCGCGAGGCGCACGCCCTGCAGCCTCATGAGCGCGAGCAGGACGAGCGCGGTGCTCGTCGCGCGCACGGCTACGCCCGCGGCGACGCTCGCGCCGTGATCGAACGCGACGCGCGCCGCCAGGTGATTCGAGGCGAACGAGATGCCCACGCACAGCAGGATCGCGATGCCGAGCCGCGGCGAGACTTGCATTTCTCCCCTTCTGAAATGGCATTATGGCGTCCGCGCGACGCCTCATCGTCCTGTGTTTCATCTGCGCGCGGCGTTCGCTACGTCACGCCGGACGGGAAGAAACGCTGAAGCGTCCTAGCGGACGGGAAGCGGCGAGCCGAGCGCGACCGGTGAGGATGGCGCACCGTTCGGCGATGGCTGCGCCTGCACCGCTACGCTGTCCGGGGCGGGGTCCAGAGCGAGAGCGATGCGCTGCTCGATGTCGAGCAGCTTGTAGACCAGCGTGACAGCGTCGCGCGTCACGGCGAGCACCTTGTAGCCGCCGTCGAGAGTCTCGCCCGGCCGCGCGATATGGATCTGTTGCTCGCGGATGAATACGGCCTTCAGGCTGCCGTCGTAATGCACGGTGCCGGCAAAGCGGTATGGATTCGGCGGCGCGCGGGGCGTCCAGTCGCGCAGCGCAAAAGGATCAGCTTTCGCCTTGCGCGGGATCGGGCGCTCGGGCAGCGCGACCGGGAGGCGCGAAGCCTCGGCGGCCACCGAGGACGGGGCTTGCCGCACCGTGGCGGCGCGCTCCGGCGTCGCCACGCTCGTAAGACCCGCGGCGGCGAGAGCAAGCAGACCCAGCACCCAGCCGAGTTTCACCGGCCCTCCTACCTCCTATAAAGACCTAGAGCGACTTCAAGTACTCGGCCAGATCGCTTTTTTCCTGGCTGGTCAGCCCGAGCCCGAGAAGACTGTCGTAGTGGTTGATCACGGCGGCGAGCGTTGGAAAGCGCCCGTCGTGATAGAAGCCCCCCGTCTGATGCGTCCACAGGCCGGCGAGCGGCGCGGTGCGGTACATGTGCGTCGGCGAGCGATCGGCCTGGAACGAATCGATCCCGATGTCCTCCGGCGCATGCACGTTGTGGCCCGGCTCGGTGAAGAGCGGCGGGACGTGGCAGGTCGCGCACTGGCCTCGGCCGTTGAACACCTCTTTCCCCTGCGCGGCGGCGGCCGCGTTGAAGCTGCCCCTGGGCGGCGTAGGCGCGGGGATGGCGAGCTGGTAGAAGTGCAGCGAACCCAGCTTCGAGGTCACGAGGTCCGGATTGCCGCGCGTATTGAAGGAGCCGGTCCTCGCCGCCACCGGGTACTGGTCCTTGTTGGCAAAGCGCAGGTCGAAGAAGACGCCCGAGCCGTGCATCTCCGTCACCGCGACGTAGGCGTTCCAGTACGGCACCGAGCCGGCGCCGGTCCAGGTATGCAGGTTCACACCGGCGAGGCCGAACGCGGGCGGGATCAGCGTGCACGCGCGTTTTCCATCCGGCCGGAGGGCTTTGCCGTCCTTGTCGATGTATGCGTCGAAGCAGCCGGGGCCCCAGCTCGCGAAGACTTTCTTCACCGTGGCCTCGTCGACCTGGAGAAGATCGGTGAAAGGCTTGAGGTTCGGCGAGAGTGAAAGGATGGCGCCGACGTTCAGGTCGCGGTTGGCCCAGCCGTCGAGCCGCCGGCCGATGCCGGGGGCGAACGAGTCATCCACCCTCGAATGGCACAGCGCGCACTGCGTTCCAAGCGACGTGATCCTGCCGCTGCTGTCGAACTTGCCGGTCAGGCCGAGCACGGCATTGAGCTTGAGGAGCGCGAGCGTGGTGGCGGGATCGTCGAGGTTGACCTTGCCCGCCTTGATCTGCGCCTTCACCTGGGCTGGCAAGGCGTCCGAATCCACCTTGAGGCCGACTGCGAGCGCCGTCTTCGGGCTGACGCCCGGTCCCACCCCGCCGTTTGCCGCGCCCGCGATCGCCCTATGCAGCTGCAACGCGCCGCCGAAGAAGGCTTCGTCGCCGAAGGTGTCGAAGCGGAAGATCTGCCTGCCCTGTTCCACCGCGTCTTCCGCGTGCTCGGCGATCTGGCGGTCGATCGGGTTAAGCCTTTTCTGGCGTTCTTCCCTGTCCCGCTCCCTCTGATCGTCGTTCCCCCTCGAGTCCTGCGCTTGCGCAATTTGCTGCTTTCCGACCGTTCCGAAGCCGACGAGCGTGGCAAGCGCGACGAACGAAACACCGACGACAGATCCAATCAATTTACGTCTCATGGGAACTCCGAAATCACTACCGGGGGGATCCGCTTTGAGCGGACTCTCAGATAAATACTGCGGTGGACTGCGACAAGCACATGGACTCCTGCTTGTCGTGTATACGCTCGCTGCTTTCCGACGTCGATGCGTCGTTCGGCGCTGGAATAAAGCGCTCGCAACTACGTACGGTTAGGAGATGACGCTGCTTACCCTGGGCGGGAAGCGCGTGATACAACCAACAGCAGCAGCGCGGCAGCAAGCCACGCTGCCTCCGGCAGCCACGGCAGCAGCGCGCTGAAGGAGGGCTCGCGCTCGGCGCCGGTCGTCACCGCCGCGATGCGCAGCGCGACCGCGGCCGCGAGGACGGCAAACAGCGTGCCGAGGAAGCGCCCTTCGCGGCCGGTTCGCCCGAGCGCCACGGCCGCGGTATAGGCCGCCACGAGCGCCGCGCCCCAGCAGCCGCCCGCGAGAAATTGCGCTACGAGGAGCGCCGACAGGTTCGGAGCGAGGGCCGCTGCAAGCGTGGCGATCGCGCCGCACGCCGACGCGAGCGCCATGGCGTCGGCCGCGCCGATCCTCTTCACGAGGCGCGCCCCGGCGAACATGAGCAGGTTGAAGCCCACCCAGAACACGGGCATGAGATACGCGAGCCTGGCCGGCGAAGCGAACTGGAGGTAGCGCGGCGCCGAATTGAGCGAGTAATGCGCCTGGATTCCGAGCGCGAGGAAAGCGAGCGCGAGGAACAGGCCCGAGGGCGAAGGCATTCCCGCCGGCTGCGTCTCGCCGCGCGCCTCGCTGGTTCGCCGCCGCTCCGCCACTACGAGGCCGCCCACGGTGGCGACCAGCGTCAGGCTCGACAGGATGAAGGGAACGCGCGCGTCGACGCCGCGCATTGCGATGCCGAGATACGGCGCGAGGGCCGAGCCGACCGCGGTGCCGGTCAATACGAGCGTGGAGAGCCACGGGATGCTCGGCGTGGCTGCATGGCGCGAGAGAAGCACCCACGGCGGGGAGCGCAGCGCGGCCGAGGTGACCGCCCATACCGCGATCGCGCCGAGCAACAAGCCCGCGCTCGCACCGGCAAAAGGAAGAAGCAGGAAGGCGATGCACGAAACCCCCGTGACGCCGAGCATCCACGGTCCGACGCGCGCGAGGCCGCTGCGGACACGGTCGAGCCAGAACCCGGTCGCGACGTCGGTGAGCGCGAACACGACCTGGTCGGCGACAAGGATCCAGGGCACCCAATGCTTCGGGACGCCGGCGTCCGCGGCGAGCTGCGGGAGATAGACGACGTAGAGCGTCCACGTCGTGACGAACAGGAATTGCGTTACGCCGATCCAGGCGGCGAGTACCAAGGTTGTATCTTTGCTAGGACTTGAACTGCGGGTCGACCTCTATCCGCAGGCCGTTGGCGAGGCGGTTGGTCTCGTTGGCGAGCCCGACCACCGCCAGGAGCTCCATCAGCATCGCGTCGCTCATCCCCTTCTTGCGGGCGGCCGCCGTGTGCGAGTACGTGCAGTATTCGCAGCCGGTGGTCGCGCTGACCGCGACGTAGACCATTTCCTTCACCAGCGGGTCGAGCGCCCCCGGTGCCATGACCTCCTTCACGTTGCGCCACAGGCGCGCGAGCTCGTCCGGATCGTTCGCGAGCGCTTTCCAGAAGTTGTTGATCCAGTCGACGCCGCGCGTCTTCATGATGTCGTCGTAGACCGACCGCACTTGCGGCGAGGCGTCGCGATACTCGATGAGCGGGACCAATGCCACGTTGCCTCCTTTTGCTTGCCGGTATAGTAAACGGATGAAGTTCATTGGAATCGCATCATGATGCTTAGAGGCTCTTGTCATTGCGGCGCCGTGCGTTTCTCTCTGGAGTCCGAGACGCCCTATCCCTACCTGTGGTGCTACTGCTCCATCTGCCGCAAGACCGCGGGCGGGGGCGGCTACGCCATCAACATCATGGGACAGGCCGAGACCCTGAAGGTGAAGGGGAAGACGAGCGTCTATCGCGCGATGCGCGGCGGCGGCGAGCGCCACTTCTGCGGAAAATGTGCTTCGGCACTGTGGGTGTGGGACAAGCGCTGGCGGGAATGGATCTATCCCTTCGCCTCCGCGATCGACACCCCGCTGCCTCCCCCGCGCGAACGCCAGCACATCTTCCTCGAGTCCAAGCCGCGCTGGGTCAAGCTGCCGTCCGGACAACGGGAGAAGCGGTTTCGCCGCTACCCCAGGGAGGCGATCATCGACTGGCATCGCGGCCGCAGGCTGCTGAAACCATGACGCAGTGGCTCGCGGCGCTCGACCCCGGTCTCATGATCGTCGGCGTCGCGCTCGCCGGCGTGGTGCTTTCATTTCCCTTCTTCATCGCGTCGATGCGGCGGTTCAGGCGGGTCAAGCTGGTCCGCGGCACGCTGTACCTGCTTTTCGGGGGCGTGGTGGTCTTGATCGGCGTTGCCGCGGGCCTGGTCGCGACCAATCTCGTCACCTATGCGCGCCTCACCCATGAGCAGGAGGCCGCGCGCATCACCACGCGCAAGCTCGGCGAGCGGGAGTTCGCCGTCAGCGTGAAGACAGGCGAGCGAGCGCCGCGGCAGTTCCAGGTGCGCGGCGACGAGTGGCAGATCGACGCGCGGGTCCTGAAATGGCGCGCGCTCGGCACCGTGCTCGGGTTCGATACCGTCTACCGCCTGGAGCGGCTCTCGGGCCGCTACACGGACATCCAGTCGGAGCGCGGCGCGCCGCGCACGGTGTACGATCTCGCCGCGGACCCGGGCGTCGACTTCTGGAGCGTGGCGCGGCGCTACCCGCGCTACCTCCCGTTCGCCGACGCGCTCTACGGCAGCGCGGCGTACGTGCCCATGGCCGAGGGCGCGGAGTACGTGGTGGCGGTGTCGGCAAGCGGCCTGGTCGTGCGCCCGGCCAACGACGCCGCCCGTCAGGCGGTCGGCGGCTGGAAGTAAAAGTCCCTGTAGAATGCGGGCCGCGTAATGAAGTTTTTCTTCGATCTCCTGCCGGTGCTGGCGTTTTTCGTCGCCTTTCAGATCGCCGGCATCTATGCCGCCACCGCCGTGGCGATCGCCACCACGTTCGTGCAGGTGGCGTGGCTGAAGCTCCGCGGCAAGCGCGTCGACGCGATGCTGTGGGCGAGCCTGGTCATCATCGTGGTGTTCGGCGGCGCGACGCTGATCCTCCAGGACGAGACCTTCATCAAGTGGAAGCCGACAGTGCTCTACTGGATGCTCGGCGTGGTGCTCGGCGGCGCGGCGCTGGTGTTCCGCCGCAACCTGATCCGCACCATGCTTTCGGAGCAGGTGCGGCTCCCCGACCCGGTGTGGAACCGCCTGAACTGGAGCTGGGTCGGATTCTTCGTCTTCATGGGCGGCCTCAACCTGTATGTCGCCTACAACTATTCCACCCAGCTGTGGGTCAACTTCAAGCTCTTCGGCGGGATGGGCCTGATGCTGGTGTTCGTCGTGGTGCAGGCCCTGTTCCTCGCGCGCCACGTCGAAGACAAGCAATGAGCGTCGCCGAGACCATCCGCGAGCGGCTGTCCGCGCTCGAGCCGCAGGCGCTCGACCTGGTCGACGAGAGCGAGCAGCACCGCGGCCATGCCGGGTACCGCGATGGCGGCGGCACGCACTGGCGCCTGTCCATCGTGTCGCAGCGTTTCACCGGCCGCAGCACCGTAGAGCGCCACCGCATGATCTATGGTGCGCTCGGCAGCCTGATGCAGCACCCCATCCACGCGCTTGCCATCACGGCGCGCAGCCCGGAAGAGACGAAAGGAAAGCAATGAAAAACTGGATCTACGCCGCGCTCCTGCTGGCTGCCCCCCTGGCCGTCCCGGTGCTGGCGCAACAGCAGCCGCTGCCGACCCGGGACGAGCCCGCCAAGAAAGAGGCCGCCAAGAAGGAAGCGGGCAAATCGCAGGGCGGGGCCCAAGGCAGCACCATCGCCAAGGTGAACGGCGTGGCGGTGCCGAAGTCGCGCCAGGACTTCCTGATGCAGCAGCAGGCGGGCCGCGGCATGCCCGACAACGACCAGACGCGCGCCATGGTGCGCGACGAGCTCATCAACCGGGAGGTGCTCTACCAGGAGGCGCAGAAAACCGGCGTCGGCAAGAAGCCGGAGGTGCAGGCCCAGCTCGACATGGCGCGCCAGGAGGTGGTGGTCAGCGCCTATGTGCGCGAGTGGGTGCGCACGCACCCGGTGACCGACGCCGACGTGCAGAAGGAGTACGACCGCGCCAAGTCGCAGATGGGGGACAAGGAGTACCACGCCCGGCACATCCTGGTCGAGACCGAGGACCAGGCGAAGGGCCTGATCGAGGATCTCAAGAAGGGTGCGAAATTCGACGAGCTGGCGACGAAGAACTCGAAGGACCCGGGCAGCGCCCAGCGCGGCGGCGACCTCGACTGGAACGCGCCCAACACGTTCGACAAGCAGTTCGCCGACGCGATGGTGAAGCTCGAGAAAGGCAAGTACACCGACAAGCCGGTGCAGACGCGCTTCGGTTACCACATCATCATGCTCGAGGACGTGCGCCCGGTGAAGTTTCCGGCCCTGAACGAAGTGCGCGCGCGCGTCAGCCAGCAGATCACCCAGCAGCGCATCGACGAGCTGGTGAAGTCGCTGCGCGCGAAGGCGAAGGTGGAGTAGCGGGGCTCACAGGAGGAACCCATGGCGAGGTACGGCAGGAAATCGCGGCAGAAAGTGAAGCGGGCGATGCACGAGCGGAAGCGCGGCACGCTGCGGAGCGGGCGCTCCGGGAAGAAGGTGAAGAGCCGCAAGCAGGCGATCGCCATCGGCTTGTCCGAGGCGCGCCGCGCCGGCGCCAAGGTGCCGCGCAGAAAGGGCCGTAAACGCAAGTCCTCGCGCAGGAAGAAGTAGCGCCGGGGCGCCTGTTCGAGGTGGTGCGGGGCGATCTCCTCGCGGAACCGGTCGACGCGATCGTCAACGCCGCCAATGGGCACCTCGCTCACGGCGGAGGCGTCGCCGGGATCATCTCGCGCGCCGCCGGACCGGCCCTGCAGGCCGAGTCCGACGCGCTGGTCGCGGCGCGCGGCCCCTTCCCGACCGGCTCGGCGGTCGTCACCACCGCCGGCGCGCTGCCCTTCAAGGGCGTGATCCACGCCGTCGGCCCGCGCAAAGGCGAAGGCGACGAAGAGGAGAAGCTTTTCGACGCCTTGACCAACGCTTTCACGCTCGCGTTGGGCAGGGGGTGGAGCTCGGTATCCTTCCCGGCGGTGTCGAGCGGCATCTTCGCCGTCCCCCTCGACATCTGCGCCCGCGCCTACCTCAGGGCCGCGCGTGCCTCGCCGCTGCGTAATGTGCGGCTATGCTTGCGCGACCAACCGATCATCGACGCGGTTCTGAAGGAGATGAATAAATGAGGCGGCTCATCATTGCTCTGGTACTCGCGGTCTGCGGCGCGGCGCAAGCTCAGCAGACCGAGAAGGCGACCTTCGCCATGGGCTGCTTCTGGTGCGCCGAGGAGGCGTTCGAGAAAGTGCCGGGCGTCATCCAGGCGGTCTCGGGCTACACCGGCGGCAAGGTCAAGAACCCGAGCTACGAGCAGGTCTCGAGCGGCCGCACCGGCCATGCCGAGGCGGTGCAGGTGACGTTCGACCCGTCGAAAGTGAGCTACGAGAAGCTGCTCGACACCTTCTGGCTCAACCACGACCCCACGGTGACCGACCGCCAGTTCTGCGACGGCGGCTCGCAGTACCGCCCCGAGATCTTCTACCACTCCGAGGAGCAGAAGCGCCTCGCCGAGGCCTCGAAGGCGAAATGGGAGAAGGCCAAGCCGTTCCGCCAGCCGATCCTGACGCCGATCACCGCCGCGAGCGAGTTCTACCCGGCCGAGGATTACCACCAGGATTACTACAAGAAGAACCCGGTGCAGTACCGCTTCTACGTCACCGGCTGCGGCCGCTACGCGCGCCTGGATCAGCTCTGGGGCCCGCTACGGAAACACTAAACTAGGGTTTCTTTCCGCGGACCGCCGGGTCCTCTTCCTTGATGTGCTTCTTGCCGATGCGCTCGGCCTTCTCCATCTCGCGCGCCTCTTCCTCCGACTGCGGCGCGGCATCGTTCGCCGCCTGCTCGACCTTGCCGGAGTCGACGAACTTCTTCGTGCGCTTGTCGTATTCCTTGGCGCCGGTGTAGCTGCCTTCGCCTTCCACTTTATCTTTGCGATCCATGGGATTTCCTTTCCTCAACTCGGAAAAGGGGGTGCAATCCGCGTGCCCGCGCGAAGCTGAACTTCAGAACTTGCGCACGCGCTCGATATCGGCGACGCGGCCGCCGCGGAGGACCACGGTGGTGGTGAACGGGTCGCCCTGGGTGGGGAAGTAGGTGTAGGTCTTGACCGGGCCGGAATCCCAGAGCAGCAGGTCGGGCTCGCCGGCGATCGTAATGAACTCGCCCTCGCTCATGCCGCGGTGAATGTTGACGTACTTGCGAAAGTCGAGGCCCTTGGGGGGCCGCGGCGTGGCGGCGGCGCGCTCGGCGGCCTCGCGCGCCTCGATCTGCTCGCGGCGCGCCAGGCGCTCCTCGAGCCGCTCGCCCTGGCAGCGCACGGTGTAGCACTCGGCGCCCTCCGTCACCGGGGCGCGAGGCTCTGCGTCGATGTCGACCTTGCTCGACTTGACGCCTTTCGGCGGCGCCTCGTTCGAGTAGTGCACCGTGCCTTTCTCGTCGACCCAGCGATAGACATCCGCCGCCGCTGCCGGCAGGGCGATGAAGAACACCGAGAGGATGCCGCAAGCGAGGGCGCGCATGACCTGCACATTCTATTCCCGGCGCGCACGGGCGCCCGCGAATTTATCCCGCTTCGTCGATCCACGCCGCCTGGATCGCCTCGAGGATCTTTTCTCCGCAGCGCTTGGGATCGTCGCTGAATTCCGGCAGCGCCATGACCCACTTGTAAAGGTCCACAAAGTTCACTGCCTTGGGGTCCTTGTCGGGATGCGCGTCGGCGAGCGCCATCGCGATGTCCTGCGTGTCGGTCCATTTCACGGCTTCTTCCCGCCCCCCTCGCGCTCGTAGTTGATGGTGTATTTCGGGATCTCGATCACGAGGTCCTCGTCGGCGACCTTGGCCTGGCACGAAAGGCGCGAGGTCGCCTCGAGGCCCCAGGCCTTGTCGAGCATGTCCTCCTCCTTTTCGGAAGCGTCGTCGAGCGAATCGAACCCCTTGCGCAGGATCACGTGGCAGGTGGTGCACGCCGCCTGCTTCTCGCAGGCGTGCTCGATCTCGATGCCGCTTTCGAGCAGCGTGTCGCAGATCGACACGCCGGATTTCGCCTCGATCTCGGTGCCTCCCGGACAGAGTACGTGCCCCGGCAGAACCTTGAGCTTCGGCATCACAGGCTGCCGATCTGCCGGCCGGCGAGCGCGCGCCGGATGCCTTCGTCCATGCGTCGCGCCGCGAACTCGCCGGTGGCGCGGTTGAGCGCGTCGGCGGCCTGCTTGATCGCGCGGTGGTCGCTTGCGGCGAGGCGCTTTTCCAATTCGGTAATTGCTCTCTCTATCCCTTCCAGTTCTTCCGGGCTCAACAGCGACGCGTCGATCTGGAGCGCGGAGCGGGTGGCCTCGATCAGGCGCCGGCCCTCCACCCGGTACTCGGCGAGAGCGCGCGCGTGGACGTCCTCTCTCGCGTGCTCGAACGACTCGCGCAGCATGCGCTCGATGTCCGAGTCGGCGAGACCGTACGAAGGCTTCACGCTGATCGATGCTTCCACCCCGGTGCTCTTCTCCCGCGCGCTGACCGAGAGCAGGCCGTCGGCGTCGACCTGGAACGTGACCCGCACCCGCCCTGCGCCCGCCGCCATGGGCGGGATGCCCTTCAGCTCGAAGCGCGCGAGCGAGCGGCAATCCGCGACCAGCTCGCGCTCGCCCTGGACCACGTGGAAGCTCATCGCGCTCTGGCCGTCCTTGAACGTGGTGAACTCCTGCGCCTTGGCCGCGGGGATGGTCGTGTTCCGCGGAATGATCTTCTCGGCGAGCCCGCCCATCGTCTCGACGCCGAGCGAGAGCGGAATCACGTCGAGAAGCAGCCAGTCCTCGCCCTGGGGCTTGTTGCCCGCGAGCACGTTGGCCTGCATCGCCGCGCCGAGCGCCACGACCTTGTCCGGGTCGAGGTTGTTGAGCGGGTCGCGGCGGAAGAACTCGCCCACCGCGCGCTGGACCTGCGGCATGCGGGTCGCTCCGCCCACCATGACGACGCCCTTCACGTCGTCCACGGTGAGGCCGGCATCGCGCAGCGCCTTGCGCACCGGGCCGAGCGTCTTCTGCACCAGCGTCTGCGTGATGCCGCAGAAGGTCTCGGAGTCGATCCTCAGGTCGATGACGTCGCCGGTCGAAAGCCTCGCGGTGATCGGCGCCTCGCCGTGGAAGGTGAGGTGCTCCTTCGCCTCGCGCGCCCTCACCTGGAGCAGGCGCATGTCTTTCGGATCGAGCGGCGGCAGCTTCCCCTGCTCGACGATCCAGCAGAACACGCGCTGGTCGAAGTCGTCGCCGCCAAGCATCGAATCGCCGCTCGTCGCGATGACCTCGAACAGGCCCCTGGACAGCTTCAGGATGGAGATGTCGAAGGTGCCGCCGCCGAGGTCGTAGACCGCGTAGAGGCCTTCGGCGGCGTTTTCCAGGCCGTACGCGATCGCCGCCGCGGTGGGCTCGCTCAGGAGCCGCAGGACGTTCAGCCCGGCGAGCCGGCCCGCGTCCTTGGTGGCCTGGCGCTGCGCGTCGTCGAAGTACGCCGGCACGGTGATCACGGCGCCGCTCAGGCCGCCGCCGAGAGAGAGCTCGGCCCGGACCCTCAGCACTTTCAGGATCTCGGACGAAATCTCCACCGGCGACTTGACCCCCGCGGCGGTGCGGATCTGCACCATGCCGGGCGCGTCGACAAAATCGTAAGGCGCGTTCTCGATGTGGGCGACGTCGCGCAGTCCGCGCCCCATGAAGCGCTTCACCGAGACCACGGTGTTCTTGGGATCGAGCGCCTGCTTCGCCTGCGCCGCGTAGCCCACCTCCACGGCTCCATCCCTGCCGTAGCGCACCACCGAGGGAAGGAGCGGGCGGCCGAGCGAATCGGGCAGCACCGCCGGGGTGGAGCTGCGCACCGTCGCGACCAGCGAGTTGGTGGTGCCGAGATCGATGCCCACCGCGAGCCGCTGCTCGTGCGGGGCCGGCGACATGCCTGGCTCCGAGATCTGGAGCAAGGCCATTATTCGATCTCCTCGTAAGCTAGGTCGATTTCGCCATCGAGCCGATCGAGGAACATGAGCTTCCTCACCAGCCCGGCGGCGCCGGTGTAGTCCTTTCTCCCGTCGATCGCGGCAGCGATCTGCTTTTCGAGCTCCCGCTTGGAAAGCGAAAGATCGGCGCGCAGCCGGTCGAGCCGCGACGGATCCTTCTTCCCGGTCGCGGCTTCGAGCTCCTCGCGCAGCTCGAGCTGCCGCATCAGGAAGTCGGTGGGCATCTGCGTGTTGGTCTCGAACGCCACGTCGACGCCGTGCAGCTCGAGCAGGTGGCGCCCGCGCTGCACCGGGTCCTTGAGCGTGCGGTAGGCCTCGTTCACGCGCGTCGTCCACTGCAGCGACGCCCGGCGCTCGGCGTCGCCGGCGTGCGCGAAGCGATCGGGATGGACCTGGGCCTGGATCTCGCGGTACGCCTTTTCCAGAGCCTCTTGATCCAGGCCGAAGGCGACGGGCAGCCCGAACAACTCGAAATGGCTCTGGGGCCTGCTAGACGTTGAAGCTCTCACCGCACCCGCATTCATCCTTCACCTTCGGGTTGCGGAACTTGAAGCCCTCGTTGAGCCCCTCGCGCGCGTAGTCGAGCTCCGTACCGTCGATGTACTGCAGGCTCTTCGGGTCGACCAACACCTTTACGCCGTGGCTCTCGAATTCCAGGTCGTCTGGATGGGGCTGGTCGACGAACTCGAGCTTGTAGGCCATGCCCGAGCAGCCCGAGGTGCGCACCCCCACGCGCAAGCCCACGCCCTTGCCGCGCTTGGCGAGGAAGCTCTGGACGTGGTTCGCCGCTTTCTCGGTGAGCGTCACGGCCATCAGGCGACCTTTTTTTCCTCAACGGAATGTTTCTTCTTGTAATCGGCCACCGCCGCCTTGATCGCGTCCTCGGCGAGGATCGAGCAGTGGATCTTCACCGGCGGGAGCGAAAGCTCCTCGGCGATCTGGGTGTTCTTGATGGTCGCCGCCTCGTCCAGGGTCTTGCCCTTGACCCACTCGGTCACGAGCGAGCTCGAGGCGATGGCCGAGCCGCAGCCGTAAGTCTTGAAGCGCGCGTCCTCGATGCGGCCGTCGGCGCCGACCTTGATCTGCAGCTTCATCACGTCGCCGCAGGCCGGCGCGCCGACCATGCCGGTGCCGATCGACGCGTCGCCCTTTTCGAAGGCGCCGACGTTGCGGGGGTTCTCGTAGTGGTCGATGACCTTGTCGCTATATGCCATGGTTCGTCCTCTATGTCTCTAATGTGCCGCCCACTGCACGCTATTCAAGTCGACGCCGTCCTTGTACATCTCCCAGAGCGGCGAGAGCTCGCGCAGCTTCTCCACCTTCCTGCGGATGAGCTGCGCGGCGTAGTCCACTTCGTCCTCGGTGGTGAAGCGGCCCAGGGTGATGCGGATCGAGCTGTGGGCCAGCTCGTCGTTGCGCCCGAGGGCGCGCAGCACGTACGAGGGCTCGAGCGACGCCGAAGTACAAGCCGAGCCCGACGACACCGCGATGTCCTTCACCGCCATGATGAGCGACTCGCCCTCGACGAAGTTGAAGCTCACGTTCAGGTTGTGCGGGATGCGGCGCTCGAGGTCGCCGTTCACGTAGACCTCTTCCATGTCCTTGATGCCGTTCCACAGCCGCTCGCGCAGCGCTCGTACCCGCTCGTTCTCGGTCGCCATCTCGGCCTTGGCGAGGCGCGCCGCCTCGCCGAAGCCCACGATCTGGTGGGTCGCCAGCGTGCCGGAGCGGAAACCCCGCTCGTGGCCGCCGCCGTGGATCTGCGCCTCGATGCGCACGCGCGGCTTGCGGCGCACGTACAGCGCGCCGATGCCCTTCGGGCCGTAGATCTTGTGCGCGGTGATCGTCAGGAGATCGGCCTTGAGCTTGGCCATGTCGATCTCGACCCGGCCCGCGCCCTGCACCGCGTCGACGTGGAACACGATGCCCTTCTCGCGGCAGAGCTCGCCGATTTCCCAGACCGGCTGGATTACGCCGATCTCGTTGTTCACCATCATGATCGAGACCAGGATGGTGTCGGGCCGGATCGCTGCTTTCAGCTTCTCCAGATCGACGATCCCGTTGGGTTCGACTTCGAGGTACGTCGCCTCGAAGCCCTGGCGCTCGAGCTCGCGCACCGTGTCGAGCACCGCCTTGTGCTCGGTCCTCTGGGTGATGATGTGCTTGCCCTTCGTCTTGTAGAAGTTGGCCGCGCCCTTGAGGGCGAGGTTGTTCCCTTCCGTGGCGCCCGAAGTCCAGATGATCTCCTTGGGGTCGGCCCCGATCAGGGCGGCGACGTTCGCGCGCGCCTCCTCCACCGCCGCCTCGGCCTTCCAGCCGAACGCGTGCGAGCGGCTCGCCGGGTTGCCGAAGAACTCGGTGAGGTAGGGGATCATCTTCTCGGCGACTCGCGGATCGACCGGCGTGGTCGCCGAGTAGTCGAGATAGATCGGCAGCCTCATGCCGCTACCTTCTCCTCGGCCGGCTTCTCGTGCTGCTGCTTCTCGTGCTGCCTGAAGTCCTTGATCACGGCGACAGGCTTGCCGTTCTGGTGCGCGACCAGGTCCGCCAGGCTCACCGACGAGAGGTAGTCGTGCATCTTCTCGTTCAGCGTGGCCCAGAGGTCGTGGGTCATGCAGCGCTTGTCGTCGTGGCAGTTCTCCTTGCCGCCGCATTGCGTCGCGTCGAGCGGCTCGTCGACGGCGGTGACGATGTTCGCCACCGTGACCGACTGCGTCGGCTGCGCGAGGTTGTAGCCGCCCCCGGGACCGCGCACGCTGGAAACGAGCTTCGCGCGCCGCAGCTTGCCGAACAGCTGCTCGAGATAGGAAAGCGAGATGTGCTGACGCTCGCTGATCGCGGCGAGCGTCACCGGGCCGCGGTTCTGGCGCATCGCCAGGTCGACCATCGCGGTCACTGCGAACCTGCCTTTGGTGGTGAGTCTCATGTGCTGTAGTCCGGTCCTGTTAATTCGGTCCAATACCCGATAAAGATGCTCAAGTATACCGCAACCGAAAGCCGACTGAAACCCTCAAGTACTAATTATTTGACTGCTCGCAGGTTTTTGTCGCTCTCGGCGGCCGCTTCGTCGCGCTCCAGGCGCGCAAGGCGGTCCCGGAGGTTCTCGATGGTGCGCTCGAGCTCCTGGGAATGCTCGACGAGCTGCTGGATCGCCTTCGAGTGCGGGTCGTCGTGGTCCTGGACCACCGCATAGGCCGCGAAGCGTTCTGCGGTCTTCGTGCTGGGATCTTCGATCATCTTGCCGGGAACGCCCACGATCGACGCGCCTGCCGGGACAGCCTTCACGACCACCGCATTGGAGCCGATGCGCGCCCCCGCCCCGACGAGGAAGCCGCCCAGGATCTTGGCGCCCGCCCCGACCACCACGCCTTCACCCAAGGTGGGATGGCGCTTTTCGCCCCGGTACAGCGAAGTGCCGCCCAGGGTCACGCCCTGATAGATGGTGCAGCCGTCGCCGATCTCGGCGGTTTCGCCGATCACCACGCCCATCCCGTGGTCGATGAAGACGCAACTCCCGATCTTCGCGCCGGGATGGATCTCGATCCCGGTCAGCCAGCGGCCGAAATGCGACGTGAAGCGTCCCAGCCAGCGCAGGCGGCGCTGCCAGAACCAGTGGGCGAGCTTGTGAAGGTAGATCGCATGCAGCCCGGGATAGCAGGTGAGCACTTCCCACGCGCTGCGCGCGGCAGGGTCGCGGTCGAGGATGCAGGCGATGTCGGCGCGCAGCTTTCTGAACATGAAGGCCATATTAGAGTTTCCGACTGTTTTGATCAACTATTGCCACGGGGCTACTTTCCAAGCAACGCCCGGAGGAGGCCCCGCATGATATTGACCTCTTCGCGCTCGAGCGCGGGCACGCGCGAGAAGAGCCGGCGCCAGCGCTCGCGTAGCCTCGATCCGCTCGCCATGAAGTTCGTTTCGCGGGCGGCTTCTTCCAGATGCGCGTAGAGCCCTTCAAGGTCGGCGACCGTCGCCGGCTTCTCGCTTCGCCCCGTGACTGCCCCGGGGGCTTGCGCCATGAAAAGCTCGTACGCCATGACCTGCACCGCCTGCGCGAGATTCAGCGAGCTGAATTCGGGGCTCGCCGGAATGTGGACCAGGAACTGGCAGGCGAAAACCTCCTCGTTGGTGAGGCCGGCGGTCTCGTTGCCGAAGACGAAGGCCACGTCGCCCTCCAGCGCCATCGCGCTTGCCGCGGCGCTGCGCGCATCGAGCACCTGCGGCGACCACTCCCGTGGCCGCGCCGACATGGCGAACGCTGCAACACAATCTTCGATCGCTTCGACCAAAGTGTTGTGGATTCTGGAGGAATGCAAGACGTCGATTGCATTCGTTGCCATCCAGTCCGCTTCCGGCGCCGGGTAGCGTTCCGGCGTGACCAGCCGCAGGTCGGCGAGCCCCATCGTCTTCATCGCGCGCGCCGCGGCGCCGATGTTGCCGGGGTGGCTGGGACGGCAGAGCACGATCCGGATCCTGGGCACAGCCCGTAGAATACGCGGCCCTGCATCCGGTACCGCGCATCCAGCAGCCCCTAATGCATCCCATGCTGAACATCGCCGTGCGCGCCGCGCGCCGCGCCGGCTCGATCATCAACCGCGCGGCGCTGGGCGGCGACGCGCTCGTGGTCAAGACCAAACGCGCCAACGACTTCGTTACCCAGGTGGACCGCGCGGCCGAAGAGGCGATCATCGAGATCGTGCGCAAGGCCTACCCCGACCACGGCTTCATCGCCGAGGAATCGGGGACCACGGCAGAGCAGGCGGAATACCGCTGGATCATCGATCCGCTCGACGGCACCACCAACTTCATCCACGGCTTTCCCCAGTACGCCGTGTCGATCGGCATCGAGCACCGCGGCGCGCTCGCGCACGCGGTGATCTACGACCCGATCAAGAACGAGCTCTTCACCGCCTCCAAGGGGCGCGGCGCCTTTCTCAACGACCGGCGCGTAAGGGTCTCGAAATGCGTCCGCCTGCAGGACGCGCTCGTCGGTACCGGCTTTCCGTTCAAGGAGGTGAGCCGGCTCGATCTCTACACGAAGCAGCTCGCGCGCTTCATGCAGACCGCCGCCGGCGTTCGCCGCGCCGGCGCTGCCTCGCTCGACCTCGCCTACGTCGCGTGCGGCCGGCTCGACGCGTTCTGGGAGCTCGGCCTTTCACCCTGGGACATGGCAGCCGGCGCGCTGCTGATCCAGGAGGCCGGCGGCCTGGTGGGCGACCTCGAAGGCGAGTCGGGCTTCATGGCATCGGGCGACATCTGCGCCGGCACGCCGAAAGTCTTCCCCGCGATGCTCGAAGCGCTGAAGTAAGAATCGAATCGGCCGAATCAATCGGCTTTTGCGCCGGAGAGTCTGACGACGCGCGCCCACTTGTCGATCTCGGCGCGGATCAGGGCATCGAACGCCTCGGGCGAGGAGCCGACGGGCTCCATGCCGAGCTGGGTCATGCGCTCGGTCAGGTCGGAGCCTTTGACGGCGCGCGCGACGTCGGACGAGATCCTTTGAACCAGCTCGCGCGGCGTGCCGGCCGCCGCCACCAGACCCACCATGCTGAGCGCACTGACGCCCGGCACCGTCTCGGTGACAAGCTCGTAGTTCCTCGCGCTCGCCGGGCGCGTCGGGCTGAGAAGCGCGATCACCTTGATCTTCCCGGAGTTGATGAGCGGCTGCACGGCGTAGAGGACGTCGAGCAGGATCGGCACGCGGCCGCCGATCACGTCCTGCTGCGCAGGGGCGCCCCCCTTATACGGAACGTGCACGAGGTCGATTCCGGCCTGGGTCTTGAGGAGCTCGATCGAGAGGTGCATCGCCGTGCCGCTGCCGGGGGTGGCGTAGCCGAGCTTGCCGGGATGCTTCTTCGCCAGCGCGATCAGCTCGGCGACGTTGTTCGCCTCGAGCGACGGATGCGCGGCGATCACCAGGTGCTGCACCGACACCTGGCTCACCGCGGCGAGATCCTTCACCGTGTCGTACGGCATGTTGGGCCGCAGGCTCGGGTTGATGACGTGCGCGGTCACCACCACGCCGAGCGTGTGCCCGTCGGGCGCCGACTTCGCCACGAGATCGGTGCCCACGACGGTCCCCGCGCCCGGCCGGTTCTCCACCACCACCGGCTGCCCCCACACCTCCTGCATCTTCGCCGCGACCAGGCGCCCGACGATGTCGGTGGCGCCGCCCGGCGGGAACGGCACGATCATCCTCACCGGCTTCGTAGGAAACGCGTATGCATTCCCACAGGCCAGGACCACGGCGAGAAAAAGCTTCCTAAACATCGATCTTCGGAACTCCGCCGCTGCCGACCGGATCCTCAGCGTAGAGCCTGCGGAAGTCGTAGGTCGCGCGCTTGCCGCTTTGCGGCGGCACGCCGTTCGACTCGAAGAGGTTGAACTCGCGCGGCACCTCGCGGAAGCCGGGCGCGTCGAGCCACAGCCGCACCAGGCGTCGTTGGCGCTCGGGCTCGGGATGATTCTCGAATTGCGAGCGCGCATGCATCACGGTGTAGTTGTTGATCACGACCATCTCGCCGGGCTCGAGGTAGAAGGCGAGCCGGTTCTCCGGCGCCTTGGCGATTTCGTCGAACAGGTTGAACGCGGCGATGTCTTCGGCGGTGAGCGGCACGCGGCGTTCGCGGTGGCCCGCCGCGATGCCGGCGCGCTGATATCGCACGCTCAGATTCCCGTTGCAGTTTGCAAATACAGGAACGCGATAAGGCGTAGTCGGCTCTTCGCCCGGACCCTCCTCGCCGAGCCGGTGATAGTGGTATCCGCGATAGAGCGGCGCCAGCAGCCCGGGCGCGCGCCGGCGGATCTCGTCGTGCACCGTGACGCCGCTCACCAGCACCGAAGCGCCGCCCGAGCGGGCCTTGCGCCAGCAGGCGAGCGCGATCATGGCGGTGATGTCGTTGTGCGGCCGCAGCTCCAGGTTGCTGCGGTACATGCGCGGCGTCGCATCCTCCGCGGTCGCGTCGACGACGTGGCCGATGAGCTCGCCCTGCGCGTTCTGCGACAGGGCCGCGCCGAATTGCCGGCCCGCGTCCCACACCGCGGCGCAGAACTCTTCCAGCGTGCCCTCGGTCGAAAGGCCGCGGATGAGCACGACGCCCGTGCCGGCGCGAACCTCCTCGTACGCCGCCTTCAGGTCGGAATCGACGTCGACGCGCGCGATCCCGGCGTCGGCGCGCCACGCGAATGATGCCGAAACGTGCTCGTCCATCGACCGATTCTACGCAGCGCCCCGGACGTCTTCCACCATCTTCTCCAGGCGCGCGACGTCGCGCACCACGAGCGCCGCGCCGTCCTTCTCCAGGATGCCTGCGCGGGCGAGCGCGGAGAGCTCGCGCGTCACCTGCTCGCGATAGGTGCTCACCTGGCTCGCGATGTCGGCGTGCTTCGGCCCCGGCTCGAGGCGGGCGCGGTTGCGCTCGACGCCGGCGGCGCGCGCGAGCCGCAGGAGCTCGGCGTGGATGCGGTTCTGCACGCCGAGCGTGCTCAGGTCGATGACGCGATCGGAAAGCGAGCGTACCAGCGCCGCAAGGCGCGTCATCACGCGGCCGCCGACGAGCGGCTCGTCGGCGAGCAGGCGCCGGAACACCGGCGGCGCCATCGACGCGAGCAGCGCATTGTCCAGGGCGATCACGTCGGCGCTGCGCGGCTTCTCGTCGAGCGCGGCGACCTCGCCGAAGACCTCGCCGGCGGGGATGTCGCGGAACGTGACCTGGCGCCCGCCCTGCGAGTAGGTGGTGATGCGCACCCGCCCCGACACCAGCAGGTACACGTCGCGGTCGTCGGCGTTGCGCGAGATAATGCGCTTGCCAGCCTCGTAGTTCCGCCAAACGCATTGCCGCGCCAGCGCATCGAGCTTCTCGGGCGCAAGCCCTTGCAGAAGCTCGATGTTGCGCAGGCCCAGGCTGGACGGTTGAACGTTTCGTGACATCGACTGCGACCGCCGCGAAGTTTACTCGACGCCGGCTCCGGCTCGCTTCCGGGCTGTGCCTCTTCGCCTACCTGACGACCCACCTGGCGAACCACGCCGCCGGCCTGATCTCGCTCGACGCGGCCGAGGCCGGCCGCCTCGCCTTCCTGGGCTTCTGGCGCAGCGTTCCGGCGAGCGCCGTGCTCTACGCCGCCTTCGTCGTCCACATCGGGCTCGCCCTGATGGCGCTCTACGAGCGGCACACCCTGCGCATGCCCCCCGCCGAGCTCGCCCGGCTCGTCCTCGGGTTCGCGATCCCGCTGCTCCTGGTGGGCCATTTCACGGGCACGCGCGTCGCCTGGCAGCTCTTCGGGCGCGACGACCCGTACGCCCGCGTCGTATGGGTGCTCTGGAGCCCCGACTACGGCCTCCAGCAGCTCGTGCTCATCATCATCGCCTGGGCTCACGGCTGCCTCGGGCTGCACTTCCTGCTTCGCTATCGCGCCTTCTACCGCGACTGGTTCCACGTCTTCTTCGCCATCGCGATCCTCGTGCCGGCGCTCGGCCTGCTCGGCTTCCACGCCATGGCCGCCGAGCTCCGGGCGCTCGGCAGCGTGATTCCGACCACACCGCAGCCGGGCCAGGCGCAAACGCTCGACCTGGTGCGTCACGGGCTGCTCGCGCTTTTTGCCGTACTGCTCGCCGGGGTGCTGGCGGCGCGCTCGCTTCGCACATGGCGCGAGCGCAGGCGCGGGCTCACGATCACGCTGCGCTATCCCGGCCTTGCCGTGCGCGTGCCGCGCGGCTGGTCGGTCCTGGAGGCAAGCCGGGCGAACCGCATCCCGCACCTCGCGCTCTGCGGCGGCCGCGCCCGCTGCTCGACCTGCCGTATCCGCGTCGAAGGTCCGGCCGGGCACCTTCCATCGCCTGAAGCGGACGAGGCGCGCACGCTCGCGCGCGTGCGCGCCGCTCCCGATGTGCGGCTCGCCTGCCAGCTGCGCCCGAGCGGAGACATCGCGGTCACGCCGCTCCTGCGGCCGGCGCAGCCGCACCCGGACGACTTCGGGATCGAGCGCGACCTCGCGATCCTGTTCATCGACCTGCGGCGCTGGACCGGGCTCGCCGAGCAGCAGCTGCCGCACGATCTCGTCTACGTCCAGGAGCTCTTCTTCGAGGCGGTGGGCGAGGCGGTGCGCGAAGCCGGCGGCGTTGCGAACCAGTTCATCGGCGACAGCGTGATGGCGATCTTCGGCGCCGACAGCGACGCCTCGCAGGCCGCACGCGAGGCGCTCGCCGCGGCGCGCGCGATCGGGGAACGCATGCGCGCGCTGAACGAGCGGCTCGCGGCCGAGTTCGGCCAGCGCTTGCGCTTCGGCATCGGCATCCACGCCGGCCCCGCGGCGCTGGGCGAGGTCGGCTACCGCGACACGCGCACGCTCTCGGCGGTCGGCGACACGGTGAATACCGCGAGCCGGCTGCAGGAGCTCACCAAGCAGTACGGGGTGCCGCTCGTCATCTCCGAGCGCGTCGCGCTCGCCGCGGGCCTCGACCGCTCCGGCCTGGACGCGAAGGAGCTCGTGATTCGCGGCCGCTCCACGCCCATGACGGTGTACGCACTGCGCACGCTTGAGGAATCCGGTGCGTAAGCGCACATCGGATGCGACACGCGATCCCTAGAGTTCGGGGTGTACTACTTTTCCCCAACGACCTCAAAAGGAGCAACAACATGAAACGCCTCATCGTCGCCGCCGCCCTCGCGGCACTCGCGGTCCCCGCCTTCGCCGTCGAAACCGGCAAGCCGTTCGAGCAGACCGAGCTCGACCGCGCGCTGCCGCAAATCAACGTTCCCGCGCCGGCGCAGAGCAGCGTCGACTCCGCGTCCCTGCCCTACGAGCAGGCCGAGGTCGATCGCATGCTGCCGACGTTCGACACCGGTCGCGCGGACTCCGCGGTCGCCAGCGGGTCGCAGTCGCCCTGGGCGAACGACCAGACTTTCATCGCCCCGCCGGCGTAATGGGCAATTCCGGGTCGGGCTCAGGGTCCACCCCTGAGCCGACTCTGGTTTTCCAGCTTTCCGGTGCGTAAACGCACATCCCGGCCGGCGCGCCATTCCTAGAGTCCTGGTTAGCAGTCCGTACCAACCAGCTCAAAGGAGTTCGCATGAAACGCATCATCGCAGCAGTATCTTTCGCAGCCCTCGCCGTTCCCGCGCTCGCGGTCGAGCACGGCAAGCCGTTCGAGCAGACGGAAGTCGACCGCGCGCTGCCGCAGGTCAAAGACCCGGCGCCCGCGCCCAAGCGCAGCACCGACAGCCGGTCCCAGCCGCCGTCCTCGCAATCGCCCTGGGCGAACGACTGGAACTTCATCGCGCCGGCGCCGTAGTCAGGCCTCGAGGAGGCGCTTCGCCGCGTCGAGATCGCGCATCACCCATTGCGCGTCGGCGGCGAAGCGCTCGTCCGACATGCCGGGCGGGCGAAACAGCGTGAGCACGAGCTCGCACCCGCCTTCTCTTTCCACGACGCGCAGCGGTACATAGACCGTGGTGCCTCGCGGCAGCGTCACCGAGTGGTCGAGCACGCCGTAGCCATTGCGCTCGGAAAACCGCACCAGCGCAGGTCCCTCGGACGTCTCGGCGATCCAATCCTCGCCTGCCGGACGCAGCGTCGCGGCCAGCCCCGAAGCCCATTTCGGGAAATTCTCCGGCGCCGACAGGAACTCGTAAGCTTCGGCCGCGCTGCGGTCTATGGCGACCGTGAGCCGTCGTATCTCGCGCCGCTCCTTCATTCAGAGCGCCTTTCCATTGAAGTGCTTCCTCGGCAACGCGGAGAGATCGATGCCCTCCAGGGTGCGCGCGTTGATCGCCGCCATCTCGTTGCCCTTCGGGTCGGTGGCCAAGGCGAACGGCTGGATACCGCACCGTTTGCAGAACTTGTGATGGATGCGGTGCCGGTTGAATTCGTATGTGGCGAGCTTCGCCTCCGGCGTCTTCAGCCGGAACCGGTCCCGCGGAATGAACCAGAGAAGCGAGCCCTTGCGAGAGCAGATGGAGCAGTTGCACTCCAGCAGCGCCTCGATCTCGCCCTCGGCCTCGAATGCGATGTCGCCGCAGTGGCAGCTTCCGGAGTACTTAGTGGGCATACTCGACCTCCTTCTCGGAATGCGCCGCCCGCGGCAGCCAGGCGGCCGCCCCTGCGGCGACAAGCGCGCACACGGCGGCGAGGGCGAACGCGGCGTGGTAGCCCGCGCGCTCGGACAGGCTCGCGAGGATGGCAAGCCCTAGTGCGCCGCCCATCATGAACGACGTGTTGACGACGCCCGAGGCGAGGCCTGACTCCTCAGGCGGGACCTCCTGCATCGCCGCGAGCATCACCGGGTTGAGCGCCATGCCGCAGCCGATGCCGAGGAGCAGCATGCCCGGCATGACGTGCAGCATGAACGACGCATCTTTCGGCCACAGAGCGAAGAGGCCCAATCCGGCCGCGGAGAGCAGCATGCCCGCCACGATCGGCATGCGGATGCCGAAGCGCATCACCATCTTCGCCGACAGCCAGATCGAGAACGCCGCCATGATGAGGTTGGACGGCAGGAACGCGAGCCCGATCTTCATCGGGTCGTAGCCGAGCACCGTCTGCATGTAGAGCGCGGAGAGGAAGAACCACGCGAACATCGCGGCGGCCCAGAACACGCCGAGGATGTTCGCGGCCGCCACCGTCTTCACCCTGAACAGGCCAAGCGGCATGAGCGGCGCGGAGACATTCATCTCTGTAACGATAAATACCGCGAGAAGCGCGATGGCGCCGCCGAGAAGGCTCAATGTCCGCGCCGATGTCCATCCCGCCTGGTTGCCGTCGACGATGCCGTAGACGGCGAGCATCAGCGCGGTCGTGATGGTCACAGCACCCGCCAGGTCGAGCTTGCCCGGCGCGCTGGCCGCATCTTTACTCAATAACCTCGTACAAAAAGCATAGACCGCCACACCGATCGGCAGATTGACGAGGAACACCCAGTGCCACGACAGCGCGCTCGTCAGCAGGCCGCCGGCGAGCACGCCGATGCTGCCCCCGCCCGCGCACACGAAGCCGTAGATGCCCATCGCCTTCGCCCGGTCCCCGGCTTCGGTGAAGATGTTCATGATGAGCGACAAGGCGATCGCGGAGACCACCGCGCCCCCCAGGCCCTGAATCGCGCGCGCGGCGACGAGGACCGCCTGGCTCGCCGCGAGGCCGCACACCAGCGACGCCGCGGTGAACAGCGTGATCCCGGCGAGGAAGAGGCGCCGCTTGCCGTAGAGGTCGCCGAGGCGCCCGCCGAGCAGCAGGAAGCCGCCGTAGGTGAGCATGTAGGCGTTGACGACCCACACCAGCGCGCTCTCGGTGAAGCCGAGGCTGCCCTGGATCGAAGGCAGCGCGACGTTCACGATCGTGGTGTCGAGCACGATCATCAGCTCGCCCGCGCACAGCATGTAGAGGGCGAGCCATCTCCTGCGTTCTTCGACCACCTCAGGCCTCCAGGGATCTCGCCAGAGCGTCCATGAGCGAGCCGGTGCCGCGCTCCCGGCTGCCCGCGTCGTCGTAGCCGTCGAGGAAGGCGCCCTGCTCGGTCACGCTCATCCGGGTCCCGGCCTTGCCGGCGACCCTTGCCGGCTCGAGCACGATCGTCGCGAGCGAGACCGAGATCTTCTTCTCGTCGACGTGCATGGTGTAGGCGTAGACGATCCGGCGCTGCGGCACGATGTCGAGGTAGCGCGCGCTGAAGTCGGTGACCCGGCCGCTCTTCCAGCGGCCGGTCAGCCGCTCGCCGCCCTCGACGCGGAAATCCATTTCGCGGCGGATCGCCGTCCACTCGTCGCTCGGCGCGGCGAACCACGCCGCCTTGGCCTTTGGGTCGGACCAGGCGGCGTAGACGCGCTCCGGCGCGTGCGCCAGCTCGCGCGCGATGGTGAACGTACCGTGAACGGCATTCACAGGTCGATCGCGACCTTGAAGCCGCCGAAGAACATGCGCTTCCCGTCGAACGGGAACTTCTTCGGATCCATCATCTTTGCGACGCGCGGGTCCTTCATCGCGTTCCTGTTGACTCGGTCGCGGTGCGCGCGGTTCTTGTACGTCGCCCACGAGAGCCACACCACCTCGCCTTTCCTCAGCTTCACTGCCTGCGGGAACGACGTGAGCTTGCCGGGCTTCACGTCGTCGCCCATGGACTCGGTGTAGGAGAGCGCGCCGTGCTCGCGCCAGATGCGGCCCATCCTGCGCGCAATCTGCTTGTACTTCTGCACGTTCTTCTTCGGAACCGGAACCACGAATCCATCGACATACGCCATGCGAGTCTCCTTGTGTCAGGTCGGTTTGATCTCGAACTTGTCGGGATAGAAGGCGAGCCGCTCCTTGATGGCGAGCATCTCGTCGTAGGGCGTCTCGTAGCTCCAGACCGCGTTCTCGGCTCCGCCCGCCACCGAGAAGTAAGAGGCGTCGCCCTTGAACGGGCAATGCGTGCGGTGGCTCGAGCGGACCAGCCGGTCCATCTTCACGTCCTTGCGCGGGATGTAGTACACGACCGGAGCCACGGTCTTCTTCCCTTCCCCCGTGGACTCGTGCAGCTCCACCGCCTCGCGCGTGTCGGCGATGATCTCACCGTCGAGCATGACTTTCACGTGGGCCGTCGACGGATTGGTGTCGACGCGGTGACCGGGATACTTCTTGAAGCCGGGTGCGGGATTCATGGTCAGCCTTTCTGCATCGCCGCCATCGCCTTCTTCATCTCTTCGGGCGTGACGTCGCGCTGGTGCGTGGCAACCGACCAGTGGTGGCCGAAGGGATCCTCGAGCTTGCCGTAGCGGTCGCCCCAGAACTGGTCAGCGAGCGGCATCGTCACCTTGGCGCCGGCCTTCACGGCGCGGGCGACGAACGAATCGACATCCTCGACATAGAGGTGAATCGTCACAGGCGAGCCCTTCAGGGACTTCGGCCCGAGCGCGCCCCATTCCGGCATCTCGTCGACCAGCATCACGGTCGAGTCGCCGATCTTGACCGCGGCGTGCATCAGCCGGCCATCCGGGCCCGGCATGCGCCCCTTCTCGATGGCGCCGAACGCCTGCTTGTAGAACTCGATCGCCTGTGCCGCGCCGGCGCAGACGAGGTGCGGAGTAACGGAATGCATGCCTTGCGGAATCGTCATCTTGAGGTCTCCTTGCTTAAGCCGCGGCCGGAGAAGCTCTGACCGCTTTGGGAAAAGGCGGGAATGCCAGCGCGATCGCCACCGCGCCCAGTCCGATCGCGCCCGAGTAGACGTACATCCAAGTGTAGCGGCCGAAGCTGTCGTAGATCCAGCCGCCTACAGCCGGACCTGCCGCCATGCCCAGACTGGACACCATCGCGGCGGCACCGAACACCGCACCGAGGATGCGCTGGCCGAAGTACTCGCGCGCGAGGACCGCGTAGAGCGGCATCACGCCGCCGTAGGCGAAGCCGAACGTCGCGGCGACGGCGTAGAACTCGCCGAGCCGCGACGCCGAGATGAAGGCGAACGCCGCGAGCGCCTGGATCACGAGGCCGGCAATGAGCACGCGCTTCACGCCGAAGCGGTCGGCCGCGAGGCCGAGCCCAAGGCGGCCGCCGAGGCCGGCGAGGCCCTCGACGCTGTAGATCGTCACCGCGGCGAGCGGTGCGAGCCCACAGGTCTGGGCGTAGGTGACGGTGTGGAAAATGGGGCCGGCGTGCGCCGCGCAGCAGGCGAAAAAGGTGAGCGCCAGCACGATGAACGGTGCCGAGACGAATGCGTCGCGGAGCGTCATGGATTTTTCCTGAGTGACGGCCTCAGCGTTTCCCCCGGTCAATTCACTTTGCGGCGGCCGCCGCACGAACAGCGCCGCAGGGACCAGCGTCGCCCACACCAGCACGGCGATCACGACCTGCGCGGCGCGCCAGTCCATCTGCGTGATGAGCCAGGCGGCGAACGGCGACATCGTCATCGGCGCGACCCCGACCCCGACCGATACGAGCGACACCGCGAGGCCGCGGTGCTGGCTGATCCAGCCCATCACCGCGGCGATCATCGGCGAGAAGAAGCTGCCGACCGCGACGCCGACCAGCAGGCCGAACGTGAGCTGGAACTCGAGCGCGCTCTGTGCGCGGCTCGCGAGGAACAGACCCAGGCCGAGCAGCACCGCGCCGGCCAGCACCACGGGGCGCGGGCCAATGCGGTCGCCGAGCGCGCCCCAGCCGAAGCCGGCAGCGCCCATCGCCAGAAAATTGAGCGTCATGGCCGCCGACACCGCGGTGTGCGACCAGCCGGTCGACTGGGTAATCGGCTGCAGGAACACCGCGAGCGAGAACATGGCGCCGATCGCAATGCAGGTCATGAAGGCGCCGAGCCCCACCATCACCCAGCCGTAGCGCGGGTCTTCCATGCTATTTCTTCCCCTGCGGCACGACCACCATCCACGGCACGCCGAAGCGGTCGGCGACCATGCCGAAGCTCGAGCTGAAGAAAGTCTTGATGAGCGGCTGGCGCACGTCGCCGCCGTCGGCGAGCGCGTTGAACCAGCGCCGCGCCTCGGCGTCGTCGCGGGCGTTGAGCGAGAGCGAGAAACCCTGGAAGCTCGGCTTGCCGTGCGCGAAGCCGTCGGAGGCCATGAGCTCGGCGTCGCCGATCCGCAGCGACGAGTGCATCACCTTGTCTCCGGGGGGCGTGCGCGCGCCCTTTGGCGCCGGCTCGGGGCTGTCCTTGTAGCGCATCAGCATGACGACTTCGGCGCCGAGCGCCTTGCGGTAGAACTCGAGCGCCTCCTCGCAACGTCCTTCGAAGAAGAGGTACGGTTGGATTGCCATTTACATCTCCTTTTTCAATGGTTCGACCAGAAAACCGAGCCGATCGACGGTCTGGTCCCAGCCTTTCTGCAGTCCCGCGAGCATGCTCGGCGCGTTCGCCCCGCTCGCATGGGCCGTGCTGTTGATGAGGAGCTTCGTCCTGCTGCCGCTCGCCTCGAAATCCACGTTGATGATCTCGTCCAGCGTGGTAGCACGGCTCTCGTCCTCCAGCGTGCACGCGATGACCAGCCGCACCGGCGGCAGCACCTCGCGATACTCGCCGCGGATGCCGAACGTGCCGCCCCAGGGCGCGCGCCAGCGCATCCTGAAGACGCCGCCCGGGCGCGGGTCGGCCGCGCAATCGCTGATGGTGAAGCCCTTCGGCGCGTACCACTTGCCGAGGTGCTCGGCGCGCGTCCAGGCCTCGAACACCCGGCTGCGCGGCGCATCGATGATGCGCGTCATCACGATGGTGTCCGGGTTCTTCACCCTGACTTTTCCAAGTGGCCGGTGAGCTGGTCCAGGGTTCCGCCCCAGCCCTGGTTCATGCTCTCGCGGCCTTCGTCGAAAGCCTTGCGCTCGGCGTCGGTCGCCTCGTGCGGCAGCCACGTGACGGTGACGCGGGTCTTCTCGCCCTGTTCCTCGAACTCGACCGTCGAATGCCAGTACAGCGGCCAGCCCGGCGACCACGGATGCCGCGTCACGCCGCCTTGCGGGTCGGAGAACGAGACGATGCAGACGAGCTTCTTCGGCGCCGCGATCTCGCGGTAGGCGAACTTGCCCCAGGTTTCGGTGCCGTCGGGCGCGGTCAAGCCGTAATGGAAGATTCCGCCCGGCCTCAAGTCCACCTTGCAGGTATGCAGCTTGAAGCCTTTCGGGCCCCACCAGTGCTTCAGCTCGGCCGCATCGGTCCAGGCCTTCCAGACGCGGCTGCGCGGCGCGTCGAACACGCGGGAGATGACGAACGGCTTCACGGGTTTCTCCATATACGGTTAGTCGAGCGCGCGGGCCGCAAATCGACACGCGCTTGCGAAAAATCCCGATGCCGCCTAAATCCTTGATTCGCCAGCGAGGTAGCGCTCGAGCCCTTCGAGCAGGCCGGTCCAGCCGCGCTTGTGGTCGTCGCGCGCCTTCTCGTCGAAGAAGCGCTCGTGCCTGAACACGAGCTCCGTGCCGCGCCCCTTTGCCTTGAACAGGATGGTGACCAGCGACTCGCGCTCCGGCGTGGTGCGCGGCCAGCTCCACGTGAAGACGAGCTTGCTCGGCCTCGCCACCTCCTGGTAGGTGCCGGCGCACTCGTGGGCGTTGCCGTCCGCGCCGCCGAAGCAGATGCGAAAGCGCCCGCCGACGCGCACGTCGAGCGCGGCGACCGACACCGCCCCACCGGGCTCCGGTCCCCACCACTCGCTCAGCGCTTTCGCGTCGGTCCACGCCCGCCAGATCCTTTCGGGCGGCGCGGCGTATTCCCGCGTGAGCGTGAGGGAGGGCTTGTCAATGAGGCGGACTGCTTCCATGTCTGCAATTCCTCCTGCTGGTAAAGATAACGGGCGAGAGAATCGAGCTTCTCGGTCCAGAATTTCTCGTACTGCGCAATCCACGACGCCGCTTCCTTCATGGGCTCGGGCTGCAGCGTGCAGCGGACTACGCGCCCCTCCTTGGTGCGCTCCAGCAGTCCCGCGTCCTCGAGCACGCGCAAATGTTTCATGAAGCCCGGAAGCGACATGTCGTGCGTCGACGCCAGCTCGGTCACGGGGCGGCTGCCGTCCTCGAGCGAAGCAAGGACCTTGCGGCGCGTACGGTCGGAGAGCGCCGCGAAGATCCCGTCGAGCTGGTCGTCGGAATACTTAACCATTAGGTTTAGTATCTTCCCGGTACGCCGCGCTTGTCAAGCGCGCCCGTGTTGCAAATGGAACGGCGTCTTATCCGCGCGTCCAAGTTGCGTCGTTGCACAGATCCTCTAGGATGCATCCCCGGTAGCGGTTAGCCAAAGAACAAGCCGACCTCCATCGGCAAGGGGAAGAACAATGAAACAACTGCGCTCGGTCCGAGTCGCGCTCGCCGCGACGTCTCTCATCCTTGGCTCGTTCAGCACCCATGGCGCAGGGCCGGGCGGGAATACCGCGCCGAAAGCGGCCGCGCAGCCGCAGGTGCAACGGGTCGGCGATTCGTCGGGCGGGTTTCTCGTGAAGTTCAAATCCGGCCTGAGCGAGGAGCAGATGGCGGGGCACCTCGCGGCGCGAGGGCTCGGGAAGACGAAGCGGTTCCAGGCGCCGAAGAAAGCACCGCAGGCGGCGATCGGACGGTGGTGGCACGTCGCGCTCGCGAACTCGAACGATGCGAAGGCGCTGCGGCAGCTCAAGCGCGAAGGTGTGATCGAGCGCATCGAGGCGAACCATGCGGTGCGCGCAAGCGCAGTGCCAGACGATCCGCAGTTTGCGGCGCAGTGGGGCCTGCAGAACATCGGCCAGGCGGGTGGCGTACCGGGCGCGGACATCCGCGCGCCGCAGGCCTGGAACCTGCAGACCGGGAGCCCGGACATCGTCGTCGCGGTGCTCGACACCGGCGTGAACTACACGCATCCGGACCTCGCCGGAAACATCTGGACCAACCCCGGCGAGATCCCGGGCAACGGCGTCGACGACGACGGCAACGGGAAGGTCGATGACGTCTACGGCTTCGACTTCTACAACTTCAGGGCCGATCCGATGGACGACAGCGGGCACGGCACGCACGTCGCCGGGATCATCGGCGCAGTCGGCAACAACGGCACCGGAGTCGCAGGCGTGAGCTGGCGCGTGCGCATCATGAGCGTGAAAGTGCTCGACTTCTCGGGCGGCGGCTTCCTCTCGGACACGATCAGCGGCCTGAACTATGCGGTGAACATGGGCGCGCGCGTGGTGAACGCGAGCCTGGCGACGGACGAGTACTCGCAGGCGCTCGCCGATGCGGTTGCCGCCGCCGAGCA